>Ga0255334_1000232_pt1 | contig 54866 bp, 49 predicted proteins | sample EtOH5_35cm_T3_12_FD_202080 | JGI IMG/M metagenome (GOLD analysis project Ga0255334, IMG submission 202080) | Sandy soil microbial communities from University of British Columbia, Vancouver, Canada - EtOH5_35cm_T3_129 | ecosystem: Engineered > Artificial ecosystem > Sand microcosm > Unclassified ...
GCCCGATGAACCTTGTTGAACTGACCGAACGCCTGCACGCCATCCGTGACCGCAATGACTGGCGGCAATTTCACAGCCCGAAAAACCTGGCCATGGCCGCGAGCGTGGAAATGTCCGAGCTGGTGGAGATTTTCCAGTGGCTGACCGAAGGCCAGTCGCGCCAGTTGCCGGCGGACAAGCTCGCCCATGCCGGGCAGGAAATCGGCGACATCGTGCTCTATCTACTGCTGCTGTGCAGCGAGTTGGGGTTGGACATGAATGAAGTGGTGCGCAGCAAACTCGCCGACAGCGAACGGAGGTTCAGCTGATGAGCGACCGTCATTTCGATCAACTGGCGACCCGCTTCGCCGAAAAAATCTACGGCGGTGCCAAAGGCGCGATCCGTCTGGCGGTGCTTCAGGCGGACCTGGCCGAGACCCTGCCGGACCGACCTTTGCGCGTACTGGACATCGGCGCCGGCCTGGGCCACATGTCATTGTGGCTGGCCCAACGTGGCCATGAGGTCACGCTGGCCGAGCCCGCCGAGCCGATGCTCGAAGGCGCCCGTCAGCGCTTTGCCGACGCCGGGCAAACAGCAACGTTCATTCAGGCGCCGTGGCAGGACCTGCTCGGTCAACTCACCGAACCCTACGATCTGGTGCTGTGTCACGCCGTGCTGGAATGGCTGGCCGAACCCCACGCGATTCTGCCGGTGCTGCATCAATTGACCAAGCCAGATGGCTGGTTGTCCCTGGCCTTCTACAACCGCGATGCGTTGATCTATCGCAACCTGCTCAAAGGCCACTTCCGCAAGATGCGCAAGAACGACATGGCCGGCGAAAAGCAAAGCCTGACCCCGCAGCAGCCCCTTGATCCACGGGAACTGGCGGCGCAACTTGAAGGAATGTGGCAGGTCGAAACCCAGAGCGGGGTGCGGGTTTTTCACGACTACATGCCTGTGGAATTCCAGGCCCGTGCCGAACTGGTGGACTTGCTGGAAATGGAACTGGCCCACCGTCGTCACCCAAGCTTTGCCGGGCTTGGGCGCTACTTGCACTGGATCTGTCGGCCGGTCTGATCGGAGCACGAAATGAACAGTCGTTCGGGGTTACTGGTGATCTGTCTCGGGTTGGCGGCCTGTCAGGGCAGCAACCCTTATGTGGCGTCATCCAACCCCTTGCCACCCGCGCCGCCTCAGGCGGCCAACACCTTCGACCATAGCGCCTACCCGGCACCGCCGCGCGACTACGGGCGTTACCGCAGTTGGGCCTGGCTCAACGGGCAGCTGCCGTCGGGCACCGCCTGGGCGGATTCGGCGCAGGTCGCCGAAGCCGTCAGCAATGCGCTCGATCAACGTGGCTTGCGCCCGCTGCACGATAACCGCCCGGCCGACCTGTTTGTCAGCGCCGAACTGCACCTGGAAACCCGTCTGCGCCAGGTTCGGGATGACTATGGTTATTACGGCGGCGGCTATGGCGGTTACAACCGCTACGGCAGCGGTTACGGCATGTACAACACCGTGCCGATCGTGCGGACTTATCAGGAACAGGTTGTGGTGGTGCGGGTTGATTTGTTTGACGCTCAGAACGGTCAACCGGTATGGAGTGCCAGCGCCGAAACCAGCAATCGCGGCAGCGAGAGGGAGCGTGCCGATGCGATACGGGAAGCTGTAGAAAAGGCGATGTCGGCGTATCCTCCTAGTTAGCTTCTGTAGTCAAGAAGCAGTACGCAGGTTCATGTCTTCAACCGGAGAACTATCATGTTCCGCCGTCTCGCTTTACTGGCTGTGGCCGGGCTGCTCAGTGCCTGCGCCGGCAACCAGGTCAATCATGACTTCGATGCCAGCCGCGACTTCGCCGCCTATCGCAGCTGGAGCTGGAAAGAGCCCGCCCTGCAATATCGGCCCGATGACCCACGCATCAAGAGCGACCTGACTGAACAACGCATCCGCCAATCGGTGAGCGATCAGCTCGATCAACGTGGCCTGCGTCCGGCTGCCGGTGGCCAAAAGGGCGATTTGAACGTGCAGACCTATCTGATCGTCGAACAGCGCCAGCAACAAGTAACCACCAACTACGGCGGCGCCTGGGGTAATCCATGGAACGGCTACTGGGGCGGGCCGATGTACACCGAAACCCGTAACGTCAGTTACAACGTGGCGATCATCCAGATCGACCTGCTCGACGGCAAGGACGGCAAACTGGTATGGCGCGGCAGTGACGAGCAGATACTTAGCCGCACACCGAACCCGTCGGATCGCAGCACTGCCATCCAGGAAACGGTCGGGCGAATTCTCGCCAACTACCCACCCAAATAAACTCAACAACCAAAAAACCTGTGGGAGCGGGCTTGCTCGCGAATGCGGTGTATCAGTCAGCATCAATGTCGACTGACACTCCCTCTTCGCGAGCAAGCCCGCTCCCACAGTGGTTTTTGTTGTCTGCGCTGGCATGTTGCCAGCAGTTCAGCCAAGTCTTGTCTACACTGCTGTTCACCCATGGAGGTAGCCCTCGGTTGTGCACCGGCAAAGGAGTGTGCGATGTCTCCGCGTTTGCAGTTTCGCAGCCCGTCCCGGCAACGGGGGGCGATCGGTTTGATGGCGGCGCTGACATTGGGCATGGCCCTGATGTTCTTGCTGGTCGTGGTCGACAGCGGTCGTTTGTACCTGGAAAAGCGTGACCTGCAGCGCGTGGCGGACATGGCTGCACTTGAAGCTTCCACCCGAGGGGGGGATTGCGCCGCTGGCAACACAGCCACCGTCTATGCCACCGCCAGCGCAAACCGTAACGGCTTTACCCTTCCTGACCCCAATCGCAATCTGTTGGTCGCTTGCGGCGCCTTGACCCTGGATGCCAATAACCTGCGAGTGTTTGGCGCCGACCCGAGCAAGAGCGAAGCCATTCGGGTGATCGCCAGCCATTGGGTCCAGCAGAGTTTCGCCGGCGGTGTCGGCGCGCTGTTCGGTGGCGCTCCACGCGCAGCGACCATCAACCTGACGGCCAGCGCTGTCGCCGCATTACCGCCACCGCAGGCTTCGCTGACCCTGCGCAGCACGACGTTGAGCGTCGACACCAGCAAATCGGCCACGCTCAACGCGCTGTTCGGTGGTTTGCTCGGAGGCAATCTGAACATCAGCGCGGCGGGCTGGAACGGCCTGGTGAACACCGACATCAGCCTGCTCGGCTACCTCGATCGATTGAAGGTCGACCTTAACCTCAGCGCTGCCGGGTATGACCAGGTATTGGGCAATACGATTGCCGTCAGCCAGTTGATTCAGACCGCCGTCAATGTACTGGACCCCGGCGGCACACTCGGCGCGACCGCAACCATTGCCAGTCTTCAAGCGCTGAAGGTCGCGGCAGGCGCAACCACCGTCGTACTCGGCAATGTGTTGCACGTCGAGGCTGGCAGCACCGTGACGGCGCTGGGGACCAACCTGAAAGTGTTCGACCTGATCGAAGCCTTCGTGCAACTGGCCAACAAGAAAAACGGCCTGGTGGCGACCTTGCCGATCAACCTCGCGGGGCTCGCGCAAATCACTGCTCGGGTGCAGATACTGGAGCCGCCACAGCTCTCGGCCATCGGCAATCCGAAAAACGCCGCGCTCGCGCCGTTGGGACCTAACCGGATCTATGTGAAAACCGCTCAGGTGCGTACATTGCTGTCGATCGACTTGCCCATTCTGAGTGCGATTCAACCTTTGGTCGATGCGGCGGCTGATCTTGCCGGACCGTTGACCAATACCTTGAACGCCTTGCTCAATCTTGATTTGGTCGGTGTCATTAACTCACTGACCTGCGCGCTCGGCGCGGCGTGTGAAACACCCTCGATCGTGCCGCTTTCCAGTACCGTGAGCCTCGATGTCGCACTGGACGTTGCGAGCGCCTCCAGTTACGTCACCGCCTACAGCTGCGTCAGCACTACCAACAAATCCCTGACCACCAATACCAGCACTTCACTGGTGACGCTGAAAATCGGCAAGATCGACCCGAGCACGACTTTTGGCAACAACACCACGCCGCCCGCTGTGGTGGTGCAGCCGTTGAAGGTGATTGATATCGGGGTGAAAACCTGTCGCCGGTTCCTGTTCCTTCCTGTCAGTTGCGACCCGCGGATTCCAGGCGTCGGCGGCGGTATCGATATCATGGCCGACACCAGCGTGGCATCCAGCGCCAACATGCCGCACGTCTATTCCGCACCGCCGGCCACCAGCCTGCCGGAGATCAACCAGACACCGTTCTACTATTCCTATTCCACCAGCAATATCGTCAGCAGCCTTACCGACACGGCGACCAATATCAAAGTCGACATGTACGGCCCGACGGGCAGTCTGGTCGGTGGTCTGGGGGCGATCCTCAGCACTGTCACCACATTGCTGATCAACACGATCAACAGCGTGCTCAGCCCGTTACTCGACACCTTGATCAACACACTGCTGCTCAGCCTGGGAATCGATCTGAACAAGGTCGATGTCGGCGCCAACCTCAGTTGTCACTCAGGACGAGCGACGCTGGTGATCTGATCATCGGCAATAATCGGCAGTTCGATACAAAACCGAGCGCCCTCGACCGAGTTTCTAACGCTCAGTTTTCCGCCCATGTTCTCGACGATGCCGTAACTCACCGACAACCCGAGCCCGGTGCCGACACCCACGGGTTTGGTGGTGAAGAACGGCTCGAAGATCCGCTCCAGCAACCGCGGATCGATACCGCCGCCGTTGTCCTCGACCCACAGCCGCACCGAATACGCATCACGTTCGGCGTACACCGAGATCCACGGTTTGAACTCGCGGTTGGCCTCGCGTTTGCCGAGCAACGCATCCCGAGCGTTGACCATCAAATTGATCAACACCTGTTCGAGCTGATCGACATAACCGCGCACTTGCACTTCAAACCCGGTCTCGTTGACCCGCAGCTCGACCCCTTTGCCGCGCATCCCTTCAGCCAGCAGCGACATTGTGCCTTCGATGGCTTGCGCCGGATTGAACGGATGCTGCTCGATCTCCGAGCGGCGGCCAAACACCCGCATGTGATCCACCACCCGCGCGGCGCGCTGGACCTGTGCATCGATACGGTTGAGCTTGTCGGTCAGGTAATCGATTTGCGCATCGCCGTTGCTCAGACGCTTGAGTACGTTGACGATGGCCATGCGCATCACATTCAACGGCTGATTGATTTCATGGGCCAGCCCTGTGGCCATTTCACCGAGGGTGGCCATTTTTGCACTTTGGGTGAGCTGCTGCTGGGCGCGGCGGACCTCGGTGTTGTCGCGACCCACGGCCTGAATCTCCAGCAAATGGCCGTGCTCATCGAACACCCCGCGATCCGACCACACCCACCAGGCATGTTCCCGTCCCGGCAGTTGCAGGTTGATTTCCGCGGTGCTGACCGGGAATTCCGGGCTGAGTCGGCTGAGCCGCAGGAGAAACGCTTCGCGCTGCTCCTGCGACATCCAGCTGCCCAGATTGACCCCGGGCAGTTGCTCGGGCTGGCACTCCAGGTAAGTCGCCAGCGGACGGTTGCCGAAGCTCAGGGTCAGGTCCGGGCGGTAGCGGCAGATCATCGCCGGAGAGTCTTCCACCAGGATCCGGTAGCGTTCTTCACTTTGTTTCACCTGTTCGGCGGCCAGGGTTGCTTCGGTGACATCCAGCCACAGGCCGACGGCTTCCACCGGCAAGCCAAGGTCGTCGCGCAGGAGCTTGGCTTCATCGAGTAGCCAGTGGTATTCGCCGCGACTGTCGCGCAGCCGATAGCGGGCGCGCACCGAACCTTCACGCAGCAAATGTCGGGTACGTTCGAAGTACCGATCGCGGTCATCCGGGTGGACCCTCTCAACCAAGGCCCCCGTCGCGCAATCAGCCAGTGTCCAGCCCAGTAGCGGCAGTAGGCTGTCACTGAAAAACGTTGGTTGCAGCGCACCTTCGACATAGCGTTGCACGTAGATCACCGCCGGCGAGCTGGCGATCAGATTGTCCAGTCGGGCATGGGCCGCCGCGGCGTTTTGCTCCTGGTTTTTGATGTCGCTGATGTCGAGCATGAAGCCCACCAACCGCCGGTTTTTACCGATGCCCAGGACCTGGCCTTGCAGGCGATACCAGTTCGGCGTTTGTGCCAAACGCACGCACAGCAGCAGCGGGGTGCCGTCGTCTTGCAAGGCTTGCAGACGACTGCTCAACTCTTCACGGTCGGCGGGGTGCACCCGATCAAGCCACTCGGGCAGCGGCAAACGATCGATCGTAAGGTTCAGGTTGCTGGCCAGCGACGGCGCCAACTGCACTTCGCGACTGTCGCTGAACACCTCCCACCATCCGGTGCCGAGCAGGGCTTGCAGCGACTCCAGCCGTTCCAGTTGCAGATGGTGCCGGTGCTCGCGCAAGCGCTCAAGCAACGGGCCTGCCAGCGCGGCGGTCAGTTGTAACCAGTCGCGATCATTCAGGTCGGGCGCCTGTTGCTGCACCGGATAAAGGCCACACAGCAACCAGGCGGCCACGCCCTGAGCATCGTGATAGGGCACCGCGAACCCTTCGGCGTTGCCGAAGATGCCTTGCAAACGGGGATGTTCAGCGGGTGTCAGGCATTGCGGCGCAGAGCCGTTCAGGCTGTCGAGCCCCGTGCCCAGGCGCTGCGCGTTTTGCCACAGGAGGGGCGCATCGACGGCCGTGTAATGCTGGTGAATCTGCCAGCCTTCTTCCTGTTCATCGAGTAGCGCCACCGCAATGCAGGGCATGTGAAAACGCTGGGCCAGGCCTTGCAGTTGTTCCTCCAACACCTCGGGCAGGCGGGTCAGGTTGCACCGGCGCAACTGTTCGCCGATCTGCGCTGCGAGTAATTGGCATTGCTCGCGGCTGCGTGATTGCCGGCGATCGAGCAACAAGTCGCCGATGTCCAGCAACTGCAACAACCAGGCATCGGCCAATGGCTGGACCCAGCCACGCAAGTGCAGGGCTTGTCCGTTGAGGCTGCAAAAGTCCAGGTCCAGATTCTGGCCCTGCCAGTCGACGGGCGAGCCTTCAACGGCGAGGCCGCTGTGGGGCATGAGGAAATCGAGCAGGTGCGGTGCTTGCGCTGCGGGCGTCTGCTGGGCCAGCACATGCCGCAGCGGGCCGGTCAGGTGAATCACTCGACCTTCGGCATCCAGGTGCATCTGCAAACCGACACTTGGCACGCTCAGGGTGTCTGGCATGTCCACTGGCGGAGGCGGATGGCGATTGAGCAGGCGCCCGAAGAGTTTGTCTGCGGAACTCAAAATTGCAGGCTCGAACTGGCGGAGAGGTTGGCCGGCAGATTGGGCACTTGGCCAATTCCCGGCACGTTCAGAAACGGGATGACCTGCTGCAGTTTGCTGGTGGGGTAGTTGATGCTGACCTTCAACACCCCGCCCACGTAGGTGGCGCTGGCGTCGGTGGCGATATTGAAATTCAGTGCGGCAGGAATCCAGGCCAACTGTCGGCTCAGTTCTGTCGTGGCAACGGTTTTTATCGCGGTGGCGTACCCGGGGGTGCTCGGGTCCAGCGCCACGCTTCGGCGCACCGCTTCGGCGGTCGACTGGGTGAACGATTGCATCAGCAACAGCGGCAAGCTGTACGTGACGATTCCATAGAACACGGCGAAAAAGATGAGAAACACCAACGCGAATTCAATCGCTACAGCGCCTTTTTGCTTACGGGGGAGGCCTGTTTTCATGACTGCGTCTACCCTGATATTCACGACGTGATATCAGCATAGAATCATTCAGCCAAAACGGACGTTTTTTACCGGATGCAGAGCTTTGTATTACTGATCTGGCTGACGCTATGCGCAGCACAGGATGCTCGAGAACGACACATCGCCAATGGCCTGACCCTTGGCGCAGCGGCGTTGGCGCTGGCGTATCTCCTGTGGACGGGCACGACCTGGTTGGGGGCTGAAGCGGTGCAGGGCGGCTGGGCTTTTTTGCTGGCGCTGGCTTTCACCTTGCCCGGTTATGCGCTGAGACGCTTGGGCGCAGGCGATGTGAAATTAATGACTGGCCTGGGTCTGGCGACGGACGGCATGCACCTGCTCGGCGTGTTCATCGGTGCCGGATTGGCCAGTGTGCTGTGGCTGCTGCTGGCGCCAAGAGTCTGGCTTCATATGGGCCAAGGGCTTAGAAATCATCTTCGATACCTGGGGCCTGGAATGTCAAAGAAACAGCCCTTTGCACCCTTCGTATTGGTGGGCCTGTTGCTCACACTCGCCTGGTTTCACTAGTCGCCCGTTCTATGTACAGAGTCGGAAAGTACGTCTACTTTCAACTCAGCATTTGTACTGTCTGTGGCTGTTTGTAGAGGAACGGTCAATTTTGACCTTGCAGGGAGTCGCACGTGAACAAGCTTTCATCGGCAGTAAAAATCCTTGTGGTCGATGCCCAGCCGTTGATTGCCGCAGAGCTCTGCGAGCTTCTTGACGGCCGCGGTTACCGTTGCGTTTCTTGCGAGACTGGCCATCAGGCCGTCGAGCGTTTCAATGAAGACGAAGCGATCAGCCTGGTGCTTTGCGATTTGCACATGCCCGGTCTGGACGGGATTCAACTGGTTCAGGAGCTGCAACGGTTATCCGGCAAGCACCGAGTGTTTGAAGCCATCATGCTCACTGGACGTGCGGACAAGCAGGATGTGATCAAGGCGTTGCGGGCCGGGTTTGCCGATTACTACCAGAAGCCGATTAATCCGGGTGAGTTGCTCGAAGGGATTGCGCGTCAGGCAGTGGTTTTGCAGGAGCGGCAGAAGAGTCTGCAGCTGGGGCATCTGGATCAGAAGCTGCAGTACCTTGCCGAGTCGATCGATGATCTGTATCAGGATCTGGATAAGGTTCGGCGGGGGCCGCGGTTATCGGTTTCCACTGATGAGGCTGTCATCGCTGTGGATCGGCTTGAGATTCCGGCGATTTTCAATCACCTGTCGCCTAGGCAGTTGGAGGTGGCGCGGTTGGTGGGGAAGGGGCAGACGAATTATCAGATTGCCTGTGAGCTGGGGATTACCGAGAACACGGTGAAGCTTTATGTGTCGCAGGTTTTGCGGTTGACCCGTATGCATAACCGGACGCAGCTGGCGCTGGCGTTGTTACCCAGTCATGGATTGCGTCAGGGGGTGACGGCGCATTAGGTTTTTGTCTTTTTTTACCAAGTGCCCGCACCATGCTCGCGCAACGGCCTGACAACAGCCGATTCAAACCGGCAATTATTGCTTTCATCACGATCCCTCTAATGACCAAAGGCACGGGACAGGGCGGTGAAGCCCGGGCCGGCCAGTACGATCAATAACGCCGGGAAGAGAAACAGCATCATCACGATGGACATTTTGGCGGACAGCTTGGAGATGTATTCCTGCAGGCGCGTCAGGCGCCGGTCATCGAGCAATTGCTTGAGGGTCAGCAGGGATTTCATCGCGCCGCCCCCCTGATGGATCAACTGCTCAAGGATGACGCAGGTGTCGGTGAACTCGTCGACGGCCAGCAATAGGGTGGTTTTGTGCAGTTCTTCGCCCAGTTCCAGGCCGGAATCGACCCGGGCCAATACCAGGCGCAATTCATGGGTCAGGGCCGGCAATAATTGTTTGCCTTCATTGCTCAACACTCGCAGCGACTGCTCCACCGCCATGCCCGATTCGAACAGGATGCGCAGCAGCGGAATGAAGGTGGAAATCTCGAACGCCAGTTGTTTTTGCCGACGCTGCGCGGCAGCGGCCAGCAACCGTTTGGGCAATAGATAGCCGAGGCAGGTGGCGAACGCCGGGGCCATCCAGTGATTGTTTGTGTGAGGGAAGAACACGGCCTGGATCAGCAAGGTCAGGGCCAGCGCCAGCACCGGAGCGCCTACCTGGAACGCCGCGAACAGTGAACGTCGCCGGGCACTGCGCCAGCCGAGACGGTTAAGCAATGCCTGGGTTTCGTTATCCAGGTTGACCGAGCGCTGACCGATCCGGCTACTGCCCAGCAGCTCAAGCCACTGATTTACCCGGTTGTCGCTCGCCAGTTTGCCGTCGAGCCGTTGCGCCACCTGGCGAACCCGCCGACGGTGCTCCAGCAAACCGCTGAGCAGCAATAATGTTGCTCCCAGAAACAGCAATGCGCAGATCAGCAAGGGCACTTTCATACGCTGCGCAACATATGCCAGAGCGCCAGGCTGCCGACCACCTGCAAGCCGAACGCGGACGCGAGCATGATTTGCCCCGAGCCGTCGTGCCACATGGCGAGCAAGTAATGAGGGTTGGTCGCGAGGAAATAGCCGGCCAGGCCAATCGGCAAACAACCCAGGACCCACGCGGTCACCCGGGTTTCACCGGTCATGGCCCTGAGCTGGCGCGCCGCCTGCTCGCGCTCGCGGATCATCTTGATCAGGTTTTCCAGCAGCTCGCTGGCGTTGCCGCCATAGCGGTGATTGACCTTCAACCCGAGCGCGAACAGGCGAAGTTCGTCTTTCTCATACAACTCGGCAAAGTCCGCCGCGGCATCCGGCAGGCTGACCCCCAACACCACGTTGCGCTGAATCCGCCCCATGGCGTTTTTCAGCGGGTCTTCAGCGGTGTCGATGGCGCCCAGCACCGCATCGGCCAGGGTGCGCCCGGACTTCAGACTGCGCACGGTGTGATCGAGCATTTGTGGCAGTTGTTCGATCATGCGCTGGAGTCGGCGCTGATAACGCCAATTGACATACAGACGCAGAATCAGCGGCGGCAGCAGTAACAGAACCAGCAAGCCGAACCAGCCACCGGTAGCAAATCCGAGCAAGATGCCAAAGCCCCAGAGCAGCAGCCACCCCCCCAGACGCTTGGAGGGACGCCCAAGGCCGGCCCGCAGAAAGGCCCGATCCAGACCGACCCAGGAGGTTTTCGTCGGCACCGGCTGCAGTTGCCCCTCGGTCAGGCGTCCCAGTACCCGCTCGGCGCCGGTCTGGCGCAAACCGCGATAAAACAGGCGGATCGACAGTCCGAGCAAGACCAGGGAAACGAGGATGAGCAGCACCGGTTTGAGCATGCCGTGGCCTTCAGTACGCAGAGGGAGAGAGCGCCAACTCACGGCGCAGTTTGTCGCCAGCGGGGTTGGCCGCCTCACGCATGAATCCGAACCCGCTGCGCCGGTCGAACCGGAACAACGTGTTGGTGACATACACGTCCTCACGCAAGCCAACCACCTCCACCACTTCGCTGACGCAGCGGCGGCCGTCGGGCAGGCGCGTGAGCTGGATCACGACGTCCAGTGCGGCGCAGATCATTTGCCGCAAGGTCCGTTCGGCGATGGTACGGCCCGTCAGGCCCACCAATGTCTCCAAGCGCAACAGCGCATCCTGGGCGTTGTTGGCGTGCACGGTACTCATGGAACCGTCGTGGCCGGTGTTCATGGCGGTGAGTACGTCCAGCACTTCGACGCCACGAATCTCGCCGAGGATGATTCGGTCCGGGCGCATCCGCAGGGCGTTGCGAATCAGGTCACTGGCCTTCACTTCGCCGTGGCCTTCGGCATTCGGCGGTCGGGTTTCCAGGCGCACCACGTGAGGGTGGCCCAGTTGCAGTTCGGCGACGTCTTCGATGGTGACGAGTCGCTCATGAGGGTTGATCAACTGGCTGAGAATGTTCAGCAGCGTGGTTTTGCCGGTGCCGGTGCCGCCGCTGATCAGGATGTTGCAGCGCTTGCCCACGGCCTCCTGAATAAAGTCGAAGATCGGCTGATCGATGGTTTGCATCGCCATCAAGTCCGAGCTTTTGAGCATGTCCTTGCGAAATTTACGTATCGACAGGCAGGGGCCATCGAGCGCAATCGGTGGAATGATCGCGTTGACCCGGCTACCGTCGGGCAGTCGTGCGTCGACCATTGGCGACGACTCGTCGAGCCGTCGGCCGAGGGGCGCGAGGATCCGTTGCATAACCCGTTCGACGTGATGCGCATCGATGAAGCGCAGGTCGCTTAGATGCAGTATGCCGTCGCGCTCAATGAACACCCGGTGCGGGCCGTTGACCAGAATCTCCGTCACCGCCGGGTCCCGCAGCAGCACTTCCAAGGGGCCGAAACCGGTGAGTTCGTCGACGATTTCTTCGGCCAGACGCTCCATTTCATAGCGGGAAATCGCCAGGTGCAGCCGGGCGATGTACTCGGCAACCTTGTCGATGACGAACTGTGAGAGCACCTGCCGCGAACCCTCCAGCAGGTTTTTGCCGGACTCCTCGATGGCGTCGATGATGTAGCGGTGCAGCACCAGTTTCAGACCTTCGTGGTCAGTGTTGCCAGTGGTGGTGCGTACAGGGGCACCGAAGAGTTTTTCACCGCTCATTGCGCACCCCTCAACCGGTTGAACCAGCCAGACTTGGGCTTGGCCAGGCCCTCGGAACGCTTGGCCAACTGATCGCCGAGGGCGCGCAGGCTTTGAGTCAGGCCTTCGCGGGGGGCCAGTTCAAACAGCGTCACACCTTGGTTCTTGGCGTTGAGCCGCACTTCCGGGCTGTAGACGAGGGTCGCGATGATCTCCATGCCGAAGCTTTTGCTCAGGGTTTCGGAGTCCGGTGCGACGTTGCGCAGGTAGCGATCCACCAGCAGTCTGGCGTGATCGAGCTTCATGCCTTTTTCACGCCACAGGTTGAGTACCGCCAGGTTGCGGCGGCAGTCGAGGACGTTCTGATCGGTGTACCACAGCAACTTGTCGCAATGGGTGACGAAGGTGCGTAGTGCTTCGCTGTCTGGTTGGCCAGTCAGGTTCACCACGATGTGCTGGAAGTGTTGGCGCAGGGCGCTGAGCAGCATGTACAACTCGGCGGTGCTGGTGTGTTCCAGCGCCATATCGTGGCTGGCGTAGGCGAGGATCCGCAACCCGGCGGCGCAGTTGGTGAACGCGCTGTCGATCAGCGTCGCGTCGAGGCGCCGCAAGTGCCTGAGTGCATCGCCGAAGTGGAACGAACTCTCCAGCCCGAGCAAGGCCAGGCTGTCACCGCGTGGCAGGCCCAGGTCCAGCAACAACGTTTGCTGCCCGCTCTTTTGCACCACTTGCGCCAGGTGCGTGGCGAGCAGCGCACCGTCGGCGTTGATCTGCACACCGTAGAGCACCGTCAGGCTGCCCAGTTGGGTATTCGGGGCCACGGGCGGCAAGCGTTTGCCCAGCCGTCGCACCAACCCCGCGACTTCACTGGAACGCGAACCATAGGCCACGAAATCCCGTGCACCGGCGCGCATGGCATTGAGCACGAGTTGGTTGTCCATGCCATCGCCCAGCGCGACGATCGCCAGCATCGGTTTGGCTTCCAGGGCACCTTCGATCAGTGCGCTTTGGGCCACCACGTGTTCGCGGTCCAGGCCGATGAACACCAGGCTGGCGAAGGTCACGTCCACCAGCGCCAGCAATTCGTCGAGGCTGCCACTGCCGGCGCTGACCACTTGGCCCAACGGGGCGAGGGCACCTTGCAGCCACTCAAGGTCGGTGCTGTTGCGCGTGATCGCGAGGAAGGTCTGGCTCAGGTTCTGGCTCTGGCTCATTGCGATAATCCGCCGCGTTTATCGAAGTTGCAGTTTTCGAGGAAGTTCAGGTGATACCAGTTCGGGTCATCGTTGCGCTTGAAACAAGGCCATGCAACGACTGGGCATTTAGATTCGTCCTTGCTCGATTCAGGGGGTTTGTTGGGTGATTTCGTTGCCGCGGATGACTTCCACGCTCGGCTTGCGCGGTGCTGTGCCGCCGTGGGTGACGACAGGTTTGGGTGGGGGCGTCATGGCCAGTTGGTTGAACTGGATCAAGTCGCGGTTGGTACTGGCAAGGTTGGCCGATGAATAGCTTTCGCCGGCCCAGTAACGAGCCAGACGTTTTTCATCGGCGCTGCGTACGGCCAGGCGCAACACGCCGGCCTGGGCCGCGAGCATCAACCGACTCAGTAGTTGTTCGGGGACGGCAAGCAAGACGCTGTGGGCGCTGGTGCGCGTTTGTTCCTGCCTGAGTTTTTCTTCGTTACTGCGGGCCGGGCTTGCAGGTTGACCGTCGTTGGTCAACCCCATCTGTTCGCCTACCCCGAGCACCCGCAAGGCCGGCACCACCAGTTGCGCCGACGACTGAAGGTTGTTGTTGTCCATGCGCAGAAACAGCAGCACATCGACGTAGTCCCCCGGTGTCAGTTGCCCGCCGGCATTGATCACTTCATCCACCGCGACGGCGAGGGCGCGTTCATCGGGACGAATCATCCGCGCCAGTCTGCCGCCGGCTTCGAAACTTTCATCATTGAGCCAGGTGCCGGCACTGAGGGCGCGCCAGGGTGTTCGGCCAATGGCTTGATCGAGGTGACTCAGGCTGCCGGCCGGGGCGGTACGGAGTTTTTCCAGGGTCACGTCGGCGGCGCTGATCGGTACGAACGGTGGCACATCATGCAGCAGCACCACCACCGGTTGGCGGGTGGGGTCGTCCACGGGGGCAGGTGTCTGGGTGATGGGGGCCGGCGTAACATTCCCGGCTTGCACGGCCGCCTCGGGAACGGGTTGGCGGCTCAGCGTGAGGCCCCAGTAACCGGCAATAATAGCGCCCACCAGAAACAAGCCAGCCAAGCCTAGAGTGACACGACTGTTCATGACGGCTCTCCCTTTCCTGCTGCTTGAGACCTCGTCGCACCCAACGAGAAAACTTCGCAATCAGGCAGCTATGAACATGGAACTATTTCGCTATTTGACGGTAGCTCAGCTAGAGCAAAAAGCCATTACGAGACTGAAAATAACTAACAAAAGTAAGTAGCTAGGGCGAAAACGTGACTTTTTTGGCGTCAACGACGCGATTAATACTTTAGTGATAATTCGTTCTTACAGTTGTGGGTACGGGGAATGCCGACAATGCTGATGCTGGCATAGGGGAATCATGTTGCGACCGTGCAACACCCGTCGTCTTTCAGGAGAGCTGCCATGTCCTTTTCCAAGATTGCTCAGAAGATCAAATCCGAAATCGCTTTTTACAAGGGCCTGGCTAAAGATACCGAGGGGGCTTCGGGTATTGAGTACGCCATTATTGCGGGCATGGTGGCAGTCGCTCTAGCGGCGTTTGTGACGCCGATCTCCACCGCTGTCACCACCATGTTTACCACTATCCAAAACGCGCTTTGACCTGCCTGCTGTCAAGGGTCAGCTACTTGCCAATCCCGCAAAGGGCTTCTAACGTCAGCGCTTAGTCCATTGCAGGTGTTGCCCATGAACGCTTCCTCACTTCCGCGCCAACAGCTTCTTCTGGTCGATGATGAGGAGGATGCCTTACTGGAATTGGCGGAGTTGCTGGAGGGCGAGGGCTTCAATTGCTTTACCGCCACGTCGGTCAAGCTCGCGCTGAATCATCTGACGCGCCACCCTGATATTGCGTTGGTGATTACTGATCTGCGGATGCCGGAGGAAAGCGGCATGTCGTTGATCAAGCGATTGCGCGAGCATACGTCCCGCCAGCATTTGCCGGTGATTGTGACGTCGGGGCATGCGGACATGGAGGATGTCAGCGACATGTTGCGGTTGCAGGTGCTCGACCTGTTTCGCAAGCCGATTTATCACGTGCGGTTGTTAGAGACGTTGAATAATTTATTTCCGCAGCCTCGCCTGGATTTAGTGAGTCAGTGATTGATCGTTCCCACGCTCTGCGTGGGAATGCAGCCAGGGACGCTCTGCGTCCCAAGAGCCGGACGCAGAGCGTGGGACCGTCCGGGTCAGGCAACCGGCCGCCAATGCCCCGCCATATGCTCAAGATCCCCCGCACCCACCAACAGCAAATCCCCGCTCGACCCTGCCGCACTGGCCAGCAATGTCACCTCACTGGGCAATCGCACCGGTTTGCGAAATTGCACCGCAATCTCGACATTCGCCGCCGGCAGATGATCGGCAAGCGCCGCCAGGGTTCGCGCCTTGATCCACAAGCCATGGGCGATGGCCCTCGGGAAACCGAAGAGTTTGGCGCTGACGGCACTCAGGTGAATCGGGTTGTAGTCGCCGGACACCTTGGCGTACTGCCGCCCAATGTCCGACGGCGCTTTCCAGCGGGCCACTTGCGACATTTCCAGTGTCGATGCCAACACTTCTTCGACGGGCTCGCCTGCGAGTTTGACCCCGCGGCACAACATCTGGCTTTCAGCTTCCCACAACGCCCCCAGCTGATCGTTGAGTGTCGTCACCAGGTCGAACGTCGCGCCTTTTTCATGGGGCTGGAGGTTTTGCACCTGAACGCTGACCCGCACACGATTCACGCCGCCCATTGGGCGAAAGATGCGAATGCGGTTGCTCAGGTGAATCAACCCCAGCAGCGGGAACGGAAACTCCTTGGCCGTCAGCAATTGCATCTGCAAGGCGAACGCGAGGATGTGTGGGTAGGTGGGCGGCAACAAACCGTTCTCGGCAAAACCGCAGACTTTGCGATAGTCCGCCAGGTGCTCCGGGTCGACATTGATCCAGCAGCGCAAACCCGAATCGGGCAGGGTGGTGCCGGTGATTTTGCGCCGCGTCGCAGCTCGCACGTACAGTCCCGACAGGCTTGGTTCGCGGTTGAGTGTGTGCCAATCGATGATCATGCCTAAGCCCCCAAAACACTTTGTCCGCACACTCGCAACGCTTGCCCGGTGAACGCGCCGGTGCCCGGTTGAGCCAGCCACGCCACCGCTTCGGCGACGTCTTGCGGCAGGCCGCCCTGGCCCAGCGAACTCATGCGCCGCCCGGCCTCACGCACGCCGAACGGAAGATGCGCGGTCATCTGGGTTTCGATGAAACCGGGTGCCACCGCATTGATGCTGATGCCGCGTTCATTGAGCGTCGGCGCCCAGGCCTGGGCCAGACCGATCAGCCCGGCCTTGCTCGCGGCGTAATTGGTTTGCCCGCGATTGCCGGCGATGCCGCTGATGGACGCCAGCAGGATCACCCGGCCGTTGTCGTGCAGGGTGCCGCTGTCGAGCAATGCCTTGGTCAGCACTTGCGGCGCATTGAGGTTGACCGCCAGCACCGCGTCCCAGAATTCCGGGGTCATGTTGGCCAGGGTTTTATCCCGGGTGATGCCGGCGTTGTGGACCACGATGTCGATGCCGTCGGGTAGATGCTCGACCAACTGCGCGGCGGCATCGTCGGCGCAAATGTCCAGGGTGATGCTGCGCCCGCCGAGGCGTGCGGCGAGGGCTTCGAGATCAGTCTTGGCCGGTGCTACGTCGAGCAGGATCACGTCGGCCCCGTCGCGGGCCAGGGTTTCGGCGATGGAGGCGCCGATGCCGCGTGCCGCGCCGGTGACCAGCGCCTTACGGCCAGACAATGGGCGAGTCCAGTCCGTCACCTGCGCGTCGCAGGCGTTCAAGCGAATCACTTGCCCGGAAACGAACGCGCTTTTGGGCGAGAGAAAAAACCTCAGTGGGCCTTCCAGTTGATCCTCTGCACCTGCGCCGACATAAATCAGCTGCAAGGTGCCGCCGCTGCGCAGTTCCTTGGCCAGCGAACGGCTGAAGCCTTCCAGCGCGCGCTGGGCACTGGCGGCGAACGGATCGCTCAAAGTCTCCGGCGCGCGCCCCAGAATCACCAGGTGCGCGCTGTGATCGAGGTTTTTTATCAGCGGCTGGAAAAATTCGCGCAACTGTTTGAGTTGATCGGTCTGCACCAGGTCGCTGGCGTCGAACACCACGGCCTTGAGTTTGGGTCCGTGGCCGGGAATCCACGCGGTGGCCAGCGAAGGCTCGGTGCCGTAGCTGTAAATCGCGTCGGTGAGGCGGTTGGCAAAGGTGCTGATTTTCTCCGTCAACGGGCCACCGCCTATCAACAGCGCCCCCTCGACAGGCCGCAGCCGGCCGGCTTGCCAGCGCTCCAACCGAACCGGCGATGGCAGACCCAGAGCCCCGACCACACGATGGCCGATGGACGAATTGGCGAAGTCGATATAACGGTCAGACATGGACGCGCTCCAGCAGCTGGGGTTCAAAGTGTGGACCATGAATGGCAATCAGTCGTTCGATCCACGAGATAAGGCCTACGCTTGGCTATTGTAGGAGTTGAGCTTGCTAGCGATGGACAGTGTGTCAGTTGACATCAATGTAGCTGACCCACCGCCATCGCGAGCGAGCTCAGCGCCTACAGGGGGGGTGGTTCTCAATTTGGATATATCAGGAGCTTTTCATGACTCAACTGCGCCGCGTTGCAATTATTGGTGGTAACCGTATCCCCTTTGCCCGGTCCAACGGGCCGTACGCCACTGCCAGTAACCAGGCGATGTTCACCGCAGCGCTGGAAGGCCTGATCGAGCGCTATAACCTTCACGGTGTGCGCATGGGCGAAGTGGCAGCGGGTGCGCTGGTCAAGTATTTGCGCGATTCCGGCCTGATCCGCGAATGCGTGCTGGGCTCGCGGTTGTCGCCGATGACGCCGGCCTTCGACATCCAGCAAGCCTGCGGCACGGGGCTGGAGGCAACATTGTTGGTGGCGAACAAAATCGCCCTGGGTCAGATCGAATGTGGCATTGCCGGTGGCGTCGACACCGCCTCGGACGTGCCGATCGGTGTTAACGAAGGCCTGCGCAAGATCCTCCTGCAGGCCAACCGGGCCCGAAGCACCGCCGACAAACTGAAAACCTTCCTGCAACTGCGTCCCCGCCATTTGGTGCCCTACTTTCCAAGCATCGGCGAGCCGCGCACCGGCCGGTCGATGGGCGAACACTGTGAACTGATGGCCCAGACCTGGAGCATCCCGCGTGACGAACAGGATCAGTTGACCCAGGAAAGTCATCAGAAACTGGCTGCGTCATACGCCGAAGGCTGGCACAACGATTTGATGACCCCGTTCCTCGGCCTGACAAGGGACAACAACCTGCGCCCGGACCTGACCCTGGAAAAACTGGCCTCACTGAAACCGGCCTTCGAGAAAAGCGCCAAAGGCACCCTGACCGCGGGCAATTCCACGCCACTCACCGATGGTGCGTCGGTGGTGCTGCTGGGCAGTGAAGAATGGGCCAAGGAGCGCGGCTTGCCGATCCTCGCCTATTGGCGTGACGGCGAGACGGCGGCGGTGGATTTCGTCAACGGTGCGGAAGGATTGTTGATGGCGCCGGTGTACGCGGTGCCGCGTTTGCTGGCGCGCAACGGCCTGACCTTGCAGGACTTCGATTACTACGAAATCCACGAAGCCTTCGCCGCGCAGGTGCTCTGCACGCTGAAGGCCTGGGAGGATCCGGAGTATTGCAAAACCCGCCTCGGTCTCGATGCGCCACTGGGCTCGATCGACCGCAGCCGCCTCAACGTCAAAGGCAGTTCATTGGCGGTGGGGCATCCGTTTGCCGCGACTGGCGCACGCATCGTCGCGAGCCTGGCGAAGTTGCTGGATGCGGCGGGCAAGGGCCGAGGGTTGATCTCGATCTGCGCCGCCGGTGGCCAGGGTGTGACAGCGATTATCGAGCGCTGAGGGCTGGAGCGCTTTGCTGTTGGGCCAACTGCCGATTGCGGTTGGCGTAACCCTCGGCCATCACTGAGCAGACGATCAGCTGCAACGGGTGGTAGATCATGATCGGCAGCAGGATCAGCCCAAGGCCTGGGTTGGCGCCGAAGATCAGCGCTGCCATCGGCGCACCGGCGGCCAGGGATTTCTTGCTGGCGCAAAAGACCGCGGCGATTTCATCGGCCGGGCTGAATTTCAACGCGCGAGCGGTGCGGGTGGTCATCCACAGGATGATCGCCAGCAGGATCGCACTGCCGATCAGCGCCGTGAGGATTACGCTGTTGCCCTGCTTTTGCCACATCCCCGAGACCATCGAATTGCAGAACGCCGCGTAGACCAGCAACAGAATCACCAGTTTGTCGGCGATATTGGTGTAAAGCTTGTGGCGGGCGAAGAACTTGCCGAGGAATGGCCGAACCCATTGGCCGAGTACCAGTGGCAACAGCAACATGGCGCAAAGGTCGAGCAGGGTTGAGCCCAGATCGATGCCGCCCGCGCCGCTGCCGACCACAAAACTCACCAGCAACGGCGTCAGGAAAATCCCCAGCACGCTGGACAGGCTCGCGTTGAGAATCGCCGCCGGTACGTTGCCGCCCGCGCTGCCGGTCAGGGCCACGGACGAGGAGATGGTCGAGGGCAGGGCGCAGAGGTACAGGAAACCCAGCATCAACAGCGACGGAATGTGCGAACCCAACAGCGTGTCGCTCAGCAGCCAGATCAGCGGAAACACCGCGAAGGTGAAACCCTGAACCATCACGTGCAGCTTCCAGTTTTTCAGACCGTGAGTGATCTGCTCGCTGGACAGGTTGACTCCGTGCAGGAAGAACACCAGGAACACGCCGATGTTGATCACGTATTCAGCATGCATTCCGCCGCCGGTGGCACCAAAGGTCGGGAAGAAATACGCCAGCAGCGTGGCAATCAACATGCCGCACAAGAACCAGTCGGTGACCACGCGTTTGAGGTGTTTGAAGGCATGCATAACAGGCACCGAATACATTTGTAAGAATTGGTGACTTAGCCTAACGTCGGCTCTATCAGCCGTCTTGCGACATAAGGCCAATCAATGCCGACTAACGGACAACTTTCCCTCGAGCGGACGATTCCGACGCTGACGGCGCTGCCGCGTCCGCTGTATGCCCGTGCGGAAAGTCTCAACGCCGGTTCATGGACGCCGCCCCATCGGCACGATTGGGTGCAGTTTTCCTACGCGATCAGCGGCGTTCTCGGCGTGCACACCGCCGAAGGCAGTTTCTTTGCGCCGCCGCAGTGGGGCATCTGGATTCCGGCGGATCTCGAACACCAGGTGGTGACTTCAATGCGCGCGGAGATGCGCAGCCTCTATGTGCGCCGCGAGGATTGTGAATGGGCGGACGGGCGTTGCCGGGTGCTGGAAGTGACGCCGTTGGCCCGAGAGCTGATCAAGAGCTTTTGTTTGCTGCCGGTGGAATATCCACAGGGCGACAGCCAGGAATCGCGGCTGGTGAGTGTGCTGCTGGATCAGTTGGCGCATCTGCCGGAGGTCGGCTTCTCGCTACCCTTACCGCGCCATGAGCGGTTGCTGGGGCTGTGCAACGAGCTGATCGAAAGCCCTGAGCGCAATGTGACGTTGCAGGCGTGGGCCGAGCGATTGGGGACGTCGGAGAAGACCTTGATGCGGTTGTTCCAGCGGGAAACCGGGTTGAGCTTTCGAGGGTGGCGCCAGCGGATGCGGTTGCTGTCGTCATTGAGTTTGCTGGAGGAGGGGGACAGCGTGACGAATGCCGCGCTGTCTTGCGGGTATGACTCGACGTCGGCGTTTATTGCGGCGTTCAAAGGCCTGTTCGGGTTTACCCCTGGAGAATTGTTTCGGCAGTGAAATCCAACCCCTCACCCCAGCCCTCTCCCCACGGGGGAGAGGGGGAAAGGGGGCCGATCTCCATGCTCTTCAACACCTGAGTTCGACTCGGAAATTTCAGGTCGCAGAATGTCGACCAAACAACTCGGTCTGTCCCCTCTACCCCTTGGGGCGGTCCGACGTTTCGGGAGGGTTAGGGTGAGGGGTGGATCTAAAGCCCTCAACAATCTCAGGTTCTGAAGCGGCGCACCAACCCATCCAGCTCATTCGACAACCCGGCCAGACTCTGCGAATCCAGCCGCGCCGAGTTCGCCAGTTCCGCCACCAACTGCGCATCACCATGAATCTGGCTGATGTGCCGATTGATATCTTCAGCCACCTGATGCTGTTCTTCCGCCGCAGTAGCGATTTGGGTGTTCATGTCGCGGATCACGTCGACCGACTCACGAATCAGCCCGAAGCTGCTGCGTGCTTCACCAATCCGCGTCACCGATTGCTGGGACACTTCCAGGCTCGCATGCATTTGCTGAGTCACCTGACTGGTACGTTTGGCGAGGTTGCCCAGCAAACCGTCGATTTCCGCCGTGGAGTCCGCCGTGCGTTTGGCCAGCGCCCGAACTTCATCGGCCACCACCGCAAACCCACGACCCTGTTCACCGGCCCGCGCCGCTTCAATGGCCGCGTTCAGCGCCAGCAGGTTGGTCTGTTCGGCAATCGAGCGAATGGTCCCGAGGATTGACTGAATGTCATTGCTGTCGCGTTCAAGCTGTTGCATCGACTGGGCCGACTGTTCGATTTCCTGGCTCAAGCGATCGACGCTGGTCACGGCCGCATCAATTTGCTGCTGACCTTCACGTGCCTGACGCTGGCCGCTGTCGGCCGATTCCGCCGCCTGGCTGCAAGAGCGCGCGACTTCGTTGGCGGTGGCGACCATTTCGTGGAACGCCGTGGACACCATGTCCACCGCTTCACGCTGACGCCCGGCCGCTTCGGCCATGTCGCTGGAGACCTGGGTCGAACTCTTGGAGGTGGCGAGGATCTTGGTCGCAGCGCCGCCAATGCTCTGGATCAGGTTGCGAATCGCCGCCAAAAACTGGTTGAACCAGTTGGCCAGTTGCGCGGTTTCGTCGCTGCCACGGATTTGCAGGTTCTTGGTCAGGTCGCCTTCACCTTGGGCAATGCCTTCCAGACCGCTGGCTACGCTGCGGATCGGCCGCACGATGAGGCTGGCGAAACTGGCGCCGACGATGGCGAAGAACACGGCCAGCACGGCGGCGATGATCGCGATCAACCAGGTCAACTGGGTGGCCGAACTCATCACGTCGGTCTGCTTGATCAGGCCGATAAAGGTCCAGCCCAGCTGCTCCGACGGCCAGACGTTAGCCATGTAGCGTTCGCCGTTCAGCTCGACTTCCACCAGCCCTTTGCCGGCCTTGGCCAGTTGCGCGTAGCCGTCGCCGAGGCTGCTCAGCGCTTTAAAGTTGTGTTCCGGTTGCTTCGGATCGACCAGCACGGTGCCGGTGTTTTCCAGCAGCATCAGGTAGCCGGTTTCACCGAGCTTGATCTGCTTGACGATTTCGGTGAGCTGCTTGAGCGTCACGTCGATGCTGACCACGCCGCCATTGGTACCCAACTTGTTGTCGATGGTGCGCACGGTACTGACATACGTCGCGTCGTCCTGGGCCCAGTAATAGGCCTCAGTGCGCAACGGTTTGCCCGGTTTGGCCTGGGCCGCCTTGTACCAGGGGCGCTGGCGCGGGTCGTAATTGCTCAGCTTCGCATCGTCCGGCCAGGACACATAACCGCCCGCCGCAGTGCCGAGAATGGCGTAGGCGTAGGACGGGTGACTGTTACCCAGGTCCTGAAGGAGGCCGAAGACCTTTTTGTCCATCTCACCTTGAGGAATGCTCTCGGCGTTGGCGCTCATGTAGGTCTTGAGGCTGTCGTCCGAGTTCTTGATCAGCGGTTGGGTCGCCAGGTAATCCACGTTCTGGCTGATGCCGTCAAAGAACAGTTGCATGGCGTTGCTGACCTGACGAATCTCGCGGCCACTGCCATCAACGAAACTGTCCTTGGCATCACTGCGCAAGTTCAGCACAACCAGGGTAGCGACCAGCACCACCGGCAAGCAGGCGATGATTGCAAACGCCCAGGTCAACTTCTGTTTGATGTTCATCCGCGCTCCAGATTTTTCTTGTAGGCCCACGCAGTGCAGATGACTCGCGGATTATTGGCAGCCGTAAACGTTCTTGATCGACCCGGTTCCGTGAGTGCGCCATCGTTGTTGTAGTCGAAACGATTGTCGGACAAATCACTTTGTCTATGATGACTTCGGCTGATAGAGGCGGAAATTGAGGCCTGTTAAGAAAAATCCTACGAAGGGTATGAATCGAGATGTCAGCTTCTGTCGCAAATACCCGCTTAGCCCTTCAGCAACAAGTGACGCAGGGTCAGCTATGATCTGTGGCGGCCGATGACGACCGGCGGTTGTTGACCGATTAATCCGGCACATTGTGTGCTTGTTGACGGTTACTGGAAGGTTCATAGGTCGGCAACCCCTCCCCCGAATGGGTGGATTGCCGTATAACGAATGACTTTCGCGTGTTTGGTAATAAAGGACCCCCAATAAAAGCTGATGAAGACTCCAAAACGCATTGAACCCCTGATCGAGGACGGTCTGGTCGACGAGGTGCTGCGCCCACTCATGAGTGGTAAAGAAGCAGCTGTTTATGTGGTGCGCTGCGGCAACCAGTTACGTTGCGCGAAGGTCTACAAGGAGGCGAATAAACGCAGTTTCCGTCAGGCGGCCGAGTATCAGGAAGGCCGCAAGGTACGCAACAGCCGTCAGGCTCGAGCGATGGCCAAGGGCTCCAAGTTCGGCAAGAAAGAAACCGAAGATGCCTGGCAGAATGCCGAAGTGGCGGCGTTGTTCCGTCTGGCCGGTGCTGGCGTCCGGGTTCCTCAGCCGTACGACTTCCTTGAAGGCGTGCTGCTGATGGAACTGGTGGCCGACGAGTACGGTGATGCCGCGCCGCGTCTGAACGACGTGGTGCTGGAACCGGATCAGGCACGCGAGTATCACGCGTTCCTGATTTCGCAGATCGTGCTGATGTTGTGTACCGGTCTGGTGCACGGTGACCTGTCGGAGTTCAACGTACTGTTGACCCCGACCGGCCCGGTGATCATCGACCTGCCGCAAGCGGTCGACGCGGCTGGCAACAACCACGCGTTCAGCATGCTGGAGCGGGATGTGGGCAACATGGCGTCCTACTTCGGGCGGTTTGCGCCGGAGTTGAAAAAGACCAAGTACGCCAAGGAAATGTGGGCCCTGTTCGAAGCCGGCACCTTGCACCCGGCCAGCCTCTTGACCGGCGAGTTCGATGAGCCGGAAGAGTTGGCCGATGTGGGCGGGATCATGCGCGAGATCGAGGCGGCACGCCTTGATGAAGAGCGCAAGCAAGCGATCCGCGCTGCTGACGATGCACCACCGAGCAAAGCCGAAGAACCGCCTCCGCCCTGGATGCAGTGATCGGCTAACGAAAAACCCGGCTTCGGCCGGGTTTTTTATGAGGTCATGGTTCTGATGTTGTGGTGTCAGATGAATCCACCACTCACCCCAGCCCTCCCGAAACGTCGGACCGCCCCAGAGGGGAGAGGGGAAAGGGAGCCGATTTTCATGTTTTTCAAAGCCTGAGTTCGACTCGGAATCTCAGGTCGATGTAGCTCCAAGAGCACCTAGGTCAGTCCCCTCTCCCCACGGGGGAAAGGGGGAAAGGGAGCCGATTTTCATGTTTTTCAAATCCTGAGTTCGACTCGGAATCTCAGGTCGATGTAGCTCCAAGAGCACCTCGGTCAGTCCCCTCTCCCCACGGGGGAAAGGGGGAAAGGGGGCAGATCTTCATGTTTTTCAAAGTCTGAGTTCGACTCGGAATCTCAGGTCGATGTAGCTCCAAGAGCACCTCGGTCAGTCCCCTCTACCCTCTGGGGAGAGGGTTAGGGTGAGGGGTGGCTTCCAGATCCACACAAAATCACGTCTACTGCCCACCGGCCGAACCCACACTCAAGGATTGAATGTGAACACCGCATCCCCCCGCAACGCCCAACTGATCATCAGCGCCCGTCTGATCTCTGACTTCGGCGCCTTCCTCAACATGGTCGCGCTGGCCACCTACGTCTACCTGCTCAGCAACAGCGCCATGAGCGTCGGTATCTTCCTCGCCAGCCGTGTGGCCGGCGGGATATTCGCCAGCCTCATCGGTACAACGTTTTATCGCCGCTGGACCGGCCGCCTGCCGCTGGTTGCCTTCGACCTGTTACGCGCCGGGCTGCTGGGCCTGCTGCTGGTGCTGCCGGTCGCCCAGCAGATGCTGCTGTTACCGGTGATCGCTTTCGGTCTGGGATTCGGCAACTCGATGTTCGCGATCGGCCTCAACAGTCAGTTGCCGCACTTGGTCGAGGCTGAGCATTTGCTCAAGACCAACGCCTGGATCACCTCGGCGTCGTCGGCAGCCATGGTTGGCGGAAGTCTGGTATCAGGGCTGTTGGTGGCAGCATTCGGCTTTGAAACAGTGTTTGCATTGAACGTGGTCACTTATCTGTTGGCCGCGCTGTTCATCTTGCCGCTGCGTTTTTCACACCCTGTGCCCGGTGACGAACCGATTCACGAACGGGGTGAGTGGGCGGCCCTGCTCCAGGGGCTGCGCAGCACACCGGTGGTGGCGGCGATGCTCGCCGTGGCGATGGCTGACACCCTTGGCAGTGCCGCGCACAACGTGGGTTTTCCGATTATTTCCAAACTGCTGACGCCCGAGTCGGCCAGCACCACGCTGGGCCTGATGCTGGCGGTCTGGGCCAGCGGAAAACTCATCGGTGCACGCATCGCCAGCCGGCTGAAAGGCTCGGATAACGTGAACCTGGAGCGGCGATTCTTCTTTGGTGTGTTGCTGATGTCCTGCGGCTTCATCCTGATGTTTCAGCAGCAGACCCTTTACGGACTGCTGTTGTTTTCGCTGCCGGCGGGGTTGGGCGACGGTTTCTCGGAAGTCGGCCTGATGTCGCGCCTGCAACGTGAACCGGACAGCCTGCGCCTGCCGATTTTCAGTTTCCTGACGCTGTTGCAAATGACCGGGTTCGGCGTCGGCATGCTGATCGCCGCGCCGTTTTATTCGTGGTGGACGCCGGGTGCCGTGGTGCTGTTGTTCCACGGCATTCCCCTCACCACCTTGTTAGTGGTGAAGGGGCTGGCGATCAGGGGCGAGCGGGTGGTGCGCAACAGCCCGACTCCAGGTTCTTGAGGATCGGGCAGTCGGGACGGTGATCGCCGTGGCAGTGTTCGACCAGGTCCTGCAGGGTGTCGCGCAGTTGGCCGAGTTCGCGGATTTTCTGGTTCAGCTCGTCGATGTGCTGACGGGCCAGGGCCTTCACGTCGGCGCTGGCTCTTTGGCGGTCCTGCCAGAGGGTCAGCAGTTTGCCGACCTCTTCCAGTGAGAACCCCAGGTCCCGGGAGCGCTTGATGAACGCCAGGGTATGCAGGTCGTCGTCGCCGTACACCCGATAGCCGCTGTCGGTACGATGGGCGGCCTTGAGCAAGCCGATGGATTCGTAATAACGGATCATCTTCGCGCTCAGGCCGCTTTGGCGGGCCGCTTGGCCGATGTTCATCGGTTGTCCTCCAGATCCTTGGGTTTCCAGGTTTTCAACAGTAGCGCATTGCTCACCACACTGACGCTCGACAACGCCATGGCCGCACCGGCCAGCACCGGGTTGAGGAAGCCGAAGGCCGCCAGCGGAATGCCGATCAGGTTGTAGACGAAGGCCCAGAACAGGTTCTGACGAATCTTCGCGTAGGTCTTGCGGCTGATCTCCAGTGCCGCCGGCACCAGCCTTGGGTCGCCGCGCATCAGGGTGATCCCGGCCGCGTGCATCGCAACGTCGGTGCCGCCGCCCATGGCGATACCGATGTCGGCGGCGGCCAGGGCGGGTGCGTCGTTGATGCCGTCGCCGACCATTGCTACCACGCCGGTTTTTTTCAGGTCGGCGACGGTGGCGGCTTTGTCCGCCGGCAGTACTTCAGCGTGGACATCCGTGATGCCCAGCGCCTCGGCAACCACTTTGGCACTGCCGCGATTGTCGCCGGTCAGCAGGTGGCTGCTGATGTTGCGTGCGCTGAGTTGTTGCACGGCTTGCAGCGCGCCGGGTTTGAGAGTGTCGCCGAAAGCGAAGAGGCCCAGCACCCGAAGTTCGGGGCTTTGCTCGATCAGCCAGGACAGGGTCCGGCCTTCGGTTTCCCACGCGGCAGCAGAGTCCGCCCATTCACCGGCGCTCAAGCCGCTCTCTTCCAGGAGACGACGATTGCCCAGCGCCAATCGACGACCGTCCAGAGTGCCCGCGATGCCACGGCCGGTCAGGGACTGGCTGTCGCTGACATCGGCCACGGTCAAGCCGCGTTCGGCGCAAGCGTCCAGAACCGCCTTGGCCAGTGGGTGTTCACTGCCGCGTTGCAGGGCGCCAGCCATTTGCAGCAGGGCCGTTTCGTCATGGTTGATTGCGCTCAGATGAGCGATGCGCGGAGTACCCGACGTCAGCGTGCCAGTTTTGTCGAAGACCACCGCACTGACTTCATGGGCACGCTCCAACGCTTCGGCGTCCTTGATCAGAATCCCGTGGCGCGCCGCCACCCCGGTCCCGGCCATGATTGCCGTTGGTGTGGCCAACCCCAGGGCGCATGGGCAAGCGATCACCAATACCGCCACGGCATTGATCAGCGCCGTTTCCATCGGAGCGCCGTACAACCACCAACCGATCAAGGTTGCCAGCGCAATCAGCAGAACCGTTGGCACGAACACCTGGCTGACTTTATCCACCAGTTTCTGGATCGGAGCCTTCGCCGCTTGAGCGTCTTCCACCAGGCGGATGATGCGGGCGAGCACGGTTTCCGCGCCCAAGGCCAGGGTGCGAACGAGCAACCGGCCTTCACCATTGATCGCGCCGCCGGTGACCTTGTCGCCGGGTTGTTTGGGCACCGGCAGGCTTTCGCCGCTGATCAGCGCTTCGTCGGCGTGGCTTTGGCCTTCGACCACTTCACCGTCCACCGGGAAGCGTTCGCCAGGCTTGACCATCACCAGATCATTGAGGCGCAAGGCGCTGATGGCGACGTCCTGCTCGCGGCCATCGATCACCTGAATCGCTCGCTCCGGGCGCAAGGCTTCGAGTGCGCGAATGGCACTGGCGGTCTGGCGCTTGGCGCGGCTTTCCAGGTATTTGCCCAGCAGCACCAAGGCAATCACCACCGCCGAGGCTTCGAAATACAGGTGCGGCATGCGCCCGGCGGCGGTGGCCCATTCATAAAGGCTCAAGCCATAACCGGCGCTGGTGCCCAACGCGACCAGCAAATCCATGTTGCCGGCACCGGCGCGTACGGCTTTCCAGGCTGCGACGTAAAAGCGTGCACCGAAGATGAATTGCACTGGTGTGGCCAGCGCGAATTGCACCCAGGCCGGGAGCATCCAGTGCACGCCGAATGGTTGCAGCAACATCGGTAGCACCAACGGCGTGGCGAGGACGATCGCCATGATCAAGGCCCAACGCTCGCGATGCAGGCGTTGTTGTTGATCATCGGTTTGCGGGTGTTCGACTTCCCAGACACTGGCGCTGTAGCCAGCCTTGGTTACGGCAGCGATCAAGGTTTGCGGATCGATCTGGCCGAGCAGCTCAAGGTGGGCGCGTTCATTGGCCAGGTTGACGCTGACGCTTTTGACCCCCGGCACCTTGGCCAGCGCTCGTTCGACCCGGCCGACGCAGGAAGCACAGGTCATGCCGTCGATGCTCAATTCCAGACTGTGCTGCGGCACGCTGTAACCCGCCTGCTGCACCGCGTCCATCAAGGCCGGCAGGCTGTCGCTGGGCGCTTGAACACGGGCCTGTTCGGTGGCCAGGTTGACACTGACGGCAGAGGCGCCGATGACTTTGCTCAAGGCACGCTCGACACGCCCGGCGCAACTGGCGCAGGTCATGCCGGCAATCGGCAGATTGAAAGTGGTGGATTCGGACATCGGTCACGCTCCCTGTAGAAGATACCTACAGGATCAACCTTGCCATGCGGGTAAGGTCAAGCGCCATGTCTCAGATCAAAAGACCGGCACCTGATCGTTCCCACGCTCTGCGTGGGAATGCCTCACCGGACGCTCCGCGTCCGCTTTTGCTGGGACGCGGAGCGTCCTGGGCTGCATTCCCACGCAGAGCGTGGGAACTATCATCAATAGTCCAGTGCCGCAGGCTTGAGGTACATCCCTTCCTGCGTCATCGCAATCCGGAACTTCAAGACGTCACCGGCCTTGAGCGTGATGTTCTGCGAACCCGGGGCGAGCATGCCCGGGTTGCAACCCGACGCCTGGCCCGGCAGCAGCTTCAGGCGCAAGGACACATTGCCCGGCGGCAGGTTGAACGAGGTGCTTTGTTCCTGGAACAAACGCGCCGACAGCTGATCGTGAATGTACACGCCGATCTCGCAGGAGGTCGCAACTTCCAGGCGCTCGCGGGAAATGATCAGTACGCCATAGTCCTCCCCGGCGGCTTGAACCGAAGGTGTCGCGGCAAATAGGCTGAGAAAGCCAAACAGGCTGAGAGCTGACCAGCGCATGGCTGAATCTCCTGATGTCGAGTCATTGATGGACGCAGCTTGGCCGAGCGCGGCGCTGATTGCCAGCCCGGCAGCGCACTTCAGAACTTGACCTTGCCATGATGGCAAGCTCGAGACTGCACGCAACCTCACTCAAGGAGTCATCCCATGCAAGTGTTCAACGTTCAAGGCATGTCCTGCGGTCACTGCGTCAAAGCCATCACTCAGGCGCTACAAGCCAAGGATCCTGCGGCCAGCGTGCGGATCGATCTGGCCGCGAAAGAAGTCGGCGTCGAGAGCGCTTTGTCGGCGGATCAGGTGATCGCAGTGATCACCGAAGAGGGCTACCAGGCAAAGGTTGCCTGAGCCCCATCCTTGTAGGAGCCGAGCTTGCTCGCGATAGCGGTGGAGCATTCAACATCTCTGTGACTGTTCTATCGCTATCGCGAGCAAGCTCGGCTCCTACAGGTTCGGTGTTTTAACTGACAGGCATCAATTGTCTGAGGGGTTTTAATAGTTAGCGACCTAACGGAATGTTCAAGGCGTCCCTGCGCGGCTAGACTGTCGGCCTGCCGACTCACGCCCAACTGGATGCCTGATGAACCTCCGTACCATTTTGATTCTTGGCGCCTTGAGCGCCTTCGGTCCGCTGGCGATCGATTTCTATCTGCCGGCGTTCCCGGCGATGGCGCTCGCCTTCGGCACCGATGAAAAACACGTTCAGCTGACCTTGGCCGCATATTTCCTTGGCTTGTCCATCGGTCAACTGGCTTACGGTCCGGTGGCGGATCGCTTCGGGCGTCGCATTCCCTTGCTGACCGGCGTCGGCTTATTCACCGCCGCCTCCCTGGCCTGCGCCTATGCGCCGAACCTCGAATGGTTGATGGGCGCACGTTTCGTTCAGGCATTGGGCGGTTGTGCGGGGATGGTGATCTCCCGCGCGATTGTCAGCGATAAATGCGATGCAGTGGGGTCGGCGAAGGTCTTTTCGCAGCTGATGCTGGTGATGGGCCTGGCGCCGATTCTTGCGCCGATGCTGGGCGGGCTGTTGGTCAACACCACGGGCTGGCAGTCGATCTTTCTCGTGCTGACCGGTTTCAGTGCGCTGGCAGGGTTGGCGGTGGCGCTGGGGCTGCCGGAAAGTCTGCCGGCCCATGTGCCGCGTCAACCATTGTCGGGGGCGTTGCGTCAGTACGGTCGACTGTTGTCGGACCGGGTGTTCCTCGGCCACGCCCTGACCGGCGGCATCGCCATCGCCGGGATGTTTGCCTACATCGCCGGTTCACCGTTCGTCTTCATCAAACTGTATGGCGTGCCGGCCGAGCATTTCGGTTGGCTGTTCGGTACCAACGCGGCGGGTTTCATTCTGGTCGCGCAACTCAACGCGCGATTGCTGGCCAAGCGTGGCCCGGCGTTTCTGCTGGCACGCACCGTGTGGATCTACGTTGGCGCCGGTCTGGCGCTGCTGGCCGTCAGTTCGCTGCACACTGCGCAGCTATGGCCGTTGCTGATTCCGCTGTTTGTCTGCATCGCCAGCCTCGGTTGCATCCTCCCCAACGCCTCGGCCTGCGCCATGAACGGGCAGGGCGCGCGGGCCGGCAGTGCATCGGCGATGCTCGGTTGCCTGCAATTCAGCGTCGCCGCCGGGGCAGCCGCACTGGTGGGGGTTTTACACGACGGCAGCGCCATGCCGATGGCCATGGTCATCAGCCTGTGCGGAATTCTCGTGGTGAGCGTGGCGATGCTCACCCGGCGCTTGCAAAATGCCCGGGCGCTGGCGCAAGCCCAGGTCTGAGGATGGACTCAGCCAGCGGCACGCTGCTGGCGGTCAATAATTTGATGAGGTGCTTGTAGTCGCGCTTCAAGGGTGCGGGTGAAGGCGCGGGCTTCGGCTTCGCTGCGGAATGTCACGGCGTGTTGGTCCAGACGGACTTGCCACTGGGATTTTGCCAATTCTTTTATCAGGATCTTCATTGCTGATCTCTCCTCTCGTAAAAGATGTTACGTAAAAGACTGTGCCGCAGAGTCTCGATTGTAGACCTCAATACGATCGCAATTGTGACAAGGGTCAACTCTCGGACTGACGGTGTCGCCCATCTGGGCGACAACTGTGTCAGTTTGTTTCAGAAGCCTTCGAGCACAATCTTGCCCTTGGACTTGCCGCTTTCCAGCAGCTCATGGGCGCGACGCAGGTTCGCCGCGTTAATGGTCCCGAAATGCTCGCCGACCGTGGTCTTCAGCGTCCCGGCGTCGATCAGCTCAGCCACGCGGTTGAGCAATTTGTGCTGCTCGATCATGTCCGCGGTTTCGAACAGCGAGCGGGTGTACATGAACTCCCAGTGCAGCGACAGGCTCTTGCGTTTGAGTTTGGTCACGTCCAGCGCCTTCGGATCATCGATCAGGGCCAGTTTGCCTTGCGGCGCCAGTGCCTCGATCAACTGATCCAGGTGATGATCGGTCTGGGTCAGGCTGGCGACGTGGGTCACCTGATCGACGCCCGCACGTTTGAGTTCTTCGCTCAACGGCTGGCTGTGATCGATCACCAGGTCGGCACCCAGCTCACGAACCCAGCTCTGGGTTTGCGGGCGGGAAGCGGTGCCGATGACGTTCAGCCCGGTGAGCTGGCTGGCCAGTTGCGTGAGGATCGACCCCACACCGCCAGCGGCACCGACGATCAAAAGGCTCTGGCCTTCATCTGTTTTGCCTTCACGCACTTGCAGGCGTTCGAAGAGCAATTCCCACGCGGTGATAGCGGTCAGCGGCAGCGCGGCGGCTTCGGCGAAACCAAGGGTTTTCGGCATATGGCCGACGATCCGCTCATCGACCACGTGCAGTTCGCTGTTGCCGCCAGCACGGGCGATGGAGCCGGCGTAGAACACTTTGTCGCCGGCCTTGAACAGCGTGACTTCACTGCCGACGGCCTTGACCACACCGGCCACGTCCCAGCCCAGCACTTTCGGCGCGCCCGCTTCAGGCTGGACGTTCTGGCGGACCTTGGTGTCCACCGGGTTGACCGAGATGGCTTTGACTTCCACCAACAAGTCGCGCGGGCCGGCAACCGGTTCTGGCAGTTCGATGTCTTGCAGAGCGTTTGAGTCGCTGATTGGCAACGAGGCGTAATAGGCAATGGCTTTCATAGGGGCTCCTGAAAAGTAATAAGGAAGGAAGCAATCAGACGATGGAGCGCAGGCGCTTGAGGTCGAAGTGTTCGAGAAAGTCGCCAGCCTTGGCGCGGAAGTTCTGGATATGCGCGCTGTCGTCATGGGCTTGCAGGGCTTCGTCACTGCTCCATTTTTCGATCATGTAGAAGGCATGAGGATTGGCGAGGTCCTGGTGCAAGTCGTATTGACCGCAACCGGCCTCGGCGCGGGTCGGTTCCAGTAGCGCTCGCAGGTGCTGTTCGAGGGCGTCTTGCTGGCCGGCTTTGGCGATGAGGGTGGCGATAGCGGTAAAAGGCTGGGACATGTTCGGCTCCGGGAACGGGATGAATTCGATGGGACGGATGATTGGCTATTTCTCTGCAAGATAAAACCCGCTAAAAGAGCAGTCTCTTTCAATATTTTTTTGATAATCGAGGCTGAACGATGCTGCGTTTCGATGACTTGCAGTTGTTTGTCCGGGCGGCGGACCTGGGCAGTCTGTCAGCAGCGGCGCGTGGGATGGACATGTCGGCCGCGGTGGCCAGTGCGGCGTTGAAGCGCATCGAACAGCAACTCGGCGCCCGGTTGCTCGCCCGTTCTACTCGTAGCCTGCGCCTGACCGCTGAAGGCGAGGGGTTTCTCGAATACGCTCGGGCCGCCTTGAGCAATCTCGATGAGGGCCGTCGTTTGTTGGCCAGCGGTCAGGACCAGGTCAGCGGGATTTTGCAGCTGTCGGCGCCTTCGGACTTTGGCCGCAATCTGCTGCTGCCCTGGCTGGACGAGTTTCAGCGAGAGCATCCGAAGCTTACGGTGCGTTTGCTGTTGGGCGACCGCATCGCCGACCTGTTCCGCCAACCGGTGGACATTGCCCTGCGGTACGGCGAGCCGGAAGACTCAAGCCTGGTGGCGCTGCCCATCGCCCCGCAGAACCGCCGCGTCCTTTGTGCCGCCCCGAGTTACCTGGCCCGGCATGGCGAGCCGCGGCAACTGGAGCAACTGGCTCAGCACAACTGCCTGCTGTTCATGCTCGGTAGCCGGGTCCACGATCATTGGAGTTTCCACGACGGCAAACGCGAGGTCAGCCTGACCGTCAGCGGCGATCGTTTCAGCGATGATGCCGATGTCGTGCGGCTGTGGGCCGTGGCAGGTGCCGGGATCGCCTACAAGTCCTGGCTCGATGTCGCGGCCGATGTGCTGGCCGGTCGGTTGAAAGTGCTCATGCCTGAACTGCTCTGTGAGCGCGCACCGCTGAATTTGCTGTGCGCCCATCGCGCACAATTGAGTAAGCCGGTGAACCTTTTGCGGGAAATGCTTGCCAGCCGATGCGCCCGCTTGAGTAGCCAATTTCCGACGTTATCGGGCGCCGATCATTAGTCGCAGGCAAATAGCGAAATTTCACTCAGGAACTATCACCACCAACGGTTTCCCAAGGGCAGGAACCGGCGGTTAACCCGCATATACTAGCGCTCGCCTCATGTACGCACCGTCGATCTCGCAATGGCGAGTCCACATCCGAGTCAGCCAGGCCCCAAGGTCAATCGCCGTGGCTTTGCGAAACCTGCAAGCATGGCCTGTGCGATTGGCCGGCTTTGCCCGGTTTATGGCGGTTTCAACGCCTTGGCCGACGACACATTACTGGTCAAGATGTCTCTGAGCAGTAGACGAAACGATTCAACAGGGAGTGAATACATGGAACATGCACCTTGCATCAGCCAGATCGCCACGTTGCTGGCTGACCCAAAGCGCAGCGCAATGATGTGGGCCTTGATGGACGGCTCGGCGCGGCAAACCGAGGAGCTGGCCTTGTTGGCCGGCTTGTCACCGTCTTCGGCCAGTGCGCATCTGGGGCGATTGTCCGGCGGAGGTCTGTTGAAAGTCGAAATCCGCGGCCGCAAGCGGTTCTTTCGTCTTGCCGCACCCGAAGTGGGGGCCGCGATAGAGGCACTGGCCAGCGCCACCCTGGCCAGCACGCCTCGGGAAATCCCGGATGTTTTCAAGCGCACGACACCTATCGCCAAACCTCAGGCGGCGCCTTCGTCACTCTTGCGCGCCAGGCTTTGCGACGACCATTTGGGCGGCACCCTTGCCGCCGATCTTTACCAGCGCCTGCTGGATTCAGGCTGGATCGAACAGTTCGATCAGCGGGTCATGATCACCCACAAGGGCGCCACGCAGCTGGCGACACGGGGTGTGTTCATCCAGGCGCTGGCTCATCGCAACAGCCGAGTCGCCTGCGCTTGTCCGGATTGGAGCGAAAGACGCCCGCACATGGGCGGATCACTGGGTGCGGCGTTGCTGCAATTGTTCATGCAGTCAGGTTGGCTGAGCCTGCCCAACGAGTCTCGAGCCTTGCAGATCACCGCCGCGGGGCAGCGTGAAATCCATCGGTTCGCCAAAGAGACCGAGCTGGAAATGGCGTTGTAGACGCATCGAGATCGACGTCCGAAGCGTCGGGCGTCGCTCAGAGCTGCAAACAGGTCGCATCCAGCAGTAACCCCCAGCAGCTATCGCGCACACTCGTCCGGGGACTTTCGGATTGGGGGGATGTGGCATGGAAACACGAGGCTTCAGCGCGGCAGAACGACTGGAACGGCTGCCCATCAGCGGTTATCACCGGATCATTTTCATCATCATAGCCCTGGCGTTTTTCTTCGACTCCATGGACCTGGCGATGATGACCTTCCTGCTCGGCTCGATCAAAACCGAGTTTGGCCTGAGCACGGCGCAGGCCGGGTTGCTGGCCAGTTCGAGCTTTTTCGGCATGGTCGTGGGGGCGTCACTGTCCGGCATGCTGGCCGACCGTTTCGGGCGCAAACCGGTGTTTCAGTGGAGCATCGTGCTGTGGGGGATCGCCAGTTATCTGTGCTCCACGGCGCAGAACGTCGAAACGCTGACGTTGTTTCGAATCCTGTTGGGGATCGGCATGGGCATGGAGTTTCCCATCGCTCAGTCGATGCTCTCGGAGCTGGTCCCGGCCAAACGGCGGGGGCGCTACATTGCGTTGATGGACGGTTTCTGGCCACTGGGTTTCGTCGCCGCCGGCGTACTGTCGTACTTCCTGCTGCCGGTGATTGGCTGGCGGGACATCTTCCTGGTGTTGGCGGTGCCGGCGGTGTTTGTCCTGGCGATTCGCTTTTTCATTCCCGAATCGCCGCGCTGGCTGGAACAGGCCGGACATCATGACGTGGCAGACAAGGTCTTGCTGCGCATCGAAGCTCGGGTCCGGACATCTCTGGGGCGTTCGGAGCTGCCTGAGCCGATCCGCCTGCCGAGAGTGGCCAGTACGCCTGGCAATTTCTTTTCCGCATTGCAGCAAATCTGGTCGCCGCTGTACCGCCAGCGCACGATGATGATCTGGAGCGTCTGGTTCTTTGCTTTGCTGGGGTTCTATGGCCTGACGTCCTGGCTCAGTGCCTTGCTGCAGCAGTCGGGTTTTGCCGTGACTCAGTCTGTGTATTACACGGTGCTGATTTCCCTCGGCGGGATTCCCGGTTTCCTGATGGCCGCCTGGCTGGTGGAGCGTTGGGGACGTAAACCGGTGTGCGTGGTGACGTTGCTCGGCGGCGGGGTGATGGCGTTTCTGTATGGTCAGAGCGCGGTGTTTGGCGGCAACGTCAGCCTGTTGATTGCGTCGGGGCTGCTGATGCAGTTTTTCCTGTTCGGCATGTGGGCGGTGCTTTACACCTACACGCCGGAGTTATACCCGACATCGGCGCGGGCCACGGGCTCGGGGTTTGCGTCGGCGATTGGTCGCGTGGGTTCGTTGCTCGGGCCAATGGTGACCGGGTTGGTGTTCCCGATGACCGGGCAGGGCGGGGTGTTTGCGCTGGGGGCGATGTGTTTTGCGATTGCGGCAGGGGTGGTATGGGTGTTCGGGATGGAGACCCGGGGCAAGACACTGGAAGAATTAAGCGAGGCGGTTGCGTAATGATCGTTCCCACGCTCTGCGTGGGAATGCAGCCCCGGACGCTCCGCGTCCCAAGAGCGGACGCAGAGCGTCCGGTGAGGCATTCCCACGCGGAGCGTGGGAACGATCAGTTGCTAGGGTTTCACCAACCGTGCATCCAGGCTGTTCTGCGCCAGACGCTTGGCCTGATCCTGGGTCATACCCAAATGGGTATACAGCGCATGGAAGTTCTCGGTGACATAACCGCCGAAGTACGCCGGGTCATCCGAGTTCACGGTCACTTTCACGCCACGTTCCAGCATGTCGAGAATGTTGTGCTGAGACATGTGATCGAACACGCAGAGCTTGGTGTTCGACAACGGGCACACGGTCAACGGGATTTGCTCGTCGATGATCCGCTGCATCAAACGCTCGTCTTCGATGGCGCGCACGCCATGGTCGATGCGCTGGACTTTCAGCAAATCGAGGGCTTCCCAGATGTACTCGGGCGGGCCTTCTTCACCGGCGTGGGCGACGGTCAGGAAACCTTCGTGACGGGCACGATCAAACACGCGCTGGAACTTGCTTGGCGGGTGACCCATTTCCGAACTGTCCAGACCGACCGCCACAAACGCATCACGGAACGGCAGTGCCTGGTCTAGGGTTTTCTCGGCTTCTTCTTCGCTCAAGTGGCGCAGGAAGCTCAGGATCAAACCGCTGGTGATGCCCAGTTGCTGCTCGCCATCCTTCAACGCGGCGGCGATGCCATTGAGCACCACTTCGAACGGCACGCCACGGTCGGTGTGGGTCTGCGGATCGAAGAACGGTTCGGTGTGAATCACGTTCTGCGCCTTGCAGCGCAACAGGTAAGCCCAGGTCAGGTCGTAGAAATCCTGAGAGGTGCGCAACACGTCGGCGCCCTGGTAATACAGGTCGAGAAACTCTTGCAGGTTGTTGAAGGCGTAGGCCTTGCGCAGGGTTTCGACGTCGCTCCACGGCAGGGCAATCTTGTTGCGTTCAGCCAGGGCGAACAGCAACTCAGGCTCCAGCGAACCCTCAAGGTGCAGGTGCAGTTCTGCCTTGGGCAGGGCGTTCAGCCAGTCGTACATAGTCTTTTCTCATCAGGTGCAGATGGCGAGCATTCTACAGATGCCCGAGGAAACAATTAGCAAAACCTGACCAGCCGGTTCATCACAGCGCTTCCTGTTCCCGTCGATAGGCGTAGGTATCGGCGAACCGCGAGAGCAGGAATTCGGCGCAGGTGGTGGCCGGATACTTTGCCGAGTGCCGTTCATCCTGACAGCCGGGCAGGCATTCGATGACCGTGTCGGGGTGCGGCTCGGCGAAGAACGGCATCGAGTAACGGTCCACGCCGAGCGGGCTGATCACCCGGTGCGGCGTCGACAGGTAACGGTCGTTGCTCCAGCGCGCCATCATGTCGCCGAGGTTGACCACGAACGTGCCGTCGATCGGCGGTGCATCGATCCACTCGCCTTTAACGTTTCGTACTTGCAGGCCGCCGGCGGCATCCTGATACAGCAGGGTGATGCAGCCGTAATCGGTGTGGGCGCCGGCGCCTTGTTGCTCTTCGGAACTGGCGGTGTGGCGCGGTGGGTAATGAATCATCCGTAGCACGCTGACCGGCTCAACGAAGCGGCTGTCGAAAAAGTCGCGCTCGATGCCTAGCGCCACGGTTATGGCCCGTAACAGAGTTAGGGCCAAGGCCTGCATGTCGACGTAGTGCTGCTCCATCAGCAATTCCCAGCCGGGCATCGACGGATGACGGTTGGGGCCGCGCAGCGGTTTTTCCGCCAACACGTCAGGGTGATCGGCCGGCAGGTGCAGGCCCATGTCGAAGGTTTCTTTCAGGTCGCTGGGTTTGCTCGGGTCGAGTTGTTCAGTGGCGATGGCGCCATAACCGCGGTGGTGACGGGTTTGGGTGATGTCAATCTTGAGTTTTTCGACGGCGGGCAGGGCGAAGAAACGTTGGGCGCTGTCGAGTACGGCGTTAATGCGCGACCGACTGATCGGGTGGCCCTTGATGTAGAAAAAGCCCCACTCGCGGCAGGCGTGGTCGATTTGCGTGGCGATCGATTGCCAGGCGGATGGGTCATCGGTGTAGAGCGGGGCGATGTCGATGATCGGGAGCGGGTTCATGCGCAGTCCTTAAGAACGCTGAAAATCCACTGTGGGAGCGAGCCTGCTCGCGAAAGCGGTGAGTCAGCCAACATCCATGTTGAATGTTACTCCGCTTTCGCGAGCAGGCTCGCTCCCACAGGGTTTTGTGTTCGTGGCTGGAGCTACTTAGGAATGTCAGACTTCATGCCTTCAACGTAGTAGTTCATCGATGCCAGCTCCGCATTGCTCGCCGTCGCGCCCGCCGCAATCTTCTCGACGCCTGCCTGATCCTTGATCGGTCCGGTGAACGGGTGGAAAGCACCGCTTTTGATGTCGGCAATGATCTGCTCTGCCTCGGCTTTCACCGGTGCGGGCACCAGATCGCTGATCGGCAACTCAACCGTACCTTCCTTCAAACCACCCCAGTAATCCTGCGATTTCCACAGGTGGTCGAGTACGCTTTGGGTCGCCTGAATGTAGTGCGGGCCCCAGTCGTTGACGATGGACGTCAGCACCGCTTTCGGCCCGAAGTGCGCCATGTCCGAAGCGTAGCCGACGGCATACACCCCGCGACGCTCGGCGGCCTGGATCGGCGCCGGGCTGTCGGTGTGCTGGAACACCACGTCCACGCCCTGATCGATCAACGCATTGGCGGCATCCGCCTCTTTGCCCGGATCGAACCAGGAGTTGACCCACACCACTTTGATCTCGGTGCCCGGGTTGTATTTGTTCAGGGCCAGTTGAATGGCGTTGATGTCGCGGATCACTTCCGGGATCGGGAAGGACGCGACGTAACCGATCTTCTTGGTCTTGGTCATCTTCGCCGCGAGGAAACCGCCGACGTAGCGACCTTCATACGTGCGCGCCAGATAGGTGCCGAGGTTCTTGTCCTGCTTGTAGCCGGTGGCGTGTTCGAAGGTCACCATGGGAAATTGTTTGGCGACTTTCAGGGTCGGGTTCATGTAGCCGAAGGACGTGGTGAAGATCAGGTCGTACTTATCCTTGGCCATGTTGCGGATCACCCGCTCGGCGTCGGCGCCTTCAGCGACGTTTTCCACATAGTTGGTGGTGATCTGGTTGCCGAATTTTTCGGCCAGCGCCTTGCGCCCTTGTTCATGCTGATACGTCCAGCCGTGATCGCCAATTGGACCGATGTAGACGAAGCCGACTTTCAGCGGGTCGGCGGCACTGGCAGTCAGGCTTGCGCTCAGACCGATGGCCGCGGCGACGGCGCAAAGCAGCTTCTTCAACGGACGTTTGTGCATGAATCCACTCCCTATTGTTTTGAGGTTGGAGGGGGTAATGCAAATTGCTGACCAACAGGACAACAAACGGCTTGAAACCGCGTAACGGCCATCGCGGGCAAGCCTTGCTCCTACAAGTGCACCGCAAACCCGTAGGAGCCGAGCTTGCTCGCGATGAGGCCCTTGAGGCCGATAAAAGTGCATGGCCTGGCACGGCTGCCATCCACTGGTGCGCTAAGGTGTAACGAAACGTTAGCGCCGCCCCGCAGTCAGTAGCTCATCATCCCGGTTTCGCTTCACACGGCAAAAAGGCCCTCAATGCTCACACTCCTCAAGCAAGAAAAGTTTCTGCTGCTGGCCGTGATCGCCGCCGCCGTCGCCTACCCGCTGGAGCACTGGATGCTGCACAGCGGCCAGCCCATCGCGTTGACCGCCGGCCTCGTACTGATCGCCTTCATCGTCGTTGCCTCCATGCGCGTCGCCCATCACGCCGAACTGCTCGCAGAAAAAGTCGGCGACCCTTACGGCACGATGATCCTGACCCTGGCCGCCGTGCTGGTAGAAGTGGTGATCCTGGCGATCATGATGAGCAACGAAGCCTCGCCGACCCTGGTACGCGACACGATTTATTCGGCGGTGATGCTCGACATCAACGGCATCCTCGGCCTCGCTGCGTTGATGGGCGGGCTCAAGCACGGCGAACAGTCCTACAACGACGATTCGGCCCGCAGTTACAGCGTGATGATTCTCACCGCCATGGGCGTTTCCATGGTGGTGCCGGAGTTCATCCCCGAGGGCAGCTGGAAACTCTATTCGGCGTTCACCATTGGTGCGATGGTCGTGCTCTACACCCTGTTCCTGCGCATGCAGGTCGGGCCGCACAGTTATTTCTTCAGCTACAGCTACCCGGAAAAACGTCGCAGGAAAGTCCCGGAGGAGGAGCCTGAACCGGTCAATCTGGTGCTGAGTATTGGCACGTTGGTGTTTGGCGTGGTGGTGATCGGCGCCTTGGCCGAGGTGATGTCCAAGACCCTCGATCTGGGCCTCGAAGGGACGGGCGCACCGCCGGTGATCACGGCGATCCTGGTGGCGGCAATCTCGGCGGCGCCGGAAATTCTGACCGCGTTGCGGGCGGCACTGGCCAACCGCATGCAGTCTGTGGTCAACATCGCCATGGGCGCGTCACTGTCGACGGTCATCCTGACCGTGCCGGTGATGGAAGCGATGGCGCTCTACACCGGCCAGCCGTTCCAGATGGCGATGACCCCGGTGCAGACCGTGATGGTCTTCCTCACCCTGATCGTTAGCGCGATCAACCTCAACGATGGCGAAACCAACGCCATCGAAGGCATGACTCACTTTGTGCTGTTTGCGACCTTCATCATGTTGTCGCTGTTGGGCCTCTAAAAGCATCGCGGGCAAGCCTTGCTCCTACAGGATTTACATCGTTCTTGAGAGCGACGCTGTACCTGTAGGAGCATGGCTTGCCCGCGATGGCGTCCTATCAGACGCCCGCAATCAACTGCCGAGCCGCCTGGCTGTGATCGGCAATCAACCCTTTCAGGTCCAGCCCTTCAACCTGCCCATCAATCACCCGCCATTTGCCACCAACCATCACCCGATCCGCCCGATCAGCGCCACACAGCAGCAACGCCGACACCGGATCATGACTGCCGGAAAACCGCAGCTCATCGAGCTTGAACAGCGCCAGGTCCGCCTGCTTGCCCACCGCCAGTTCGCCGATATCAGTACGCCCGAGCAGACTCGCCGAACCCTTGGTCGCCCATCCCAAAACCAATTCCGGCGTGATCTTCTCGGCGCCATAACGCAGCCGTTGAATGTACAGCGCCTGACGGGTTTCCAGCATCATGTTCGACGCATCGTTGGACGCCGAACCATCCACGCCCAAGCCCAGCAAGGCGCCCGCAGCGGTCAGGTCCAGCGTCGGGCAGATGCCGGAAGCCAGACGCATGTTCGAACTCGGGCAATGGCAAATGCCGGTGCCGGCGGCGCCGAGGCGAGCGATTTCGTCCGGGTTGAAGTGGATGCCGTGAGCCAGCCAGGTGCGCGGGCCGAGCCAGCCGACGCTGTCGAGGTAGTCCACAGTGCGCAGGCCGAAGCGTTGCAGGCAGAAGTCTTCTTCGTCGAGGGTTTCGGCCAGATGGGTGTGCAGGCGCACGTCGAGTTTGTTCGCCAGTTCGGCGCTGGCGGACATGATTTGCGGGGTCACCGAGAACGGTGAGCAGGGCGCCAGGGCGATCTGGATTTGCGCACCGTCGCCACGCTCGTGGTACTCGGCGATCAAGCGTTGGCTGTCGGCGAGGATCACTTCGCCTTCCTGCAGGGTCTGCTGCGGCGGCAGGCCGCCGTCCTTTTCGCCAAGGCTCATGGAACCGCGCGTCAGCATGGCGCGCATGCCCAGTTCGCGGACGCTCTCGACCTGCACGTCGATCGCATTTTCCAGGCCTTGCGGAAACAGGTAATGGTGATCGGCGGCGGTGGTGCAGCCGGACAGCAGCAACTCGGCCAACGCGACTTTGCTGGCGAGGGCGAGTTTTTCAGGGGTGAGGCGGGCCCAGACCGGGTAGAGGGTTTTCAGCCACGGGAACAACGGCTGATTGACCACCGGCGCCCAGGCGCGGGTCAGGGTTTGATAGAAGTGGTGATGGGTGTTGATCAGTCCCGGCAGGATCACATGCTCGCGGGCATCGAAGACTTGTCCACAGGGCGCGGAAGGTTGCTGGCCGGCGGCGAGCACTTCGACGATCAAACCGTCTCGCAGCACCAGGCCGCCACGGGCATCGAGGCCATTGGCAGTGAAGATCGCAAGGGGATTTTTTAACCAGGTACGGGTCGCAGGCATGTTGGCCGGCTCCTCTGAAAGTGGGGTTCAGGTTAGCCAGCTCAGTGATTACCCTGTCTGCTGATCCAGGGTCGCCGCGGGGACGAGGTGCGGAGTTTCATTCAAAACAGCGCTGCGGGCAAGCCCGGCCCGACCAGGCGACGCAAAACCCCGATGTGGAATAAGTCCCTGTGGGAGCGAGCCTGCTCGCGATAGCGGTGTGTCAGCCAACAACAATGTTGAATGTACTGCCGCCTTCGCGAGCAGGCTCGCTCCCACAGGGGACGGTGGTGTTACCAGGGAATGGTTTCACCCCGGTAATTCACAAAATGATGCCCGCCCTTGCCGGTATACGCATTCACCTGATCGACCAACCCACGCGTGCTGGTGTCCACATCAATGTCGGCACCTTCACCGCCCATGTCGGTCTTCACCCAACCCGGATGCAGCGACAGCACGGTGAGTTTCTGTTCGCCCAACTGAGTGACGAAGCTATTGGTCATCGAGTTCAGCGCCGCTTTGCTCGCCTTGTACAGCGCCAGCTCCGGCGCATCCGGCATGGTCACGCTGCCCAGCACCGAACTCATGAACGCCAGCACGCCGCTGTCCGGACGAATCTGCCCGACAAAACGCTGGGCCAGATTGATCGGCGCCACCGCATTGGTGAAGAACAGTTGCCCGACTTCGGCCAGCGTCGCGCCGCCCGGTGTTTGAACGTCCGGGCCTTTGACCCCGGCATTCACGAACAACAGATCAAACACTTCGCCCTTGAGCTGCTGGCTCAAAGCGATGACCGCTTGCTGATCGTCCATGTCGAGTTTTTCGATCCGCACCTTGCCCAGGGCTTGCAAGGCTTCGGCGTTCTGCGGGTTGCGTACGGTGGCGGTGACCTGCCAACCGTCGGCCAGCAGGGTTTTCACCAGACCGAGGCCCAGGCCTCGGGAGGCGCCGATGATGAGTGCGGTTTTTGCCGTAGACATAAGTGGCTTCCTTGATAAATGAGGATCACGGATTCAATGGACAACGCTGACCGAGCCGTTGCTGCAACTCCTGACGCAGCGCGCCGAGTTCGTCGATTCGGGTTTCGATCAGTTTGAGTTTGTCTTGCAGCAATTGCGTGACGGCGCTGTCCGGATCGGGCGACTGCCATAACGCGGCGACGCTGTTGCCGATCTCGCCGAGGGTAAAGCCCAATCGCTGAGCGGTCTTGATGTACAGCACCAGTTGCACCATGTCCGCCGGATAGTCGCGATAACCGTTGGCGCTGCGTTGCGCCGCAATCAATCCGCGCTGCTCGTAGAAACGCAGCGTGTCGCGGCTGACGGCGCTGGCCTGGGCTAATTCACCGATGCGCATCATGACTTCTCGAGAGGGCTTGACCCTGGAGCATACTCCAGGCTTTAGCCTTGTTGCTCCCTGAATTTATGGAGCAAAACGGATGTGGACTTCAACGCAATATCGCCGGTTGGTGAAGGGTAGTGCCTGGTATGACTTGATCGTGACGGCGGCGTTTGTCACGCCGTGGAGCTTTGCGGCGTTGCATGGCGTTTTGTCGAGTGTGAGTCAAGCGTTCCATTTGTCCGGCGAGTTGCCGCCGTTTGAGCCGATGCACTTGCTGATGGCCAATCTGTTGGGGTCGATTGTCTGCGTGTGGGCGGTGCTGCGGATTCGTGATCCGCAGCAGGTGTATGGGCGGTATGACGCCGTCGGTAGATTTCTGTTTTCGGCTTGGCAGCTCTATGCCTTGCTCCATGGCGCCAGCTCTTTGTTGGCGATTTTCCTGTTCTTTGAATTGGCGTGGGGCGTTGTTCAGGTGTTGCCAGTTCGGGCGTCATCGCGAGCAGGCTCACTCCCACAGTAGATTTGCGTTGAACACAAAAATCCGGTTCGACTCGGACTACTGTGGGAGCGAGCCTGCTCGCGATGGGGCCGGTGCAGACAACCACTAATGCCCAGCCTGCCAAGGTTTCCCCAACGACACCGGCGCATACAACCGCGTACGCAGCGCATCCCGCGACAGCAGCACCAACACCACAATGGTCGCCACATACGGCAGCATCGCCAGCAGACTCGACGGAATCGCCAGCCCCAACCCCTGCGCCACCAGATGCAGGATGCTGGCGAGTCCGAACAGATACGCCCCCAGCAGCAATCGCCACACCCGCCAACTGGCAAACACCACCAGTGCCAGGGCAATCCAGCCACGCCCGGCGCTCATGTTCTCCGCCCACATCGGCGTATAAGCCAGCGACAAATAAGCCCCGGCCAATCCAGCCATCGCCCCGCCAAACAGCACCGCCAGCGTGCGCACGCCCAACACCGGCAAACCCATCGCACTGGCTGCATCCGGGTTTTCGCCGACCGCCTGAATGATCAGCCCGACGCGACTTTTCACCATCACCCAGGCCACCAGCGCAAACAGCGCGAACGACACATACACCAGCAGATCCTGTGCAAACAGCATCCGCCCGATCAGCGGGATGTCACTCAAATAAGGAATCGCCACCGGCTCAAAACCTGCCAGCGGTTTACCGACCCACGCCGCGCCAACAAACGTCGACAGACCCACGCCGAAGATCGTCAGCGCCAACCCGGTGGCCACCTGATTGGCGTTGAATACCAGCGCCACCAGCGCAAACAACGACGACAACAGCATCCCGGCAAGCATCGCCAGCAACACGCCGAGCCACAGGTTGCCGCTGTTCAAGGCGACGATAAAACCGATCACCGCCCCAAACAGCATCATCCCTTCCTGGCCGAGGTTCAGAACGCCGCTCTTCTCGCAGATCAACTCACCGAGTGCCACCAACAGCAGCGGCGTACCGCAACGGACCATGGCGTAGAAAATATTGCTCAGCAGATCGATATCCATCACAGCGCTCCTGCGTGTACGACGGTGGCTGGTGCACGACGGGACCAGCGCAGGTTCAAGCGCGGTCGGTAGAGAATCAGTACGTCACTGGCCAGCAGGAAAAACAGCATCATTCCCTGGAATAACTGGGTGATTGCTTGCGGCAGATTCATGCTCATCTGCGCGCTCTCGCCACCGATGTACAGCAGCGCCATCAACAGACTGGAAAACAGAATACCGATGGGGTTGAGTCGCCCAAGAAACGCTACGGTGATCGCGGCATAGCCGTAACCCGGCGAAACCTGCGGCACCAATTGGCCGATCGGCCCGGTGACTTCACACACCCCGGCCAGCCCCGCCAATCCTCCACTGATCAACAGTGACAGCCAGATCAGCCGCTTCTCGCGAAAGCCGACGAACCGCGCTGCGCGCTTGTCCAGCCCGAGGACTTTGATCTGGAACCCGATAAAGCTTTTCTGCAGCAACACCCACACCGCTACCAACGCGAGCAAGGCGAAATACACGCCCACGTGGACCCGACCATCCTCCATCAGCAGCGGCAAACGGCTGGCATCACCGAACATCGCCGACTCCGGAAAGTTGAATCCCGCCGGATCCTTCAGCGGCCCATGCACACAGAACAGCAACAGGTTCAGGGCGATGTAATTGAGCATGATGCTGGTGAGGATTTCATTGGCATTGAAACGCGTGCGCAACCACGCCGTCAGCCCGGCCCACGCGGCACCGGCCAGGGTGCCGACAAGCAGGATCAGCACCAGCGCCCAGCGACTTTGCAGGTCGATGATGTTCACCGCCAATGCACTGCCGGCCAGTGCACCAAGCAGCAACTGACCTTCGGCGCCGATGTTCCAGATTCGTGCTTGGTACGCCACCGCCAACCCCAACGCACAGAGCAAAATCGGCAGTGCTTTGACCAGCAGTTCGGAGACGCCGTACAGGTCGCTGATCGGCGCGATGAGCAAGGTGTGCAGCGTCAGTATTGGGTCATGCCCCAGCGCGATAAACAGCAGCGAGCCACAGCCCAACGTCAGGACAGCCGCCAGCAACGGCGAGCACCACAGCATCAGGCGCGATTGCTGGCCACGGGGTTCGAGAGAAAGCAGCATGTGAAACTCCGTTAAACCGTTGCGGGTGCGAGTGATTGAGGGGCGTCGAACTGGCCGGCCATCCAGCCGCCGACATCGATCAGGCGCGTGTCGACCGTGGCCTTGAGCGGCGACAATCGACCGCTGCACAAAGCGCCGAGTCGGTCGCTGATCTGGAACAGTTCGTCGAGGTCTTCGCTGATCACCAGGATCGCCGCGCCGGCATCGCGCAAGGCAATCAGCGCCCGGTGAATGGTCGCGGCGGCGCCGACGTCCACGCCCCAGGTCGGGTGCGCGGCCACCAGCAGTTTCGGTTGTTGGAGGATCTCGCGGCCGAGGATGAATTTCTGCAAGTTGCCGTCAGACAGGCTGCGGGCCGGTGTCTGGCTATCGGGTGTCTTGACCCCGAAGCGGCGGATGATTTCTTCGGCCAGCGCTTCGACCTTGCCGCGCTGGATCAGGCCATTACTGACCAGCCCTTGTTGAAAGGCAGTGAGCAGGGCGTTGTCCGCCAGGCTCAAGTCCGGCACCGCGCCATGGCCCAGACGTTCAGCGGGGACGAAGGCCAGGCCCAGTTTGCGCCGTGCGTCCGGCCGCAAGTGCGCCACCGGTTGCCCGGCGAAACTGATCGTTGCGCCGTCGTTGCGGCTGAGCGGTACTTCGCCGCTGAGCAGGGCCAACAACTCATCCTGACCATTGCCGGCGACCCCGGCGATGCCGACGATTTCGCCGCTGCGTACTTCAAGCTCGATGTCCTTCAGCGAACAGCCGAACGGATCGGGGTTGTGCCAGGACAATCCCGTCACATTCAGGAACGCATTAGCGCCAGTGACTTTCGGATAATCCGTAATCAGCGCAGCGGCGTCACCGACCATCAACTGCGCCAGTTGCCGATCCGAACACTCGGCCGGCACGCAATGCCCGGCCACCCGACCGCCACGCAACACCGTGGCGCTGTGGCACAACGCGCGAACTTCACCGAGTTTGTGGCTGATAAACAGAATGCTGCAGCCCTCGGCGGAGAGTCGGCGCAAGGTGACGAACAAGTCGTCGGCCTCCTGCGGAGTCAGCACCGAGGTCGGCTCGTCGAGAATCAGCAGGCGGATGTCCTGCATCAGGCAACGAATGATTTCCACCCGCTGGCGTTCACCGATCGACAGGCTGTGGACAAGTCGCTCCGGCTCCAGCGCCATGCCATAGCGCCGGGAGACTTCACGAATCTTGGGCTCAAGCTGTTTCGGTGTACCCGCCGCCGCGCCTATCGCCAAGGCAATGTTCTGCGCCACGCTCAAAGTCTCGAACAACGAGAAATGCTGGAACACCATGCCGATTCCCAGCCCTCGAGCTTGAGCCGGGTTGCGCAGGGTCACGCGTTGCCCTTGCCAGATCATCTCGCCCGAGTCCGCGTGGGTGACGCCGTAGATGATCTTCATCAGCGTACTTTTGCCCGCGCCGTTTTCGCCGAGCAGGGCGTGGATTTCGCCGGGTGCAATGCTCAGGTCGATGGCATCGTTGGCCAGGCAACCGGGGTAGCGCTTGCTGATGTTGCGCAGTTGCAGGCGAGGTGTTGGATCGAGGATCGGCACGGGGTTGGGCATGACAGGCTCGGGTCGATTGAAGTGATGCCTGTGGACAAAGCAATTTCCTGGCCATTGAGTCAGGAAAAATCAAATACGTTGCAGATAAAGGCTTTGAGGTCGGCGCCTCGCCCTATGTCGATCCCGAACCAGGCACCACTTGAGGGCAAAGCCGTTGATCAGGCTCCGGTTTTGCTCAAGGGGTTTGGTCAAAAAACGAGCAACCGACTGCAAGCCATGCCGGACATGGGGCGGCGACAGCCATGAACGGGTTATCCACAGATTGCTCCACAGTATTTGTGCGCAAGCCCGAAGCTCGGGCATAAGCACCGTGTGGCTTTCTTCTAATGGTGATAAACCGCTTTAACTGATTGTTTTTACGTGGATTTATCTTTTTTGATGACGGATTGGACGAAAAGTGAGCAAAGCCCGCAAAGCCGCGTGACAGAAGGGTTACAGCCGGGTGTGCTCAGGTTATCCACAGCCGGGTGCACAGCAGATGTGGGCAAATGCACCGGTTCGACGAAAGGGCGGTGAACGTTGTTGGTGCGATTAGTGCTGCAACAAAATGCGTCCGCGGCTCAAGCCTGCCAGCTGCGTTTGCAGGGTGTCGATCTGGCTCTCGCCGATAGCCAATCGCAGGTCTACGCCGTTGGCCGTGAACGTTTCTTCCACCACCAATCCACCCAGTTCCACCACCCGAAGCTTCACCAGCGGCAACTCTGCAAAAGCACAGGTACAACTCACCGGCACCCGACTGATCAGTTCAACCTTTGCCGCCGCTTGCAGGCACTTGTTGGCGCCGCCGCCATACGCCCGGGCGAGGCCCCCGGTGCCGAGTTGAATGCCGCCATACCAACGAATCACCAGCACCGCGACCTGATCGCAATCCTGAGCTTCGATTGCCGCCAGAATCGGCCGGCCAGCGGTGCCGCCGGGTTCGCCATCGTCAGTGCTGCGGTAGTGGTCGCCAAGCTTCCAGGCCCAGCAATTGTGCGAGGCATTCAAATCGCTGTGCTGTTCGATGAACGCCTGGGCTTCAGCAGGGCTGCTGATCGGTGCGGCGAAAGTGATGAAGCGGCTTTTGCGAATCTCTTCGCGGTACTCGCAAAAACCGCTGAGGGTAAAAGGCATAAGTGTCTTAGATCGTTGGCGTCAGGCCGCAGCCCTTGAGAATGATGCGGATCAGGTTGTTGCCGGCGTCTTCCATGTCTTGCTTGGTCAACTTGGTGCGACCGGTGACACGGCAGATCTGCGTGGCGAAATCGGCGTAATGCTGAGTGCTGCCCCACAACAGGAAGATCAGGTTCACCGGGTCGACCGGGTCCATTTTTCCGGCGTCGATCCAGGCCTGGAACACGCCCGCCCGACCCTGGAACCAGGCGCGATAATCCTGGTTGAAGTACTCGGTCAGGCATTCGCCGCCGCTGATCACTTCCATCGCGAAGATCCGCGAGGCTTGCGGCTGACGACGGGAGAATTCCATCTTGGCGCGGATGTAACGCGTCAGCGCTTCGGCCGGGTCATCTTCGGCAGTCAGGGTGTTGAAGGTGCTGTCCCACAGCTGGAGGATGTTGCTCAACACCGCCACGTACAAACCGAGTTTGTTGGTGAAGTAGTAATGCAGATTCGCCTTGGGCAATCCGGCATTCAGGGCGATGGTGTTCATGCTGGTGCCTTTGAACCCGTGACGGGCGAACTCGTCTTCGGCGGCTTTGATGATGGTCTCTTCGTTCTTCTGACGAATGCGGCTGGCAGGTTTGCCGCCGTGAGCGGGGACTTCAAAGGTCATAGGCACTTCCGAACAAGTGAGTGGGTGCAACCAGTGCGTTGATAGCGCACCCACCGGCATCAGACAAGTCCTGGCGCGATAAAACCTACCCGCATCCCTGTAGGAGCAAGCTCTGCTTACAGAGATTGTGGTGGTTAGCGTGTGGCGGCCAGGCTTTCGAGGAAGCTTTCCAGCACCAAATGCGGACGACGGCCCTTGCGCGTGACCGATGCGAGGCTCAGATCATAAAACCGCACCTTTGGTTTCAGCGCACGCAACCGGCCTTGCTGCACCCAGAGACTGGCGTAGTGGTCCGGCAGGTAGCCGATGAAGCGTCCGGTCAGGATCAGGAACGCCATGCCTTCACGGTCCGAGGCACTGGCGGTGCAATTAAGCGCCTGGTAATGGGCCTGGATTTCCGCGGGCAAACGGAAGGTCGGCGCGATGGCATCCTGGCTATTGAGGCGCTCGTCATCCAGTTGTTTATCGTCGACATAAAATAACGGATGACCGACCGCGCAATACAGTAGCGAGCGTTCGCTATAGAGCGGCTGATATTCCAGCCCCGACAGCGCGCTGGCCTGCGGCACCACGCCGACATGCAATCGACCGTCGAGCACGCCTTGTTCGACTTCATTGGGCGCGATCATGCGGATCTGAATCTGCACGTCGGGGCCGCGCTCCTTCAATTGCGCCAAGGCATGGGTGATACGCATGTGGGGCAGGGTGACCAGGTTGTCGGTCAGGCCGATGGTCAATTCGCCGCGCAGATGTTGGTGCAGGCCGTTGACCTCGGTGCGGAAACTTTCCAGCGCACTTAATAGCTGCAAGGCCGAGTGATAGACCTCGCGACCTTCTTCGGTCAGGGAAAACCCGGCGCGACCGCGTTGGCACAAGCGCAAACCGAGGCGCTGTTCCAGATCACTCATTTGCTGGCTGATGGCCGAGCGGCCGATCCCCAGCACCGATTCCGCTGCCGAGAAGCCGCCGCACTCCACGACGCTGCGGAAGATCCTCAATAAGCGGATATCAAAGTCACTGACTTGCGCCAGCGGATCGGGGCGACGGATGCTCATGCTCAAAACACTCAAAGTTTAGTGGTGGGCTGACTGAACGTTAGAAGAGTTGGATTTCACCGACTTTATCCCCGTGGCAATTTAGCTGCAAGAACGCTTTTGATCTCTATGCCGCTTATTGCCCTGCGAGGTTTTGCCCATGAACTTGCCTGAAAACAACCCGACGTCCCTGGCCAGCCAGCTCAAGCTCGATGCTCACTGGATGCCCTACACCGCCAACCGTAATTTCCAGCGCGATCCGCGACTGATCGTGGCGGCTGAAGGCAGTTGGCTGATCGACGACAAGGGCCGCAAGGTTTACGACTCGCTCTCCGGTTTGTGGACTTGCGGCGCCGGGCATACCCGCAAGGAAATTCAGGAAGCGGTCGCCAAGCAATTAGGCACCCTCGATTACTCGCCAGGCTTCCAGTACGGCCATCCTCTGTCGTTCCAGCTGGCTGAGAAAATCACCGACCTGACCCCGGGCAATCTCAATCACGTGTTCTTCACTGACTCGGGTTCCGAGTGCGCTGACACCGCAGTGAAGATGGTTCGTGCTTTCTGGCGTCTGAAAGGCCAGGCGACCAAGACCAAAATGATCGGCCGTGCCCGTGGTTATCACGGCGTAAACATCGCCGGCACCAGCCTCGGTGGCGTGAACGGCAACCGCAAAATGTTCGGACAGGCGATGATGGACGTCGATCACCTGCCGCACACCTTGCTGGCGAGCAATGCCTATTCCCGTGGCATGCCGGAGCAGGGCGGTATCGCCTTGGCCGATGAACTGCTGAAGTTGATCGAGCTGCATGACGCCTCCAACATCGCCGCCGTGTTCGTCGAGCCATTGGCCGGTTCCGCTGGCGTACTGGTTCCGCCACAGGGTTACCTCAAGCGTCTGCGTGAGATCTGCGATCAGCACAATATTCTGTTGGTGTTCGACGAAGTGATCACTGGTTTCGGCCGTACCGGCAAAATGTTCGGTGCCGATACCTTTGGCGTAACCCCGGACCTGATGTGCATCGCCAAGCAAGTCACCAACGGCGCGATCCCGATGGGCGCGGTGATTGCCAGCTCCGAGATCTACCAGACCTTCATGAACCAGGCGACGCCGGAGTACGCGGTGGAATTCCCGCACGGCTACACCTATTCCGCGCACCCGGTGGCTTGCGCCGCTGGCCTGGCAGCACTCGATCTGCTGCAAAAGGAAAACCTGGTGCAGAGCGTGGCCGAAGTCGCACCGCATTTCGAAAATGCGTTGCACGGTCTGAAGGGCTCGAAAAACATCATCGATATTCGTAACTACGGCCTGGCCGGTGCGATCCAGATCGCACCGCGTGACGGCGACGCCATCGTGCGTCCGTTCGAAGCCGGCATGGCGTTGTGGAAAGCCGGGTTCTACGTGCGCTTCGGCGGCGACACCCTGCAGTTCGGCCCAACCTTCAACAGCAAGCCGCAAGACCTTGATCGTCTGTTCGACGCGGTCGGCGAAGTGCTGAACAAGATCGACTGATTTTTCCCTTCTACATAGAGGCGCCCGGTGACGGGTGCCTGTGGACAACTTTTCTGGAGCCCCGCATGAGCCTTATTCCGCATTTGATCAATGGCGAACTGGTGACCGAAGACGGTCGTACGGCCGACGTGTTCAACCCGTCCACCGGCCAGGCGATTCACAAGCTGCCATTGGCCAGCCGCGAAACCATTCAAAAAGCCATCGACTCGGCCAAGGCAGCGTTCCCGGCCTGGCGTAACACTCCGCCGGCCAAGCGCGCGCAGGTGATGTTCCGCTTCAAGCAATTGCTGGAGCAGAACGAAGCGCGGATCGCTCAGCTGATCAGCGAAGAGCACGGCAAAACCCTGGAAGACGCTGCCGGTGAACTGAAACGCGGAATCGAGAACGTCGAGTTCGCTTGCGCAGCGCCGGAAATCCTCAAGGGCGAATACAGCCGTAACGTTGGCCCGAACATTGATGCCTGGTCGGACTTCCAGCCGTTGGGTGTGGTGGCCGGTATTACGCCGTTCAACTTCCCTGCCATGGTGCCGCTGTGGATGTACCCTCTGGCGATCGTCTGCGGTAACTGCTTCATCCTCAAGCCTTCCGAGCGTGACCCAAGTTCGACGCTGTTGATTGCTCAACTGTTGATCGAGGCCGGTCTGCCTAAAGGTGTGCTGAGTGTGGTGCACGGCGACAAGGCTGCGGTGGACGCGCTGATCGAAGCGCCGGAAGTCAAAGCGTTGAGCTTCGTTGGTTCGACGCCGATTGCCGAATACATCTACGCCGAAGGCACCAAGCGCGGCAAACGCGTTCAGGCACTGGGTGGCGCGAAGAACCATGCGGTGTTGATGCCGGATGCGGATCTGGATAACGCGGTCAGCGCATTGATGGGCGCGGCGTATGGTTCTTGCGGTGAACGTTGCATGGCAATCTCGGTGGCTGTGTGCGTCGGTGACCAGGTGGCGGATGCGCTGGTGGCCAAGTTGGTACCGCAAATCAAGGCGCTGAAAATCGGTGCCGGTACTTCATGCGGTCTGGACATGGGGCCGCTGGTTTCCGGTCAGGCTCGCGACAAAGTCAGTGGCTATATAGAAGACGGTGTTTCGGCGGGTGCTTCTTTGGTGGTCGATGGTCGTGGTCTGAGCGTGGCGGGTCATGAGGAAGGTTTCTTCCTGGGTGGCTGCCTGTTCGATAACGTCACGCCAGAAATGCGCATCTATAAAGAAGAGATCTTTGGGCCGGTGCTGTGTGTTGTCCGGGTTAACAGCCTGGAAGAGGCGATGCAGCTGATCAACGATCACGAGTATGGCAACGGCACCTGCATCTTTACCCGTGATGGGGAAGCGGCGCGGTTGTTCTGCGACGAAATCGAAGTCGGTATGGTCGGCGTCAACGTACCGCTGCCGGTACCGGTGGCTTATCACAGCTTTGGCGGCTGGAAGCGCTCGCTGTTCGGCGACTTGCATGCGTATGGTCCGGATGGCGTGCGTTTCTACACCCGTCGCAAGGCTATTACCCAGCGCTGGCCACAACGGGCAAGCCATGAAGCTTCGCAGTTCGCATTTCCTAGCTTGTAAGTAGAAGGAAAGAAGGCCGGCCCCTTGGGGCCGGCCTTTGCGTTTAAGGGGCTTTTTTACCTATATGACAGAATTGTGAAGATAGGTGTTGACGGCAGATTCTGGACGTCTATAATTCGCCCCACTTCCGGCGCAGTCGAAACGGAAAACTCCTTGGTAAACAATGAGTTACGCAGTTTTCGACAGCGAGTTGCTTCAGGTCATCGAAGCCCAGAAGGAGTTGAAAGAGCGAGGTTGTTTGGCTCTTTTGACGATTCGATCTTCTCGGTCGACAGCGGTGTAAAAGAGGTGTTGACAGCAGCGAGTAACGCTGTAGAATTCGCCTCCCGCTAACGAGAGATCGCAAGCGCAAGTGGTTGAAGTTGCAAAGGAAA
>Ga0255334_1000233_pt1 | contig 54792 bp, 47 predicted proteins | sample EtOH5_35cm_T3_12_FD_202080 | JGI IMG/M metagenome (GOLD analysis project Ga0255334, IMG submission 202080) | Sandy soil microbial communities from University of British Columbia, Vancouver, Canada - EtOH5_35cm_T3_129 | ecosystem: Engineered > Artificial ecosystem > Sand microcosm > Unclassified ...
CCCGAACTCAGCAGTGAAACGATGCATCGCCGATGGTAGTGTGGGGTTTCCCCATGTGAGAGTAGGTCATCGTCAAGATTAAATTCCGAAACCCCTATCTGCGTATGCAGGTAGGGGTTTTGTTTTGTCCGCAGGAAAGTTCGTACAGCAATACCGGACGGCTCCCGGCTGTCACAGTCTCCCGACAATGCTAAGGTTCGGCCCTAGCTTTTGTATTTTTCCAAGGAAGCCTTTATGCCGGACGCGACGTCCCTCAGTGCTGGTTTTATGGTGGTTCACGGCAACCGCCTGGACGAGTTGCGCAGCCTGGTGGTCAGCTGGATGCGGCGTTACCCGCTGGCTCCTTTGGAAAATGAAATTGCCCTGGTACAGAGCAACGGCATCGCCCAATGGCTGAAGCTGGCACTGGCGGAAGACCCTGAAGACGAGGACATGGGTGGCTGCGGAATCGCAGCAGCCATCGACGTGCAGTTACCGGGTAGCTTCATGTGGCAGCTCTATCGCATGGTGCTTGGCCGTGACGAAATCCCGGTCAAATCCCTGCTCGATAAAGCTCCTTTGACCTGGCGCCTGATGCGTCTGCTTCCGCAGTTGATCAATCAACCTCACTTCGAACCGCTGCAACGTTTCCTTACCCATGACACCGATTTACGCAAACGCTATCAGTTGGCTGAGCGGCTGGCGGATTTGTTTGACCAATACCAGGTGTATCGTGCCGACTGGCTTGAAGACTGGGCCGAAGGTCGCCATCAATTACGAAATGGTAGAGGCGAAACCAAACCTCTGACCCCGGCTAACTGTTGGCAGGCAGAGTTGTGGCGTGCGCTGTTGCTGGATGTGGGTGAACAAGGCATGGCGCAAAGCCGAGCCGGCGTCCATCAACGGTTTATCGAGCGCATCAACAGCCTCGACGTAGCCCCCAGCGGATTGCCTTCACGGGTGATCGTTTTCGGGATTTCTTCACTGCCCGCTCAAGCCCTGGAAGCACTGGCGGGGCTGGCCCGGTTCAGCCAGGTTCTGCTCTGCGTACACAACCCGTGTCGTCACCATTGGGCAGACATCGTCGCCGATAAAGACCTGTTGCGGCATCAATACAAGCGTCAGGCTCGCAAGAGCGGAATGCCGGTTGCGCTCGACCCGCAAACCCTTCACCAGCATGCCCATCCACTATTGGCGGCGTGGGGCAAGCAGGGGCGGGACTATATCAATCTGCTCGACAGCTACGACGATCCCAACAGCTATCGCTCGGCATTCCGCGATGGCCGTATCGACCTGTTCAGCGATAGCCAGCCACAGAACATGCTCAATCAATTGCAGGACGACATTCTTGAGTTGCGTCCCTTGAACGAGACTCGCGAGCGCTGGCCAGCTGTCGATCCGGCGAAGGACGAGTCGATCCGTTTTCACATTGCCCATAGCGCCCAGCGCGAAGTGGAGATCCTCCACGACCAGTTGCTTGCACGCTTCAGTGCTAATCCGGAATTAAGGCCTCGCGATGTGATCGTGATGGTCCCGGACATCGACAGTTACGCACCGCATATTCGTGCGGTATTTGCTCAGCTTGAACGCCACGATCCACGTTTCATTCCCTTCACGCTCGCAGATCAAGGCCAACGTGGTCGTGACCCGTTACTGATTGCTATCGAACATCTGCTCAAGTTGCCCGACAGCCGTTTCCCCGTGAGCGAGATCCTCGATCTGCTGGATGTTCCTGCGCTGCGCGCTCGCTTCGGTGTAGAGGAACGCGATCTGCCGACCCTGCACCGTTGGATCGAAGGCGCAGGCATCCGTTGGGGCATGAATGCCGAGCAGCGCGCGGGTCTCGGTCTGCCGCAGGAGCTGGAACAAAACAGTTGGCGTTTCGGCCTGCGACGGATGCTGCTCGGTTATGCCGTGGGCAGTGCCAGTGCCTGCGAGGGTATCGAACCCTACGACGAGATCGGTGGTCTGGATGCCGCGCTCATTGGGCCTTTGGTCGCGTTGCTGGACGCATTGGAGATTGCCCACCAGGAGCTCTCTCTACCCGCAGCTCCTAAACAATGGGGCTTTCGATTGCACGCACTCGTTCAGTTGTTTTTCCTGGCCAGTAACGAGCATGACGACTACGTGTTGGCCCAACTCGAAGAGCTGCGTGAAACCTGGCTTGAGACCTGTGAGTCAGTTGGTTTGCATGATGAACTGCCGTTGACCGTGGTCCGTGAAGCCTGGCTCGCCGGTCTTGATCAGGGCCGCCTGTCCCAGCGTTTTCTGGCCGGTGCGGTTAACTTCTGCACTTTGATGCCCATGCGAGCGATCCCGTTCAAACTGGTCTGTCTGCTGGGCATGAATGACGGGGACTACCCGCGTGCACAACCGCCACTTGACTTCGATCTCATGGGCAGTGATTACCGCCCTGGCGACCGCTCCCGACGCGAAGATGACCGCTACCTGTTGTTGGAAGCGCTGTTGTCGGCACGTGACCAACTCTATATCAGCTGGGTCGGTCGCAGCATTCGCGATAACAGTGAACGCCCCGCGTCAGTACTGATTGGCCAATTGCGAGATCATCTGGCCAGCGGTTGGCGACTGCATGATGTCGACGAAGATCTGCTTGAGGCCATCACTCAGGAACATCCACTGCAACCGTTCAGCGCCCGCTACTTCCATGAAGGCGATGACTTGTTCAGCTACGCGAATGAATGGCAGGTGCTGCATCAAACCAGTGAGCCGTCGACTGATATCGAAGTCCTTGATCCCTACATTCAGGAAGAGCCGCTGAGTCTCGGTCAACTGCAGGATTTCCTGCGTAATCCTGTACGACATTTCTTCAGTCAACGACTGAAGGTGTACTTCGAAGCGGCTGAAGTGCCCTTGGCTGATGAAGAGCCATTTGTACTCGATGCGTTGCAACGTTACAGCCTCAGCGACAGCTTGCTTGAAGCGGCGCTGAGGCATCTGGATAGCACCGACCAGGTACTGGAAGCACAGGCAAAACGCCTGCAAAACAGTGGGCTTCTGCCCATGGCGGGGTTCGGCGAATGCCTTCAGCGCGAGTTGATCGAACCGTTGCCTGATCTGTTGCAGCGTTACCAACAGCTTTTGGCGTTATGGCCAACACCGCTCACCAACGCTCTGCCAGTGAGTCTGGAGTTGCTGGGTCTGCGCCTGGAAGGTTGGCTCAGTGGCCTGCATCAACGTGCGGATGGTGGCTTGCTATCAGTCACTACAATCCCCAACAGCATCGGCTCAATCAAGTCTCGCAAATGGCATCGGCTGACACGGCCATGGGTCAATCATCTGGTTGCCTGCGCCAGTGGTATGGCGATGACCACCGCGTTGGTGGCGAGCGACGACAGTCTGCTGCTCGGTCCGATGCCGGAGGATGCAGCCTTGCGGATTCTGGGCGACCTGTTAATGGCTTGGCAAACGGGCATGCGTCAACCACTGCCGATTGCGGTGAAGACCGGCTTCGCATGGCTGGGTCAAACTGATCCGGTCAAAGCCCAGGCCGCAGCCCGCAAGGCCTATGAAGGCGATGGCCTGACCACCGACGGCGAGCGTCGCGAAAGCCCGGCACTCGCCCGGCAGTTCGCCGACTTCGACTCGCTTGCCGCAGACGAAACCTTCCCGGATTGGTGCAACGCGTTGTACCGGCCGTTGCTTGAGGCGCCTTGGCGTTCATTGAACAGCGAGGAGGCGCGCACATGACCACAAAACCTCTGGCTTTGGCATTTCCCCTGCGCGGCAGCCAATTGATCGAAGCGAGCGCCGGGACCGGCAAGACCTTCACCATTTCCGCGCTTTATCTGCGTCTGGTCCTTGGCCACGGCGCAGAGTCGAGCAGCTTCGGACGTGAACTGTTGCCGCCGCAAATCCTGGTTGTGACGTTCACCGATGCGGCGACCAAAGAATTGCGCGAACGTATCCGCACGCGTCTCGCTGAAGCTGCACGGTTTTTCCGTGATGAAACACCGGCGCCCGATAGCCTTATCGCGGAGCTTCGTGAGGAGTACCTTCCCGAGCAGTGGTCCGGCTGCGCGAACCGTCTGGACATCGCCGCGCAGTGGATGGACGAGGCGGCAGTTTCGACCATCCACAGTTGGTGCCAGCGCATGTTGCGCGAGCACGCGTTCGACAGTGGCAGTCTGTTTACCCAGACCCTGGAAACCGATCACAGCGATTTGCTGGGCGAAGTCTTGCGCGATTACTGGCGCCTGTTTTGTTACCCGATGCAAGGTGATGCGCTGAGCTGGGTGCGTGGGAATTGGGGCGGTCCGGCAGCCTTGCTGCCGCGAGTACGCGGTTTGTTCGCCAGTGAGCGAGACAGTGTTGAAGGTAAAGAACCTGCCGAGCTGATCACGGCGTGTCTGCAAGAGCGACGGGCAGCCTTGCTCGAGCTCAAGATGCCCTGGCGCCAGTGGGCAGACGAATTGCTTGCTATCTGTCACCAGGGTGTTGCGGGCAAGAGCGTCGACGGTCGCAAGATGCAGGCGCGCTATTTCGAACCCTGGTTCGAAAAGATCAGGGCCTGGGCTGAAGACGAATCCCTTGAGCAACTGGATATCGGCACCGGATTCACGCGCCTGACTCCCGAGGGTATGGCCGAAGCCTGGAAGGGTGAAGTACCCAGTCATCCCGGGTTGGACGCCATGCCCGGCCTCAAGGCCAGTCTCGATGGATTGCCGACACCTGATGCCGCCGTGCTGCAACACGCCGCCCAGTGGGTCGGTACTCGGTTCGAGGAAGAAAAGCGTCGCCGTGCGGAGATGGGCTTCGATGACATGCTGCTACGCCTCGATGCAGCGTTGCAATCCGATGGCGGTGAGCGGCTGGCGACCCTGATTCGCGAGCAGTTCCCGGTCGCGCTGATCGATGAGTTCCAGGACACCGACCCGGTGCAGTACCGGATCTTCGAGAGCATCTATCGCATCGAAAACAACAACCCCGAATGCGGTCTGTTCCTGATCGGCGACCCCAAGCAAGCGATCTACGCATTCCGCGGTGCCGACATCTACACCTACCTGCGCGCCCGTCAGGCCACTGCTGGCCGACTGCATACCCTGGGTACGAATTTCCGTTCCAGCCATGGCATGGTCAGAGCGGTAAACCATGTGTTCGAGCGCGCCGAGTCTCGCGAAACCGGTCGGGGCGCGTTCCTGTTTCGTGAAAAGAGCGGCGAGAACCCGGTACCGTTCCTGCCGGTCGAATCCCAAGGGCGCAAAGAAGTTCTGCACATCGACGGCCAGGTCGTGCCCGCCCTGAACATCTGGCACCTGTCCGCCGATCAGCCGCTGTCCGGCGCGGTGTACCGACAACAACTTGCCGCCGCCTGCGCCAGTGAAATCACCACTTTGCTTAACGGTGGGCAGCACGGTCGCGCGGGTTTCATACAGGACGGCAAGGACTTCAGAGGTCTGTTGCCAGCGGATATCGCGATCCTGGTCCGCGACGGTAAAGAGGCTCAGGCTGTACGCGGCGAACTCTCCGCCCGTGGCGTGCGCAGCGTCTATCTGTCGGATAAGGATTCAGTGTTCGCCGCCCAAGAGGCCCACGACGTACTGACCTGGCTCAAGGCCTGTGCCGAGCCGGATGTCGAGCGTCCACTGCGGGCCGCGTTGGCCTGCATCACGCTGAACCTGTCGCTGGCTGAACTCGAGCGGCTTAATCAGGACGAACTGGCCTGGGAAGCTCGGGTCATGCAGTTCCGCCATTATCGCGAGCTCTGGCGCAAGCAGGGCGTGTTGCCCATGCTGCGGCGATTGCTGCATGACTTCCAGCTGCCTCAGACATTGATCACGCGCAGTGACGGCGAGCGGGTGCTGACCAATTTGCTGCACTTGTCCGAATTGCTGCAACAAGCGGCCGCCGAACTCGATGGTGAGCAAGCGCTGATCCGTCATTTATCCGAGCATCTGGCGTTGTCCGGTCAGGCCGGCGAAGAGCAGATCCTGCGTCTTGAGAGCGACGAACAACTGGTCAAGGTCGTGACCATTCACAAGTCCAAGGGGCTTGAGTATCCCTTGGTGTTCCTGCCGTTCATTTGCTCGGCGAAACCGGTGGATGGCAGCCGTCTGCCGCTGCATTACCACGACGCCACGGGCAAGGCCCAAGTGACCTTGAGGCCGACTGCCGAGTTGATTGTCCAGGCGGATGATGAGCGTCTCGCCGAGGATCTGCGTTTGCTTTACGTGGCCCTGACCCGGGCGCAACACGCCTGCTGGCTCGGAGTGACGGATCTCAAGCGCGGCAATAACAACAGCTCGGTGCTGCACTTGTCAGCATTGGGCTATCTGCTGGGCGGCGGAGCGCCATTGGCCGAGTCGGCAGGCTTGAAGCGTTGGCTGGAAGACCTGCAGCAGGACTGTCCTGCTCTGAGCTACGGTGAAATGCCTGAAGCGACCGTCGAGCACTACCATCCACCACGCAACGATGCGACGTTACTGGCTCCGCTGATACCCAAGCGCAAGGCCAGCGAAAACTGGTGGATTGCCTCCTACAGTGCCCTGCGCATTGGCGACAGCATGAGCGTGGGCACTGATGAAGCGCCGGAGAGCCCGCAAGCGCAAAAGCTCTTCGACGATGAACGCCTCGATCCTCAGGCACCACGCGAAGTGGTGGCCGGCGGCGCTGACATCCATCGATTCCCTCGTGGCCCGAACCCCGGCACCTTTCTCCATGGTTTGCTCGAGTGGGCCGGTGACGAAGGTTTCACTGCCACCCCGCAAGCGGTGGAAGACGCCATTGCCCGTCGTTGCAATCGACGTGGCTGGGAAGGCTGGATAACCGCCCTGAGCGACTGGCTGCAGCATCTGCTTACGTCCCCGCTGCATATCGGCGGCGGGCAGGCTCCCGTGGTATTCGAGCAATTGACCCAGTACCGGGTCGAGATGGAATTCTGGTTCGCCAGTCATAAAGTCGATGTGCTCAAACTCGATGAACTGGTGCGCCAATACACCCACAACGGTGTGGCCCGGGTGGCTGCCGAGTCGGTGTTGCTCAATGGCATGTTCAAGGGCTTCATCGACCTGACGTTCGAGCACGACGGCCGCTACTACGTCGCCGACTACAAATCCAACTGGCTGGGCGTCGATGACGCGGCCTATACCGAGCAGGCCATGGAGCAGTCGATTCTCGACAACCGTTACGACCTGCAATATGTACTGTACCTGTTGGCCCTGCATCGCCAGCTCAAGGCGCGACTGGTCGATTACGATTACGACCGGCATGTTGGCGGTGCGTTGTACCTGTTCCTGCGTGGTACGCGTGCGCCCAGCCAAGGCGTGTATTTTGCCCGTCCCCCAAGAGAGCTGATCGAGCGTCTGGACCGGCTGTTCCAGGGCAAGCCAGAACCCAAGGCCGAACCCGCCTGGGAACAGGGAGTTTTGCTATGAGTCGCACCTTCGCTGATTTGCTGCCCACTTCGTTGACAGCCGAAAGCCTGGCGGATCTGGCGCCGTTGAGTCGCGCCGATGACTTGCTGCTACTGCTGACGCGCTGGGTTGAGCGTGGCTGGCTGCGAGCGTTGGATAAAGCCTTCGTTGCCTTTCTTCACGAGCTCGCTCCCGGCGATGATCCACTGGTGCTGCTGGCCGCTGCGTTGGCCAGTCATCAACTGGGCCACGGTCATGTGTGCCTGGATCTGTTCGAGACGCTTAAGGAACCGGACTTCGCCCTGTCGCTGCCACCGGAAGGTGATGTGCAAAGTGGCGCGATGTTGTTGCCGTCGCAATTGCTTGAGGCGCTGGACGGTGCTCATTGGTGCAAGGTCCTGGCCTCCAGCAGTCTGGTCGCTTTGGCGGTCGACGGTCGTGAGGCGGCGCAACATCGGCCATTGGTGTTATCGGGCAAACGCCTGTACTTGCGTCGCTACTGGGCTTACGAACGGCGTATCGACACCTCGCTGCGTCAACGCCTGGTCGAACACGAAACCACGCCGGATGATCTGTCCCAACGCCTCACCCGTTTGTTCGGCCCAGCCCAGCCTGGCGAAGTGATTGACTGGCAGAAACTCGCCTGCGCCCTCGCCACCCGCAGCGCATTCAGCATCGTTACCGGTGGCCCGGGGACCGGCAAGACGACGACGGTCGTGCGTTTGCTGGCGTTGCTCCAGGCGCCGGCGGTGGAGGCGGGCAAGCCGCTGCGCATCCGTCTCGCGGCACCCACCGGCAAGGCTGCAGCCCGACTGACGGAGTCCATCAGTCAGCAGGTCAGAACCCTGGAAGTCGATGAAGCCGTACGAGTGAAGATCCCGTCAGACGTCACCACCGTGCACCGTCTGCTCGGCAGTCGTCCCGGTACTCGGCACTTCCGTCACCATGCTGGTAATCGCTTGCCGCTGGATGTCTTGGTGGTGGACGAAGCCTCGATGATCGATCTGGAAATGATGGCCAATTTGCTCGATGCGTTACCGGCCCATGCCCGTCTGGTGCTGCTCGGTGACAAGGATCAGCTGGCATCGGTGGAGGCCGGCGCGGTGCTGGGTGACCTGTGCCGCGACGCCGAGGCTGGTTGGTACAGCCCACAGACTCGCCTGTGGCTGCAAGCGGTCAGTGGTGAAAGCCTGGATGCCAGCGGTTTGCAGGAAGACACGCAAGGGACTCATCCACTGGCCCAGCAAGTTGTGATGCTGCGTCATTCACGTCGGTTCGGCGAGGGCAGCGGCATCGGCCAACTGGCTCGTTGGGTCAACCAGCAGCAACCCGAGGAAGCCCGCAAGTTGTTGGCAGCGCGAAGCCATGACGACGTGTTTTCCCTGCCACTTAAAGGGGAGCAGGACCGGGCGCTGGAGCGCTTGCTGCTTGAGGGGCATGGCGATGGACCGCAGGGTTATCGGCATTACCTGAGTCTGTTGCGCAGCCTGCGGCCACCGCTCGACAGCACGCTTGATGATCCCTGCTGGACCGATTGGGCTCGCCAGGTCCTGCAAGCCTTCGACACCTTCCAGTTGTTGTGCGCCGTACGCAAAGGGCCGTGGGGCGTTGAAGGTTTGAATCAACGCGTGACCGCCGCGCTGCTCAAGGCCCGGCTGATCGACAGCGACCAGCAGTGGTACGAAGGTCGGCCGGTGCTGATGACCCGCAATGACTATGGCCTGGGTTTGATGAACGGCGATATCGGCATTGCCCTCAAGCTGCCGGAACGCGAGGGGCCAGAGGTTGGGAAGCAGGTGTTGCGTGTGGCGTTCCCGCGAAATGATGGTCAGGGCGGCGTACGTTTTGTACTGCCGAGCCGGCTCAATGATGTCGAAACGGTGTACGCCATGACGGTGCACAAATCCCAGGGCTCGGAATTTGCCCACACGGCGTTGATTTTGCCGGATGCCCTGAACCCTGTGCTCACCAAAGAGTTGATCTATACCGGGATTACCCGCGCCAAAAACTGGTTCACCCTGATCGAGCCGCGTACCGGCGTGTTCGAAGAGGCGGTGAGGCGCAAGGTCAAACGCTTGAGCGGGTTGATGCTGGAACTGGATGAGGGGGTTGAATCAAGGGATTGATAAGGACGGTGCCAAGCGTCGGAAACTGACCGAAGTGCCGTAGGACGTGACCTCGCTGGCGTCTGAACGCTGTGCTATCGTTGCGGCATCATTTCGCTACGATCGAAGAGAATTCCTGCATGAAGGTCGCTGTCTGGACGACACAGCGCGTTATCGGGTGCAAACACGTGCTGCTCGCCGGCCTTCTCTATTTGTTCACCGGCGTCGTTTTCGCTCAGTCGCAAACGCCTGTGAGCATGGCCGATCAGCGCGCAAAATCCGTCACGCAGGTGGTCCTCGGGATTCTCAGTTATGCCCGTTGGCCTGTTGAGCCAGCACAACTGCGCTTGTGCATCGTGGGCCCCACCGAATACACCGACGATCTGGTCAAAGGCACGACCCAGGCCACCGGTCGTCCCGTCACGGTGCGACGTCTTTTGGCCGACAACCCGTCGATTACCGGTGAGTGCGATGCGGTGTATATCGGCAAACTGAGCAGTGATGAACGCAGCCGGCTATTCGCTTCGTTGGCAGGGCGCCCGGTGCTGAGCATCAGCGAACGCGACGACCCCTGCACCGTCGGCAGTCTGTTTTGCCTGCGGGTCAGCGATGAGCAAGTGTCCTTTGAAGTCAACCTCGACTCCGTCGCCCGAAGCGGCGTGCGTATTCACCCCAATGTGTTGCAACTGTCCCGCCGCAAGCCGGCGGCGCCATGAGTCTTTTCAAGCCGGATAGCCGCCCAACCTTGCGCTCGGTCATCGGGCGCGGACATTTGATCGTCGCACTCGTGGGTGTGGCCATGGCCAGCATCTCGCTGACGTTGCTCGGCGTACTGGCCTTGCGGGTCTATGCCGACCACAATTTGCACCTGATTGCGCGCTCGATCAATTACACCGTGGAAGCGGCGGTGGTGTTCAACGACAAGTCTGCCGCTAGCGAAGCGTTGGCATTGATTGCGTCCACCGAAGAAGTGGCCGATGCCCAAGTGCTGGACGAGCAAGGCACGTTGCTGGCTCGCTGGGAACGGCCGGAAACGGGCTTGTTCTCGGATCTCGAAATGCAGATTGCCAAGGCGTTGCTGGAAAAACCGATCAGCATGCCAATCGTCCATCAAGGTCAGGAAGTCGGCAGCATCCAGCTCACCGGTCACGGGGGCAGCCTGTTGCGATTTTTGCTCAGCGGTCTGGTCGGCATCGTCCTGTGTACGGCCGTCAGTGCCTGGGTGGCGCTCTATCTGGCGCGCCGACAACTTCGCGCAATCACCGGCCCATTGCGCAGCCTGGCGTTCGTGGCTCACGCCGCCCGCAGCGAGCGAGCCTTCGATCAGCGTGTGCCACCCGCCGCCATCGCCGAACTCGACAACCTGGGCAATGACTTTAATGCCTTGCTCGATGAGCTCGAATCCTGGCAAACCCACCTGCAAAGCGAAAACGAAACCCTGGCCCACCAGGCCAGCCATGACAGCCTCACCGGGTTGCCGAATCGGGCGTTTTTCGAAGGCCGGCTGATTCGAGCGCTGCGTAACGCCAACAAGCTCAATGAGCAAGTGGCGGTGCTGTTTCTCGACAGTGACCGGTTCAAGGAGATCAATGATGGTTTCGGTCATGCCGCTGGCGATGCGGTGTTGGTGGCCGTGGCCAATCGGGTTCGTGCGCAACTGCGTGAAGAGGATCTTGTGGCGCGTTTGGGGGGTGACGAATTTGCCGTCCTGCTGACGCCGCTGCACAGGATCGAGGACGCCGAGTGGATTGCCGACAAAATCATCGCCAGCATGGAAGTACCGATTCCGTTGCCGGGCAATATCCAGGTGTTGACTTCACTCAGCATCGGCATCGCCGTGTACCCCGACCATGGGACCACACCGGGTGCTTTGCTTAACGCCGCCGACGCGGCCATGTACCAAGCCAAGCGCCTTTCCCGAGGCGCACAGCACACGGCAGGGGCGGAGTACCCTGTCGCCGATGTTCAAACCAGGAGCTAATTTTTGTGTTCTCACTGACCCGGCGTTCTCTGCAATTTTTCACGTTCACCTTATTGATGACCTTGCTGGCATTGACCGGTTGCCAGACGGCACCGCAAAAAGGCCTGACCCCGGCGCAGGTCGCTGTGCTCAAGCAGCAAGGTTTCGAATTGACCGACGAGGGCTGGGCCTTTGGGTTGTCCGGCAAAGTGCTGTTTGGCAGTGACGACGACAGCCTCAACCCTGCCAGTACCGACATCGTCGAGCGTATCGGCAAGGCGTTGCTGGGTGTCGGAATAGAGCGAGTGCGGGTCGACGGCCACACCGATACGTCAGGCAAAGAGTCTTACAACGAACAGCTCTCACTGCGCCGCGCAAAAAGCGTCGGCAAGGTGCTGACCGTTGTCGGGATGAAAGAACAAAACATCCAGCTGCGCGGCCTCGGCAGCAGTGAACCGGTTACTTCCAACAACACGCCGGCCGGCCGTACCGAGAACCGCCGGGTGTCGATCGTGGTGAGCGCCGACTAATCGGCGAACAGGGTCTCGCGACTTTCCCCCATCAACAGACCCTGATTCCGCTCAGTCACCTCCCGGATGTAATCCCACAACAGGGTGATCCGCTTGAGCTTGCGCAGGTCCTCACGGCAGTACATCCAGAACTGTCGAGTGATGTTGATTTCCTTCGGCAACACCGGCAGTAATCGCGGATCCTGGGCCGCCAGGAAGCACGGCAGAATCGCCAGCGACCGCCCTTGCTGTGCGGCCACGAATTGCGCAATCACACTGGTGCTGCGCAGGTTGGCACTGGCGCCGGGCAACACATTCGCCAGGTACAACAGCTCCGAGCTGAACGCCAGATCGTCGACGTAACTGATGAATGAATGTTTACCCAAGTCAGCCGGGCGGCGGATCGGTGGGTGCTTGTCGAGATAATCCTGAGTCGCGTAGAGCTGTAATTTGTAGTCGCAGAGTTTGCAGCAGACGTATGGACCATGCTCCGGGCGCTCCAGGGCGATGACGATGTCCGCCTCGCGCTTGGACAGGCTGATGAAGTGCGGCAGCGGCAGGATGTCCACGGAGATTGCCGGGTAGGCGTCGACGAAATGGCTCAGCTGCGGGGTGATGAAAAAGCTGCCAAAGCCTTCGGTGCAGCCCATGCGCACATGCCCGGACAAGGCAACGCCAGAACCTGAAACCTGCTCACAGGCCATGTGCAGCGTGCTTTCGATCGACTCGGCATAACCGAGCAACCGCTGGCCTTCGGCAGTCAGGACAAAACCGCTGGTCCGGGATTTCTCGAACAGCAACGTGCCCAATGCCGCTTCCAGCGAGCTGATGCGCCGCGACACCGTGGTGTAGTCGACCGCCAGGCGCTTGGCTGCGGTGCTGGCCTTGCGGGTGCGGGCGACTTCAAGGAAAAACTTGAGGTCATCCCAGTTCAACGAGCCTAGAGACGTGATGTTTTTTTGCATGATGGACCGGCTTTTATGTGCGTTCTTATTAGAAGTTTGCACATCTATACTCCAAAAACAGTCCGAGAACCAACTCGCGACACACGTCTCGTCTCAAGGCGACAGTCTCGCCTTGGCTATACAGATAGCTCTCTAAATAAGAACAACTTCCCGGAGACCCAACATGAACGCTTCGCTCACGCCAAACGAAACCACTGTCCAAACGGTAAAACTGTTGATCGACGGCGAGTGGGTCGAGTCCCAAACCACCGAGTGGCACGACATCGTCAACCCGGCGACCCAACAAGTGCTGGCCAAGGTTCCGTTCGCCACCGCACAGGAAGTCGACGCTGCGATCAGTGCCGCCCATCGCGCCTTCCAGACCTGGAAGCTGACGCCGATCGGCGCGCGGATGCGCATCATGCTCAAGCTCCAGGCGTTGATTCGCGAACACTCCAAGCGCATTGCCGTGGTGCTCAGCAACGAGCAAGGCAAAACCATCGCCGACGCTGAAGGCGATATCTTCCGCGGCCTGGAAGTGGTCGAACACGCCTGCTCCATCGGCAGCCTGCAAATGGGCGAGTTCGCCGAGAACGTTGCGGGCGGCGTCGATACCTACACCCTGCGTCAACCAATCGGCGTTTGCGCTGGCATCACGCCGTTCAACTTCCCGGCGATGATTCCGCTGTGGATGTTCCCGATGGCCATCGCCTGCGGCAACACCTTTGTGCTCAAGCCGTCCGAACAGGACCCGATGTCGACCATGCTGCTGGTGGAACTGGCGATCGAGGCCGGTGTTCCGGCGGGCGTGCTCAACGTCGTTCATGGCGGTAAAGACGTGGTGGATGCGCTCTGCACCCACAAGGACATCAAGGCTGTTTCCTTCGTCGGTTCGACCGCCGTCGGCACTCACGTCTACGACCTGGCCGGTAAACACGGCAAGCGCGTGCAATCGATGATGGGCGCGAAGAACCACGCCGTTGTGCTGCCGGATGCCAACCGCGAACAAGCGCTCAATGCGCTGGTCGGTGCCGGTTTCGGTGCGGCCGGGCAACGCTGCATGGCCACCTCCGTGGTGGTGCTGGTGGGCGCGGCCAAGCAATGGCTGCCTGACCTGAAGGCGCTGGCGCAGAAACTCAAAGTGAATGCCGGCAGTGAGCCGGGCACTGATGTCGGCCCGGTGATTTCCAAAAAGGCCAAGGCGCGAATTCTGGATCTGATCGAGAGCGGCATCAAGGAAGGCGCGAAGCTGGAACTGGACGGACGCGATATCACGGTTCCAGGCTTCGAGAAGGGCAATTTTGTCGGCCCGACCCTGTTCTCCGGCGTAACCCCAGAGATGCAGATCTACACCCAGGAAATCTTCGGTCCAGTGCTGGTGGTGCTGGAAGTCGATACCCTCGATGAGGCCATCGCACTGGTCAACGCCAACCCGTTCGGCAACGGCACTGGCCTGTTCACCCAAAGCGGTGCAGCGGCGCGTAAGTTCCAGACTGAAATCGACGTCGGCCAGGTCGGCATCAACATCCCGATTCCGGTGCCGGTCCCGTTCTTCAGCTTCACCGGTTCGCGCGGGTCCAAACTCGGCGACCTCGGTCCGTATGGCAAGCAAGTGGTGCAGTTCTACACTCAGACCAAGACTGTCACCAGTCGCTGGTTCGATGACAACAGCGTCAACGACGGTGTGAACACCACCATTAACTTGCGTTAAGGAGCCGAACATGAAAATCGCTTTTATCGGTCTCGGCAACATGGGCGCGCCGATGGCGCGCAACCTGATCAAGGCCGGCCATTCGTTGAACCTGGTCGACCTGAACAAAACCGTCCTGGCGGAGCTTGAGCAACTGGGCGGCAGCATCAGCGCTTCGGCGCGTGAAGCGGCTCAAGGCGCAGAACTGGTGATCACCATGCTGCCCGCCGCGGTGCATGTGCGCAGCGTGTGGCTGGGTGAAGACGGCGTGCTGGCGGGTATCGCCAAGGGCGTGCCGGCAGTCGATTGCAGCACCATCGATCCGCAGACGGCGCGTGATGTTGCGGCGGCGGCGGCCAAGCAAGGCGTGGCCATGGCGGATGCGCCGGTGTCGGGCGGTACCGGTGGTGCAGCAGCCGGGACCCTGACCTTTATGGTCGGCGCTACCCCTGAGCTGTTCGCCACCCTGCAACCCGTGCTGGCGCAGATGGGCCGCAACATCGTCCATTGCGGCGAAGTCGGCACCGGGCAAATCGCCAAGATCTGCAACAACCTGCTGCTGGCGATCTCGATGGTCGGTGTCAGCGAAGCGATGGCGCTCGGTGATGCGCTTGGCATCGACACAACGGTGCTGGCCGGGATCATCAACAGTTCCACCGGTCGTTGCTGGAGTTCGGAGATGTACAACCCGTGGCCGGGTATTGTCGAAACGGCGCCGGCCTCGCGCGGTTATACCGGCGGTTTCGGTGCGGAACTGATGCTCAAGGATCTGGGGCTGGCCACGGAAGCGGCACGTCAGGCGCACCAACCGGTGATGCTCGGCGCAGTGGCCCAGCAGTTGTATCAGGCGATGAGCCAGCGTGGGGAAGGTGGCAAGGACTTCTCGGCGATCATCAACAGTTATCGCAAGCCGCAATAATCGGGTTGGAAAACTGTGGGAGTGAGCCTGCTCGCGATAGCGGTAGATCAGTTATCGTCGATGTTGAATGTGCTGGCCTCATCGCCAGCAGGCTGGCTCCCACAGGGGCAGCATTGTCCCCATAGCCATTTACCGGGAAATCACGTCGGGTGATCTCCCGGTTTTTTTGCATCAGGCAAACACGAAATACTTGCGCACGGTTTCAACCACTTCCCACGTGCCTTTCATGCCCGGCTCGATGACGAAAATATCACCGGCGCGCAGATGGATCGGCTCTTTTCCTTCTGGGGTGATGATGCAGTACCCCTCGCGGAAATCGCAGTATTCCCACTTCACGTATTCCACATACCATTTGCCCGGTGTGCAGATCCAGGTGCCCATGATCTTGCTGCCGTCTTCGCTGGTGTAGGCGTTGAGGTTGACGGTGTGCGGGTCGCCTTCGAGTTTTTCCCATTTGCAGGCGTCGAGCACCGGCAGTGGGTGGGTATCGCGAAGAACGGTAATAGGTGCGGTCATGTGGACTCCGGGGCAGTGGACTAGAGAACTGAAGTCGCACCCTATAGCGCCCGCCCATCGCTCAGTTGTCTGTGCTCGACATTGAGCTGTCCAGAAACGCGCATTGCCCTCAAAGATGAAAGCCCAAGGGTAAAGTCTGCCCCTCAGGGGAGAGTCAAGGCGTGCAGCAAGGCCTTCGCATAACCTGGCAGCGTCTCAAAGTCCCGCGCACAGAGCAGGAGTTTGCGCATGGCCCAAGGTTCTTGCAGGGCGAGGCGCTTGAAGGATTGTTCGCCGCGCCAGCGCTCGACTGCCGCGAGGGGCACGATCGCCAGCCCGGCCCCCCGGGCGACCATGCGCATCACGCCATCGAAACCGTCGGCGCGGATGCGGATTTGCATGCGTGACCCGGTGTGCAGCGCCTGTTCTTCCAGGTACACCGCCAACGCGCCGTTGGCGTTCAGGCCGACATAGTCGTGGTGCAAGGTGTCGTTGAAGCTCACGACATCTTCGGGTGCCAAGGGATGATCGCGGGGCATTATCAGCACCAGCGGATCGTCACGAAACGGGCGGGTTTGCAAGTCATCGGTGTCTACGGCGTCGGAGACGATGCCCAGGTCTGCCGCCCCTTGGCGCAAGGCGTGGGTAATGCGTGCACTGGGCAGTTCTTGCAGATCGATGTCGAGGTTGGGGTGGCCCCGCAGAAAATCAGCGAGCAACTCCGGCAGGTATTCGGTGATTGCCGTGGTGTTGCACAACAACCGCACCTGGCCTTTGACGCCATTAGCGTATTCCGCCAGATCCTGCTGCATGCGTTCGGCTTGTTGCAGGAGAACGCGGGCGTGTTGCGCCAGGGCCTTGCCGGCCGGGGTCGGGCTGACACCGCGGCGACCTCGCTGCAGAAACTCGATTCCCAACGAAGCCTCCATGGCGCGGATGCGCGCACTCGCTGCTGCCAGGGACAGATGACTGCGAGCCGCGCCGGCGGTGATGTTGCCGCTGTCGAGGATGTTCAAGTAAAGACGCAGGTCGGTCAGGTCGAAGTGCATGGTGTGTCCCAAAGATCGTTCCCACGCTCCTGCGTGGGAATGCCTCACTGGACGCTCTGCGTCCGCTTCGGCATGTGACGCGGAGCGTCACGGGCTGCATTCCCACGCAGAGCGTGGGAACGATCATGCCTCTTGCTGAGCAAGAGGCTGCCTCAGTATATGGCAGATTTTCAAGCAGCCAATCCGGGCTCACGATAGCGCCATGAATACTCTTGCTGCGTTCTATCAAAACCTCGGTCTGGCCCTTTCATTGATGATCATCGCGACCTTTCTGCTGGCCGGCATGATCAAGGGTGTGATCGGCCTCGGTCTGCCGACCATTGCGATGGGTTTGCTCGGTCTGGCTATGGCGCCGTCGCAGGCTGCCGCGCTGCTGATCATCCCCGCGACGCTCACCAATGTCTGGCAACTGGCATTCGGCGGGCATCTGCGGGTGTTGATCAAACGGTTGTGGCCGATGCTGCTGGCGATCTTCATCGGCACCGGAGCCGGCACGTTGTGGATCGGCATGGCCGGCGGTCATTGGGTCGTGCGGGGATTGGGCGCGGCGCTGTTGCTCTACGCGTTGAGCGGGTTGTGTCTGCCGACCTTGCGTGTCGGCCGTCACACTGAGCGTTGGCTCGGTCCGCTTGGCGGCCTGTTGACGGGCGTCATCACTTCGGCCACCGGCGTCTTCGTGATTCCGGCGGTGCCTTATCTGCAAGCCTTGAGCTTGAGCAAGGATGAACTGGTGCAGGCGCTGGGTTTGTCGTTCACCGTCTCGACCCTGGCCCTGGCCGCCGGCCTGTTATGGCGCGGCGCACTGGGCGGTGGCGAGTTAAGTGCGTCGTTGCTGGCGCTGATCCCGGCGGTGCTCGGCATGTTGCTGGGGCAATGGCTGCGCCAGCGGATCAGCGCCGTGCTATTCAAGCGTGTGTTCTTCATCGGCCTGGGCGTGCTCGGCGGCCACTTGCTGATCAGCGGGTAGCGGACGACGGGCTGAGCATGTCGATGGCGCGGATATCGAAATCCCGTTCCAGATACTCATCGCGCTGCTCGAGGAATTGCTTCATGTGCGGCAGGTTCGAATGCACGTCCAAGTGAGCCTGGGACTGCCAGATCTCGTAGAAGATAAACAGCGTCGGGTCCTGTTTGTCGCGCAACATGTGGTATTCGATGCAACCAGGTTCGGCGCGGCTCGCTTCTACATAACCACTGAAAAACGCTTCGAAGGCATCGGATTTTTCAGGGCGGGTCTTGGCGTGCAGAATGAAGCCTTGCATTTCACTCATCAGAAATCTCCTCAAGTTCAGAATCGACGCAAGTCTATGGCAACAATCGCCTGTCGATTCGTGCGTATTGGTCAAATGAATTTTGTGAATTCAGCGCTTATTCCGCGCGAGGCAGATCGCTACTCTGCCGCCATCGAATTCCAACCTTCCGAGACTTCCCATGAAAAAAGTCCTGTTGCTCAATGGCGGCAAAAAATTTGCCCACTCCGATGGTCGCTACAACTCGACCCTGCATGAAGCCGCGCTGAGCGTGCTGGATCGCGGCGGTGTCGACGTGAAAGCCACCTTCATCGACGAGGGTTACGACGTCGCCGAAGAAGTCGCCAAATTCCTCTGGGCCGACGTGATCATTTATCAGATGCCCGGCTGGTGGATGGGCGCGCCCTGGACCGTCAAGAAGTACATCGATGAAGTCTTCACCGAAGGCCATGGCAGCCTCTACGCCAGTGATGGCCGCACCCGTTCCGACTCGTCGCAAAAGTACGGCAGCGGTGGTCTGTTGCAGGGCAAGCAATACATGTTGTCCCTGACCTGGAACGCGCCGCAGCAAGCCTTCGACGATCCGACCGATTTCTTCGAAGCCAAGGGCGTGGACGCGGTGTACTTCCCGTTCCACAAGGCCAACACCTTCCTCGGCATGACCGGCTTGCCGACGTTCCTGGCCGTCGATGTGATGAAACGCCCGAATATCGAGGCTGACGTGGCGCGCTATGAGCAGCATTTGACCGAGGTGTTCGGCCTTAAGGCATGAGGCTCGGCTACTATCGATACTTGGAGCCCGAACCTGTAGGAGCACGGCTTGCCGGCGATGGCGCTCTTGAGGACGCCATCGCCGGCAAGCCGTGCTCCTACAAAAAGCGATTTATGCGCTGTGCGAAATTATCGATAAGGAACATCCGTGAAAGCCAGATCCGATGAGTTGCAGATTTTCGTCTGCGTGATTGAATGCGGGTCGATTTCCGCTGCGGCCGAACAGGTCGGGCAAACACCTTCAGCGGTCAGCCGTACGCTGTCGCGGCTGGAGGCGAAACTCGATACCACGCTGATCAACCGCACCACGCGGCGCATGGACCTGACCGAAGAGGGCAAGTATTTCTTCGAGCACGCCAAGCTGATTCTCGATCAGATGGACGAGCTGGAAGAGCGCCTGACCTCACGTCAGCAAACCCCGTCCGGGCGTCTGCGGATCAATGCCGCATCGCCGTTCATGCTGCACGCCATCGTGCCGTACATCGACGAGTTCCGCCGGCTCTATCCGGACATCCAGCTGGAACTCAACAGCAACGATTTGATCATCGATTTGCTCGAGCAAAGCACCGACATCGCCATCCGTATTGGCACGCTCGCCGACTCGACCTTGCACGCTCGATCCCTGGGTTGCAGTCCGCTGCACATCGTCGCCAGCCCGGCGTATCTTGAAAAACATGGAGTACCGGCTGAAGTGGCGGATTTGTCCGGGCACACGCTGCTGGGCTTTACCCACAACGAAGGCCTCAACCAATGGCCGCTGCGTTACGTTCACGGTGATCGTTGGCCGATTCAGGCGTCGATCAGCGCCTCCAGCGGCGAGACGATCAGGCACTTGGCGCTGGAAGGCCAAGGCATTGCCTGCCTGTCGCACTTCATGACGATTGATGACATCCGCGCCGGACGTTTGCAGGTGCTGCTGGCGGATTTCAACAGCGGCTATCGTCAGCCGATCAATGCCGTGTACTACCGCAACTCGCAACTTGCCCTACGGATTCAATGCTTCCTGGACTTCATCCAAGGCAAATTGGCGGCTTATGCGAACGCGGATTTCAAGGGCTGATTCGTGACCCCTGCGCAAGAGTGAATTGGGCAACGCTGTCTGTTTCCACAGGCATCGGTCCTCAATACTGGCTGCATCACTTATTAACGCAGGGAGTCTCTCCATGAACGTATTCGTAACCGGCGCTGCAGGTTTTATCGGCGGCTCCATCGCCACGGGGCTGGTCCGCGCCGGCCACAAGGTCACCGGCCTGGTGCGCAACGCCGAACAAGCCAATGAACTGAGCGCTCTGGGTATTACCCCGGTGCTCGGCACGCTTGACGACAGCGCCCTACTGGCCGAACAGGCCCGCGCTGCCGATGCCGTGATTAACGCCGCCAGCAGCGACCATCGCGGCGCGGTAGAAGCGTTGCTCGATGCACTTCGCGGTTCCAACAAAGTGTTCCTGCACACCAGCGGCTCGAGCATTGTCGGCGATGCGTCGGGCGGCAAATCCAGCGATGTTATCTATTACGAAGACAACCTGCCGGCACCGACCGTCGACAAGGCTGCGCGCGTGGCCATCGACAACCTGATCCTCGCCGCAGCAAAGGACGGGGTGAACTCGGCAGTCATCTGCAACACCCTGATCTACGGCCACAGCCTGGGCGTGAATCGCGACAGCGTGCAGTTGCCGCGTTTGGTGAAGCAGGCGCGTAAAAGTGGCGTGGTCCGGCATGTCGGTACCGGCCAGAACATCTGGTCCAACGTGCACATCGAAGACGTGGTTTCCCTGTACCTGCTGGCGCTGACCAAAAACGTACCGGGCACCTTCTACTTCGTCGAAAGCGGTGAAGCATCGTTCATCGACATGACCACTGCGATTGCCCAAGCGCTGGGTCTGGGTGAGCCACAAGACTGGCCGCTGAAAGAGGCCGAAGCCGAGTGGGGTTATGAAATGGCCAACTATGGCCTGGGCTCCAACAGCCGGGTTCGCGGTAAAAAGGCGCGGGAGTTGCTGGGCTGGGTGCCGAAGCGGGCATCGGTGATTGAATGGATTCGTGACGAGATGGTTTGAGTTCGCTTTAAACCGAGTCATCGTTCATCGTCGGAACGCCGCCCGGAGCCGGCTCGCTCCCACATTTGATCTCCACTCGACACAGATTTTGTGTACGACGGAGATCCACTGTGGGAGCGAGCCTGCTCGCGATTGCGTTTTCAGCAGCCCAACAACTGGCCGGGCCGCCTTCAATTCCGTAACATCCGCCCCCTCTTTTCCCGCCTGTATTTAGATCAGACATGAAACCCAAACATCTGCGCGCCGATGTCCTGGCCGGGCTCACCACGTCTTTCGCTCTTCTACCCGAATGCATCGCCTTCGCGCTGGTTGCCCACCTCAATCCATTGATGGGGCTTTACGGCGCTTTCATCATTTGCACCTTGACCGCGCTCTTCGGCGGGCGACCGGGCATGGTGTCCGGTGCTGCCGGATCAATGGCCGTGGTGATCGTCGCGCTGGTGGTGCAGCACGGTGTGCAGTATTTGCTGGCGACCGTGTTGCTGGGTGGGTTGATCATGCTGGCGTTCGGGCTGCTGAGGCTTGGCAAGTTGGTGCGCATGGTGCCGCACCCGGTGATGCTCGGCTTCGTCAACGGCCTGGCGATCATCATTGCCCTGGCGCAGCTGGAACACTTCAAGAGCGGTGACGTCTGGCTCAGCGGCACGCCGCTGTACCTGATGGCGGGGCTGGTTGCCGTGACGATGGCCATCGTCTACGTGCTGCCGCGCCTGACGCGCGCCGTACCGCCGGCGCTGGTGGCGATTCTGGGTGTCGGGCTGGCGGTTTATCTGCTCGGTCTGCCGACCCGCACCTTGGGCGACATGGCGCACATTGCCGGCGGCTTGCCGACGTTTGCGCTGCCAGACATCCCTTGGAGCCTGGAAACCCTGCGCATCATCGCTCCCTACGCGATATTGATGACGTTGGTCGGTCTGCTGGAAACCTTGCTGACCCTGAACCTCACCGACGAGATCACCGAGAGCCGTGGCTACCCGGATCGCGAGTGTGTGGCGCTGGGCGCGGCCAACATGGTTTCCGGTGTGTTTGGCGGCATGGGCGGTTGCGCCATGATCGGGCAGACGGTGATCAACCTCAGTTCCGGCGGTCGCGGTCGGCTATCCGGTGTGGTGGCCGGGGTGATGATTTTGCTGTTCATCCTCTTCCTTTCGCCGCTGATCGAGCGCATCCCGCTGGCCGCATTGGTCGGGGTGATGTTCGTGGTGTCGCAGCAGACCTTCGCCTGGGCCTCGCTTCGGGTGTTGAACAAAGTGCCGGTGAATGACGTGTTGGTGATCATCGCGGTAACGGTCATTACGGTGTTCACCGATCTGGCCACTGCGGTCCTCTGCGGGATCATCATTGCGGCGCTGAACTTTGCCTGGCAGCAGGCTCGCGAGCTCTATGCCGACAGTCATCTTGAAGTGGACGGCAGCAAGCTCTACCACCTGCATGGCACGCTGTTTTTCGCCTCGACCACGCCTTTTCTCAACCAGTTCGACCCCGCCAACGACCCACCCGTAGTGACGATCGATTGTCGCCACCTGAGCTTCGTCGACTACTCGGCGATAGCTGCGCTAAAAACGCTGCGTGAACGCTACGCCAAGGCCGGCAAGCACCTGCGCGTGCTGCACTTGTCCGAACGCTGCAAGAAACTGCTCAAGCGCGCCCGCGTCAGTCACGACTGAGGTCTCCAGCAAAATCCCTGTGGGAGCGAGCCGGCTCCGGGCGGCGTTCCGACGATGGCGGTGTATCAGTCACATCACTGTTGACTGACTCTCCCTCATCGTCGGAACGCCGCCCGGAGCCGGCTCGCTCCCACAGGGAAATCGGGATGTAAATTCACCTATCTGATTTGCATATTTAGCGACCTCGCATACCTCTGCGCGACAACCCTTATCCCTCCACGAAAATTACTTTCACCTCGTTTGAAAATCACCCTTCGAAATGTTTTATGAGTTTCACAACCCATTCGACGTGACCCTTTCGAGGAGTACCGCATGACACCGTCCTTCGGCTATTGGCTGCTGGTTTACGCCGCCATCGCCATCATCGCGCTGATCGTTCTGATCGCCCGTTACCGACTCAATCCGTTCATTGTCATCACCTTGGTGTCCATCGGCCTGGCGCTGCTGGCCGGGATGCCGCCGTCGGGCGTGGTGGGGGCGTATGAGGCGGGCGTCGGCAAGACGCTGGGCCATATCGCACTGGTGGTCGCACTGGGCACGATGCTCGGCAAAATGATGGCCGAGTCCGGCGGTGCCGAGCAGATGGCGCGAACGTTGATCGACCGCTTCGGTGAGAAAAATGCGCACTGGGCGATGGTCTGCATCGCTTTCCTTGTCGGACTGCCGCTGTTCTTCGAAGTCGGTTTTGTACTGCTGGTGCCGATCGCATTTACCGTGGCGCGGCGCGTGGGCGTGTCGATTCTGATGGTCGGTTTGCCGATGGTCGCCGGGCTCTCGGTGGTCCACGCGCTGGTGCCGCCGCACCCGGCGGCGATGCTGGCGGTGCAGGCCTATCAGGCCTCGGTGGGGCAGACCTTGCTCTACGCGATCCTGATCGGGATACCGACCGCGATCATCGCCGGTCCCCTCTACGCCAAGTTCATCGTGCCGCGCATTCAACTGCCGGAAGATAACCCGCTGGAGCGTCAGTTCCTTGAGCGTGAACCGCGCGACAGCCTGCCGGGTTTCGGCATCACCATGGCAACCATTCTGCTGCCGGTGGTGCTGATGCTGATCGGCGGCTGGGCCAATCTGATTTCCACGCCGGGCAGCGGTTTTAATCAGTTTCTGTTGTTCATCGGCAATTCGGTGATCGCCTTGCTGCTGGCGACCTTGCTGAGCTTCTGGACCCTCGGTCTGGCCCAAGGCTTCAACCGCGAATCGATCCTCAAATTCACCAACGAATGCCTGGCACCGACCGCCAGCATCACCTTGCTGGTGGGCGCGGGCGGTGGCTTGAACCGGATTCTGGTGGACGCGGGTATCACTGACCAGATCGTCAGCCTTGCCCAGGTATTCCACCTGTCGCCGCTGTTGATGGGCTGGCTGTTTGCTGCGTTGATGCGCATCGCCACCGGTTCTGCCACGGTGGCCATGACCACCGCGTCGGGCATCGTCGCGCCGGTAGCCATTGGTCTGGGTTATCCCCATCCAGAACTGTTGGTGCTGGCGACGGGCGCGGGGTCGGTTATCTTTTCCCACGTCAATGACGGCGGTTTCTGGTTGATCAAGGAATACTTCAACATGACCGTCGCCCAGACCTTCAAGACCTGGACGGTGCTCGAGACCATTATCTCGGTCGTCGCCTTCGGTCTGACCGTTGGCCTTTCTTACCTGCTTTAGCCGGAGCCGCCCGCCATGGACATCCTCTACCAGATCCGCGCCCGTCAGGATTCCTTCAGCGCGGGCGAAGGACGCATCGCTCGGCTGATGCTCGACGACGTAGGATTTGCCTCCGCCGCCAGTCTCGATGAACTGGCGTTGCGAGCGGAAGTCAGCACCGCCACGCTCTCGCGTTTTGCTCGCACCGTGGGCTGTCGCGACTTGCGCGATCTGCGGCTGCAACTGGCCCAGGCCAGCGGCGTCGGCAGTCGTTTTTTGGACCCGGCGGGCACGCCCGAGCAGTCGGCGTTCTATGGGCAAATTGTTGGCGATATCGAATCAACGCTGCGCCAGCATCTGTCGGCCTTCGACGAATCACGTTTCGCCGACGCGGTGAAATTGCTGGGCAAGGCGCGGATGATTCACGCCTTCGGCATGGGCGGTTGCTCGACTTTGTGCAGTGATGAATTGCAAGTGCGGCTGGTGCGATTCGGCTACCCGATTGCGGTGTGCCACGACCCGGTGATGATGCGCGTCACTGCCGCCAGCCTCGATGCCGAACGCGTCGTCATTGCCTGCTCGCTGACTGGCATCACCCCCGAACTGCTCGAGGCTGTCGAGCTGGCGCGCAGCTACGGCGCACGAATTCTCGCCATTACCCGGGCCGACTCGCCGCTGGCGCAATTGGCGGATGTGCTGCTGCCGCTGCAAGGCGTCGAGACCTCGTTCATCTACAAACCCACGGCGGCGCGCTACGGCATGTTGCTGGCCATCGACGTGCTCGCCACCGAGCTGGCGCTGGCCAATCCTGAAGACAATCAAGAGCGTCTGCGGCGGATCAAACTCGCCCTCGACGATTACCGCGGCGGCGACGATCATTTGCCGCTGGGAGACTGACATGATGTACGACACGCTGATCCGCAACGCCCTGGTTATCGACGGCAGCAACGCGCCCGGTTATCCCGCCGACGTGGCGATTCTGAACGGCCGCATCGAGCGTATCGGCGACTTGCACGATGCCCGCGCCACCGAAGAAATCGACGCCGCCGGCCGCGTGTTGGCGCCAGGTTTCATCGACGTGCACACCCACGACGACACCGTGGTGATCCGCCAGCCGCAGATGCTGCCCAAGCTCAGCCAGGGCGTGACCACCGTGATTGTCGGCAACTGCGGGATCAGCGCTTCGCCGGTGAGTTTGCGCGGCGATCCGCCCGACCCGATGAACCTGCTCGGCACCGCCGCAGCGTTTGTTTATCCCAGGTTCAGCGACTACCGCGCAGCCGTCGAAGCGGCGCACACCACGCTGAACGTGGCCGCACTGGTCGGCCATACGGCGCTGCGCAGCAACCACCTCGACGATCTGTTTCGCACTGCCACGCCGGACGAAATCAGCGCAATGCGCGAGCAACTGCGCGACAGTCTTGAGGCCGGTGCGTTGGGCCTGTCCACGGGGCTTGCTTATGCCAACGCGTTCTCGGCTTCCACCGATGAAGTCATGCAACTGACTGAAGAGCTGACCGCCTTCGGCGCGGTCTACACCACCCATTTGCGCAGCGAATTCGAGCCGGTGCTGGAGGCCATGGATGAGGCGTTCCAGATCGGCCGTCATGCCAAAACACCGGTGATCATTTCCCACCTCAAATGTGCCGGCGCCGGTAACTGGGGGCGCAGTCCCCAACTGTTGGCGGCCCTTGAACAGGCGGCGAAAACCCACCCGGTAGGCTGTGACTGTTATCCCTACGCGGCGAGTTCATCGACGCTGGACCTCAAGCAAGTCACCGACGCTCATCGCATCACCATCACCTGGTCAACGCCGCACCCTGAAGTGGGTGGCCGTGACCTGATGGACATCGCTGCCGAGTGGGGGGTGCCGCTGCTGGATGCCGCTCGACGCCTGCAACCGGCCGGCGCGGTGTATTACGGAATGGACGAGGCGGACGTACGAAGAATCCTCGCGCATCCGCTGTCGATGGTCGGCTCTGACGGATTGCCGGAAGACCCGTTTCCGCATCCCCGCTTGTGGGGCGCATTCCCACGCGTGCTCGGACATTTCAGTCGCGACGTGGGGCTGTTTGCGCTGCACACCGCTGTGCACAAAATGACCGGGTTGTCGGCAGCGCGATTTGGCTTGAAGGAACGCGGCGAAATCCGTGAAGGACATTGGGCGGATCTGGTGTTGTTCAATCCTGTGACGATTCGCGATGTGGCGGATTTCAATGATCCGCAACGGGCGGCGGAAGGTATCGATGGGGTTTGGATCAACGGTGTCTTGAGTTACAGCGAAGGCCAGGCAAACGGCAGAAGGGAAGGGCGGTTTCTGGCACGGCAAGGGGACTTGCGTGATGGTTTCCAGTAAACATTCCGAGTGCTGCGTCACAGTGATGGCACATTGAGACTAAAGAAAGCCATTACCAAGCCGAAGCGCTGACATCTCGCCCAGCTACACTCTGGGCCTTCTCAGTCTGGGAGCAACTCCATGAGCTTCGGCAAAACCACCCCGATCCTGCGGATTTTCGATGAAATCAAGGCCGTGGAGTTCTACGTCGACTTCCTGGGATTCAAGATCGACTGGCAGCATCGTTTCGAGCCCGACTTTCCGTTGTACCTGCAAGTCTCCCGTGGTGAGTGTGTGCTGCATCTGTCCGAACACCATGGCGACAGCACACCGGGCTCGGCGTTGCGGATCGAGACCGATGAGCTGGAGGTGTTCCAGCAGCAATTGCTGGCCAAGGAATATCCGTTTGCTCACCTGCAGATTCAGGCCATGCCCTGGGGCAGCCAGGACATGACGATCAGCGATCCGTTCGGCAATCGGTTGGTGTTTACCAATGCGATTTGTGTGTAAGGCGGATTGATCGTTCCCACGCTCTGCGTGGGAATGCAGCCCGGGACGCTCCGCGTCCCAAGAGCGGACGCAGAGCGTCCATTGAGGCATTCCCACGCGGGAGCGTGGGAACGATCAGGTGTGATTACACCCGGAAGTGGCTGACCATCTGCTGCAACTGACTGCCCAACCGCGCCAGTTCAACACTGGACGCTGCCGTTTCGTCGCTGGCGGCGGCGGTCTGTTCGGATACGTCGCGCACGTTGATGATGCTGCGGCTGATCTCTTCGGCCACGGCGCTTTGCTGCTCGGCGGCGGCAGCGATTTGCTGGTTCATCGACTGAATGTTAGACACCGTGCGGGTGATGTTTTCCAGTGACACACCAGCCTTGCGGGTCAGCGCGACGCTGCTGTCGGTCAGGGCGCGGCTGTTGTTCATCACCGCCGACACTTGTTGCGTGCCGTTCTGCAGACCGGCCACCAGGCCTTCGATTTCTTCGGTGGATTTCTGCGTGCGCTGAGCCAGGCCACGGACTTCGTCGGCCACCACGGCAAAGCCACGACCGGCTTCACCGGCACGGGCCGCTTCGATGGCGGCGTAGAGCGCCAGCAGGTTGGTCTGTTCGGCCACGGCCTTGATCACGTCCATGACGCTGCCGATCTTGTCGCTTTCCTGTTGCAGCACGCTCATGGCTTCGGTGGAGCGCGCCACTTCAGTGGCCAAGCGTTCGATCTGGGCGATGGCTTCGTTCACCACTTTATCGCCTTCACGGGCTTCGCCGTCAGCAGCGGCGGCCGCCTGGGAGGCTTGTTCGGCGTTGCGCGCGACTTCCTGCACGGTGGCCGTCATCTCGTGCATGGCGGTGGCCACTTGATCGGTCTCGATCTTCTGGCTGTTGACCCCGGCGCTGGTTTGCTCGGTCACGGCGGACAGCTCTTCGGCAGCGCTGGCGATCTGGGTGACGCCGTCGCGGATGCCGCTGATCAAGTCGCGCAGGGTTACGCCCATGCGAGCGATGCCTTGTTGCAACACGCCGAGTTCGTCGCGGCGAGTCACTTTGACGTCCTGAGACAGGTCGCCGCTGGCGATGCGTTCAACCACGGCCAAGGTGTCGCGCAGCGGGCCGGTAATCTGACGGGTGATGATCACGGCAGCAATGATGCCCACCAGCAATGCCAGCAAAGTGCTGATCAGCTGCAGGGTGCGAGCCTGAGCGCTTTCGATGTCACGGCGGTCGAGCTGGATCTGATACAGCTGATCACTCAGGGTCACGATGGCAGCGCCCTGGTCGGTCATTTCCTTGCGCGCCTGCACCGCATCGCTGTTCGCTGCTTTATAAGCCTGCAAGGCGCTGCGGTAGTTGGTCAGTGCGGTTTCCAGCTGACGCAAGGCGTCTTGCTGGGTGTCGGCGAAATGCACGTTGAGGGGGGTAAGGCTGGCGATGGCCACGTCCAGTTGGCCGACGGCTTTTTGCTCGGTCTCGGCGTTGGTGGTTGCGGTGTAGCCGCGCACTTCGTAGCGGGCCAGCAAGAAGGCTTCCTTGGCCGCCGTGATGGCCTGGAATTGTTCGAAGCGTTGGTCGCTCAGAGGCATTTGCTGCACGTTGGTGTTGATGGCGTTGATCAGCGTGTTCGCGGTCTCGGCATTGGTGCCCATGGTGTCGCGCGCGCTGTTACCGGTGCGGTACGCGCTGCGCATTTTGTTCAGGGACGTCTTGTAGGCGTCGATGACGGCGCCTTGCTCTTTGAGCAGCTTGAGGTTTTCCGGGCTCTTGAATTTCACCAGCAGCGCTTGTTGCTGGGCGGAGAACGCCTCGAGCGTGGTCTGGACGTTCTGTGCGGCGGTTTCGTCGCCGTTGGTCAGCATGTATTGCAGGCGAACCACACGTAGCTTGGTCAGGCCGGCATTGAGCTGGGTGATGTCGCTCATCCAGTTGCTGCGGTCAATCAGTCCGCCCAGGCTTGTCCAGCCGGTCAGGGCGAGGACGCAGGTCAGGGCCAGGACCAGGCCGAACCCCAGGCCCAGCTTCATGTTCACGCTGATATTGCCGAACCAGCTATTCATCAAAAGTCCTCCAGGAACGTTGTGCTTCTAGATCGTCGGTTGGCTGGAAGATTGTTGTTTTTGGTAGCCAGCAAGGTGTGTAGCAGGACTGTATCGGCAGCAATTACGAGAGCTGAATGGTTTTTGCGAGACCGATGTGTAACAAGGCTTTTGCAGGTCTTAAGCTTTTTTTCACATGCGTTTCACCGACTGCCGACGCCAGCCTCTTTACTCTCGCCGCACCGAATGAACGTGATGCGTGCCGGCGAGGCGGTTTGATGTGGAATTGAGACTGAATCTGTTCGGGGTAAAACGCTCGATTCATCTGAGCCGTTTTGCCCGCTATCGCAATGCGGCTGTCGTGCTCGCCTCGGCGCTGCTGGTGATTCCGCTGACGGTGTGGCTGTTGCAGCCGGCCGCTGTACCGGACCTGGCCCATGGCAATGTGACCGGCGCCCGGGCGTTGGCGGCCGATTGGGCCAAGGGCAACGTGATCGTGCTGGTGCGTCACGTTGAACGCTGCGATCATTCCAGCGCCGCCTGCCTGAGCGGTAACGATGGCATTACCGCTCGCTCTCGCAGCGTCGCGGTGGGTGTGGGTGAGCAGTTCGAACAACTGGGGCTGAACAAGGCCGACATTTACAACAGCCCCATGTTGCGTACAGCGCAGACCGCGGGTTACATGTTCAACAAGGTCGGGGTTGGTGAAGAATGGTTGATCAATTGCAAGGGCACCATGCTGCGTGACGCTCTGGCGCACAAGGTGGCCGGGCGAAACCTGATTCTGGTGACCCACAGCGAATGCATGTCGCAACTTGAGAAAGACCTCAAGTTGCCGGCGTCTACGTTGGGCTATGGCGCTTCTTTGTTTATCTCGGCCGAAACGCCTCTGGCACCCCGCATGCTCGGTTTCATCGAAGCCTCGGACTGGCGCTCGATGACTGCCGAATGAATTCACTTTCTGGATCAGGACACACGATGTTGACTTCTTCCCGTTACCGCTTTTATTGGGTGAACTTTGGCATTCCGCTGGCCTGTGCGGTCGTGGTTTTCCTGATGTTCGACCTGACCAAAATCGACATCGCTTTCAATGATCTTTTTTATGATCCGGTCACGCAGACGTTTCCGCTGGATCATATCTATCTGTTCGAAAAGATCACCCATAAATGGGCGAGGATCATCCCGAACTGGACCGGTGAAATAGCGATCATCGGCGCTTTGCTGTCGTTTCTCTGGCCGCGTCTGAAGGCCGAAAAGCATTCGAAAATCATCGCATTCCTGGAAAAAATCAAAGTCGCGCCGGTGCTTCGGTTCGCCACCAAGCACCGCCGGGACTTCCTCTATGTGGTGCTCGCGTTCTCCATCAGCACTGGGGTGATCCACTACCTCAAGGGCCACACCAGCGTGTACTGCCCGGTCGAAACGACCCAATACGCGGGAAAAATCGAGCATAAGGAGTGGTATCAGAATTTCGATCTGCTGAAAGTCGCCGGCAAGGGTCGCTGCTGGCCGGGCGGGCACGCCTCGGGCGGTTTCACCATGCTCGCGCTGTACTTTGTGGCGCGCCGCTACCGCTGGCGCTATTCCAAAGCGATCATGTACGGCTCGCTGCTGCTCGGTTTTGTCTACGGCACGACGCGGGTTGTGCAGGGCTGGCACTACATGTCCCACACCTTTTGGGCCGGGATCTTCGTATGGCTGGCGTGTTTGCTGACAGCGTTGGCGTTCTATGGGCGAGCCCGGCTGGAGCTACCGGTGCTGCAAGCGCATGAGCGACCTAAAAGCGTTGCACAGACGCAAACGGATAGCTGATTCAAAAGACTTGAACAATAAAACCCGCCAGTCCTGAAGAGGGTGGCGGGTTTTTGTTATCCGTCTTGTGGGGCGGTGTTCGGGAGATTGCCTTTGCAGCAGGCTCGCTCTTACGAAAAAACAACGGGCTAAAAAAGGTATACGGGGTGAGTTCTTAACAAAGTGTGAACAACTGGTGTGATCTATTAATAGCAACCCTTGCTATCCCTTAACGCCTGGCTGGCCATGCCAAGTGAGCCCTTGATTGAAACGCCCCCTAATTCCATCGCCGGCTGCAAAACGTTTTGTGCCCGGAAAAGCTGTTCGCAAGTTAAGCATCGTCGCGGTCATCCTACTGATTGGCGCCGCGATGGTCGGGTACTGGATGTTTATACCGCCGGCGCCATTTGTTCCGTTGAGTGGCCTGGATCCTTCTGCCGTGTCGATGATTGCCTTGGGCGACCAGGGCAGTGGTGATCTGCAACAGTGGCGGGTGGGGCAGGCCATGGAGAGAGTCGCGGACAGAGACGGGCGGCTGGACATGGTCGTGTTGTTGGGCGACAACTTCTATGGCAAACCGCTGACCAGTACCCACGACCTTGGCTGGCAAATGAAATTCGAGCGCGTCTATTGGGGCCAGTGGCTGAGTCATGTGCCGTTTTACGCCGTACTGGGCAATCACGATTACCCCAAGTCGCAAAAGGTCGAGCTCGAATATGGCCGGCAGCGCAAGGGCTCGGGTCGCTGGCAGATGTCGAGCAACTTCTATGTCAAGGATTTCGGCAGCGTCGATGGGCGCCCGTTGGTGCGAATGGTGTTCCTCGACACCTCGGCGCCACGGGAATCCTTTCAGCGCCAGATCGACATGCTTGACCAGGCCTTCCAGCAACCAGGACCGGCACCGGTATGGCGCATCGCGGCGGCCCATCACCCGGTCCGCAATCATGGCCAGCATGGTGAGGACGGTGAACTGGTCAACCTGTTGTTGCCCGCACTGGAACGCAACAAGGTCGACGTGTTCCTCGCCGGGCACGACCACAATCAGCAACTGCTGCTTCGCGCCGCCGAGCCAGCTTGGGTGGTTTCCGGGGCTGGGGGCCAGAAACTCTACGCCCTTGGCGCCGGAGGGCAGGACAGCTCGTTTGCCACCGCGCACGCCGGTTTTGCCAAACTTGATTTGAGTCCCGGCCAATTGCGGCTGGCCTACTATGACGATCGAGGCAACCTGGAAACCGGTTATCGTTGGGACCGGGATTGTCAGTGGATGGCCAAAGGCTGTCTGTTGCCCGACGTTGCGCAAAAAGTGGTCGTGCAATAACACGATGAGCGCTTAGCGGTACTCGGTACTGGGCGCCGGGTTGATCAACGCCGTCAACACATGATCCTGCCAGCGCCCGGCGATACTCAGGTAGGCCTTGGCATAGCCCTCACGTTCAAATCCCAGGCGCTCCAGCAGCCGCGCACTGCGTTCATTGCCAGGGATGTAATTGGCCATGATCCGGTGCAGCTTCTGCTCATCGAACATGTAGCCGATTCCCGCTTCCAGTGCTTCCTGCATCAAGCCTTGGCCCTGATGAGATTCGTCGATGAGGTAACCGAGATAGCAGGCCTGAAACGCCCCGCGAGTGATGCCGCTGAAGTTGCAGGCGCCGATCATCTGGCCGTTGTCCGGATCCAGCAACGCGAAATGTACCGCCAGGCCGGCCTGGAAAGCGCTGGCTTGCACCTCAAGGCGCGGGCGGATGCGTTCCGGGCTGTGGTAATCGACGGGGCGAATCGGCGACCACCGGGCGAGATGCCTCAGGTTGCGCCGGTAGAAGTCGCTTTCCAGCGCCGCCTGATCGGGGTCGAGCACTGCCAGCGTCAAGCGTTTACAAGGTAGGGACAACAGCGGCATAGGGCGCTCCGGTTCACAGGGATCGTCGCGCAAGCATTGCGTGGCCTGCGGAAAAACTCAAACCGCCAGCGGCAACGTCACGATAAAGATACTGCCCTTGCCGTCACCGTCGCTCATGCCGATCACCGTGCCGCCATGGGCTTCGACCAGCTCGCGAACGACTGTCAAGCCAATGCCCAGGCCCGCGCCATTGAAGCCGACCGCGTGAACATCCTGCACAAACGGGTCGAAGATAAACGGCAGCGCCTGAGCGGAAATACCGATGCCGTCATCGCAAATGCTCATCTGCAGCACGTCGTCCTTGGCCATGACCGAAAGCGTGACATTACCGCCCGATGGCGTGTATTTGGCTGCGTTGCCCAGCAGGTTGCCGAGAATCTGCGTGAGCCGCACCGGGTCGCCGTTCACCGTCAGCGCGCACTCGGGCAGTTCGGCGGTGAAGTGCAAATGGTGAGCCGTCATCACCGGGCTACACACTTCGATGGCCTGATGGATGATCTGCACCATATCCACGATCCGGCAATCGAGGCGCAACTTGCCGGTGCTGGCGCGGGACACGTCGAGCAAATCGTCCACCAGCCTCGACATGTGCTGCACCTGGCTTTCGATAAGTGCCTGCATGCGCGGCAGTTCCTCACTGGGCACGCGCACCAGACGCCCGGCGATCATGCTGATGGGCGTCAGCGGGTTGCGCAGTTCGTGGGCCACCAAGGTGAGGATGTTGCGTTGTTGTTCCAGGGTGTGTTCGGCCGAGGCTTGCAGGTCTTGCGCACTCAGGGCCGCGATCACCAATTGCGCGTTGGCTTCACGCATCTCCAGAAACAATCGTTGTTCTTCCTGCGTGCGTTTTGGTTTTTCTGCATCGGACTGCGCCAGCAAAATCGCCAGCACCAATTGCTGATTAGCCTCGATCAGTTGCTCGACCTGTTGGCTGCCGACCAGCCGGGTGTTGGCATCGCTCAGCTCTTTTTGCAGCGCCGCCAGCACCGCCCGAGCCTCAACAGTCTTCTGGCCGAGCAGGAACAGTTCGCGAGCGGCAGTGGCCATCGCTTGCTCGTTCTTGCCATTGGCCTCACTCATGGTTTTTGCTCATCCGTCGTCTTTGCCCAAACGCTGCCGGGTTGGCCGGCCACCGAGTAAGCCTTCCTGGTCTGGCAACATCTCGCCGATCTGCAAGCCGTTATCGTCGATGCGATACAGGCGCAACTCATCGGAGTGAGCGCTGGCCCGTACTTTGACCACAGCCATGATGCGCAGCAATCGGCTCTGCACTTCAATGTAGCGCTGAACGATGATGGCGTCGGTGAGAAATGCCGTGCCATATGGACTGAAACGCAGGTCGGTGTAGCGGTCTTCCAGTTCTGAGGTCATCAACACGCTGACCCCGGCGCTCGTCAAAGCCGTGACCATGCGCGACAGCGACTCGCGAAAGTCTTCGCGGAAGGTCGGTGCCAGCGCCAGTTCGAAGCCCGACAACGAATCGATCACCACACGGGTGGCTTTCAACCGGCTGATCTCGCTGAGCAGCAATTGCACGATTTCGTCGATGGACAGGTCCGGAGCGCGGCTGTCCACGAGACCGACCTGTCCGCTCTGGATCAGGCCCGCAAGGGTGGCGTTTTGCGAGTGGTTGGGCCGTTGTTCGAACACCGCGATCACACCGGTTTCGCCATTGCGCGCGCCTTCGGCCAGGAAGGTAGCCGCCAGAATGCTCTTGCCCGAGCCCGACGGCCCGGCCACCAGCAAGGAATAACCACGGGGCAGGCCGCCGCCAAGCATCTCGTCGAGCTGTGGCACGCCCATTTTCAGGCGCTTGATAGGGAACTCCAGCGGCGCTTCAACCGGGTTGAGGGCCGCAGGCGCAAAGACCTTGATCCCCGACGTCGCGATACGGAAGGTGTGCAGCCCTGGCAGCGTCGGCTGGCCGCGCATCTTCATGATTTCCATCTTTCGCACCATGGAGTTGCGCTGAACGCTCTGGCGCAGCCAGATCAGGCCATCGGCCACGGTGAAAATCGGGTTGGTGTCGGTTTCGGTGAAGTATTCGCCAATCAGGAAGGTCGTCGCCTGCCAGGTGGTCATCAACATGCCCAGCTGCTGAACGAACTGCGGCAGGTTGTTATTCGGGTTGTCCTGGGTCTGGCTGGCCAGCACCACCGAACGGAATGAGTCGACGAACACCAGTGACGGGGAGTGAGCCTCCACCTCGCTGACGATGCGCCGCAGCACTTCGTCCAGATTCCCGGCCAGGGTGTCGTCAGCCAGGTTGATGTAGCGGATCGACTGATTGATCGCTTCGCTGTCGAAAAAGTCGAATTGCTGCTGGTAACGCAGCATCTTCAGCGGCGGCTCGCCGAGCACCGTAAAAAACAGTGCGGGGCGCTCGGGCGTCGCCAGGGCGAACATCATCTGATGCGCCAGGGTGGTTTTGCCGCAGCCAGGCGGGCCTGCGATCAGGTTGAACGAAAACTCCGGCAATCCTCCGCCCAGCACCTCGTCCAGTCCTGGCACGCCGGTGGCCAGTCGGTTGATAGTCACTTTGGTGCTCATGGCGAATTTTCCTGCGAAGGGGTGTCGCTCAAAGAAGGTTCCCACACGCCACGAAGCAAACGTGCGGTGAGCGAGGGCCCGATCAGCGTGGTCAGCAGTTCGTAAAGCGTAGTCAGCAACACTTCACCGAAAAACAGCGCATCGGCTTCGCTTTGCTCAACGAGTACGGACTTGAGGGCGGTCAGATCCAGGGAGGCCTGCACACTGTCATAGGTGCCGGCCAGACGCGGATGGTTGGAGGCGCACAGATGAAGGCTGCGGCGATACAGCGCGGCAACCCCTTGTTGGCCGATGATGGGCGTGAGGGCTGCGTCCATATCCTGCAATATTGATGCGATCGCTTGCGCGACTGTTGCAATGTCAGCGTTGGGGCCAACGCGGTGCGCCAGAGAAGCTACGATCTGGCGGCTCTCATCGCTTAGCGTGGACATGGCTAACTGATATCTGATGGACAGTGTTTGATGGTACACCCTATGGCGGTGTCGGGAGTGGTTTGCGTCAGAGCCCGAAAACCTGACTCTTTCTAGTGCATGGCGCTATAAAGTCCCCGGTTCGCTGCACAAGCAAGGAAACATTGGCTTTTTTGGCGAAATGGGATCCGCTTTTGGATCGTTTAAAGTGCCCGTAGATACCGTTTTGAACCCACTGAAAACAAAACAGCAGGCAAAAAAAAGCCCGCGGGAGGGCGGGCAAACCATAGTTTCTTGAATGAGCGAGCGCAATGTACCCGTTGGTGGAAGGTCGTGGGGTGAAGAAAAATTCATGTCGATGAGTGCCCGCCGCTTCACACCCGTGAGACACGCCTACGGCAAATGATCCGCCGCAAAGTCCGCTTCCGAGCGCGCCCGCAAACGGCCCTTGCGGCAGGCCTGCTGGAATCGTTCGAAGTCGCGCTCATTCTGTGCGGTGTAGCTTTGCGCATACTTGAACAGCGCGTCGGCCAGCGCATCGCTTTTGCCGATGTAGCCGCTGATGTGTGCGGCGTTTCCCGACGATTTGGCGTGGGCGCGGGCCAACGCGCGACCACAAATGCGACCGTAGGCGGCGAAGGTTTCAGCGTCGAACGTCTCGAGTTCCGCCGAGACTTTCATATCGCGCAATTGGCGAACATAGAAGTGTCGACCGCTGGGGCCGGTGGTCCAGCCGAGGAACAGGTCGCTGGCCGATTGCATCAACCGTTGACCATCGACCACGCGCTGACCGTTATGCCGCACCCGCGATTTTGTCTTCACATAATCGGCAAGCACCGAACGACGTGCCTCCTTGAACTGCAGGAACAGCGGGAACTCCTGATCATCGGTCAGCAGCGCCACCAGGCATCGAGTCCCGACGCTGCCCACACCGACCACTTTGAACGCCATGTCCTGTACGTGAAAACGCGACAGCAGCTCGCGGCGGTCGGCTTGCAGCGTGCCGGGATAGTCGCGCATGAATGCGTCGTAAAGCGCACGCCAGTCCGACAGGCGCAGCCAGTCGTCGTCGGCATCCAGCAGCGTGGTGTTTTCGTGTAAATGGAAAATTTCCGGCAGGTCATCGCGAATGATCAGACGGCCCTGTGCGTCACGGTCACTGATTTTTGGCAGCAGTTCAGCATGGGTACGCCGTTCAGCTTTCTCGATGGCGCGCTCTACATGCTCCAGGGTCGCTTTGCTCGCCTGCTGCCGCAGATCGCGGTAACTGATGGACTCGTACCAGGTTTCCATGGCGCTTTGTTCGGCGCATTCGAGCATGGTCTGCTGGTAGGCGCCGACCACCTGGCGGCAGACCGTTTCTTCGACCGTGTCGCCATGGCGCAGGTCGCGCGCTGCCACCACGAAACTGGCCACCAGCCGTTTCAAGTCCCACTCCCAAGGGCCGGGATGGGCTTCGTCGAAATCGTTGACGCTGAACAGCAGATTGCGTTCCGGCGTTGCAAAACCGCCGAAGTTCATCAGGTGACTGTCGCCGCAGATGGGCGATACCAGCCCCATGTTGGATGTTGCGGCCAAGTCGTGGGCTTGCAACAGCGCGTTGCCGCGATAGAAGGTGAACGGCGAGACCAGCATGCGGCCGTAGCGCACCTCGACCAGCGACTTGATGCGGCCTTCACTGGACGTTTTGATCAGCGGCAGCGGGTCGCGATTTATTTTCCCCATGGCCGCCTGCGAACTGCGGGAGCAGTTCTTGCGAGCATCCTTGCCTTGCTTCAAACGGTCGTTGAGGTTGGTCATGTGGGCTCGTTTGATGAGTGTTTTCGAACGTGTGAGAGATGAGTGTAGAAGGGCTTCGGGTCTTCATACGAAGTGTTTTGGCTTTGATCGTGGGAACAAAAAAAGGCACCTGCGATAGTCTCGTCAGGTGCCTTTTTATTAAGGAGGATTATGCTTGTTTTGCTTCAGCTTCCATCATCACAAGGTTCTGCCGCTTGGTAGCTTCAGTCAGCACTTCGCTGTAGACACGCTTTTTCTGTTCCGATTTGGCATTGCGAATAAAGTCGTCGGCGACCTCGGCTCGGACGATGGTGCCGGTGAGGGGGCGTACGATCTCTGAGTGATCGATTTCCAGACCTTGGGGTGCGATGCGTAGAACGCGAGTTCCATCGACCGACACGCTCGTCACGTGAAAGCCAATGCCCTGCAATTCAAGTGTCTGGTCGAACGGCTGGTTGCTGTCCGTCGCATCACCCGAGCTCAGGCTTAATGAAAGGCTGTAGTTGGCCACCTCATTGCGCCGAGCGGCGTTGCGCATCAGGTATACCTGAACCGTGTATTCGCCATCGGCGGGCAATAGTCCCAGAAAGTGATTGCCCATGATCGATCCGTTAAACAACGCGTAGTCCGCACCTTTTGCGGTGATGTTGAAGTAGGCGGAGGTGTTGGAAGACTTAAAGTCCACGGTCATCATTTGACCGGCCTTGGCGTTTAGACGGTACTGCGCGGTGAGCGGGCCTTTGATGGAACGGGCGAACTTGACGGTGTCGGAGCCCTTGTTGAAGGTGACCTGCTCGACATGAGGAGCGATTTCGGTGGCTGCGTGTACAGGCACAGAAACCATGGCGACCAGGACGGCTGCGATCCATACGTCTCAGCTATGAATGGAGATTGCCTGTCAACGGATCAAATGTGGACGATCGGGTTACTTCGTCTTGTTATCGGGTAGACCATCGTGCTCGTGCTCGTGCTCGTGCTCGTGCTCATGCTCCTGGCTATTGCGAGTGCTGGTGTGCTGATGGCTACAGCAACTGTCATGCTCAGCACTTTCACCATGCTCATGTCCGCCATGCCCATGCCCATGCCCACGGTGCATGAAAAAATGCATCAGTGGACAGGCCAGTAGTAGCAGGAATGGCAGATACGGAAGAACGTGAGCCCTGTGCTCGGTGAACAGGAAATAACCAGCGATGGCCAGGAAGCCTAAAAAGTACCAGTTAGTTCCCCTCGCGCGGTGCTGGGGCAAGTTATGTTGATTCATGATGACACTCCTTGGAGGGCGACGGGAGAGACGGCCATGACGCAAGGCCACTTCCAATTTTGCTGAAGCGCTATCGTAGGTGTGAGCATAGCGAGCCAGAGCATCGGTTTACGTGTCCAATGCGTTGGATATTTAGGGCGGTGAGTCGCATAAAGTATCAAGGCAGATTCTTCCTTTTCAGTTGCCGATTAGCCTCGGCCATGTCCTTATCAAATTGGCGCACGCCGCGAAAAAGTTGCACCCCGACCAAGACCGGGCACAGCAGGAAAATCGCTGCTATGGCGAACGATTTGCCGGTCAGCCCTAACAGGTAAACCACCGTTGCAATGCCCATGATGCTCACCAGAAGACAGATAATTAAAACTTCGCGGTTCATGATTTAGCCTCCTGACTCAAGCCAATGCGGGCACGCTTCAGCAGCGCGGAGTTGGCGATTACCGATAGGGAGCTGAGTGCCATAGCGGCGGCAGCGATGATGGGATTTAGCAGTCCAAAGGCCGCGATTGGAATGCCGATACTGTTGTAGATGAATGCCCAGAACAGGTTTTGTTTGATCTTGACCATGGTTGCGCGCGACAGCTTGATCGCGTTGACCACGTCGCGGACATCGTTCTTGAGCAGGATAATGCCGCCGGTTTCCTTCGCTACATCGGAACCCGAGCCAATGGCGATGCCAATGTCAGCGGTGGCCAGGGCAGGGGCATCATTGACTCCATCACCAACCATGGCCACGACCTGCCCTTCGCTTTGCAATTGACGGATCACTGCGACCTTGTCGTCCGGCAAGACCTCGGCAATCACTCGCTCAATGCCGACCTGTCGCGCGACTGCTTCGGCAGTACGGTGGTTGTCACCGCTCAGAAGCACGACCTTGATGCCGCTTGCCTGCAATGCCGCAACAGCTTCAGCCGCTTCGGGTTTAATGATGTCGGCCACAGCAATCACCCCAACCAAACGGTCGTCGACACCGACCAGCATGGCGGTCTTGCCATCGGCTTCCAGGCGGATGAGGTGCTCCTCGGCCGCCTCAGTCGCAATGCCTTGGCGGGCGAATAAACGCCGATTGCCCAGCCAGATTTTTCGACTGTCGATATTGCCTTCGATGCCGTGACCGGCGATCCCATTGATGCCGGTCGCTTTCGGCAGGCTGATGTCGCGATGCCGGGCGGCGCGCACTATCGCTGCTCCAAGCGGATGTTCTGAACCGGACTCCACGGCGGCAGCGAGCTTCAAGACCTCGTTTTCCGACGCTGTGCCGAACGAAATCACGTCGGTTACATTGGGTTCGCCTCGGGTAATGGTGCCGGTTTTGTCGAACACCACCGTACTCAATTTTTCTGCCCGCTCCAGAACTTCGCCGCCCCGGATAAGGATGCCGTTATCAGCCCCCTTGCCAACACCGACCATTAACGCGGCGGGCGTCGCCACGCCGAGTGCGCAGGGACAGGAAATGATCAGAACGGCGATAAAGGCCAACAGCCCCTGCGGGAAATTCCCCGCAAGAGACCAGCCGACCAGCGCCAACAGCGCGACGGCCACCACCGCAGGCACAAAATAGCCAGTGACCTGATCGGCCAAGCGCTGGATCTGCGCGGTGCTGCTCTGTGCCTCCTCGACCATCTTGATGATCTGCGCCAGTGCGGTATCGGCACCGATCCTGCTCGCCTTGAAAGTGAGCACACCACTGCCATTGAGCGTACCTCCAATCACCGGACTGCCCGGGTGTTTGTCGACCGGCATCGACTCGCCGGTCAGCATGGACTCATCTACCGTTGACTGACCCTCACTGACATCGCCATCGGTAGGGATTTTTTCGCCAGGCTTGACTACCAGCAAATCGCCGGCCATGACGCTTTCAGCGGGCAAGTCGACTTCTCGCCCATCACGAATCACATGCGCGATCGCCGGTTTGAGATCGAGTAAGCGCCGTACCGCGGCGGAGGACTTTTTCTTGATGATCTCCTCCATGTACCTACCCAGCAGTACGAAGGCAATGATGACCGCCGACACTTCGAAATAGACGTCGCGCTCGGCCACCTTCACCGGCAGGACGTCCGGGAAGAACAGCACCGCGACACTGTAGAAATAGGCGACCGACGTGCCGAGGGCGATCAGGAAATCCATGTTGATGTTACGGGTGCGAATGGCGTTCCACGCCCCCTTGTAGAAACTCCAGCCACCGATGAACTGCACCGGAGTGACCAACAGGAAAAGCCATATACCCCAGGTAAACCAAGGGAGCGCAGGGATCGGCACCCAAGTCAGTAGCGTGGCACCGGCGGCGAGCGCGATGAAAGCGCCCGCACGCAAAAGCGCCAGGGCCAGTACACCGGTGAGGGCGATAGTCACGCGGGTTTTCATCGCCTTCAGTTCTCTTTCTGGCGACTCGAAGGTGCGCAGGCAGGTATCGCTGCAAAAGTAATAGCTGCGTCCGCCACGTTCCCGTGACAACGCTGTGGTCTTATCGACCATCATTCCGCAGATCGGATCTTTCGCCATGTTCCCTGATGCAAACGCCGGCTGGTGCTGGCTGTGCTGCATGTGTGATTCGTTCATCACTGTCTCCTGCCTGAAGCGGCTATCAAGACTTGCCATGGAGCTTGCCGAACAACCAGGCAAACAAGGTGCCGACTATCGCGCCCCATACGGTCAAGACCAGCAGTGGCCAGACGAAAGCCGTTAACCCATAGTCTTGCGGGGCTTGAAGACGACCGAAGTCGAGTCCATGGAACAAGGCGTTGAGAAAAGCGATACCTTGCGCCGGCCATAGCGCATAGAGCAGCGCACAGACCGTGTAGGAAATAGCCATGGTCAGGGCCAGAGCAATGCCGGTTTTCCAGGGCGCGTTCATGATTGTTTTCCTGAACTGGGAGGCGCGTCAGTAGGGATGTCGGGACTGCGGGGGGTTGACCAGGGCAGGAACGCCGGCGTCAGTTCACAGTAAGTGCGGTAGGCATCGCCGAAGTGCGCAAGCATCTCCCGTTCTTCCCGCTTCGCGAGCTTGGCGTAGACGAACAGGAGGATTGGAAACATCACCAGGGTAATCAATGTCGGCCACTGCAATAAAAAGCCAAACATGATCAGCACGAAGCCAACGTACTGCGGGTGACGGATCCGCGCATAAGGCCCGTCGAGCGCTAGTTGCCCAGTACTTTGGGCCTTGTAGAGTACGCGCCACGCGGCCGCCAATAACCAGAAGCCGCCAGCGACCAGCAAGTTGCTGATAATGTGAAATGGCCCCCAGTGCGGGTTGACCTTCCAGCCCAGAACGGTTTCGAGCAAATGCCCTGCATCGTGCGAGAGGAAGTCGATGCCAGGGAAGTTGCGAGTGAGCCAGGGCATCAACAGGTAGATCGTCAGCGGGAAACCGTACATCTCGGTAAACAGAGCCACCAGAAACGCCGAGAACATACCGAAGGAGCGCCAATCGCGACTCGTCTTCGGCCGGGCGAAGCTGAAGGCGAACAAGATAAACACCAGTGAGTTGATGATGACCAGCGACCAGAGACCGTAGGCCGATTCAGTATGGTTCATGGTAGGTACCCCTCTTTGCCGCGTGTGTTTGCTGTTCGCCTTTTGCTGATGGTCGCCGTGGTCATGGTGCATAAACAGGTGCATAAGTGGGCAGGCTCAACACAGATGGGTGCGATTTACGTTGACCCACCCAGCACCAGAGTCATATGTGCAGCAGCGCTGCTGCACATTTACTTTTTCATTGGCGTTTCCATCATGGACGACTGCTGCTCCATCATCTGCATCATCATGTCCATCATGCCTTTGCCTGTTCCGTCCTTAGCGCCAGACATGCCCATACAACCCATTGCACTCTGCTCCTTGCTCATCATGGCTATGCTGTCCTTCATCACTTTCATGCCTTCTTGCATGGCGGCCTGGCGTTCAACAGGCGTTTTAGCCGCTGCCGCTTTGTCATGTGCTGCCTGCATTTTCTGCATTTGCTCGGTCATGGCTTTTGTCATGGCGGTCGATGCGGGGGCTGTGTTCTCGGCTGAGTCAACGGGTGCGTCGGCTGGGTGATGCGTGTCCTCGGCAGAGGCAATGAGTGCGCTGCTAGCCAAGATGGCAGCTAGAACAAATTTAGAGTGCATTTGCATGGTGAACTCCTGAGATTGTGAGAGGTAAGCAGGAATAACCGAGCCGCGAAAAAGCGACGCAGCAGGACAGAGCAATCAGTGCTCTGCCACTCTGAGGCAGGGGGTTAATCGTTGAAACGGACGAAAGTCAGGCGGGCTGGGACTTGCGGCGGTGCGGAGCGCTTAAGCACAAGAGTGGCGAAGGAGGATTTTTCCTCAGGGTCAAACACCATCATTATTACTGCCGCAGTTAACAGTAAAAGGACGGCCCAATAGATAGGATCCAACGCAGGAATCTGCGCTGCAGGTTTTATCGCCGTGGCAGTGTCCTCACAGTTTTGAAGGCAACCACTGGTGTGGAGAGCATGACCATCCACTACATGCAGCTCAGCATTGTGTGGCGCGGCTATATTGTGATTCGGTTGCACCAAACAACCCTGGATTGCCATCACGGCCACAGCTAGCACCCATCCCACAAGGATGAGGTGTAATAGGCTTTGGTGGTGACGGCGGAACCAGTACATGAAGTACAACCCTCGACTTATTACGTCGTATTGATTTTCAGTCTAGCTAGCAAAGCAAAGGAGAGGTTGATCAAAATCAAACTAACGGATGGTTCGATGATCTAGGTCGAGGCTCGCCTTGAATCGGTGGTGAACGGAGACTTCATGCTCAGCAGCCTCGATCAGTTCCGGATCCCAGCCATGCTCATTCAGGATGGTGCTGGCCATGGAGCGCATGCCGTGGCTGACCAAGCGGTCTTGGAAACCCATACGTTTCAACGCTATGTTGGCAGTCTCGCTGTTGGCGTGGGTGCGTGGATTTCTGTCCGCCGGAAACACGTACTCCCTGTGGCCGCTGTGGGACTTGTGTGCCTCCAGCAGCGCAAGTGCCTGTTCAGACAATGGGACGGTATGCGGGCGCCGCTTTTTCATGCGCTCCGGGGGGGAGGGAGGATGGTCCAGATACGTCTGTCGAAGTCGATGTCTACCCATCGGGTGGTAAGCGCTTCGGCAGGACGGGTCATGGTGTGCAACTGCCATTCGATCAGGCAGCGGGTCGTTCTTTTGGTTGCGGCGTTGGCAATTTCCAGGATGGGCTCCGGAAGCTCATCAGGTGATAGCGATAGATCCCAAGGTGCAACGCAACATTCAGAACGAAGCCAAACGAGCGGAGACAGAACACACATTCGAGAGCGTCGCTACCGCTTGGTTTGAGCTGAAGGAGGACTCCGTCACCCCAGCGTACGCCGAGGACATTTGGTGGTCGCTCACACTGTATTTCCGGACCTGAAAACAACGCCGCTTTCGAATATTTCCTTGTGCAAGTAGCTCACGTGCCTCAACGACTTTCTTTCGAGCGTTCGCCAACGAGAGCTCTGGATAAGTGCCCAGTCCCATGTTGATACGGTTCTTGGTTATCGGATCGCGGTAGTTGAAGTTCCACAGCATTGAGCCGGTGCTCCTGACCCGGAGCTGGAGGCCGTCACCATCGCTGAGGACATAATCGTTGGCTTTAGCTTTGACTGCCTTGAGCTGGCGGCCTGAAAGGCGGAGGGCTGGAGCAGGCATGAGAGCTACCTCTAACACCGTTTTGGTATCCCAAAAAAAGCACCGGATGCCTTGGAATACCATTTGGAATACAAAAAGCGCAGGAATTCAAAAAAGCCTCTAAGGACCCCGACCCTGGCAGCGCTGAAGGCCTTGTGTTTACTGGATTTCAGGCACAAAAAAAGACGTCCGTGGACGTCTTTAGATGATGAAGTGGTGGGCCGGGGTAATCTGAACTGATGCTGTAAGATATTGATTTATAGAAAAAATACTCGGTTTTATTTTCTCGTGGAATACCTTTTGGAATACCTTCATCAGAATTTCATAAAGGTTAGTCATGCAGCGGTCATAGTTCTTGTCGAGCTGGAGGATCGCGTAACATAGGGTGCGTTACTTGTGGGCCATGTCGATGCCACTGCTCCGCTCATTTTGCGCCCCGTCAAGCGGTGAAAAGCTTAATTCTCTTCGAGTTTTCTCTCAGACATTCTGAAAGTTGTGGTCTTCTTTTTATGAAGAGGGATTATCTTAGGTCTAGTGGCTATGTCTGAACCTACTCAGCGGATCATCCCAATAACACACCAGCCCAAGCGTCACCCCGGTAACAGCAATCTGCACCTGCATCACGGGAACACCTTTCAGGGGCTACCCGTGATGATGTCCCACGTCCCCTTCATTACCGAATACCTTGAGCGATTTCATGAAACCACTCAGCTAGGGCTCAGTGCTCACCGTCGGGTATTCGCGGTACGTTTCGATCTACGTTTTCCAGGCGACGACCTACCACTCGAATCAGACAACACTGTCATCTCCAGATTTGTCGATTCCCTAACTGTCAGAATCCAATCAGCAAGGGAACGCTCCAAGCGACTGAATGGCTCTGCACATCAGACATAGGTGCGTTGGTGCTGGGTCAGGGAGATTGGGCGAGAAGGTCGAGCGCATTATCATTTCGTCTTGCTTCTTAACAAGGATGTGTACCACACCGTGGAGCGCTTTCACTCTGTACAAGAGAACCTATACCGCCGCATCCAGTCGGCATGGGCCAGCGCGTTGGGAGTTCTTGTCGACGATGCAGATGGTTTGGTGCATGTCCCAGCCAATGCTGAATTTCACCTCTCGCAGGATGATCCCGCGGAGATAGACCAGTACTTCCGTCGAGTGAGCTACCTCTGCGGGGCTTCGACCAAGGTGTACGGCAATCGTTGTCGTGCTTTTGGCTGTAGCAGGGGGTGAGCTAGCGAAACAAAATTTCACGTGCAGGTATAAAGGATGGCTAACCCTTTACTCAATGAATCCATCATTTAGCAGGTGTTGCATGAGCTTCTTTATTAGCCCTGTGCTTCGTTGGTGAGCGGTTGGCAATATCTCGCCGCCCCACGTTTTCTTCATTGGCCGATCATTAAGAGAAGTTTCATCTCTATTGTCAATTGATGATCAATGATCAATAATTGATCATCAATTGACTCGGAAGAGACTCCATGACTGAAGCTCCCGTCATTACATTGAGCTCTTTGGCTCAGCCCCATAGCGTTGCACCAGATGCACTGCCCGAGAGCTTCTTCGTGGCATTGTCGGAGCGTATGGAGCGGGTCTTGACCGGCGCCTCTCGTCAGCCCTTGAGTACCTTAGCTACTAAATTGGATCACGCGTTCGAATACACGTACCAGCAGGCTGCGCTTGAGACGCGCAAAACGCTGCGCGATCAGCAACCAGGGTCGGTGCTGCAAGCCTATCGCCTTGGCCAACTGAGTTACGCCCAGGCATTAGCATCCAAGGCAGTGGACCGGCGTGTTCCTGATGAATTTCTGACGATGGTCAGTGACTTCAAATATATACAACTGATTACGGCACTTTGGCACCGCGATCTCAACGGCAAAGACCTGGCAGCCGCCGTAGGCGAAAGCGAAGAAAGCATCAGCCGTAAATTACAATTATTGCGCGAAATGGGCATCACCGATTTTTGGCGTGAAGGCCGGCAGGTGTTCAATCACCTGACTCCAGCAGCTCGCGCTGTGGCGCCACCTTCCTGCAAAGAGGGGCGAGTGTCTGTGTCCACCCCAAGCGGAGTGCTGCAAAGTCGCCTCCAACGGCTTGAGCCGGGCATGAGCGAAATTCCCACCTTTGCCACCGGACGGTAATTTCACCATGGCTGACGGTCGCATCATTACCTTTTACTCCTTCAAGGGCGGCGTTGGCCGTACTATGGCGCTGGCCAATGTCGCCTACCTGGCGGCTTACAGCGGCAAGCGTGTACTGATTATGGATTGGGATCTGGAAGCTCCCGGGCTGGCGTATTATTTCCGCGGTTTTATCAACGCCGAACAGAATGATGAAATCCGCAAGGCGCCCGGAGTCTTGAATGTTCTCTGGGACTGGAGCCAGCAGGCCACCACCTCCACCCCGCAAGCCCTAGAAACATTGATCACCCGATTTGACAGCGGTGAAGTATTTGACGCTTGTGTGCGACCAATCATGGAGGCCGACTTCCTACCAAGCCACTCCGCCCTGGATTACATCGGTGCCGGCAGCCCCAGCATCGATTCGCAGCAGCCAAGAGCATACGAACAAGCACTTTCGGACTTTTCCTGGCAAGGGTTCTTCCAAGCTGCGAGCGGCGGCGTGGTCATTGACGCTTGGCGGAGCTGGGCCAAACGAAACTATGATCTGGTTCTGGTCGACAGCCGTACAGGGCTGGCCGACGCCGCTGGCGTCTGTACCATGCAACTCCCAGATGAAGTCGCACTGTGTTTCATCCTCAATCGGCAAAATATCGAAGGTATCGCCAATGTCAGCGCCGCCATTCGTGCCAATGGCTCAGAGCGTATTCGCTTGCGCGCTGTGCCGATGCGAACCGCGCGCCAGGACACAGCCGAAGAATCCGATGCCAAAGCCCGTACCCAGACTGAACTGACTGGTCTAGGTGGCTTCAGCACTGAAGCTATACAGCGTGATATGGACGAACTAACCGTTTCGGCAGCTGAAAATGTGCCGTTTTATGAAATCCTTTCACCGTTCGCTCCTTCATCCCCCTCACTGGACCTGCTGTCATTCAATTACCGAAGACTAGCAAAGCACCTATTAGGTGAGGACATCAAAGAGCCTGACATCAGCCCATCTTTGCGCCTTCGTGTACGCCAGCGTCTACAGCGGCGGCATACTACTTTGGAGTACCTCGATGAATTGCGCAGTGGTGATCCTGCGCGACTGGCCAGTGAGTTGGAAACCCTGTTGAGTACGGCCATCGCCGATGCAGAGGCGGGTAATATACTGCCCGAAGAATACAGCCAACGTCTGATCGAGGCGACCTACGATCTAGACGTTGATTACGAAAACGAATATGAGTTGCAATTCAAGGCACTGGGCTACCTGAGAAAACTTTATGACAAGTCAGAACAACGTTGGCTGAGCACACTGATTCAATTGCTGGAAGCACTAATTTCGACTGCGCGAACCCTGCGCTATAACTTGTCTGATGAGGACTGTGCGCTGTTTGAAGAGTTGGACAATGTTCTGTTAACGGCAATTTCTTTCGAGCATCGACTAAAACGAATTCAATACAAAACGCAGCTTGCTGAACACTATTGGCAGATGTCTCAAGAGTGCATCTTTGGCCCCCTTGTGTTGCAGGCTCGAGCGATGATGGACGAATTGCGGAATGATCCGCAAAAGCTGACCGGTTCCTTAATAAAAGAATTGTTGTTGGCTGATTTCACGTTGCTGTTACTCGAAGGTGCCCTACTAGAGCAGCGGGAGCAACCAGAGGAGGCTGCATCCCTCTACATTGAGGCATTGGAAAGGATTGATCTACTTACTGAGCTGACAGACTGGACACCACTGCGCCGCTGCAAAATAGAGTTTATGGTCAGGCTTGCGCTGGGCAGGACCGGGACGCCGACTAGTCGTGCGATGTATGCGATAGCAGCTGTTGAAATTTCCACCAATCTGGTGGGTTTCGCCTCGCGCTTCGTGGCATTGGGCCAAGCCGTCTATGAAGCCAATGACGCTTCGTTGTTAAATCGTTACTTGAACACCAGCTTGGAAGTCTCCGGCAAGACTGGTATCGGGATCGCCAAGCACTTGGCGTATAACACCACTCGCGGCTTGCAATTTCTTCGGTGGGTTCTTGCGCTGCTGATGCCCACAGGTGCGTCACTGATGCTGACTGCCGACAATGTTCAAAAATTGGCCAATGTCACCCAAATCGTTATTGATGTCGCCGCCCACAGAGGTCGGAATATCGGACGGGCCGAGGGCATCTCCGAGCTTTTCGACGTGGCAAAACAACTCATCGAATGTTTTCGCCATCACCTTATGGAAGACTCAGCGCTGGCCGCTCTGAGTGAAGTTGTCGTGCAGCTGGAGCAAAGGATGCGACGGGAGCACCCGCTATGACCCCGGCCCATCTGTTCGTCGAACTCTATCTGATAGCCGAACAATGGCCGCCTACTCAACGTACCTTGGCCGAGCTCCCGCCGGCAGAGGTCGCAAGAGCCATTGGTAACGCTGTTCAGGCCGACAGCGGCTCGCTGGCCTATCAGGTGTTGGAGACGTTCATCTCGCGTACGCCGGGCAATCATGTAGAGCGAGGGGTAATTCTTGCTGTACTGCATGCCATCAACCTGCAATTCGCCCGCGTTCATCCCAGGGTGCAGACGAGCTTGCCAGGAGCGCGTGAGCCGGTACCCCTATGGCTGGAAACTCTCTCTGAAGTGCGTTGTGCCACAGGCACCTATCTCAGCATCAACGGCCGTAACCTGATCCCTAACGGATGTCTGTCACGTGGTCACCGCCACATCGATGCCAGTTATGCAGATTCGTTGGCCGATCGGTTTGGGGCATTGGCTCTAGCTCACTCAACAGTTAGCCAGGCGGGCCGCCGCATCGCGGTCAAAACATTGGTGATCGGCACCGCAGGTGCCAATGGAGTGCCCCCTGGTGGAGCGGCAGGCAGCGAGATGTTGATGGCTGCCCCGATCGCTGAAAACGCGGCGGATCTCACGTTAGCCGAACATGCTCATGGGCATCAACGGTTAGTAGATTACAACGTATCAGCCGACGTGGGGGCTGCTACACGACTGCTGACTGCACTCACTCAGTCGGGGGCGCACGACATCGCGATTGCGCCGGAACTGGTGATGCCTGAACACGAAGTCGAAATACTTAGAGATGCACTCATGGAACAAAAGGTGGAGTGCCGTCTGATCATCGCGGGCTCCGGCGCTTCCGAAGCAAGAGAGGACGAACTGCCCTGGAATCAGTCATCAGTACTTAACGCCCGTGGTGCCAAGTTGTGGGACCAGCGCAAGGTGTGGCCTGCGGGAATCAACTCGGCCAGAGCTGTTGATTATGGCCTTAAAAGCGAACACAACGGCCTTCGTTACGAACGAACCGCCTCGGGCAGCGAAGTTGTAGTGGCCGACATCGATCGTCTGGGGCGCTGTTTGGTGCTGATCTGCCAAGACCTAGAAGCCACCACAATGGCCGAAGAGCTGATCACTCAATACCAGCCCGACTGGGTGTTCACACCTATCCTCGACCCAGCTATTGACTCAAGCGGATGGGCGCACCAACGTGCCTTCATGCTCAGTGGAAGGGCGAATACGCGATTCGTTGTTTGCACCAGCACGGCCCTTCCGGCGAATGGCACCGCAGCTTATTTCCTTTTGGCAGTAGGGCCTAAGACACGGACTGATCATGATCAAAGTCGGCGTTTCCATCTGGTTGGAAACCAAGGAAATAATGTACCGGGCTGGGGATGTTTTGCCTGGGATGACGTGCAGTGGCAACAAACTAACGTGCAGGGCTCCTAGCTAGATGCAGCTGTAATTGCTGAGTGTTTCTGTCGGTTATTTCGGGCAGGGCACCAACAGCGATTTGTGTGGCTAATGGACGATTACTTACCGCATTGGAAAGAGAGTAAGTCACGGCTGAACTTGCCTCACATTGGCGCATGATGACTGGTGATATTGAGCGAATGTAGGCCGCAGAGCTGATACGTAGTGTCTTGGGTTGGGAAAACTGGCAAGCGGATCACGGGTGACCAGGCTGGCGCGAAAAAAGAAAAAGGAAAAATTAAAGCAGACAGGACTGTTGAACAGTCCTGTCTGCTTTATGCCGTTTTCCCGATTCTGGGAATGTGTTTGAGCACCCAGTGAAAGAGTAGGGACGGCAATGGCTACTGCGATCAATATCGGTGGAAATCGCAGCCTCAGGATCACAGCAAGACTACTACTGAAGCGCTTGCCGAGTTGGCAGTTTGGCTGTTGCAGTGGGTGCGAGGGTTCCGGTCTGCAGGAAACACATACTCCCTGTGGCCACTGTAGAGCTTGATAGCCTCTAGCCGTGTCAGCCTCCCCAAACCCAACACCATAGATACTGCATCGCTTACCCCTGAAGATGCTGCGATTAAACTACGGCAGGCTGCCACTCTTCGGCTTAATGGAGCACAAAGTATCCTGCTGCATTTTCCGCAGGACGTTGAGTTGGCTGTTGAGCTGCTGGATGATGCGGCAGTGTTGTTCGACAAGGCGTTCCGGTGCTTGACCGGTATCCCTGCTCAACGCGTTCATCAACAGATCAGTGAGTACTTCTCTGTCCCATCCGCAGAAGGCTGTCCCGCGATCCAAACCCCGTGGGGTGATGAGTTCGCTCCGGCAATTAAGGACGGCGTTCGTTGTGCAGAGACTTGGCTCGAAGGCTCATCATTACCTTTATGGTGGGCACTGGCGCAGAACCGAAAACGTCATCGCCCAGGGGATTTCCAAGAAGCGTTTGAGGTCGGTTTTCTACTACGTTTTCAGCAGACGCTTATCAACCTTCGTAAAGCCGCTGCATCCCCCCGCCGAACCCTCCGATCCAGCGATCTTTGATCGCGCCGATCGGAGGGTTCACCCGCTTTTTTCGAAGCACCTCGTACCATTCCCAATTTAATTCGCACCACGTCGTCGTTTACCCGTCAGCAATTGCTCGTGCTCGTGCTCGTGCTCGAGTGCAGTGCAGTTCTGGTGTCAGAACGAATCTTGTCGTGGGGCTATGGCTAGAGAAGTGGCGACACCGGCGACACCGGCGACAACCCATGCAGAATGGGGCCTGGAGCGTGGCGACAAAAGTGGCGACAGTCGCCACTTTTTGCGCGCTTTGGCCGGGATGCTTGACCACCTTTTCGAGTGGGTATAAAAATTGGGGCACGGATCGCTGTCGTTGACAGCACCAGCCCAGGTAGTCAGAACTTTTAAGGCTACGCCACTTGCGTGGTGGTTCTCCCGAAGTGCGATTAGCGTCCGGCGGCTCGCACGGTCACTCCCCGAGAGTGATGGATGCCTACTCGACTTATCTGTCCATTGCGGCAGACGATGGACCTACCTCGCTGCGTTGCAGCAACCTCACCTCTCGACGCACTTCGCTGCGCCAGACTGCGCCCGTCTCTTTCTCTTGGAAAGAGACGGGCGCTCGTACCACTGCTGCAAGCCACGTCGTACATGGCATTGCCGCAACTCTCCTCGTGACAATCGACCTGACAAATCCGATTCGTCTCCATCCGCAACGACACAGTCACCGGTGCCGCAGCCCATGGAAAGGCTGCACCTGACTGACAGTCAGGCATGCCCCAGGTGTCTAGGTCGTTGCCTTCTCCCACTCAGGATCTCCAGGTGCCGAACTCGTCAGTCGGTACAGCCTCCGCCCGCCCGCATCTTCGGATGCGCCAAGGAGGCCAGGTTCATGGGTCCATGCCCTCGCTTCCGGTCGTAAGGAACCGTGCGTTCCGCGTCAGTGAACACCTCACAGGCCGCAGGGGCCTTGATCCCTGATAACACTCAACAGCCGTGGCGGGAGTACGTGAGGACAGCCAGCCATCACCGAGGAGAGAGCCCATGCAGCAGTTAGATCCGAAGCTTGAATTACCACGATCCCCTCGACCATTAATCGAGTCGAATCCGGAGGCCGAGCCTTATCCGGTCCAGGCACTGGGTGGAATTCTTGGGCCTGCGGTTGAGCGCATGGCCGAGGTCATTGGCGTGCCCCAGGCGCTGGCCGCACAATCGGTCTTGGCTGCCTCGGCGCTGGCCACTCAAGGTCATGCGGGCTTGCAACTCGATGGACGAAATTACCCCCTGTCGCTGTTCCTGATTACAGTGGCCGCGTCAGGTGATCGCAAGACCGCGGCAGATCGTTTTGCATTGCTGCCAGCACGGCAATGGGAGCGTGAGCAGTGGCAGCGCTACCGTGAACAACTCGCCCGGTACCGTGTCGCGCAGCGACAGGCGCAGCGTATCAACCCTGGCGATCCCGCCCCCACAAACGGCGTACCGCTTGAAGCGGAGCCCTCTGCACCTAGGCTGATCACCACGGATCCGACTATCGAGGCCCTGATCAAGGGACTCTGCCATGACTTGCCGAGCATGGGCCTGTTCTGTGACGAGGGGGGACAATTCCTCGGTAGCAGCACCATGAGTCGAGATAACCGTTTGAAAGCGGTTACGACCTTGTCGTCACTCTGGGACGGCAGTCCGATAGATCGCGCGCGGTCCATGGTGGGTGAAAGCTTGCGAGCTTACGATCGACGCTTAAGCCTGCATCTGATGCTGCAACCGTATCTAGCCATGCAGTTACTCAGTGACCCGTTGCTGCAGGGGCAAGGCATTCTCGGTCGCTGCCTCATGACCTGGCCCACCAGCCTGGCCGGACAACGCAGTTACCAGGCTGTCGACTTGTCCAAAGACCCCGCCCTAAAGCGATATCACCACCGTCTTTCGGCCCTGTTTCATCAGCCTTGGTCGCTTTCCGCTGACGGTGCCTTGCGGCTGTCACCGCTGAGCCTCAGTCCACTGGCTCGTCGTCGCTGGATTGATCTGCATGATGCCATCGAGGCCCAGTTGGGTGAGTTTGGCGAGTTGGCCAGCGTACGGCCTAGCGGATCGAAGGCCGCCGACAACCTGCTGCGCGTCGCCGGCAATCTGGCAGTCGTGGAGGAGAGCAGCGTCGTGGAGGTCGATCATATCCAACGGGCCTCGGCCTTAGTCGGCTATTACCTCACCGAGATCCAGCGCCTGACCGATCAGGAACCGGTGTGCCGGGTAAAAGAGGAGGCAGACCGGCTGCTGCGCTGGCTGCAGGTCAAAGATTGGAAGCGCTTCAGTATTCGGGAGCTGAATCGCAATGGTCCCCGATTTGCCCGTAAGAGCAGTCGTCATGCCGCCAAGCTGTTGGTCGAGTTGATTGATCATCAGTGGCTGAGCACCGACGGTTGTACCTTCGAGGTGCGCCATGTTCAATCTTGATGAAGCGCTGCGCAACCACCTGGCTCAGCGCCAAAAGGAGCCGAAAGCGCGGTTTGTCGCCGCGACTGTCGCCACTTTGTCGCCACGCTCAAAGCCAGGCAGGACAAGGGTTGTCGCCGGTGTCGCCGGTGTCGCCACCACCCATAAAGCTATCACCTCGCCGACAGCCATCATCCAATGGTTGAAAGAGGAGGGCGCGCATCTCTACGTCTCCGATAACAGGCTGTGTTTTCGTCCGACGGATTGGGCCCAGCTCGCCATCGTGAGTGCGCACTGGCAAACCCTTTTGCATGATCTCGCTGCAGTCGATCAGGAACAGAAAAATGGCTCGGGTCGGTAAGCGAGCGGGACGTAATTTTGGCTTCGGTCGCCAGCTCAGCTATGCCGGACCGCAAGCATTGAAAGATCTGTTTGGCGACGGCCATTTTGCTACCGTCAAAGCCCATAGCGATCGCTGGCAGGCATTCGTGCGTTGGTGTCGATCCGAGGAAGGGCCAAGGCTCAATGACGCGCGACAGATCGACCGCGAGATCCTTATGCGGTACGCCTTCCATTTGCGCGAGCAGGTTGATCAAGGCAACGTCGGCATCGCCACCGCGCAGAACCGCCTGTCCAGCGTGAACCGAACGATGGCCGCGCTGCGCGGTGATCAGTACGTCAAAATCCCCAGTCCGAGCAAGGCGCTTGGCTTGCAGCGCTCAGGTGTGCGTAGTGAGGCCCCGCAAGGCCAAGACCGTGTCCAGATCGAGTTGATCGCACAGGCGTTGTCAGAGCGAGGCCAGCAATCGAGGGTGAGTGCCATTGTGCTCCTTGCTCGGGAGACCGGCATGCGCCTGCGTGAAGCGATCTTGGCGGACTTGCCCCGGCTGCAACGTGAGGCTCGGCAACTGGGCAAGATCAATATCCAGGAC
>Ga0255334_1000234_pt1 | contig 54401 bp, 43 predicted proteins | sample EtOH5_35cm_T3_12_FD_202080 | JGI IMG/M metagenome (GOLD analysis project Ga0255334, IMG submission 202080) | Sandy soil microbial communities from University of British Columbia, Vancouver, Canada - EtOH5_35cm_T3_129 | ecosystem: Engineered > Artificial ecosystem > Sand microcosm > Unclassified ...
AAAACCAATCAAAACACATATCGAAGGATTTTTCTACCCCTATGTCCCATTTTCTTTGGTTGTTGGTTACAATTTGTTTCGTTCTTGATGACCTTTCTGGTCTGTTATTTTCTTTCTCGTGCCTTAAGTCCACGAAAGAGCAAAAATGGCTGGATCAGTTTCAAGCTAATTATAACTTTGCCTTGGAGTTATGGAGTTCCATTTTGTTAATCGAATGCAAGCAAGTTGTTATAAATGGAAATAGATATTTTGTTTGACTCAATTTTATAATCCATTTTGCACGAAGCAAAAGCTGCAGGGTAATGAACGGTAGTTTCAAAAAATCACTTCAATTTTCCATAGATTAACATCAAGTTTTTTTGGAAAGTAGGGATGTTGAATGATTGATTTCAAACATAGAATAATCATTGATCATGATGAATGGAAATCTCTCACTAAAGAGGAGCTTGAAAAAGAAGGGAGTATCGAAGGCTTCTTTCAAATTTGCGTAAACTCTAAGACCTATGGATATTATCATGATAAAGTTCTCCAAAATGGAGAAGAGGGCTTTGATCTTATTTCCACTTGGTACGAAAACTTATTAAAAGGGGTACATCTTCTATATGATAAAACTCACATTGCAATAAAGGATATTGAAACGGAAAAAATGTGGATTTCTCTCGCGCGCGAGGCGAACTCGATTCGGGTTCAAGTTGTTGAGAGCTCCTATTCAGCAGTCGATGCAATCACTCTTGATGAAGTCAGTCATTCAAGTACTTGCGTGTGGGAGGAATCTGAGGATTTCTGCATATTTGTCGATCAGTTGCTACGGAGAGCCAGAGAATTCTTGCATGAATTGACGCTAATCAATACCAGCTTTAGACTGACAAATTCATTTCAAACGATCGAAAGATTGATTGGGGCTATTGAAACGATGGAGTAATCCATCTCCTGCTGCCAGCAACTAACAAGCCGCCTGTGTGGGGGGATGTGTCCTTCCCCTTCATAGACGGCTTGCCGTTGTCTCGGAATCCGGTCTGCTTCATGCGGTGTTGCCCCTCAAACCAGCCCTTACACGTAGTTTATGTCATCTTTTCTGATAAGCAAATAAAAGTAACAAAATAATGAGGCATTGTTTTCAACCACAAGTGACGGGAAATGGACCAAAGAGTCAGCTAAGAGCTGGTGAAAAGGAGGCATTTCCGCCTGCCCCATCAGAAATCAGAACGGGCTTCGATAATTTTCCATGAATCGATCTACTATTGCCGTGGAATCAGTTCATCAAAGGTAGTGTGGCGTAAGGATGTATTTGAGATCAAGGAATAGCCATAACCAGTAGTCGTTCAGATTGTATCGGAACAGTAGGCGGGGTGATATAATGGTTCTATAAGAACCCGCTCGAGGAGGAACTCCCATATGCTGAAAAAGCTCGAAGGTAATCACGCAGAATTATTTAAAGCGTGGTTTCACGACAATGAAGATACAATTGTAGATATTGAAGGCAAGCATTATTTGATTAAGCCGCTGAAAAACATTGTCCAAGAGGAAATTGAAAGCGACAAAGAGCTTAAAGCCTTGATAATGCAAGCGAAACAGGATATTGCCGATGGAGAGCTTTACTCCACCGATGACATTATAGAAGCTATTGAAAAGGGACAGTTGTAATGGAAATTAAATGGACTCCTTCGGCAAGGCGAAGTTTGCGCCAAATCCGGAGCATTCATTTTACTCAAGAAGAAACGAAGCGTTATAAGGTCGAATTAGTTCGCAGGATTGAACAAAAGGTAGCGGTTATGTTAGAGGCTATGCCAGCAAGCGAACCTTCTTGGCAAGGAACCTATCGGATATTGGGAGATAAATACAAGGTGTATTATTCGTTTTCGGAAGATAAACGCAGTTGTTATATTGAAGCATTAAAGCACCAATACCAACACATGGACTGAACTTATGAGCGGGAGCAATCCCGCTTTCGTTGTTTTTGTTTCTGTCAAAATGAGCATTTTCCACTTGAATGAGCTTTGTCGGCGAGATGCGGGCTAAGGCGTTCATACGGCAGGTTTGACTTGATGCCGGCATCAGGGAAGATCGCAGTTCGTGCGAGAGGAGCATCAAAATAACGATCTGGGACGGCACTATTTTCCGGAAAGCAGCCTTCTCTCGCAAAATAATGATATCTCGTATCGTTAAATGGGTCTTCCGATTGGGAATTGGTCCATTTTTTAGGTAATAACGATATGAGAAGGCGCTATTTCCATCCCATCTGCTCTTTGTGTCGGAATAGCGATACCTCGTATCATTAAAATTTTCTGTAACGGCCTGCCACCTCGTTTGACCTGTCGCGTCGGGGTGAAAGCTGGGGGAAGAGCCATCCGGTAGAAGCGAGATGGGTCGGTGATGATCGCATGAATGGTTCGAGTACTTCCAATAGGGAAACTGGAGAAGTGAAATCGGATTGAATCAAGTTACAATGAAATCCTTTCAAGGCTTCTCAGCAAGCTGACTGTCCGGCGATTGGTCCGGGCTTTTTTTATTGGTTGAAATTGAAACTGGCGGAAAACCATTCTATCGAGGTTTTCGCAATACGGTTTAGGAGATTTGCGACGGCATTTGAGAGAAGATCCCAAACAAGATTTGGGAATGTCATATAACCTAACACAATTAACTAAAATTTATTACAATTAGTTACAATTGACTATAATATGTTCAAATTAAGTTCAATAACATGTCAGGAAATATTCCATTTTGAATATAGATAACTCAATTTGATTATGTATAATGATATCTAACTATAAATAGTTTCCAGTGTTGCCGTCGATTTTGGAAGATATTTGTAAAAAGGCGGGTGAATCTCTCGTTGTCGCTGACCAAGAGGATCGTGATTGGGGCCCTGTGCGTCTTGCTCGTTATTCCTTTGGCGTATCTGTTCGAGAACTATGATCGGGAGAATGGCTTGCATACCGGAAAGGTGATCAAAGTGCAGGATCAAAGCTCGGGAAAGGTGCTCTCCCTGATGGGGGTTGACATGATGAAGACTTTGATGAATCAGGAATTCCCCGGGGATGCTGCCGCCAAGGGGCCGACTCTCGGTTACGTGATCGGAGCTTCCGGGCTGACGGGGTTTCGGGATGTGGAAATCAAGGGGTTAAAGCGCAATGAAACCTGCCGGTTGAGCAAGGATGAGCTGAATGAATCGCTGGTGTTGGCTTTCACCGGGAGGGGCACGGTCGATTTGATCCGGCGAAATGAGCCGGACCGCCCGCTGATTCACGATGTCAGCGAGATCAACAAAGTGGATTAGGGGGGATTGCGAATGGAGAACCGGAATCTTGTCGCGTTGGACCCAAAGCAGGCTGCAGGTCAGCCTGAAAGCTCCCGGCCCTTCTTGTTCCGCATGGGACTGGCCGACGTGCTGCGCTTCACCATGTTCGGGGCGATGGTGGCGATTTCCAACGATGTGCTGCGCCTGCCCTTGCAGCTGCCGGGCCATACCAGCCTCTATTGGATGGGCATTCTCATTCTTGGCAAAGGGCTGATTCCCCGCTTCGGCGGCGGCTTGATCATGGGGGCGGTCTCCGGGGTGCTGGCGGTTTTGCTCGGCCTGGGCAAAGAGGGCATTTTCATCTTTTTCAAATATTTCGTTCCCGGCCTGCTGTTGGACTTTCTGTCGCCGCTGTTCCTGAACCGCATGGGCAATCCTTTTGTCGGAGGGATATGCGGGGCGCTGATCAGCCTCTCGAAGCTGGCGATCTCGCTCGCGCTCGGGATCTTGCTGCAATTGCCGATGGGCTTCATGGCGCTCGGGCTCGGCTACAGTTCGACCGCGCATATCGTCTTCGGGGCGATTGGCGGGGCGCTGGCCTCCTTCCTCATCAAGCGGCTGAAGCCCCGCCTGGCGGCATGGGATTGAGAGGCAGGAAGAGGGGGGCTGCCGGTCCGCGCTCCGGGCACCATGACGATGCAGCCGAACGCGACGCGGGCATTGAAGTTGCTACCGAGCGCGAGGCGGGCATTGAAGTTGCTACCGAGCGCGCGGCAGGGATTGAAGTTACAGCCGAACGCGCTGCGAGGATTGATGTTACAGCCGAACGCGCGGCTGGGATTGAAGTCGCAACCGGACGCGCGGCAGGGATTGATGTGGCGAACGTTTCCCGGGATGTTCTTTTGCCGGACGGGGGGACAGCCCGAATTCTCCATGATGTTTCGCTGCGGATACGGCCGGGAGAGTTTGTCGGACTGGTTGGCAGAAACGGTTCGGGGAAGACCACTCTGGCCCGGTTGATGAATGGACTAATGCAGCCCACGGCCGGAACGGTTCGGGTCGATGGCTTCAATACCGCGGACGGGAAGGATCAGATTGAGGTCAGGCGGCGGACCGGAATGGTGTTCCAGAACCCCGATCACCAGATCGTAAGCTCCGTTGTAGAGGAAGATGTCGCCTTCGGACCGGAAAATCTCGGCTTGTCGCCAGCGAAGGTTAGAGAGCGAACGGAGTGGGCCCTTGAGGAGCTCGGTCTCTCCCATCTGAAAAGGCACGCTCCCAATCTGCTGTCGGGCGGGCAAAAGCAGCGCGTGGCGATCGCATCCATTTTGGCGATGAAACCTTCCCACCTGATTCTGGATGAACCGACTTCCATGCTCGACCCTTGGGGACGGCTGGATTTGCTGGCCACGCTCCGAATGCTGAACCGCGACTTAGGCCTAACCCTCGTGCTGATCTCGCATCAGATGGAAGACTTGCTGCTGGCCGACCGACTGGTCGTGCTGGAGCGGGGGCGAATTGTGCGGGACGGGACGCCGGGAGAAATCTTCGCCTGCGAGTCGAATTTGGCCGACTGGGGGATTCATGTACCCGACGTTCCCTTTCTCATTAACGCATTAAATCGTCAGAGCGGAATTTCAGCCGGTATGCTCGCGACGGTGGAGGAATTGGTGGGATGGCTGTGGCAATGGTGGAATTCGAAAACGTGAGCTTTTGGTACTGCCGGAACACGCCTTATGAGCATAGAGCGCTGTGCGACATTTCCTTCGCGATCGAACGCGGCGAATTCCTCGGGATTGTGGGCGCGAACGGCTCCGGCAAAACAACCCTGGTCCAGCTGGTCAACGGCCTTATGTCGCCGGCTGCGGGAGAGGTGCGCGTGTTTGGAAAAAGCACGGCGGACCGAGCGCATCGTGAAGGGTTGTGGAAGCGCGTCGGGTTGTTGTTTCAATATCCGGAAAAGCAGCTGTTTGAAGCTACCGTATTCGACGACGCGGCTTATGGCGTCCGCAATATGGGCGTGAATCCGGACGAGGTGCGCGAGCGGGTGCGGCATGCCCTCGCCGCGGTCGGTCTTGATCCCGACGAGTCGGGAGGACTCGCCCCGCTCGCCTTGAGCGGCGGACAGCGGAGGCGCGCGGCGATCGCAGGGGTGCTCGCCATGCAGCCGGAGCTCCTCATTCTGGACGAGCCGACGGCGGGGCTGGACGGCCCGGGCCGGACGGCGATCCTGCAGCTGATCAAACGGCTGCAGACGGAGGAGAAGCTGACCGTGCTGATGATCTCCCACAGCTCGCGGGAAGTGATCGGGCTCGCGGACCGCATCGCGGTGCTGGCGGACGGGCGGCTCGCCCGCCTGGGACCGGTTCGGGATGTGATTCGGGAAGCGGCGCAATCGGGAGAAATGGCGGGGGAGCGTGCCGAGGAGCTGGCTGGGGAATTGCGGAAAGAAGCAGCAGGGGAGTGCCGGGAGGGAGCAACAGGGGAATGGCGCAAGGAAGCGGCCGGGAAGTGCCAGGAGGAAGCGGAGGGAGAACATCCGGGGAGATCGGTAACTCGCACCGGATTGATTTTGCCGGAATTCGTTCAGGTTTTGCAAAGGCTGCGGGAACGGGGAATCCCGGTGGAGCCCGACGCGCTTACGCGCGAGGAGGCTCTCGAACAATTGCGGTTGCTGGCAAAGGAGCGTTCGCATGAGCAGACTGAGGCTGGGGCAGTACGTTGAAAGCGATACTTTCATTCACCGGCTAGATCCGCGCACCAAGATTGCCGGGTGTCTTGCGCTGAGCGCGACGATCCTATCGGACCCGGCGGCGGCGGTCATGCTGACGGACGGAGCCTTGCTCACCGCCGCCTATCTGCTGGCCCGCGTCCGGTACGCCTGGCTGGTCAGGCGGATGAGAGGCTTGTGGCTCATGCTCGGGCTTTCGTTCCTCTTTCAATGCGTGCTGACGCAGGGAGAGCCGCTGCTGCAATGGCGGGGCTTTGCTGTGACTCAGGAGGGCGTGGTAAAAGGGGGGATCACCGTATTCCGGCTGCTGGTGCTGCTCTTTGCTTCCTTTTTGCTGACGATGACGACCTCTCCGATTCGGCTGGCGGCGGGGCTGGAAAAATTGCTATCGCCGCTAGCCCGGTTCGGCGTACCCGTGCATAAGATCGCCATGCTGGTCAGCGTCTCGCTGCGGTTTTTGCCGGTGATGAACGAGGAGGCGGAGGCGATCTCCAAAGCCCAGCGTTCGCGCGGCGCTCCGCTGTACTCCCCCAATCTTCTCGTGCGCATCCGCAGCCTGGCCGCCGTGCTGATTCCGCTGCTAGCGGCGTCGCTGCAGCGGGCGGGGGAACTGGCCACGGCTATGGAAAGCCGCTGTTACGTGGGGGGAGCGAACCCTTCCCGCCTGGCGGGGCTGAAATACGGTCCGGGGGACGCCGTCTCGCTCGCGCTGATCGGATTGACGCTGGTTCTGGCGGTCATCTCGAAGTGAGGGGTATTGGGAATTAGAGGACTGCGCTGAACCAACATGCCGGAAGAACACAAGAAGAACGTACAAATCAGGCAGTCAGCAGAAAATCGTAACACGTTATTTTGGCGCAGCTCCTAAGGGATATTTGCGAAGGTAACGACATTGCGAAATAAGGGAGTGGGGGTGTTGCGTTTGCGAATTCATACCTGGCTGGGAGCGGCGGGTAGACCGTCCGGCAGTCTGCGCAAGCCGCGCGGGTGGAAAAGGAGCTTCTTGGCCTTGCTCATCGTCTTTTGCGCGTTGGGCTATCCCGCTTCGTTTGCCGCGGCCGCTAACGGCGACGGGACGGGACCTTCCGCCGGAACGCCCGGCGCCAAGCCGCTCAATTTCGTGTCGGCAACGCTGCTGGATGAGGGGACCAGCATTCTCGACGCCAAGGATGTTCCGCTTGAGCCGCAGTTCCGGCTTCTCTTTGACAAGAATGTGGTCAACAGCACCGTGTGGGGGATCAATCGGGAATGCTTCACGCTCAGCACGGAGAGCGGAGGCGCGGTTCCGCTTGAAGTGACCAAGGTGGACGACAGCATCGATTTCTCTCAGCGGCAGGTTATCTTTGTGAAGCCGCTCCAGAAGCTGCAGCCGGGCACGAGCTACCTGTTGAAGGTGGCCCCGCAGCTGCTTGCGAAAAACGGCGTATCCACCTTGGGGGGGACGACCTCCGGCCGGGGCATCACCATCGTCTTTGCGACAGCGGCGGGCCCGGCGGCAAGCGGCAGTCCGGCGACTGGCCTTGCCGGGGGGCAGCCGACGAGCCGGCCCGCGCCGGCTGCGCCGGGGCAGCCGGCCGGCAAGCCGGGCGCAGGCGCCGCGGAGCCGCCGAAGCAACCGGCAGCAGGCGGCGGTTCGGCGGCGGCCAGCGGCGGCGCGCTGGGCGCGAGCCCTGCGCCGGCCGGGAGCGGGGCGGCAGCAGGCGGCGGTTCGGCGGCGGCCGGGTCGAGCGCCGCGCCGTCAGCGGCGGCGTCGCCGCATGCGGCCGCAGCGCCCGGCGCGGTTGCGGGCTCGCCGGCTGCGGCAGGCTCGCCCGACGCGCCGGAAGCTTCCGGCGCCGGCGGCAAGCAAGCCGCGGCCGCCCCGGCGGGCGGCCAAGCTCTCGCGGCGACCGACCTCGGCGACGGCAGCGACCCGCACTGGCAGAAGATGATGATCATCGGCTCCGTTTTGCTTGCCGGGTGGATTCTGGCCGAAGTTTTCTACTTCCGACGCTGGCGCAAGCGGCCGCGGAAGGCGGCGTGAGCCGACGGCGACGGCGCTCAAAAGTGGGCTTAGGAAACCGAGGTATCCAAGGGGGACGCCTATCCTTTCTGATCATTCGCAAAATTCCAGAAGTACTTCATCCCGATTCTCTTCGATTTGAATCGTCCTTGAATCAGCGGCGAGAATCGGGTGCAGATATAGCAGAAGCAAAGAAAATCGGGAGCAAGAGGAGGCGATATCGGAAACGCAAATCGGATGCGTTTTTTGACAGACGCAGGTTTGACAGCAGTCGGTTCGGTCAACTGTGCAATGTCGTAAAAATCTTGAAAAGCTGAAGGAGGATGACGAAAGATGAAAACCAGGAAATCGATCAAGCTGCTGTGGGCAGCCGTGCTGCTGATCGCGCTGGTGGCGGGGACGACTCCCGCAGCCGCGCTTAACTTCAACGGAGGCGGCACCGGCAGCGGTTCGGGCAACAAAGCGCTCAATCTGAACGGCTACAAATTCACCAATGCCAGCCGGACGACACTGTACCTGTACTTCGACAAGACTCTGGACTCCGCCCAGTTGGACGTGAGCCAATTCAAGGTCAAGGAGCACAGCTCGGCGACGACCGTTTCGGTTTCCTCCCTGAGCCTGGCCACCGGCACCGGACAGAGCGGATGCAGCGACAGCCAGTTGGACAACGGCTCAACCGTCACCCTGACACTGGCATCGAGCCTGAGCTACGACACGCAGTATGATATCACCTTGAGCCCGACCATCGCCGCCAACAACGCCATCACCCTCGGCAATTATCACGACCATCAGGACCTCGTCTTCGTCCTGAAGACGCCGAACAGCAGCGGAGCTTACACGGGCACCCCGACCGTCACCTTCCTGACCTCGACAGCCTGGGAGAGCAATCCGGTGGTGGTACTGGACCGGCCGGCTACCGGCATCAGCACGCTGCTCAGCAATCTCAGCACCAATTTCAAAAAAAGCGGAACGACGGTGACGCAGGATTCTACGATTGACGGGACGGCTGTGAGCGGAGCGGAATCCTATACGCCGCACGCCAACAACGAAGGCAATACGCTGTTCTTCCCGCTGACTGCCAAGGGAAGCACTAACATCGCCTACAATCTGGCGCAGTCCTCCAACAGCTACACGCTCACGGTGCCCAACTTTACGGATGTGAGCGGCAATTCCTACTCCAGCGGCGGCTCGGCATCGTTCACGACGGTGAGCAGCGATGTGGTGGGCTGGACCGATTCGGTTCCTTCCGCTTCTTACGATGACTTGACCGGGACGTTAACGATCACCTGGTCCAATAATTCCAATACCAGTGTTACACCTGCCCCAGGAAATTACAACATTTACTACAGCGCCAGCAAATTTGGTCTGAATGGGGATTGGACGCTTCTCGGGTCCCAATCGGGTTCCTCTCCTTTCACATATACGCAAAGTTCTTTACTGCCTTCCGGCACGATTTACTTCCGCGTTGTTCCAAAAGACGGCAGTGGCAATCAAGTCGGTTATTCATTGCCCACGACAACTTCGGTAACCTTGCCCTAATGCAACACTAACTATCTTGTATCATCTTGATAATGAATCAGAGGAGAAACCGGCTAGTCCGGTTTCTCCTCATATGAATGGGGGAGCTTGCATTGCTTCATAATCGACTGCTGAGTTGTGCGCTGGCGCTTTTCGTTGGAATTACACCGGTCGTGCCGACGGCTGCACTGGCCGATGCAGCCAGAGCTGAAACCGTTACGGCCTCAGCGACGGAGGATGCTTCGGCTGCGTTAGAGCAACAGAATAAGCTTGAGGTAATCAAGCTGCCTTTTTTTCAAAACATCGGGCAAGTGGCCGATCCGGCGGTGCAATATTATGCTGATACTTACTTTGGAAGAGCATACGTAACCTCCCAGGGGCTGACTTATCAATTTAAGGGCGAAAGCGAAGATACGTCAGGCTGGACGCTGGAGGAAGCTTTCTCCGGTACGCTTCAAGCAAAAGGGATTCATCCGACTGCGGCCAAGGCCAATTATTTTCTGGGAAATGACAGCCGCAGATGGCAAACCGATGTTCCGGGTTATGACGGAGTAAGCCTCGGGGAACGTTACCCGGGAATTGAAGTGAGCCTGCAGGCGCATGGCAACAACGTGGAAAAATTGTTCACCATAGCCCCGGGAGCTGATCCCGTACAGATTTCTGTCACGGTCAAGGGAGCGACAAGTCTGTCGGTTAATGGGCAAGGTGAACTGGCGATAGATAGCGGCAAGGAAACGGTGGCTTTTACGGCTCCGCGGGCTTATCAGCAAATTGAAGGCCGCACGGAACAAGTTCCGGTGAAGTACACGGTGCAGGGCGACCGATACGGTTTCGCCGTTGGCAGTTATAACCGGCAGTATCCTCTTGTCATCGATCCTCTGATTGCGGCGACTTACTTGGGTGGCAGCGGTAACGATTTCAGTTATGGGGTTGCTCCCGGTCCGAATGGAGATATTTATGTGACCGGATATACGATGTCAAATAACTTTCCGGGCAATTTGGGAGTAAATAGTACTTATAAAGCAAGTTATGACATGTTCGTAGCGAGATTGAGCGGTGACTTGACTCGCCTAATAGCAGCTACTTACATCGGAGGAGTTGGAGCAGACTATGCAAGGAAAGTGGTTTACTCACATGGGCAGGTATTTGTTGCCGGTTACACAAATTCTTCAGACATTCCCCATACGAAAGGTCAGCTTACCGGTTCCGCAAGTGACGCTTATCTGGCTAGTCTGAATCCGGATTTAAGCAAGCTGCAAGCGGCCAGGATTTGGGGAGGAAATCAAGGTGAGGCTTTGAATAATCTCATTGTCGGTGATCTCAATGGAGAACCGGAAGCTATAGTTGTCGGGTATTCATACTCCACTGACTATCCGGTTACGGTGGGTGTTGTTAAGCAGGCGAAATCATCAACTTCAAATCTGCAATCAGGAATTGTGACCATACTGGATTCGAATTTCGAATTTATCGCTTCCACTTATTTGGATGGTTCTTCGGGCAACACATTATTTTCTGCTGTTGCTATTATGCCAAACGGAAATTTTGCAATCGGCGGTTCTTCGGGTGCGATAGATTACCCGACAACCCCAGGTGCATATGACAATGAAAACACGAACACTAGTAGTACAACAGACGGAGTGGTCACTGTCATGAATAGTAACCTGACAGGTATTCTGGCCTCCACTTATATTGGACAAAATTCAACAGACGATTCGAATGTTCAATCCAGCACCGAGCAGGTTACCCAAGTTATGTATCGGGAAGAAAACGGAGTCGGCTATCTATATGCGGCTGGCGGCAGCACTCCATATAGTTTTCCAGCGGGTGATATTACAACACGTGTTCCAAACAGCACCTCAAATGACGCTTTTATTATCAAACTGAGAGCCGATACCGCATCTCGCACAGCTCTGACCGTTTTTGGCGGATCGGGAGTTGAAGGATCGGATGCGCTTGCCTTGGATGACTCCGGTCATCTGTTTTTAGCCGGAACAACGACCAGCACTAATCTTACGGTAACATCAGGGCAGCAAGGATATGATCAGGGTAGCTATAATCACGGATACTTAGCTGAATTTGACACGAATCTGAATCGGTTGCAAGCCACTTACACGTCTCTTCCTTATAAAGGTCTCGCTTTAGACTCCAAAGGACGATTAATCGCTTGCGGAACTTCTGCTCCGGCAAATCCTCCGATCGGCACATCTCGTGCTTTTCAACCGACTTCTGCAGGCGGCGGAGATACCGTCGTCGCCGTCATCGACCCCGCGACGCTGATGGCTGCGGGAACGGATACAACGGCTCCCGTATGGGGGGAGGGAACGTTGATAGCCGATCAACCGGGGTCCGACCGGGTGACGCTCAGCTGGCCAGTGGCGGCGGACGATTCCGGCGTAGACGAATATTTGATCTATCGCAATGACGTGCCGATAGACGCGGTTCCGGGGAACCAAACGACTTACGTGGCGACTGGGTTGTTCCCGGCTACCAGCTACACTTTCAAAGTGGAAGCTATGGATCTTGCGGGCAACTGGACGGCGCTTCCGCTGACAAACGAGCCGGTCTCCACGCTCTTATCCTCGGCTCCAACCTGGCCGGGCGGCAGCACACTGGCCGTCTCTTATACCGATACCTATGACCATCTGCGACTGACCTGGCCGGCTGCGGTGGACGACGGGCAAGTGGTCGGCTACAAGCTGACCCAGAATGGCATAAATGTCACAGATGCGGTGTACAGCTACAGCGTCACCGATCAGGTTTATACCAGCGACCTGACCGGCCTGGCCGGCAATACAGCATACACCTTCAAAGTACAAGCGGTGGATAATGACGGCTACACCTCTTTAACCGGACCGGAGGCGACGATCACGACCCAACCGGCTCCGGATACGAGCGCTCCGTACTGGCCGGCAGGAGATTCAAAGCCGAGCATCCTGACCACTTCGCCCACCAGCGTGTTGATTAGCTGGCCAAGTGCGTTGGATGATACGGGAGTCGACCATTACACGGTCACCACCTACGAGAAGGCACATCCCGAAAAAACAAGAGTGGAGACGGCGGCGGGGGACGCAAACGGAATTGAAGTAACATCGCTTGCGAATCAGATTACTTACGGGTTAAGCCTTAAAGCCGTGGACGCGGTGGGCAATGTTTCCACCGAAATAAGAATTGATGATTTTCAAATTCCAGGTGTTCCATTTGGTAGCGGAACCGGGGCTGGAAACGGTGCGGGCGGTAATACTAACCTATTTTTAATCGGGGCTTACCTCAGCTCCTTCTACCCTTCAATAAATTCTCAGACGGGGCAATTCGCCGATGCATCCACTTTTGGAGCAACATTGGATTCTGCTGCTAATGTGCCGCTCAAACCTTTGATCAAACTCTTTTTTTACTATAACGTTGCCGATAGAAGCGATAATTTGAGTGGAAGAATAACGTTAAGCAAGGCTGAGAGCGGTCAATCGGTTCCGATTGAGGTTTCAATCAATACCAACTTCGATGAACGGCGATATCTATTCGTTAAACCGCTCAGCCCGTTGGAGCCACTTACCAGCTACAAATTGTCGATCAGTCGGCAAATTGTAGCCAAGAACAAAAAAGTACTCGGCTATGACAAGGATTTGTTCTTCACCACGGGAGCGCCGGTTGCGGCCGGGGAAGTCCATTTGGGAAGTGGCGACGCCAATGCCCGGATTATCGTGGGTACGGGCATGTCCGAGCTGACCGTTGCCGCGGCCGAGCCGATCGTCGGTCGAATCACGGATTTCGTCGCTCCGGATACGGCGGTGGCCGGAACTGCAGCGCTCGACTTGTCTCCTCTATTCCGCGCGGTGGATGAACTTCCGGCGGCATATAGCCTGCCGCAGATCAAGCTGAGCGCTCCGGTGAGCGGCATCAGTGCGACCGATCCGGTGGAAGTCGCGATTCCCGGCGGTGCGACGGTGACCGGAACGACTTATTGGAGCGGGGAATTCAATCTTCCGACGGCGGTCAATCCGATCGCTACGAACACCACGGTTCAAGCCGATCCGGGTTTCACTGCTGCAACCAAAGCTATAGTGGAAGTCGGCGCCTGGGATCAGCCGCTGACGACAGACCGCGCGGTGCGCATTCGCTTCCCCGGAATGGCGGGGTATTCCGTCGGAACCTTCCGGAACGGGCAATTTGCCAAGATCAACCGCTGGCTGACCGCCGATTCCCAGGCTGCCGGGGACGCGCTTCCCGCCGGGGGAGACGGCCAAATAACGGTGGGTGATGATTTGATCGTCTGGACCAAACACTTCACTCAATTTGTGCTCTATGCGCAAACATCACCGACACCGACAGATACAACGAACCCGGGAGCGGCGCCAACTCCGACACCGACAAATACGTCTGACCCGGGTGCGACGCCATCGCCGTCAGATTCGTCGTCACCGCCCCCTCCTTCATCTTCAGGATCGGGGGGAGTGGCTCCGATCCAGGCGTCCGGGATGCTGCAGGTCGATCCGGCCTGGGCGGCATCCGAGCTGCAGGACCCTTCCAAGCCCGTCCTGACGCTGGACGTCACCGAGCTTGCCGCCGATGATAACAACGCCAAGGCCGTCAATATCCCGGCGGCAGTGGTTGACGCGGTGCGGGCGGCGGCCAAGCCGGTCGTTCTGCTCGACAGCGGCGTGAAGTGGAAGCTGCCGGTAAGCGGACTGCCTTCCGGCCAGGAGGTCCTTTACACGCTCGCCCAGCCGAAGACGGACAGCTTCTCCGCGTTTCCGCCGGATACGAAGGGCAGAGCGGCCTACTCCTTGACGGCCTCCGGCGATCAAGGAAAAGGGAAGCTGGCGAGCGGCAAAATGCTTGCGGAGCTGCCAATTCCCCATGGAACCGGGGATGCGGCCAAGCTCGCCGTTTACCGGTTGAATGATTCCGGTACGGGTTGGGAATATGTCGGCGGTCGTGCGTCCGGAGACAAGCTGACCTTTCAAACCGACCGCTTCGGAACCTATCTTGTGGCGGAATCGACCAAATCCTTTGGCGATATCGGCAATCATTGGGCGAAGCGGACGATTGAGATCATGGCGGCGCGGCAAATCGCCAGCGGCGTCGGCAATGGACAGTTTGCGCCGAATGCCAGAATGACGCGGGCGGAGTTCGCGGTGCTGCTGACCAGGGTCTTGAGGCTGGGCGACGCGAGTGCAGCGGCTGCGAGCACCCCTTTCCGCGACGTGAAAACGGACGCCTGGTATGCGGCGGGTGTGCGGCAAGCGGCGTCAGCGGGATTGATTGTCGGAGACAGCGGCTGCTTCCATCCCGATCAGCCGATTACCCGTCAGGAGATGGCGGTTATGATCATGCGCGCTTACCGGTTGGCAGGCGGAGCGGAAAGTTCCGCGGCCGCGGGAGCTTTCACCGACGGCAAAGCGGTCGCTTCCTGGGCGATCCAAGCGGTGCAGGTCGCGCATGAGCTGGACATTGTGCAAGGCCGTCCGGACGGCCGCTTCGGGCCGGCAGCGGATGCGAGCCGCGCCGAAGGCTTGAGCATGCTTTTCAAGCTGATGGACAAGCTCGGGCTGTGAGCAAGCGTTCCGCTGCATGAAGCCGAGAGGGGTATGAACGGCCCTATTCATCCCCCTCTTGATGCTCGGCTCAGTCCGGGAAGGGCAGAAAATTGCGGTGATTTCTCCCGCTATTTTCCGTCCAAGCCATCAAAGATGGAGATAGAGGAAGTTTTTTTCGCTAAATCACGAAAAACGATCTCTTGGGAAGGATCAGTGGAAATTACAGTGATTTTTCCTTCTATTTCAAAGAAAGTAGAGAACGAACCGGAGATAGCGGTAATTTCTACCTCAGTTTTCACGAGGAACCGTCGGCGGGACGTACTCTCCGTTAGGCGTCAAATGTTTGCCTAGCCGAAGGCCGTCCGTGCCGGGATTTATTCGCTGTCAGAAGTCCGCATAGTCGCATCGAAAAGGGAGGACGCAAGATGAAAAACCGAAATCAACCGCATTTCACAAGAAGCCGGTCAGCTGCAAGCAGCCGTTCGGCAATGACAAGAGAGCCACTGAGGCGCTTAGGCAAATCATTCCTGGCGTTCGCCCTGCTCTGGTCCCTGGTGTGGAGCAGCTTCGCGGGGACGGCGTCCGCTCTCAACAGCGACGCGCAGTCGGGCAACAAGCCTCTTCATTACACCGGTTACCGGTATCTGAACGATCATCAGGTGCAGGTCTGGTTTGACAAGGGGCTTCCGTCAACCAACAATATTTTGCCGGAACAAATCCATATCTACTCGGGGAGTGATACAACCGGCACCCCGATCCCCGTGCGGTCCCTCACACCCGGTTCCGGCTCCAACCAGACCGCTTCCGGATTGCCCTCGGGGTCAAGCTATGTTCTGGACATCGCCACGAGCGGTTCGGGGCAAGCCAACCCGACGTTCCAGCCGGGCTGGACTTATACGGTTGTGATCAGCAAGACTGTGAGAGCCAACAACGGAATTACGATCGGAGCTTTCAACAACAATCAGGACATCACCTTCTCGTTTTTGGTTCCGGAAGCGGACAACAGCTATTCACAGGCCATTCTTCCCGAAGTGAGGTACAGCGTTCAGGACGGAGCGACCGGAGTGCCGGTGGAAGGGAATCTCTGGTTCTCCGTCAACGTTCCGGTTTCCGATTATGCGAGCGTCCTCGGCGGAATTGTACTGAAGGAAAACGGCGTACAGCTTCCGTTCGATCCGACGATCGATGCGAATCCCGTAACGGGGGCGCGGACCTTTGCCCCACAGGTGAGCGTGGATCATACGTATTTCTTCCTCCCTCTGACCGGCAGCGGTGGCGCCGCCAGCTACGATCTGTCCCTCGGAGCCACATACAGCCTGGAGATTCCGGCCATGCAGACGGTCAACAGACAAACCATCCCCGCGCGGACCCTAACGTTTACAACCACTCCCACGGATATTCCGACGACCATGGGCGCTGTAACCTCGACCGTATCGGCCGGAAAGCTGCAGCTCGGCTGGTCTTCTCCGGCTTATGCCACAGGGGCGAACCTGTATTACAGCGAGGATCAATATTGGGGGTACCGGAAGCTCAATGCTACCCCGATTGCGTCTTCTCCTTATGAAGTAACCGGTTTGATGCCGGGAAAAGAGTACTGGTTCCGAGCGGCCGGCGTGAACCCGAGCGGAGAAGGCGGCCTTTCGCCGGCCGCCGCTGCGACGGTTCCGACCTCTCCCATTCCCGTATGGGTGGACGGAGCCTTGACTTACGACAAAACGAGCGACTCCGCGCTGACTCTGCACTGGCAGGGCGCGGTGGATGATGTTGCCGTCACTGGGTACAAGATTTATCACAACGGGCAACTTGCGGCGGTGCCAGATTCGGTCACGGCTACGACGTACGCCATCGCCGGATTGGACTTTTCCGCCGCGCAGCAATTTAAGGTGGAGGCGGTGGACGGCGGCGGCAACGAGAGCACAGACGGTCCGGCGGTGGATGTGCCGGCCGCTTCATCCGGCGGCGCTGACGGCGGCGGCACCGGAAATCCTGGCGGAGGCGGCGCACCTGGCGGTGGCTCTCCAGGCGGTACCGGCAATCCCGGCGGCGGTACACCTGGCGGTGGCGCTCCGGGCGATGGCGCTCCGGGCGGCACCGGCGGAACGGAGGATACGATACCGCCGGTATTCCCGCCCGGAAGCACGCTCACGGCCACCAAGACCGCGCAGCTGGAGGCGGATATCTCCTGGACGGGCGCCAGCGACAATGTCGGCGTGACCGGCTACCGGATCTATCTGGACAGCAATCCGACATCGGCATACAGCCTATCGGGAACGGAAACGTCCTTCCATGCCGCCGGACTTCCGACGGGTCCTCATACTCTGCGGGTGCAAGCGGTGGACGCTGCCGGCAATATCAGCACGAACGGGCCGAGCGGCGAATTGGGCGGCACCGGCTCCAGCCAGCCATTCTCCGTCTCCATGCAGGTCGCTTCCAACGATCCGACCCATACGGTCCTGCAGTTTGATTTCACCAACGGAATCGACACTACTCTGAATTCGGTCTTGCAGCTGATCAAATTGCAGGAAAAGAGCACGGGGGCGGTCATCGGCTATTCCTCCCAGCAATACATCAAGCAGGGAACGGATTGGGAGCCGGGAGTGGAGAAGCTGCGCCGGCTTAACCTGACTTACACGCAGCTCAAAGCCAACACCGACTATGTGGTGACCATGGACGGCGGAGTGACGGCCAATAACGGGAATTCGCTCGGGCACACGTACACCTGGGAGTTCAACCTGAGCTCCGCTGCGGGCGGGGGGACAATCACTCCGGCAGGCGGCGGGGCGGCAGGGACGCCGACGACCTCCGCTTCGGCCGTGCTGCCTGAGCAGATCGGCTCGGTGCGCAAGTCCGACACGGGCGGCGCTCAGCTGCAAACGGATTTGGCAAAGCTGAAGGCCCTGCTGCAAAAAATGACGGGCGGAGCTTTGGCTGTGGATTTAAGCGGGATGACGGCGGAAGGAGCAACCGGGCCGGACAGAGGCATCGAGCTGCCGGCCGATGCCGTCAAGCTGCTTAAGGACGGCAACAAGACGCTGATTTTGCAGGACGGCGGGTTCAGCTGGAGCCTTCCGGCGAAGGCCCTGCAAGACCAGACCGACCTTACCTTTGTACTGAGCGATCGGGGAGCGGCGGAAACGGCCGAAGTCCCGGCCCATGTTGCACTTCGAGGAAGGTATGAGCTGTCCGCTTATGCCGGGGGTACCCCATGGACTGCCGCAAGCGAGGGCATGGTGTTCGATTTTGCGAAACCGGCACAGACGGCGGACCCGGACAAGCTGGTGATCCATCATCGGAACGCCGCCAGTGGAAAATGGGAGTACGCGGGCGGGCGGATGGTTAACGGGTCGCTCAGGCTGGAGGGCGGCGGTTTCGGGACTTATGTGGTCGGAGAATCGACAGCCACCTTCGCGGATATCGGCAGCCATTGGGCCAAACACCAGGTGGAAGTCCTCGCTGCCCGCCAGATCGCGAGCGGCACGGGCGGCGGCAGTTTCGAGCCCAACCGGGCGATCACCAGGGCCGAATTCGCCGTCTTGCTGGCGAAGGTCTTGCAGCTGGGGCCTGTATCCGCGGCGGCAACGTTCACCGATGTGCCGGACAAGAGCTGGTACGCAGCGGGAATCGCCCAAGTCGCCGCGGCGGGAATCACCGCAGGGGACGGCAAAGCTTTTCGTCCGGATGCGGCGATCTCCCGCGAAGAGATGGCGGTCATGGTCGTGAAAGCCTATGCGTACGCAGGCGGGAAAATCGACCAAGCCTCGAGCGCAGCCTACTCCGACGCCGGGCAGACGTCGGCCTGGGCGAAGGACTCGGTACAGCAGGCGTATGCCGCCGGGCTGATCGGCGGCCGGCCGAACGGCACCTTCGGCCCCAAGGAGCAGGCTACACGCGCCGAATGCGCCGTCCTGCTGCTAAGGCTCATGGACAAGGCGGGACTCTGATCCGAGCTACCAAGGGGGGAGGAACTCTATGAACGGTAATCGTGCAAGCGGCAGATTTACCCCGAACCCGGCAAGCGCCGGGGCGGCCGGACTTTTGGTCCGGGCATGCAGCTTGCTGCTTGCGGGTGCCATCCTCGCGTTCTTATGCACCGGGCTGTTCGTCCCGACGGCGGAAGCGCTCAACGGGCAGGGAGGGAAATCGTTCCAATTCCTCGGCTATCGCTATTTGGACGCCCGACATCTGCAAATCTGGTTCGATAAAAACCTGCCGCAGGCGAACGCGAACCCGGAGCAGCTTCGCATCTACGAAGGGACGGAGCCGACCGGTTCCTATATCGTGCCGAGCGCGCTCGATCCCGCGACCGACAAAAACCAGAGCATTCCGGGAATGCCGACCGGCTCCAGCTATGTCCTGCAATTGGCCGCAGCGATGCCCTTGCGGGTCGGGCACACCTACACCGTGCAGCTGGCCAACAACTTGACGGCCAACAATCGCGTTACGCTCGGGGCTTACGCTTTGAACCGCGATCCGGTATTCTCTTTCGCCGTGCCTGCCGCCGGGTCGAACTATGACTCCGCCATCCAGCCGGTTGTCCGCGACTGGCTGGACGACGGAGCCGCCGGAGTGCCGGTGGAGGGGATGCTGTGGTTCGCGCTCAGCGTTCCCGCCGCGCATCCGCAGGAGGTATTGTCCGGCATCCGGCTCAAGGCGGACGGTCGGGAGCTGAGTTCCGACACGACGCTGGACGCGAATCCGGCGGCGGGAGCGGCGGCTTACGCGCCGCAGACGACCGCCGACGGGACGTTCTTCTTCCTGCCGCTCTCAGGCAGCGGCGGAACGGCGGCATACGATCTGGCTTTCCATACCTCGTATACGCTGGAAATTCCGCAGATCGTCACGGTCAACGGGAGGAGCATTCCCGCACGTTCCATTCATTTTCAGACCGTGTCCCAGGATGTGCCGCCTCCGATGAATACGACCGTTCAGGGTTCGCAGACGGCAAACGGCATTCGGTTGGATTGGAGCCCGCTGGCATTTGCGGACGGGTATAGCCTGTACCGGAGCGATAACCCGTATTGGGGCTTTCAGAAATCGGCATTGTCACCGTTGCAAGAACCCGGCTGCCAGATTGACGATCTCGCTCCCGGTGAAACCCGGTATTACCGGATCGCCGGCTGGAATGCCGCCGGAGTTGGGGGGATGTCTCCCGCGATCCGGGTCTTTCGGCCCGAGGCTGGGACGGCGGGAGGGGTAGAGTTCTCCTTCGGAGCGGATTCCGCGAGCGGCTCCGGAGCGAAGGGGCTGCTGCAGATCGGCCCGGACGGCATCATGCGCGTGGACACCGCCCAAGCCGCCGCGCTCATTCAGGATTCCGCCCAGTCCGGACTGGCGCTCGATCTGTCGAGCTTCCCGGAAGCGGAAGGGGCGGGAAAGGCGGTTCGCCTGCCGGCGGATACGGTCGCGGGCCTGATCGCGAGCGGCAAACCGCTGCAAATTGGGGACGGAGCGATCCGCATGACGGTGCCGGCGAAGGCGCTGAGCAGCGGGGCCGCCATGACCTACGGCGCCTGGACGCCGGCGGCGGGCTCGCTTCCCGCAGCTCCTGCGAATACGGTAAAGCGCAAGAAGCTGGCGATCAAGGCGATTGCCGGAACAACCGATCTTTATACTGCGGCGGCCCCCGTAAGCGTGGCTATCGATGTTCCGGACGGCGTGGCGGACCCGGACAAGCTGGCCGCTTACACGCTCAATGCGGATACCGGGAGATGGGAATTCGCAGGCGGACGGGCGGACGGGAAGCAGTTTGTGTTCCACACCTCCCGGTTCACGGCGATTTTGCTCGCCGAGTCGGATAAAACGTTCCGCGATATCGCGAACCACTGGGCCCGCCATTCCATCGAGGTAATGGCCGCCCGGCAGATCGTCAGCGGCACCGGTGCTGATGCGTTCAGCCCGCAGCAGGCGGTCAGCCGGGCGGAGCTGGCGGTGATGCTGGCGCACGCGTTGCAATTGCCGGATGGCGGAAGCGCCAAGGCCTGGAAGGATGTCCCGGCCTCTGCCTGGTATTTCCAGGATGTGCAGAGAGCGGCCGCGGCGGGAATCGTGCAGGGGGATGGCGGGAGCTTCCGGCCGAAGGACGCGGTCAGCCGCCAGGAAATGGCCGTGATGCTCATGAAGGCGTATCATTACACAGTCGGCCGGTCAGGCAGCGCAGCCGGATCGACGGGGGCAGCGGGCAACCCGAACGGCGGCGCCGGAGAAGGAAAGGCGGCGGTCACCGACGACAACGCCGGAGAAGGAACGGCAGCCGCCGTCGGCGGCAACTCCGCTCCGAAGTTCACGGACAGCTCGCTCCTGGCGGATTGGGCCAGAGATAGCGTGACGGAGGCCTTCCGCCTCGGTCTTTTGCAAGGGAATCCGGACGGCTCGTTTGGCGGAACCGCGAAGATGACACGAGCGGAAGCGGCCGCGGTGCTGTACAAATTGACGAAGCTGCTTCCGGAATAGCCGGTTTACGCAATTGACGGAGTTGCTCACGGAGTAGCCGGTTTGCGATTTGGCAAAGTTCTATCACGATTACGAGGTGATTCCAGTGGCGATTATCATCAGCGTTGACGATACGGATCAGCTTTCAACCAAGGGCATCAAAGGGACCGGCGACGTGGCTCAGGGAATGGCCGCAGCCATCGAACAGAATCGCTGGGGAACAGTTGAGCGGGTCACCCGGCATCAGCTGCTGCTCCATAAGGACATTCCCTATACCTCCCACAACAGCTCGATGTGCTTTAAAGCTCATTTATATGATGAGGTTTCACTGGCCGAGGTCATCGGCTTTTGCAGCCGCTATCTGGAGCAGGAAAGCGAATCGGAGTCGGACCCCGGGCTATGCATCGTCGACCTCGATCGGCTGGCCGAGCCCGATCGCCTCGTCGCGTTTGGATACGAAGCTAAACGCGTCGTGCTGACTATGCAACAGGCGGAAGAACTGGCGAGAGAGCTGGGCGTTCATCTGTCCCGGCACGGAGGGACGGGGCAAGGCATCATAGGAGCCTTGGCCGGAGCGGGGCTGCGGCTCAGCGGAAACGACGGCGCCTTCAAGGACAGGCACAGGCTGGGCGAGCCCGGAACGGAAACGACTGCGGCGGAGCTCTGCCGGCTTGCGGCGGTCGACCGGGTCGGGAGCATGGACGGGCGCTTTCTGGAAGGCGGGGAAGTGGTCGTGCTGGGCAGAATGGTCAAATCCATCCTGTCCCAGGGCATGGCCGTCATCCCCGTTGAACCGCTGGATTCGGCGACGGACGGACAGAAGCGGTGGATCACCTGCTCCAAGGAGCAGATTCACCGCAAGCAAGGAGGGCGAGCATGAGCCCGACTGCGGAAGAGCGCGCCGGGGCCTGCCCCTTCTTTCGGCCGGATGTGGAGGAGGAATGGGCCGCGGAAGAGCCGATTTCCTGCTTGAACTGCTATTTCCGCCGCTGGGAATCCACCGATTCGTTTCAGTGCATGGCGGGTCGCCCGTCGGATCATTGAAATAGCCCGATTCGCACAAGGGGGAAGCGCAATGTTTGATATCGCCATCATCGGGGCGGGCATCGTCGGAGCGTCCATTGCCAGAGAGCTGTCCAGGTACCGCCTGCGCATTCTTTTGCTGGAGAAGAACTCCGATGTGGGCGGGGAAGCGACCATGGCCAACAGCGGAATTGTCTATAACGGTCACAACACCCGCAAGGAAAAGATGAAGGGGCGGCTGACGCTTGCGGGAAGCCGAATGTTCCCCGAGCTGTGCCGGGAGCTGGACGTTACCTACAAGAGCACCGACATGATCATCGCCGGCTTTGACGACGAAGACATAAAAGCGCTGGCGGAGCTGTATGAGCGAGCAGCGGGCAACGGCATCGCCGGAGCGCGTCTCGTCGACGGCGCGGAGGCTTTGCGGCTGGAGCCGCTGTTGAACGGCAATGTCCGTTCCGCATTATTCAATCCCGGCTGCGCCGTCGTGGACCCGTGGGAGCTGTGCATCGCGCTGGCCGAGAACGCCATCCGGAACGGCGTCGAGCTGCGCCTCCGCTCGCAGGTAACCGCTATTGAGCGGCAGGACGGCGGCTTCGTCCTCACCGTCAACGGCGAAGAGCGCTGCGTAGCCGCTCTCGTCGTCAACTGCTCCGGCGCATACGCGGACCGGGTCAACGCCATGACCGCCTCCGCTCCCTTCGCGATCGAACCGAAGCGCGGGCAGTATGCCGTGCTGGATCGAAACGCCGACTTTCACCCGAGGCATATCATCTGCCACAGCAAATCCGAAAGCGAAAAGAACGCGATGATCATTCCCGCCGTCAGCGGCAACGTCCTGATCGGCCCGCATATGGAAAAGGTAAGCGGCAAGGAAGCGAAGGAAACGACCGCCGAGGCGATGGAAAAGCTGATGAAATCCGCCGCCAAAATATCCGGAGCCGCTGCCGGACAGCGGGTCATCCGCAGCTTCTCCGGCCTCAAAGCCAAGTGCAGTCTGGGCGATTACTATATCGAAGAATCGCGGGAGGTGCCGGGATTCATCCAGGCGGCGGGGATCAACAATCCCGGGCTGACCTCTTCCCCCGCCATCGCCGCCCGGGTGGCCGGAATCGTCCGCGGCATCTGGGAGCGGGAGGGCCGGGAATGGGCAGCGAATCCCGGTTTTGACCCGCGCCGAACCCGCATTACACCATTCAGGAGGATTCCGGATCAGGAGAAAAACGACTGGATCGTCGGGGATCCGGCTTACGGGCGGATCATCTGCCGGTGCGAGGAGATCAGCGAAGGGGAGATTCGTGCCGCCATCCGGCGAGGAGCGGGCGCGGAGACGGTCAAGTCCATCCGCAAGAGAACGCGGGCCGGCATGGGCCGCTGCCAGGGCGGCTTCTGCGGACCGCGGGTGACGGAGCTGCTGGCGAGCGAGCTCGGCCGGCCGCTGGATGAGATCGAATACGAAAACGGCGGCTCGCGGCTTCTGATCGAGCCTCTGCCGTGACGGACGCAGCCGGAATAAGAGCTTACGCCTGTGAGATGCAGAAGAGAAGGGGGGACATGGCAATGGAGCATTGCGATCTGGCGATCATCGGCGGCGGCCCGGCGGGAATGGCCGCTGCTCTTGCCGCGGAGTGTGCGGGGGTGGGGAGCATAGTCATGCTCGAACGGGAGCAGGAGCTGGGCGGAATTTTGCAGCAGTGCATTCATACCGGCTTCGGGCTGAAGTATTTCCACAGCGATTTGACCGGTCCGGAATACGCCGAGCGGTTCATCCGGCAAATCCGGGAATCCGGAATCCGCTGGAAAGCCGATACGACCGTGCTGAGCATGAGCCGGGAGAAGAGGCTGCGCATCGTCAGCCCGGCGGAAGGCTTCCGGGAGCTGCAGGCGGGCGCCGTCATCATCGCCACCGGATGCCGGGAGAGAACCCGGGAGGCGCTCGGCATACCCGGCTCGCGGCCTGCCGGAGTATGGACGGCGGGCACCGCCCAGCGGTATATGAACATCGAAGGCTACAAGGTCGGAGAGCGGATCGTCATTCTCGGATCGGGAGACATCGGGCTGATCATGGCCCGACGGCTGACGCTGGAGGGCTCACGGGTGTTGACGGTGGCGGAAATCCGCTCGCAAAGCCCCGGGCTGCGCCGCAACCTTGTGCAGTGCCTGGAGGATTTCCAGATTCCGCTGCTGTTGAACCATACGGTCACTTGCATATTAGGCCGCGATCGGGTGGAGGCGGTTATCCTCTCGCAAGTGGATCAAGACTTAAAGCCCATACCCGGCAGCGAGATGACGCTTGCATGCGACACGCTGCTCATCTCCGCCGGGTTGATACCCGAAAATGAGCTGGCAGTCCAGGCCGGCCTGGAGCTGGATGCCAAGACGGGCGGGTTGCGGGTTAACCCCGACCTGGAGTCGAGCGAGGACGGGATCTTCGCCTGCGGCAACGCCTTATTCATCCACGACCTGGCCGACAGCGTAACGCTGGAGGGAGAGCGGGCGGGACGCTCGGCCGCGCGCTACCTCCAAAACCTGGCTCGACAAGAAGGAGCTTGACCGTCATGAGCGAATTCAAGAGCTTCGTATGCATTATCTGCCCGCAGGAATGCGCGCTGACGCTTTATCCGGACTCCTCTGTTACAGGGAACCGCTGCGACAGAGGAAGGGAATTCGCCCAGCAGGAAGCCGCCCTTCCTTCGCGGGTTCTTACCACCACTATTTCCGTGGAAGGGGGCGCATGCCGCAGGCTTCCCATCCGTTCCAGCGCTCCGGTTCCGAAACACCTTGCTCCCCGCTGGCTGGAGCTTGCCAAGAGACTGCAAGCGCAAGCGCCCATCGAATTAGGAGAGGTTCTGCTGCGGGACGCACTGGGAACCGGCACTGACATCGTCGCGGCCAAGAGCGTTCCGCTTCGGGAGCATGGATAGAAATCTTTTGCATCGAAAAAAATGACTCCGTCTTGTGGCTGTGCTCCGTCTCCTTGAATATACAGAGTATAAAAATGACCTCTGAGGAGTCTGATCCATGGCCAGCTCAAAATGGAGTCTGCATAAATTTTATTACCGCGATGAATTTATCCGCAAATTTCTGCCCGAAACCGCAGTGTTGGACCAAACGACGCTGCAGCAATTTCTCGACAAATACAAATCGGTCTATATCAAGCCGGATACCCGCCACGGCGGAAACGGAGTCATTCTCGCGCGCAAGACGGACAACGGATATTCGTACACGGCGATCAATGGAAAGAAAGCGGAAAGCGAAGCCGATGTGAAATCGCTGGAAGAGCTGTACCGCAAAATAAAAAGCCGCTCCATCGATGATACTTATATCGTTCAGCAAGCTATTCCATTGGCGACCGTTAAAGGCCGCCCTTACGATATACGCTCCATGATGATGCGCAAGCCCGGCGGCAAATGGGATTTTTACGGATTTTTCGCCAAAGTGGCGGGGCCGGTTACGATTATCACCAATGTATGCCGCTCCGGCGGCTATGTGATCACCATTGAAGAAGCGATGCGCAGATCGCTTGGACTGACGCCTGCTCAAATGGAACAAACCAAACGGCGCTTGCTGGAGCTAAGCTATAAAATAAGCAACCGGTTCAATAAGTATAAGGCGTCTACCACCCAGATCGGCATTGACTTTGCTCTGGATACGGAAGGAAATATATGGATCATCGAAGTCAATTTTGACCTGCCCGCGCATTCCGGCAACTCCTTCGCCAAGCTTCCCGACAAAACCAATTATTATCGGGTGCAAAGAATGAAGGTATATCTGCGCTCGCTTAAACAAAAGAAGCTGCAAGCCGGCAAGAAGAAGTAAGGGAGGGCCCGCCTGCCATGCCGGAAATTAAGCTGTCCGCCGTCGGCGATATTTTAATGATCGGGCCCATTCTCTCTCTTGCCAAGCTTAAGGGCGAGGATAAATACAACTTTGAGCCGCTGTTCGATAGGGTTGCCTCTCATTTCAAGCATAGCGACTTCGTGATCGGCAACCTGGAAACTCCATTAGCGGGCAGGGAATCCCGCTACACCCAAAAAAATCGCCGCACCGGATTTTCCATGTTCAACTGCCCGGATGAATTGGCCGCGGCCCTTCGCACGGCCGGCTTTCATTTCGTTACGACAGCGAATAATCATTGCATGGATCGAGGCGAAGCCGGATTAACCCGAACGCTCCAGGTGCTCGACAAACATGGGTTGGAGCATACCGGCACCTTTGCTGCGAATCCGGGTCAGGATAATCATTGGATCAAGGAAGTCAAGGGGATTCGACTCGGGATTGCCAGCTATACGAGAACGACCAACCGCAATCCGCTGCCGCAGGGCAAGCCTTGGGCCGTGAATAGAGTAGATCCGAACGACCCAGGCAAGCTGCTCGAGCATGTCCGCCGCTTGAAGCAGCAGGCGGATGTCGTCATCGTCTGTATTCATTTTGGCACGGAATGCTGCCTGTATCCCAATGCGGCCCAGAAGCGGCTCGTCGAATTGCTGTTCAAGAACGGGGCGCATATCGTGCTGGGCTGTCATCCCCACGTCATTCAACCGGTCGTTTCCCGGAACGGCAAGCTGGCGATTTATTCACTCGGCAATTTCGCTTCCACCCGCTTGTACCACAATCCCCACACCAACTGCGGGCTTATTTTTCAATTTACCGTAACCAAAGGAGTTAACGGTCAAATCGCTATATCGCATGTAAATGATGTGCCGACATGGTCCACCCGCCTTAAGACGCCAAGCGGTGGCCGCTATAAGCTGCTGCCGCTCCTCAAGACGCTCCGGGAACCGGAACTTGGGCAATCCGAGACAGACCGGGAGTTGATGAAGAAGATCTGGAAGGCAACCTCCGCGCGGTTGTAGGTACGGTTCTAGGCATTACCTGACTTTTGGGGTAAAAATGGAGCCGTTTATTCAGCGTGTTTTGCCTGCTTTAAGGTTTCTCCATGACCTCCGAGTTCGGGAGGTCTTTTTTTTTTCAAATCATTGAAGCAGGCTGCGGACGAATTATCGCGGCGAGTGAGAGCGGTATATTAATTCCTATATTCCGATGTAAATACTCAAATTAATGGTTGACAAGATAATGCTGGCAATAATAATATTGAATTGCGGGCGACGCTTACGGGGTTTTATTTTGAAGGGCGGTGATTCTGCTTGATTGATCGGATGCTGGACTATCTGTCCAAGAACCACGACGTCTATGTTGCCGCCGTACTGACGCACATCGGCATCAGCCTTGCGGTTATGTCGATCGGAATATGGATAGCCGTTCCCTTAGGGGTATTGTGCGCAAAGTTCTGGAAGCTGTCTCAGCCGGTGCAAGGGCTGTTCAACATTCTCCGTCTGATTCCCAGCCTTGCCATTCTGATCGTGATGATGCCGGTGCTCGGAACGGGTCCTGCTCCCGCGATATTTGCCTTGACGCTGCTGGCTTTTCCGGCTATTTTGATCAACACGAGCATCGGTTTCACCGGAATCAGCCCCTCGGTTATCGAGGCAGCGAGAGGCATGGGGATGAGCCCGCGGAGGATTTTGTTTACGGTTGAATTCCCGCTTGCCTTGCCTATGATCATGACGGGAATAAGGACGGCTGCCGTGGAAGTGATCGCGAGTGCGACATTGGCCGCTTACATCGGCTCCGGGGGGCTTGGCGAGCTGATCATCATCGGCTTGACACTGCCGAGCACAGCCATTTTACTCGTCGGGGGGGTGTCGGTAGCGGTGCTGTCCATCGCCGCGGATGTGATTCTGTCCATTGCCCAGAAGCGACTTACGAGATATTTGTGGGTTAATTGAGAGCTGAATATTGCAATGTTCCGTGGATATTCTATTTTTTATAGGGGTGAGAAAAGCATATGAAAAGATCCATTAAGTCCAGACTCGGCATCTCGTTAGTAACCATCGTCATCCTGTCCATTTTGCTCGCGGGCTGCTCGAAGAAAAATGCAAGCGGTCCGGAAATCACCGTGGGCTCGAAGGATTTTACCGAGTCGCTGGTCCTGGCGGAGATCTATTCGCGGGCGTTGGAAGACAACGGATTTTCAGTAAAAAGAGAATTCAATATCGGCGGGGAAGGACCTCACGCAGCGCTGCTGAAAGGAAGCATCGACCTCTATCCGGAATATACCGGAACGGCGCTCACGGTCATTTTAAAGGAGCCGGCATTGTTTGACGCTAAGCAAGTGTACGACAAGGTTGCTGCCGAATACAAAGAGAAGTTCAAGCTCGTCCTGCTCAACCAGGCCAATATCAACGACTCGCAAGGTCTTGTCATCACCAAGAAGGCTTCGGATGCATACGGCATCAAGACGATTTCCGATCTGCAGGCGAAGGCGGACAAGATCAGATATGCCTCCAACGGCTCCTTTGATGAACGCGAGGATGGTCTTATCGGTCTGAGAAAAGTGTATGGCGAGTTTAACTTCAAATCCTCAAAGGTATATAGCGGCGGCATCAAATATCAGGTGCTTAAGAATGACGAGGCCGATCTGGCCGTCGCCTACACGACAGAGGGCTCGCTGGTCGATCCGCAATTCGTCGTGCTGAATGATGACAAGCATCTGTGGCCGCCTTATTATGTGGCGCCGGTCGTCAGAGAGAGCACATTAAGCAAGTCGCCAAAGGTGGCGAATATCCTCAACGCCGTGTCCGCGAAGCTGGACAATCCTGCGATCATCAAGCTCAACGCCGCCGTCGATATCGACAAAAAAGAGTATGAGGAAGTGGCGGGCGGCTATTTCGATACGATCAAGGCCGATGTGAAAGCGGCAGCCAACCAATAAGCGATTATAGACGGTTGGGTGGAGAGGGGTTGATATCGTGAGCAGGACAGCGCTTGAATTTAAAAACATAAGAAAAAGATTCCCCCATGCGGAGGCTGACGCCGTATCCGATGTCAGCCTTACCGTAAATGAAGGCGATTTTGTCACCATACTTGGAACGTCCGGCTCCGGGAAAACCACGCTGTTAAAGATGGTCAACCGCATCTACGAAAGCACTTCGGGCGATCTCTACTTCTATGGTGAGAATGTTAAAAAGCTGAAAGTGGAGGACTATCGGAGAAAAATCGGCTATGTCATCCAGCAGATCGGGCTGTTTCCCCATATGACCGTAGCGGACAACATCGCTACCGTTCCCAAAATTCTTCGTTGGAGCAAGGAGAGAATTACTGCCCGCGTGGAAGAACTGCTTGAGCTGGTGGGATTGCCGGGAGAAAGCTACCGGAAGAGGTACCCTGCGCAGCTCTCCGGCGGGCAGCAGCAGAGGGTTGGGCTGGCGCGGGCGATGGCCGCCGACCCTCAGATCATGTTGATGGATGAGCCGTTCGGCGCAATTGATGCGATCACAAGACAGAATCTGCAGGATGAACTGATCCGCATCCAGCAAAAACTGAATAAAACGATCCTGTTTGTCACCCATGATATTCATGAAGCTTTTAAGCTCGGCAATAAAGTCATCATCATGGACCAGGGGAAGGTTCAGCAGTATGACACGCCTTACCAGATTCTTTTTCATCCTGCCAATGAATTTGTTGCGCAATTGGTAGCATCCGAAAATATAATCAACCGGCTCAAGATTCTGAAAGCTGAAACCGCCGTACAGCCATTAACCCGGACCCCGGGAAATTCAGATATCTATATCGGCAAGGACGAGTTTCTCGACAGCGTGCTGTCCAAGTTTTTTGAAACGGGCAAGAACTCTATCATTGTGACGGATGAGGATGGCAACCCGGTCGGCGAAATCGCCTGGGATCAGTTAAACCGGATCAGTGAGAGGGGAATCGTTCATGCTCCAATCGATAGCTGATTTCCTTGCCTATTTTGCCAAATATCATGACAAAATGCTTGCGATGACGCTTGAGCACCTGCAGATTGTTGCGACAGTATTGCTGATCTCGATCGTGATCGCTGTGCCGCTCAGCCTCGCTCTCTATCATTCGCACAAGCTGTCAACGATTGTCCTGGCCATACTCGGAGCGCTGTATGCCATCCCCAGCCTTGCCTTCTTTGCAATCCTTATCCCGCTTAGCGGATTGGGCATGCCAACGGCCGTTATCGTGCTGGTCGTCTATTCCCAGTTTATTTTGGTGAGAAATATTTTGGCCGGTTTTAAATCGGTCGATGCTTCCTTGCTGGAAGCCGGGCGGGGCATGGGGCTTAGCGCAGCGCAGCTATTTTTCCGAGTGCAGCTGCCGCTCGCCATGCCCGCTTTGCTCGGCGGTCTCAGGTTGGCGGTCATTTCCACCATTGGGATGGCGACGATAGCGGCGACGATTGGGGCGGGAGGGTTGGGCACGCTGCTTTTTGACGGGCTCCGCATGAATTTCCCGATGAAGATCGTTTGGGGAACCGTTTTGGCCTCGGCCTTATCCCTGATCGCCAACTGGATTCTTTCATTTTTTGAAAAACGGGCGCTGAAACGGGCACGCGGCGAATTGCATCTGCCGAAAACGGACCGGCAGCCCAAAAATCTTCGCCAGGCTTATGAAGAGTAAAGGGAGCGGCGTGGGCTTGACCATGCCTATCCAAAAAGAAACGATACCTCAAAAGGATATCGTTTCTTTTTTCATGCGGATTTTGCGAACTTAAACGGAAGGCCGGTTCGGCTCATGGAATCTGCCTATATTGGTGTTTGCCGTCGGATGTTCCTTGATGCTTTCCACGTTGCTGGCTTTGTCGGCCATCGACTGCATCTTCCGGTTCAAGGATTTCTTTTTGCCCAAGTTCTCTTCCTCCTCCAAGGGTTAACGGATTAGAATTAGTATGGATGTATCGTCGCGAGTCGATTCCGCTTATCGCAATTTCGGTTTCGCTTATTATCCTTATTCCCGGGAGGTCCCATGAGACGAAGACGATGGTTGCTTATCATCATGCTCCTTCCGCTCCTGGCGGCGGCCGGCTGCGCGGAGGGGACGGGGCATATCACGATTCATAAAAACGGCAGCATGGATGTCAATCTAAACGTAGGAATGAACCAACGCACGGCCATGTTCATGGTTCCCCAAATCGATGGGAAAATTGGGGACAAGACGCGGGAGGCGGGGTTCGAATTTGAAGCGGATCGCAGCGATGGCTCCGTGGAGTACCGGATTGCCAAACACTACGATTCGATCCAAACGGCGGACTCCAAGCTGAACTTAAAAATTCAGAAAATTCTGACTTTTCAGATGATGAAAAAGAGACTATAATGAACTATACAACTTCATAGCCGCCGGGACGCAGCCATGCAGCCAGAACCAGGTTTTATGGAAACAACCGTCGCACCTTTGACAGTTTCATGTTCCTCCTGAGGAAAGATCGTGAAATGGGTTAAGGTGTCTTTGTCGTTGAGTTACATCGTGATCAAGATGAAGGAGGGAGCCTGCGTGAGTTTATTCCTGGACAAGCTGACGGATTACCGCAATAGAGAGCAGAGTTTGAGCTGGGAAGGCACCTTCTTGGACTATCTCGAGCTCATAAAGGAGCGCCCGGAGATCGCCGGGCTCGCCCACGACCGCATCTACCGGATGATCGAAAGAGCGGGGACTCTGGACAGAGGGGAGGGTAGACGGGAGTACAAATTTTTCAACTCGGCCCTGTTCGGATTGGAGGATGATCTGCAGACGCTGGTGGAAGAGTATTTCCGTCCCGCCGCCCAGCGGCTCGATGTGCGGAAGAGGCTGCTGCTCCTCATGGGGCCGGTGAGCGGGGGAAAATCGACGCTCGTCTCGATGCTGAAGGAAGGGCTGGAGAAATTTTCGCGCACAGATGAAGGGGCGGTCTACGCAATCAAGGGCTGCCCGATGCAGGAGGAGCCGCTTCACCTCATTCCCGCGGAGCTGAGGGCGGAGTTTGCCGAGGAGTACGGAGTGCGCATCGAAGGGGACCTGTGCCCGATCTGCCGGCTGCGCCTGGAGACGGATTACGGCGGACGGATCGAGCGAATGCCGGTCGTGCGGGTGCTCTTCTCGGAAGCGAGCCGCACCGGGATCGGCACCTTCGCTCCTTCCGATCCGAAATCGCAGGACATCGCCGACCTGACGGGAAGCATCGATTTCTCCACCATCTCTCAATACGGATCGGAGTCGGACCCACGGGCGTACCGGTTCGACGGCGAGCTGAACAAGGCCAACCGCGGGCTGATGGAATTTCAGGAGATGCTGAAATGCGACGAGAAGTTTCTCTGGAACCTGCTGTCGCTCACCCAGGAGGGCAATTTCAAGGCGGGCCGGTTCGCGCTCATCTCCGCCGACGAGCTGATTGTAGCGCATACGAACGAGACAGAATACCGCTCGTTTATCGCCAACAAGAAGAATGAGGCTCTGCATTCGCGGATGATCGTCATGCGGATTCCCTATAACCTGAAGGTGAGCGAGGAGGAGCGGATCTATTCCAAGCTGATCGGGCAGTCGGACATCCGCGGCGTTCATCTCGCTCCGTCGGCGCTCTGGACGGCCGCCGTCTTCAGCGTCCTCTCCCGGCTGAAGGACTCGAAGAAGCCCGGCATCGACCTGCTGAAGAAAATGTATCTCTATGACGGCGCTGAGCCGGACGGGACGAAGAGCGGGGACGTGCCGGAGCTGCGCAAGGAGTTCCTCGACGAGGGCATGTCCGGCGTCGATCCCCGTTATGTCATCAACCGCATCTCAAGCGCTTTGATCAAGGGGGACAAGTCCTGTCTGAACGCCCTCGATGTGCTGAAGTCGCTCAAGGAGGGGCTGGACCAGCACGCCTCCATCTCCAAGGAAGAGCGGGAGCGGCTGCTCGGCCTCATCACCCTCGCCCGCCAGGAATATGACCACAAGGCGAGGACGGAAGTGCAGCGGGCGTTTGTCTACTCGTTTGAAGAGTCCGCCCATACGATCATGAACAATTACCTCGACAACGTGGAAGCCTATTGCAACGGCTACAAGCTGAGCGATCCGATCACCGAGGAGGAACGCGACCCGGACGAGAAGCTGATGCGCTCCATCGAGGAGCAGATCGGCATCACGGAGAACCAGAAGAAGGCGTTTCGGGAGGAGATTCTGATCAAGATCTCCACCCTCGCCCGCCGCGGCAAGAAATTCGACTACACCTCGCACGAGCCGCTGAAGGAAGCGATCGAGAAGAAGCTGTTCAGCGATCTGAAGGATGTTGTGAAGATCACCACCTCCGCGAAAAATCCGGACGAAACGCAGCTGAAGCGGATCAACGAGGTATCGGCGCGGCTGATCGAGCATCACGGGTATTGCGCTTCCTGCGCCAACGAGCTGTTGAAATACGTCGGCAGTCTGTTGAACCGCTGAGGATGGGCGGGGGCACGACGCGAGAGCAGGAAAGCCAGAGCGCGGAGGAAGCCCAAGCCCGGCAAGCGGAGTAAAAAAATACAGCGAAAGGGTGGGGACGCATGCAGGAGCCATTGTTTATTCTCTCCCGGGACGACTGGTCGCTCCACCGCAAAGGGGAGTCGGATCAGGCGCGCCACAACCGCAAGGTGAAGGAGGCGATCCGCGAGCATCTCACCGACATGGTGAGCGAGGAGGCGATCATCACCTCCTCGGGCGACCGGACGATCAAGGTGCCGATCCGCAGCCTGGACGAGCCCAAGTTCCGCTACGATGAAGCGGATCGCCAGCGGGTGGGGCAAGGAGGCGGCGGGACGCAGGTGGGCGACGTCATCGGGCAAGCCGGGCAAGACCCGAGCGGGCAGTACGGGTCGGCGCCGGGCCAGGGGAACGGTCCCAGTGCTGGCGACCAGCCCGGCACCGACTATTATGAGGCGGAGGTGACGGTGGACGAGCTGGCGGAGCTGATCTTCGAAGACCTTCAGCTTCCCCGGCTGCAGCCGAAGAGCGAAACGGAGCTCACGGTGGAGGACATCCGCTTTACCGATGTCCGCCGCCGGGGGATGATGGGCAACATCGACAAGCGCCGCACCTTGATGGAATCGCTCAAGCGGCGGGCGCTGTCCGGCTCCGGCGGGGACGGAGCGGATTTGGGCGTGGAGCCAGGACTGATCCGCAATGAAGACATGCGCTTCAAGACGTGGGAGGAGATCCGCCGTCCGCAGAGCGCCGCGGTCGTTCTGGCGATGATGGATACGTCGGGCTCCATGGGAACCTTTGAGAAATACATGGCCCGCAGCTTTTATTTCTGGATGGTGCGGTTTCTCCGAACCAAGTACGAGCAGGTCGAGATCTGCTTCCTCGCCCACGACATCGAAGCGAAGCGGGTGGATGAGGAGGCTTTCTTCCAGAAAGGGGAGAGCGGCGGGACGAAATGCTCGTCCGCTTACCGGCTGGCGCTGGAGCTCATCGACCGGGAGTATCCGGCTTCCCGCTACAACGCGTATGCCTTTCATTTTACGGACGGGGACAACCTCGATTCGGACAATGCGGCAACTGCCGAACTGGCGATGAACCTGCTCGGGAAGACCAATCAGCTTGGATACGGGGAAATCCGCAGGTACCCTCATGGCGGCAAGCTGTGGGAAGTACTCTCCGGGATCGAACACGATGCCTTCAGCCGCTCCGTGCTGCGGGAAAAGAGCGACGTTTACCGGACATTAAGGGACTTTTTTGGAGAGGCGCAGGTAAGCTGACAGGGAAGGGGGGCCATGAGCGATGAACCAGACGGAGTACGAGCAATTGGAGCGGGCCATCGGCAAGCTGACGGAAATGGCGTCCGGGCAGGGGCTGGATTTTTTCCCGATGCGCTATGAGGTCTGCCCTGCCGAGGTGCTGTACTCGATCGGCGCTTACGGAATGCCGACGCGCTTCTCCCATTGGAGCTTCGGCAAAGCCTACCAGCGGATGAAGGCGGAATACGACTTCGGGCTCAGCCGCATCTACGAGCTGGTGATCAACTCCGATCCCTGCTTCGCCTTCCTGCTCGACCGCAACACCCTGCTGCAAAACAAGCTGATCGTCGCCCACGTGCTCGGGCACAGCGATTTTTTCAAGAACAACGCGATGTTCGCGGCGACGGACCGCGGCATGGTCGAGCGGATGGCTGTGTTCGCCGGGCGGATGCGGGAGTTCGAGCAGGAATTCGGCATGGATGAGGTGGAGCGGACGCTGGACGCCGCCCTGGCGATCCAGGAGCACATCGATCCCCAACAAGCGCGTTTCAGACGGGGAGGCGGATATCGCGAATCGGAGGGCGGCGACAAGGATGTCATGGGCTTCATCGCTGCGGCGAGCCGCAGCTTGCAGGACTGGCAGCGGGAAGTGGTGTATTCGCTGCGGGAGGAGATGCTGTATTTCTGGCCGCAGATGGAGACGAAGATCCTCAATGAAGGCTGGGCGACCTATTGGCATCTGCGGCTCGTCCGCCAGCTCGATCTGGATGACGCGGAGATCGTCGAGTTTGCCAAGATGAACGCGGGAGTCGTCCAGCCGGGCCGGGGAAGCCTCAATCCTTATTATCTCGGGTACAAGATGCTGCAGTATCTGGAGCGGACGGAAGGGCTGGAGGCGCTGTTCGAGATCCGCGAGCTGGAGTCGGACGTCTCCTTCCTGCGCAATTATCTGAACAAGGACTTGGTCGAAGAGATGGACCTGTTCCTGTTCAAGCGCGAGCAGGACGTCTATCGGGTGACCGACAAGGAGGTGTCCGCTGTCCGGGATACGCTCATCCGGCAGCGTGCCAACGGCGGTTTTCCTTACCTCACCGCCATGGACGGCGACTACGGCGGCCGGGGCGAGCTCTTGCTCCTGCACCGCTATGAAGGGCTGGAGCTGGACCGCCGCTATGTGGAACGGACCTTGCCGCTCGTCCACCGGCTGTGGGGCCGGCCCGTCCATCTGCACACCCGGACGAGAGATGAGGGAGAAGTGAAGTATTGCTACGACGGGTCGGAGCTTAAGGCCGGATGAGGAAGGGCCGCGCATGAACGAGGGTCCGTTCGCAAGAGCGGACCTTTTGCTAGTGCTCGGCATCTTAAAAATACCAACGTGTTAACTTGCTGAGCGATAGGACGAGTATGTCGATTCATTAGAATGCCCCGTCATCTTCCGGCAGGTTCGTTTGGGCATTAATGGTAATAAACGCATGGGAATTAGCGTTTCCCCGTATGGAGGGAGCGCTCCGCCAGCTGTCCAGGTTGAGCGCTGACTCGCTTTGACCTTCGTCGTCCCTCCGATCCGGCTGCTCTCGGGGCGTGTTGCGGTACGAGCTAGAGCACGATTGCGGCACGAGCTACAGCACGATTGAGGTACGAGCTACAGCACGATTGCGGTACGAGCTACAGCACGATTGCGGTACGAGCTACAGCACGATTGCGGCGAGCGCTGCGGCAAAACTGCAAAAAGGCATCAATTTTCCGCTCGATCCGTCCTCCAGCCCTGTATTCCTGCGAAAATACAGGTTTTTTTCCGTCATCCCCCGGGATCGAGGCTGCCATCCGAAAATTTCCTGCATAATCGCAGGTTTCTTTCCCCAGTTGAGGGAAATTCATCTAAATTCCTGCACAATTGCAGGTTTCCTATCCGCCAACGAAAATCACATCTCCTGCCCGCAATCAAACCAACCACAAGCCGAACTGTCCGCTGTCCCTTCCACCCGTCTGCGTTTCCATTACTTCCGATTGAATCGCTCCTCGCCTCCCCGGCCGATCCTTCTCACCGGATTCGCTTGGTCTACACGCCCAAGCTCACTCCCGGCAGAGCCAGACCGTGATGGGGTTCGGCCTTCCGGTTCATCGCCTGATCGAGCCGAGCGGCTTCGCCAGCAGCACATTGGACCTGCAGAAGAGAATCGCCCGATTGATCGGCTGCTACAACGCGACGCTGGTCAATCCGTTCAAGTTGATCGAACTCAAGCCGGGACAAGTTGCAGTGTCCTGATGCATCCATTCTATGATAAACTCATAGAAAGCAATCATACGCTAACCCAGTAAAGGAATGATGATGAGAGAATGGCCGCATCCGAGTGGTCTTTAAATGAAGTGAAGCAGATGTGCGGGGCGACGAATTACAGCCGAGGGTCGAGCTATTACACAGCGGGACGTGTCCGGGGCTTGAAGGTAGACGAAGAACTCGATCGCTATACCGCTAAAGTAATAGGAACCCATACTTATGACGTCGAAATCTCCGTTGACAAAGCGGGAGATGTGGAGATGAACTGCACCTGTCCCGCCTTCGAGGATAATTGGTGCTGCAAGCACATTGCCGCCGTGCTGATCGCCGTAAGCAAGCAGCAGGCATTGTCCGCGCGCAGGCCATCTCAACAGATTCCACAGACTCCACAGACTCCCGGGCCTTGGCTGGCGAGCCTCTATGCGCCTCCTGCTGCCAAACCCGCCTATCACTTAGCGGACCGTCTCATTGCGCTGGCAGGGGAGTTGGAGGACGGGGAAACGAAGGTCGGCGAGAATTCCGGCATGTCCGGTGAACAAGGGCTTCGGGCGAACGACGAGAAAGAGCGGCTTAAATTCGAATATGTTTTCAAAATGTATAACGGCCGCTATCAATCACAATTTTTGTCCGTCGAGCTTCGGGCAGGAGTCAAGCGGACTTATGTCGTTTACAGGATCAGTCAATTTCTGGAGTATTTAGAAGCGAACAAGAGTTTTGCGATGACCGCACGCTTCACCTTTGATCCGAAAAACCAGCTTATCCATCCGGCAGATCGCAAGTTTCTCGAGATCCTGCTGCTCCTGAAGAACTCCGAAACGATGATCAAAGAAACCGATTACTACTCCAGTACAGCGGACGGGCGTTCGCTTATCGTGACGCCGCTGGCGTGGGAGAGGATGAAGCCGCTGTTGCCGGAGGTGGGTGCCGTTCTGGAAGGAGCTGCCGGTCCGCCTGTTCCGATGCTTCCTTTGCAGGAAGCTCCCAAACTGGGGTTTACCATAGACAAAGACACGAAGGGTAACTACCGGTTGTTGACGAGCGGTTTGACGGGGCTGACGCTTCTGCCTGATTATTCCTGTCTGATGGCGGGCGGAAAGCTGTACCAGGTGGATCCTTCGTATTTGGCCCGGATCGAACCGCTCGTCCGCCAATTTGACTGGCGGCAGCCCGTGCCGATCTCCCCGGAACAAATCGAGCCCTTCGTCCAGAGCGCAGTCCCTGTGCTGCGCATGCTGGGGAGCGTTGAGCTTGCGCCTGCAGTCCGCAAGCGGATTCAGGAGCCTGGACTCGACGCCGGGCTGTATGTGGACTATGCCGATGAGACGCTGTCGGCCCGCCTGGAATTTCAATACGGCTCGATTGTCATTGATCCGCTTCAGGATGGCAAGACGTGGACGGAGGATGACTCTATTCTGATCCGGGATGCCCGCAAAGAGGCGTTCCTCTTGCGGGCATTGGACGGCGGTTCCTGGAATCGCACCGCGGCCGGATGGATCGCGGAGGGGGAGAAGGAAGTCTATGAGGCCCTCTTCGATCTTTTGCCGCTATTGGAGGAGCACGCCTCCATCTTCCTGACCCCGGCTGCCCGGCGGCTGGTTCTGGAGCATAAGCCTGCTCCCCGGGTCCGGGCCGATCTCAGCTCAGGGCTTGATCTGCTGGAGGTCTCTTTCGAGATGGAGGGATTCGATTCGCAGGAGATGGTTCATGTTCTCCAGGCACTCGTTGAGAAGAAACGCTATATCCGGTTGAAAAGCGGCACCTTTCTCTCCTTGCAGGATGAATCCTTTCAAGAGGTTCAAACCGTGCTGGACCGCTTGAATCTGAGCAAGCGCGAGCTGAAATCGACCTCTTTGCAGATGCCTTCCATCCATGCCTTACAGCTGCCGCAACAGGGCAAGTCACAGAAAGCGCTGCGATGGGGCAAATCTCTGAAAAGCTTTCTTCAACAGCTGCGGGAGCCCGATAGCGTGGAATATGCCGTTCCGGAGCAGCTGGAGGGTGTTCTTCGCGATTATCAGGTGCGCGGCTTCCAATGGTTGAAGACCCTATCCCGGTTTCGCTTCGGCGGCATTCTGGCCGATGACATGGGGCTTGGCAAGACCATTCAAAGCATCGCCTACATCTGCTCGGAGCTGAACGAGGCGACGGAGGACAGGAAGCAGATCCTGATTCTCTGTCCGGCTTCGCTCACCTACAACTGGGCCGAGGAGTTTGCCCGCTTCGCACCGGCGGTCAAGGTGCTGGTGGCGGCCGGCATGAAGACGGAGCGCAGCGGGCTTCTGGAAGGGGCGGAGAGCGGTGCGGCGGATGTGATTATCACCTCTTACCCGCTCCTGCGCCGGGACAGCGAGTTTTATGAAGGGAAGCCGTTTCACGCCATCATCCTCGACGAGGCCCAAGCCATCAAGAACGCAGCGTCCCAGACGGCACAGGCGGTCAAGACGCTCACGGCTTCGCGCGTCTTTGCGCTGACCGGGACCCCGATCGAGAACTCGGTAGATGAGCTGGGATCGATCTTCAGCGTGGTGATGCCTGCCCTGTTCGGCCGGGTCCCCTTCCGGGATGTGCCGACCGACCGATTGTCCGCGCTGGTGGCCCCCTTCATTCTGCGACGGCTGAAGGGGGATGTCCTGGAGGAATTGCCCGATCGCATCGAGACGGTTCAGCGCACGGAGCTTCTTGACGAGCAAAAGAAGCTATACCTTGCCTATCTGACGCAACTGCGAGAAGCGACGGAACGGGACCTCGAGACCGAGGGCTTCCAGAAGAGCCGCATGAAGATTCTGGCCGGGATCACCCGTCTGCGCCAGCTCTGCTGCCATCCGGCGCTGTTCCTGGAAAATTACGGAGGCGGCTCGGGCAAGCTGGACGAGCTGCTCGGGATCGTGCAGGAGAGCCGGGAAGCGGGGCGGCGGCTTCTGGTTTTCTCCCAATTCGCTTCCATGCTGAAGCTGATCCGGGAGCGCCTCGTCGAAACCGGATTGAAACCCCTCTATCTGGATGGCTCCACTCCGTCCGGGGAGCGGCTTGAGCTGTGCCACCGCTTCAATGAGGGCGAAGGCGACGTCTTCCTGATCTCCCTCAAGGCGGGAGGGACCGGACTTAACCTGACGGGGGCCGACACTGTCATTCTGTATGACCTATGGTGGAATCCGGCCGTTGAAGAGCAAGCCATCGGACGAGCCCATCGGATGGGTCAGAAGAAGGTCGTTCAGGTGATCCGCCTGGTGGCGGAGGGAACCATTGAAGAGAAGATCATGGAGCTGCAGGAACGCAAAAAGGATCTGATCGAGGAAGTTATTGAAGCGGGAGCGGGAAGCGCCACGAGGTTGTCCGAGGAGGACATTCGCGAGCTTTTGAAAATGTGAGGTCTTGGCGCCGCTACTGTCCCATTCCAGGCAGGTATGCAAGTTATTTGGTTAGCATAAAATAGGTTGACTGCTACAATATGCTAGTTTAAAATTTGGCTTATTAGCTACTATTATGAGGTGAGCGAATTGAATCCGACAGAACTCAAGCATGAAATGTCCGATGAACTGGCCCAGATTTTGCATTTTTGGATTCACCATACCATTGACCGGGAAAATGGCGGTTTCTTCGGCCGCATTGACAGCGACATGACCGTTCGCCCCGAAGCTCCCAAAGGCTTGGTGTTGAATGCCCGCATCCTATGGACGTTCGCCCGGGCCTATCGGCATGATCCGAAACCGGAATACCTGGATATGGCCGAGCGGGCGCTGGAATACTTGGAGATGTACTTCCGTGACCGGGAATTTTCCGGCTACTTCTGGATGGTGGATTATCAAGGGAACCCGCTGCAAACGAAAAAACAAATCTACGGACAAGCCTTTTACCTCTACGGCCTATCGGAATATATCCTGGCAACGGGACGAAACGATCTGCTCGGCCTGGCAGAGGAGCTGTTCGATATTGTCGAAAAGAGCTTTGATCCGGTCCACGGCGGATATATTGAAGCTTACGCGCGCAATTGGACCGAGGAAGGCGACCTCCGTCTCGGCGAGCATGATCAAAATGACAAGAAATCGATGAACACCCACCTTCATGTCCTTGAAGCTTATACCAATTACTACCGGGTCTGCAAGAGCCCCAGGCTGGAAGCCCAGTTCCGCCGGTTGATTAAGGATACGATCGATCAGATCATCGACCTGGACAAGGGGCATTTCCGCATGTTCTTCGACGAGGATTGGAGCCCGAAATCCAATCTGGTCTCCTACGGGCACGATATCGAAGGCAGCTGGCTGCTTATGGAAGCCGCGGAAGTGCTCGGAGACGAAGAACTCATCGAGCTTTCCAAGCAAGCTTCTTTAAGGATGGCCGATGCTGTGTTGAAGGAAGGCGTGGATACGGATGGCGCCGTGATGTGGGAAGGAGACACTAGCGGCGTATTGGATACGGATAAACACTGGTGGGGCCAAGCCGAGGCTGTCGTCGGCTTCGTTAATGCTTGGCAAGCAACAGGCGAAGAGCGCTATTGGCAAGCGGCCGTTAGCAGCTGGCAGTTTATTCGCGGGCACATCATCGATCGGGAAAACGGGGAATGGTACTGGAGAACGGATAAAAGCGGCAAGCCGTATCTCGCCGAAGCCAAGGTGAGCGAGTGGAAATGCCCGTACCATAACAGCAGAGCGTGTTTTGAGATCATCGAGAGATTGAAGTAGAGCGGCATGCGATTCGGTCTTGAGGGTGGTTTGCTGCTGTTGCGCGAGGTTTGTCCCAGTTGTCGTTTTAACTCACGAACTTCCGCTTGAAGTTTCTCGTTTTCTTCGAACAAGTAATCCATGGCTGACCGGGCAATCAAAACATTGACGCAGAATAGATAGCGTGCTATATATTGATATATAGCACGCTATTTAATATTCGATTTAACCACTTAAGGAGGCGAACGGTTATGGGTATTTTTTTCGAGGACAAGGCATTCGAGTTTGAGACGGTTCGGACTCTGAACTACTATAACTTCCAAGGTGCGGAACTCGGGGAAATTCAGGCCATCGTCCATAATATTCAAGAAGGCGACTTTGACAGCTGGTACAAAGCATGGTATGCGATGGCGGAGAAAGTAAGCAAATTGGCCGAAGGCTCACTCAGAGGAAATCACAATGTAAGCGCCAGGGAAGCTTATCTTCGAGCAAGCAATTATTATCGTACAGCCGAATTCTTCTTAAAAAACGACGAACCGGTTCGATTGGAATGCTATGGCAAAAGCGTAAGCACGTTTAGAAAAGCAATGCAACTAATGACCGACCGGTGGGAGCAAATCGATATTCCTTTCGAGAACGGGTATCTCAGCAGTTACTTGTATACGGCCGGCAAAGATGCGCCTACCCTCATTTTTATTGGCGGCTATGATTCAACCGTTGAAGAGCTATACTTTGCCGGTGGGGAGGCTGCGAGGAAGCGGGGCTTCAATGTTCTGATCTTTGACGGCCCGGGTCAAGGAGAGGCTTTGCGTATTCAGAAGATGGTGGCCAGATTCGATTTTGAAAAACCGGTAAGCGCCGCCCTTGATTACTTGGAAGCTCATACGGAAATAAATACTCAGAATTTTGTGGCGCTGCTCGGCATGAGTTTGGGCGGTTATTATGCGGCGAGAACGGCTGCTTTTGAGAAAAGAATCGACGCATGCGTTCTTTTCGATGTGTTTACCGATGTCTGGGAATCGATTACTCAAAAAAATCCGCTGTTTCGCAATCTCGATTCCAACCCCGCCATCGTACAAAAGGTGGATCCTTCTAAGTTGGATGGGAATACGCGCTGGCTGATCCAAAATGGGTTATGGGTTTTGGGGGCCGGGGAAGTAGCGGAATTGCCGAGCATAATCAAAAAATTCACCGTAAAAGATATTGCAGAGCACATCGATTGCCCGACCCTGCTTCTAGTGGGGACTCACGACCATTTTGCTTCGGATGATCAGTTGACTTATTTGAAAGATCATTTAAAAACTTATGAGGTGCACATCTTTGATACGGAATTTGGTGCGCAGGAGCATTGCCAAGAAGGCAATCACTCCCATGCCCATCAGGTCATATTTGATTGGGTAGAGGAGCAACTACAAAAATACAAGGATGCCTAATGGATGAATTTATTTAAAAGCCACGGTTTTTTGCTGAACAGACTGGCACATATCGGGTCCAACCAATTGGAAAAAGAGCTGCTGCATCGATTCGATATTACATTAAGCCAGTGGGCCGTTTTGTCAATTGTGTGGGAAGAGGAAGGCATCGCCCTATCGAGGATTCAGGAGTTGCTCGACGTGAAAGTCTCCACAGCATCCGGAGTCATAAAGAGAATGGAGAAAAAAGGCTTGCTTGTGCGAGGCCAAAATAAGAATGACAAACGGGAAATTCAATTATTTCTGACGGACAAATCAAAAAAGCTGGAGACGGACGTAATCCAAACGGTCAAAGATTTCAACAACAGGTTATTGGCGGATTTCACCCAGGAGGAAAAGGCGCTGTTTACGAGCTTCATTCGGCGCGGTTTCGACAACCTAAAAAAAAAAGAAGCTGAAGAGTAATTCTCTAAAATTTGAGCAACAGGCTGGAAAATGAATCGGTCACAAAAACAACGGGGATAGCAGGCGTGCTCCCTGATCGAAAATGCGTTGTACAAGGGAGCGCTTCTGCAAGTCCTCAAGACGTAAAGGCGTTGAGTCCTGGAGGTCGTTCTGGAATTGTTCCGTGAGCTCCTGTGCCAATTGGGCGCTGTACATGACTTCGCAAACCTCATATTGCATGCGGAAGCTTCTCATATCATAGTTGGCGGAGCCGATGCCGGCAATTTGACCATCTGCGACAATCAGCTTCGCATGCAGCATGCCTTTATTGTACAGATAAATTTGGACACCGGCTTCCAATAGCTCTCCGTAATAGGTGCGGCTTGCAGCGCCGGCGATCCAGGTTGCAGGATCGACTTGCTGAGGAACTAATAACCTTACCCGAACTCCACGCGCCACAGCGGTCTTCATCGCCATGATGATATCCGCATCGGCCAAAAGATAAGGGGTAGCGATATCAATGGTGTCGGAAGCTTGGGTTAAGAAATGGAAATAGACTTCCCGGATGACCTGGGTAGGAATCCCGGGATTTTCTTCGATCGTCTGAACAGACGCTTCATGCAGAGCTGCCTGATTCGAGGCAATGTCCGAATCGCTCCCATTCATTGTTCCTAATTCGGATGCCCATTCTGCCCCGCTTCCCGCAAGAGCAGCTTGAAAATCAGCTTTTGAATTCCGCGTTGTCCGTATTCCAATCCGTTCCGGCGAAGCGTTGTTCCAATGAGCGAGAAAGACTTTTTGCAAGTCGACTGCAGGTTCGCCCAAGATACGGACATGTATATCGCGCCAGAAGCCAACATCCGGTTTCAATCCGGTATACTCATACCCGATATTGATTCCGCCGGTAAAAGCCTCTTTGCCGTCGATAACGACGATCTTGCAGTGATCCCGGTAATTCATAACGGAGAATATCCCAAGAAAGCGCAATGGAAAGATTGTCCGGCATTCAATCCCGGCTTCCATCATCTTTTTGAGCTGGGACTGAGGAAATTTCCGGCTTCCCCAGCCATCTCTCAGAAAGCGCACCTTTACTCCCGCCGATGCCCGCTCAATCAACAGATCCGTAATTCGTATGCCGATTTGATCATTTCGGAATAGGTAATACTCCAGATAAATTGTTTTTTGAGCATTCTGTATGGATTTGGCGAGTGCCTCGTATGTGGGTATGCCATTGTTAAGGATTTGGACTTGGCCATGCTGGAGCCCCTGGACGGAATAACATTGTAAAGCATGAAAGATGACCGAGGCGGAGCGGCTTAGGGATTCAGGCAAGTTGTCCGATTCGTTGTGATGGGAAGTCAGCTTTTCATGACGAATGCGTCCGGGATTTGCTGAAATCAGATAGAACGCAAAACCGACGACAGGCAATACGAGGCAGATCACAAGCCAATTGAGGGCCGTAGCAGGTTTGCGCACCTCTCGAATGGCTACAATTAACATGAGCACGGTATTCAATAGGTACAGCCAGAGAAGCCACATAAGAGAAATCCTCCTTTGCTTTATCGCAAACGTAAAAAGGAATCGCTTTATTATTGTGTTATCTTATTAAAAATAATGCAGCGGTCGGGAGAATGACATATCTCCCTGTACATCGTATGATAAGAAAGCAAAGTGAAGGCGAAATGTTAATACATCTTTTTGACGTTATGCAGGCGTGTTATAATATTGGCAAGATTGATTACAGGATAAGGTGAAATATCATGGACCGTGTTCAAGATTTGCGTAAATTAATTAGGTTAACCGGGGAGCGGGCTAAGCTGGATGCGAAAGCAAATGGGAGCTATATTGTATATAAAACGGATAAAGGACAAATCGTCAAAGAATATCCTAATCGCGAAATCGTGGTAGTTAACGATCCAGGGGTGCCTAGTGAATGAACACTCCGCTGTGATGTATGTGTTTGCCGGGAATAACGGCAGCGGCAAAAGTACAATCCGAAATTTAATTGTGGACAGACTTGGTATCAGTATTAATATCGATCCTGATGCTTTGGCTCACGGTCTTGATGCAAGTCATCCCGAACGCCGAAAAATATCCGCGGGTAAAGAAGCGATCTATCTTGCTCGTGACTGCATTCACCATAGACGTGATTTTTCGGTTGAAACGACATTAGCCGGTGGCAATGGATTTAGGCTTATACGGGATGCCAGAGCAAAAGGATTTGAAGTGACAATGTTTTACGTGGGTCTTGGAGATTATCGGCTTAATATAGAGCGGGTAGCCGTAAGGGTTCGAAACGGTGGCCACGATATTCCGACCGAAGATATCATTAGAAGACATACGACCTCAATCCAAAACTTGATCTCGCATCTAGATGCGATAGATCATTTAATCGTTATTGATAATAGCGAAGCTTCCGGGGAAATCGTTTTGCAAGCAGATTACGGTATACTAACTTTTCAAGCTGACTTTCTTCCTGTCTGGGTTCAGAGGATAAAAGAATATTTGATAGAACCTATCAAATGACCAAGAAATGAAACGACTATGCTGAATGGTCGTTTTTTCTGCATTTTTCCCCGTACAGGCACGAGCGGGCGTCCGCCCACATACAATGAAATGACCGTGAACCCGCCCAGTCTTACGGATCGGTTTCATTGTACATACGCGGGAGGTGTTGACCTATGCCGGGACTGCTCGGAACCATCGCCCTGTTCATCAAGAACCTGTCGCTCCTGGTCTCCTACGTCAAGAACAATGCCTTTCCCCAGCCGCTCTCCGAAGAGGAGGAAGTTAAGCATCTGAAACGCATGCAGCAGGGAGACCCGATTTCCCGCAACCTGCTGATCGAGCATAACCTGCGGCTCGTCGCCCACATCGTCAAGAAGTTTGACAACACCGGCGAAGATCTGGAGGATCTGATTTCCATCGGGACCATCGGGCTGATCAAGGCCATCGAGTCATTTTCGCCGGACAAAGGGACGAAGCTCGCCACGTTTGCCGCTCGTTGTATCGAAAATGAGATACTTATGCACCTTCGCTCCCTGAAAAAATCGCGCAAGGACGTCTCGCTTCATGACCCCATCGGGACGGATAAGGAAGGGAATGAGATCTCGCTTATAGATATCCTGGGCAGTGAAGCCGACGATGTGGCCGAGAAGGTGCAGCTCAAAATCGAGAAGTCGAAGATTTATGCTCATCTGGATATTCTCGATCCACGGGAGCAGGAGGTTATCCGCGGCCGCTTCGGTCTCGACTCGGGCGGAGAGGAGCGAACGCAGCGGGAGATCGCCAAGGAGCTCGGCATCAGCCGCAGCTATGTGTCGCGGATTGAGAAAAGGGCGCTGATGAAGCTGTATCACGAGTTTTACAAGGCGAAGCGGTAGGACCGATATAAAGATAATTGTTGGACGGGGCTGTCCTCCAAATATGCGATGAATCAAGAAACCAGCTGCCTATATTCACCTAGGGCGTAAACTATGATAGACTTCACCTAATCAAACGTTCGAGCCTGAGGGAGAAAAACTAGGGATGAAAAAAACAATCGTGCTGTATCAGCAAAAGTCGGTTCCATTAGAGAAGGAAGTTCTGTTTTAGACCTTGGGGATGTTCCCGAGGCATTGTTGGGAAATTTTTGTGCTTTTGTTGATTATGTGGAAAGCGAGAAGCCGAACTTGACAAAGGCCAAGCGCTGGATCTCGCGCAATCATTTATGCGCAATGAATGAACGCATGTCCGAGCCGGAAAGGAAGGCCAATTCACAATCGGATCAAGATTCATACCCGATGCTGCATCTGTTTTACCATCTTTCGATTGCCGCTGATCTGGTCCGCATGAAGGCTGCCGCTTCCGGCAAAGCCGTATTAAACGTAACGGAGAGGCTAACCCTGTTTCGAAAGCTGAACAAGGCGGAGCAATATTTCTTCCTCCTCGAGACGTTCTGGTTAGATACGGACTGGGAGAACCTGCAGTATAAGGAGAGTAATCCTCCGGATTATGGTGTTCATCTGTTGTTTGAGAAGTTGCTTGAATACCCGCCGGAAGAAACGATTTTCATGAAAGATGCATCCAGAGTTCTGATGTTTGGTTCCTTTTTAAGTTACCGAGGATATTTCATGTATTACTTCCGGTATTTCGGAATTTGGACTTTCACCGTTGATGACGAGAAGTCCAACCGATACATTTTGGCAGTAAATACGATCCGGTTGACCCGGCTTGGACATTTTCTTGGCCGGGAGTTTACCGAGTCGAGAAGGCTGGAGGATTGGAACGAAGCCCTATTAATGGAATCAGGAGAGTGGCCGGCTGAGATAGAGGAGCCATTTCTTGAAGCCTTCCGGCATTTGTTTCCGCAAGGGGCTCTTAAGAACTCGTTGCCCAGACAGACAGGAATGCTTCATGGATGCTACGATATTAAGATCAGCCTTCAACCTTCGACCTGGAGAGTTATTCGCGTTCCCTCCGAGTATACTTTGCACGACTTGCATCTTGCGATACAAGAGGCATTTAATTTCGGAGGCGACCATTTGTACGCCTTCTTTATGGATGGGAAAAAGTGGTCCCGAAGGAGCGCTTTCTACTCACCCGATGACGGGGATACGCCGTGTGCGGATGAAGCGAGCCTGGGGGAGCTTCGGCTCTGGGAAGGCCGGTCTTTCCTGTATCTATACGATTATGGCACTGAATGGTGCTTCCGCGTTGCAGTAGAGCGGGTTATCGAATGCGATGATAAACCAGACAAGCCGCAATTGTTGGCTAGTCAAGGCGCTTCTCCCGAGGAATATCCGGAAGAATGGTAAATGTAGGGACGAATTCTCGTCCCGGTCCGATACTGCTTCGGCGTCATGCCCACCTGCGTTCGAAACAGGCGGATGAAATAATTGGCATTCTCGATCCCGACTTGTTCGCCGATTTCGGACACGGAAAATCCCGTGTTTTCCAGCAGGGATTTGGCCTTCTTGATTTGCAGATCGTGCAGGTATTGCAGGGGGCTCATGCCCGTATATTGCTTCAGGCACCGGGCGAGATAGTCGAAATGGAAATGAAGCGTCTGCTCCATATGCTTCGCGTCAAAGGGGCGGGTCAGGTTCTGCTGCAGATAGGCGATCGTTTGGTCGCAGAGCATTCTGGAGCGGGGAGCGTGCTGCGCACGAACCGCCGATTGCAGCTCCGCGAGCAAGCCGGCTAACTGCGACTGCAGCGGCAAGGAGCTGGCGGGCGACAAGGTTTGGTGCAGCTCCAGCATCCGCTGCAGGAACGGAAGAATGACAGGGATGGGCAAGCCGGCATGCTTGGGAAGGTACATGACCTGCTCGCGCGGGGCGACATCGAGGTCCGTCCCCTTGGCAAACGGAACGGACCACGGGATTTGCCCGCTCTCGATCGTTCGGACAGGTGCCGGATGGACAAAATGGATCCAATAGATTTCGGTCGTTTCTTCGCAGGGACGATGCCCGACATGGGTGCGGTTCGGCTCCAGCACAAGCATGGAGCCTTCTTTGATTTCATAGGGCACTTCGTCTTCCGTCATATACATGGCGCCCTTCAGGACGAACAAGAGGTCGTAGACATTGAACGAACGGGGAAAATGCTGCTGTCCCGGCTTCCAGAAGGCATGGCCGATCGTCACGAGTTGCGGAAGCGGGGGAATGGTTAGCTCCAGGCAGTTCATTTCGGGTCGTCTCCTCGCTATCGGGAATCGCTTCCATTGTATCATGGCCGAAGACCGGAAGGTAGAGAATGTGCTATAAAAAGTCGCCTTTGAGCCTGTCCGGACAAGCGGGAAATTTATATAGTTGAGGTATCCGAATCAGAAAGGATGCGTATGCATGCGATTCCGTCAGATCCACCTTGATTTTCATACCTCCGAAGCGATTGCGCCGATCGGAGCCCGTTTTGACAAGAGGCAGTTTCAGGAGATGCTGAAGCTGGGGCATGTGGATTCCATTACGGTTTTCTCCAAATGCCATCACGGCTGGGCTTATCATCCGTCGGAGGCCAACGAGATTCATCCCGGACTCGGCTTCGATCTGCTCGCGGCCATGATCGAGGCCGCTCATGAGATCGGGGTGAAGACGCCGGTCTACCTGTCGGCCGGCCTGGACGAAAAACTGGCCAGACGCCATCCGGAGTGGCTGATCCGTGACGAGAACGATCAGACAAATTGGGTCAAGGGGTTCATGGAGCCGGGGTATCACCAGTTTTGCATGAACTCTCCCTACTTGGAAATCCTCCTCGATCAGATCCGGGAAACCTTATCCCGGTATGATGCGGACGGTCTGTTCCTGGATATCGTCGGGGTGCGCGAATGCTACTGCCATTCCTGCGTAGACAGCGTGCGCCGGGAGGGAAAGGACCCGCGGGACGAGAACGCCATGCGGAAGCTCTGGGAGAACACCTACGCGAATTATACGGCGAGGGTGAAGGAAACGGTCGAAGCGGTCAAGCCGGGGCTGCCGATCTTCCATAACGGCGGACACATCAGGCGGGGGCGCCGGGATTTGGCGTTCATGAACACCCATTTGGAGCTGGAGTCGCTGCCGACGGGGGGATGGGGCTATGACCATTTTCCGCTTTCGGCCCGGTACGCGCAAACGCTTGGACTCGATTTCCTCGGCATGACCGGGAAGTTCCATACGTCCTGGGGAGAATTCGGCGGCTACAAGCATCCGAACGCGCTCCGCTACGAAACGGCGCTCAGCATCGCGAACGGCGCCCGCTGCTCGATCGGCGATCAGCTGCATCCCGACGGCCATATGGATCAAGCGACCTATCGGCTGATCGGCGAGGCTTACCGCGAGGTCGAGAGCAAGGAAGCCTGGTGCGTGAAGGCGACGAACGTCGCGGATGTGGCGCTCCTGTCGGTGGAAGCAACCGGCGTGCACCCGCAGGCAAAGACAGAACCGAGTCGCGCTTCGGATTCCGATGCCGGGGCCGCACGCATGCTGCTTGAGGGGAATTTTCTGTTTGATGTCATCGACAGGGAGCATGATTTTACCGCCTACAAGGTGCTGATTTTGCCGGATTACGTGGCGGTGGACGACGAGCTGCGGAGCAAGCTGGAGCGGTTCCTGCAGCAGGGAGGCAAGCTTCTCGCCACGGGCTGGTCCGGCCTTGAGCCGGATGGCTCCCGGTTCGCGGTCGACTTTGGGGTGCGCCGTTTGGGGGAAAATCCGTACCGTCCCGATTACTTCCGTCCTCTGTTCAAGCCAGATAACTTGGGGGAAGCCGCTTATATTTTCTATTCGCAGGGCCAAAAAGTCGAGCTTGCCGGCGGAACCGAGCTGGGAAGCCGCGAAGACCCGTATTTTAATCGCGACGTGTTTACATTCTGCTCGCATCAGCATACGCCATGCAGTTATGCTTACGGAGGACCGGGGATGGTGGAAAGCGGCAGCGGGATCTATATCGCCTGGAACGTATTCGAGGACTATGCGACCAAAGGCAGTCTGATCTTGAAGCAGGCGGTTCTCTTTGCGCTGAACCGTCTGCTCCCGGACAAGACGCTGCAAACGAATTTGCCGGCGCAAGGCGTTGTCACGCTGCAGGAGCAGAAGGATGAGAAGCGGCTGGTCAATCACCTGCTGTATGCATCCCCGGTCCGCCGCGGAACGGGCATCGAAGTGATCGAGGATATTGTCCCGCTGTATGATGTTCAGGTTTCCATACGGACGTCCCGGCGCGTCCAACAGGTGTACATGGCGCCGCAGATGGCGCCGCTCCCCTTCCGCTACGAGGACCGGACGGTTTCCTACACGGTACCCAAGCTGGAGTGTCATCAGATGGTTGTTATCGATTATGAATGACAAACGCTAAGATGACCGTGCCGAAGAAATTGCCGGACGGGGAAATCGTCCTCGGGAGAAAAGTCGATTCTTGCGGCGGGCCGCTTTCTCGGGAATGGGACTTTTGCTATACTGGAGACAAATCAACGAGAATTGGGTGACAGGCTGATGAACAAGGAAGAGATGCTGGCGGTGCTGAAGATTCTATCCAACGAGACGCGATGGGACATCCTCGATTGGCTGCGGGAGCCGGGGAAGCTGAATCAAGAGCAAAGATTGCCGAGCGCCGTCAAGGACGATTTTCCGGATGGCGTCTGCGTGGGGATCATCCAGGGAAAATCCGGTCTGGCCCAGTCGGTTATCTCCTCTTATCTGTCTTCCATGCAAAAGGCGGGGCTGTTGGAATCGCGGCGCTTCGGCCAATGGACGTATTATCGGCGCAATGAGGAGAAGATCACGGCTATTCTCGAGCATCTTGGAAGCGCCTTGCTGGAAGGAAAGAAATAATTTCGGGGGGAAATGCACGGCGTCGCTTGTTATTATATCTATTTTTCTGTATATTTATATTCAAGAAAAACCCAATTTCCTTTCAAAGGAGAGAGTTCGATGACTTTGTCCCTATCCACAGCGGCATTATTCAGACCTTTTGCAGGCGGCGGGCTGAAGCTTGAGAATCGGATCGTCATGGCGCCCATGACGCGGATGTTTTCGCCGAACGGGATTCCCGGTCCCGAAGTGGCAGCTTATTACCGCCGGAGGGCGGAGAACGGCGTCGGGCTCATCATTACCGAGGGCACAGTGATTCAGCATCCCGCGGCGGCAGCGGACCGCGATATTCCGCATTTGTACGGGGAGGAGGCTCTGGAAGGCTGGGCACGCGTCGTTCGGGAAGTGCATGAAGCCGGCGGCAAAATCGCCCCGCAAATCTGGCACACCGGCACGGCTCGTCTGAGGGAGAAATTTCCTGAGTCGAATGTCGATCCCATCGGTCCTTCCGGGCTCAGCCTCACGGGCGAGAAGGTATCCGAGCCGCTTTTCACGGAAGAGATTCACGGCATCGTCCAGGCTTATGCCCAGGCAGCGGCCAATGCCAAGCGCATCGGCTTTGACGCGGTGGAAATCCACGGAGCGCATGGTTACCTGATCGATCAATTCTTTTGGCAGGCCACCAACAAGCGAACGGATGAATACGGCGGCGATCTGGTGGGCCGCACCCGCTTTGCCGTAGAGGTCATTGAGGCGGTGCGGGCGGCAGTCGGGCCGGACTTTCCGGTGATCTTCCGCTTCTCCCAATGGAAGCCGGTCGATTACAGCTGCAAGCTGGCCCAGACTCCCGAAGAGCTGGCGCGCTTCCTCGCGCCGTTATCCGCGGCCGGAGTCGACATCTTCCATGCCTCCACTCGCCGCTTCTGGGAGCCGGAATTTGCCGGGTCGGACCTCAATCTGGCGGGCTGGGTACGCAAGCTGACCGGCAAGCCATCCATCACTGTCGGCTTCGTCGGTCTCGATTCCGATTTGACTTCCCTGAAGGGCGATCTGTCGGCCAACATCGGCAATCTGATCGATAAGCTGGAGCGCGGCGAGTTCGAGCTCGTTGCCGTCGGCCGCGCTCTGCTGAGCGATCCGGCCTGGGTGGCCAAGGTCCGCGACGGCCGGCTGGAAGACCTGCAGCCGTTTGAGCGCGCAGCGCTAAGCACACTGTATTGATGCTCCGTTCCCATGAATATAGCGCACGTGAAAAACCGCTTCCGATCCGCCGGAAGCGGTTTTTTCGCTTTTTTTCGGAAATCGCGCACTAGGTATGAAATGTCCACCTATCCCTACTTTTCGCTACCGTTTTGAAAAAGGTTATCTGATATATTTTAAAGGGAAAGCGTTAACAGAAATACGGACGAAAGAAGGAAATGCGATGAATGATGATTTGCAACAGGGGCCGGGTTCCAACAATTCGAGAATGGAGGAAGTCCTTGACGAGAGAAATTTTTTTGGCCATCCAAGGGGAGTGGGAGCTCTAGCTACGGGTAATTTTTTTAATTCCTTTGCTTGGGGAGCTCTGTATGCGATTTTAATTTTTTATCTCTATTCTCCGTATACGAAGGGATTAGGATTTACGCAAGGTCAGGCCGCGTCCATGGTAACGGCGATGGGTGCGTGTAATTCTATCTTTGGCATTTTGGGGAGCTGGCTGGCGGACCGGGTATTGGGAATGCGTAAAGCCTTAATTATAGGGAACATCGTAAAAGGAACGGCTTTTGGGGTTCTCGCCATTCCAGCCTTTTCCCTCACCCAAGGAAGGGTTTTTGCATTCATCGCCTTATTTTTGATGGCGCTTCCAATTATGGGTGCGAGCAATGCTTCTCTTACCGGTCAGCTTTACCGCAAAACGGATAATGGCAGACGCGATGCGGCATTTACTATTCATGGCATTGCTAACAATATCGCAGGTCTAATCTCTCCGGTGCTAGTCGGTCAAATAGGCATGAAAAATTACCATATCGGCTTCCTAATCGCTGCCGTGGCTGCTTTTCTGTATGGAGCCGTTATCTTTTTCACCCAACACAAGTTTTTTGGCCCCCTGGGAGAGAAGCCGATCAAGCCCCTTGAGGAAGGAAAATTCGGTAGATTATTTGTCCGATTTATGTTAGTCCTGATTGTTGTGATTGGCACCATTGTAGTATTGGTCCTGAATAATATCATTTCCTTCCAAGGAGTACTAAGGCACGAGAAAGAAAATAACAGACCAGAAAGGTCATCAAGAACGAAACAAATTGTAACCAACAACCAAAGAAAATGGGACATAGGGGTAGAAAAATCCTTCGA
>Ga0255334_1000235_pt1 | contig 54306 bp, 39 predicted proteins | sample EtOH5_35cm_T3_12_FD_202080 | JGI IMG/M metagenome (GOLD analysis project Ga0255334, IMG submission 202080) | Sandy soil microbial communities from University of British Columbia, Vancouver, Canada - EtOH5_35cm_T3_129 | ecosystem: Engineered > Artificial ecosystem > Sand microcosm > Unclassified ...
CTTCGAATTCGTTGAGCGCCATGCCCAGCGCTTCGCGCGTGGCCAGGTCGAGGTGGTTGGTCGGCTCGTCGAGCAGCAGCAAGTTGGGGCGCTGCCACACGATCATGCACAGCACGAGCCGCGCCTTTTCGCCGCCGCTCATCGTGCTGACCGCCTGGTGGACCATGTCGCCGGTGAAATTGAAGGTGCCCAGGAAGGTGCGAAGCGATTGCTCGGTGCCGCTCTGGCCGGGCGCGCGCATGTGCGCCGGCGTGTCCCTGGCAAGGCGGATCATGTGTTCCATCGGCGTGTCGAGCGGGCGCAGCACGTCGAGTTCCTGCTGCGCGAAGTAGCCGATGTTCAGGCCCTTGCCTTCGCTGATTTCGCCGGCAATCGGCGCCAGCGCGTGCGCCACCGTCTTCACCAGCGTGGACTTGCCCTGGCCGTTGGCGCCGAGAACGCCGATGCGCTGCCCGGCCAGCACGGAACGGTTGATGCCCCGCACGATGACCGTGGGCGGCGTGCCCGGCGGCGCGCCAGCCGGCGCCGGGTAGCCGAAGCTCGCGTCCAGCATCGACAGCAGCGGGTTCGGGACGCTGAGCGGCTCCTTGAACTCGAAGCTGAACTCCGCGTCGGCAAGCACCGGCGCGATCTTCTCCATGCGTTCGAGCGCCTTGACCCGGCTCTGCGCCTGCTTCGCCTTCGAGGCCTTGGCCTTGAAGCGGTCAATGAACTTCTGCAGGTGGGCGATCTTGTCCTCCTGCCTGGCCATCGCCGCCTGCTGCAACACGAGCTGCTCGGCGCGCATGTCTTCGAACTTGCTGTAGTTGCCGCCGTAGCGCACAAGCTTGGCGTTGTCGACATGCACCGTCACCTGCGTCACCGCGTCGAGGAATTCGCGGTCGTGGCTGATCACCACCAGGGTTCCCTGATAGCGCTTGAGCCACGCTTCCAGCCAGACCAGCGCGTCGAGGTCGAGGTGATTGGTCGGTTCGTCGAGCAGCAGCAGGTCGGACGGGCACATCAACGCGCGCGCCAGCTGCAGCCGCATGCGCCAGCCGCCGGAGAAACTGTTGACCGGCTGGCCAAGCTGCTCGGCGCTGAAGCCCAGGCCCTGGATCAGCGCCTGGGCGCGTGCGGGGGCATCGTGCGCACCGGCGTCGTGCAGGGCCATGTAGGCGTGCGCCATGCGCATGCCGTCGTCGCTGGCCTCGGCCGCGGCGACTTCGGCCTGCGCGGCCAGCAGCACGGTGTCACCCTCGACCACGAAGTCGGTCGCGCTCTGCTCGGTCTCCGGCATCTCCTGCGCGACCTGGCCCATCTTCCATGCAGCGGGAATCGAGAACTCGCCGCCGTCTTCGTGCAGCGTGCCGTTGAGAAGAGCGAAAAAAGACGACTTGCCGGCGCCATTGCGGCCGACAAGCCCGATCTTCTCTCCGGGATTGAAGGTGGCGGACGCGCGGTCGAGTACGACATTGACGCCGCGGCGCAGCGTGACATTACGGACGGAGATCATAGGGGGCCACTTCGGAGAAGATCGGCATGATAGCCGACCGGACGCGCGGGGCCGTCTCTTTTCGGGCCGCGCGCGAGCAGACGGCCGATTGCGAACCGCTCGCGGAATTACGAACCGCTCGCGGAGGCAGACAGCGGGCAGGCAGCGCTACAGGCTGCCGAGAAAGCCGAGCAACGCGGCATTCACCGCGTCCGGAGCCTCCTGCTGCAGCCAGTGGCCAGCGCCCGCGACGACTTCGCATCCGCGCAGGCGGGGCGCCAGCGTCGGCATGGCCGCAACAATGCTGTCCATCCCCGGTATCGCGCGGCCTGTGTCGCGCTCGCCCACCAGATAGTACGCGGGCACCTCGACCTTGATCCCCTCGAAGGCACCTTGCAGCGCCCAGTTCCTGTCGAGATTGCGGTAGTAGTTCAGGCCGCCGCGAAAGCCGCTGGTCTTGAAACCATCGACGACCGCGGCCAGGCAGGCGGCGTCGAGCCAGGCAGGCACGCTTGCCGGATCGGGGAGCGCGTCCAGCAGGCCGCCGGTGCGCGCCACCATGCCGAACGGGTTGGGTGTAGCGGGATCGTCGCGTGGTCCAGCATCGCCGGAGGCCGCAAAGTAGATCTTGCGCACGGTCGTCTCTACGTCAAGCTCCAGTTCCCGCTCGGCGACGCCCGGCTCCGCGAAATAGTGGGTGTAGAACATCGCCGCCTCGGTCCGCGGGAACAGCCTGCTGGGCGGCATCGGCGCCCGCCCCATGAGAGGCACGCCCAGCGCCGCCACCGCGCGAAACCGGTCCGGTCGCAACTGGGCAGCCTGCCAGGCAATGGTCGCCCCCCAGTCGCCGCCGACGATGACCGCCTGGCGCTCGCCCAGAACATCAAGAAGGGCGACGAGATCGCCGATCACGTCAAACGTGGTGTACGCCGCAATGTCCGCGGGACATTCGCTGCGGCCATAACCCCGCAGATCCGGTGCCACCGCCCGGAAGCCCGCGACGGCGAGCGCGGCGCGCTGGTGACGCCAGGCAAGCGAAGTCTCAGGGAAACCATGCACCAGCAGCACCAAAGGCCCGGCCCCCTGTTCCGTGACGTTCAGGCGAATGCCGTTGACTTCCAGGATGCGTTCGTGGACTGGGTTCATGGATCGAATGAGCTATAGCGTACCGGATCGTATAATACCGTAACTATCAACGTTACGGAAATGCACTCATGGCACAGGACACCCGTCTCGCCCGCTTGTTGCACGTGCTGATCCACATGCATCTTCGCGACGGCACCACCACATCGGAAACCATCGCGCAGATGCTGCACACCAATGCCGTCGTCGTGCGCCGGACCATGGCATCGCTGCGCGATGCCGGGCTGGTCACATCAACCGGCGGCCGAGGCGGTGGATGGGAGTTGGCCTGCGACCTGAACCGCGTGACTGCGCGGCATGTGTATGACGCCATCGCTCATACCACCGCCTTCGCAATCGGGTCGGCAGATGACAATCCGAGCTGTCCTGTCGAAAAGGCGGTGAATCGACTCATCGAAAGCGCACTGCAGGATGCGGAGGCCGCGCTCCTGCGCACGTTAGGCGCCAGGCCATTGACGGCGCTCGTGCATGGGGTGGCGTCGGTGCGGGGGCGGCGGGGGTAGGTCTTCGGCGGGGGGCGGCGGGGGAACTGACATGGAGGGCGGTTGACGACCCGTTGCTGCCGTCCGAGTCCCATTGGTCTATGTCTGCGATGCAGCGGGTTGCGGACCTTGGTCGCCAGCTGCGGAACGGAAGCTGACTGGGACCGAGCAGCCGTTCTGTCCGACGACCACCGCCGAGACGAATGACCGCTGTATCCGGCGCAGCTAAGCCTTAGCCCACGGAGACTTGGCCGCTGGAACAACCACAGCGGTAATCGAATTTATTGCGGTCAAAGCGCAACAGAATCGAGGACGGGTAATCCCGCATGGTATTGACCAGGCCGCCCGCCCGCTGGAGAATGTAACAAATTGTTCTAAGCGGGAGTACCAGTGAAGGACAGTGCAACGGTCGATAAATTGAAGGCGTGTCCCTAAGCAGGGACTACAAACTGCATGCCGCAGCCTCAACGCATAGCTCCATCTACTTCTCTGTTGGCGCGCGTCAACTGGCGGGCAGTAGGCGCTCGTGCGGCCAGAGAGGTGAGCAGCCGAGAAGTCCACGCTCCAGTGGTGTCGACCTATCGTTGGTGGGCTCGGCGCCCGCATAGCGTCATGGGGGCGTTGCTCGACGCCGCCGTGGCGTGTTACGGAGCCGACCTTATCGTGTCGGACCCCTTCAGCGGCGGCGGGACAGTAACGTTCGAAGCCGCCAAGCGAGGGCTCAAGACATATGCCCAGGATCTCTACCCCTGGCCTGCCCGTGGACTCGTGGCGGCGCTGGGCAGTTGCGAAACCATCGACCTCCGGGCTGCTGCTGACTGGATACTAGCCACCCTCGCGCCACACCGCGCTGCTTATCGCACCCATGCCGGCGCAGAGCTCTCGCATGTTCTCCGCGTCCGCGTGTCAACGTGTTCGCACTGCACCCGCGACGTCCACGAGTACCCGCATGGCCTAGTTTCGTTGACCAGCCGCAGCCTTCAGGACACTGGCGCCTTCTTCGGCTGCCGCGGCTGTGGTCACCTCACTCGGCGCAACCGGAACGTCAAGAGCTTCTCCTGCGACGGCTGCCAGACGCGCTGGAACGTAGATGCTGATGCGAGCGGTTGTCCTCATTGCCTGCATGAGGGAGGCCTACAGCCTCAGGGCTGGCGTGCCGTCCTGGTTCAGGAGCTGGCGGTGGTTAAGGGCCAGCTCCGTGCTATCTTGAGGCCTGTTGCCGAAGGGGACCCCGTCGCTCTCGATGATTCCATGATGCTGCATGAGGCGCTGGCCATCGAGATTCCACCTGGCAAGGAAACCAAGCGGCTTCTTGACAACGGGTTCGCGAGGTGGAGCGACCTTTACTCGCGCCGGCAGGCTCAGGTCCTTGTCGATGGTTTGAGAGCTGTAGCTGCACTGGACTGCCCATCGGCCATCAAAGACCGGCTGGCGTTCTCGCTGCTCGGCGCTGCCGAAATGCCCGCCTTCCTTAGCCGGTGGGACCGGTTCAATCTCAAGCCATTCGAAGGGATGGCGAACCACCGCTACACCCAGACGACTTTTGCGGTGGAATGCAACCTTCTGTCTCCAGTGGGAAGGGGCACACTCCCGCGCCGCCTGGAGGCTGCCACGCGGGCGCTCCAGTGGTTCATTGACTCGCGACAGCGGCCTCCGAAGGTCGAGACAACGGTCCCAGGTCGCTGTGGTCCAAAGAAGACAGACTGGGACGTGCTCGTGACCACGGGTAGCAGCGTCAAGCAGGCGTTGCAAACGGGTTCCGTGAGCGTCGTCGTGACGGACCCGCCTTACTTCGACGATGTACAGTACGGGGAACTGGCGAGGCTGTTCCATGTCTGGCTGACGGTTTATGACCCGAGCATCACCGTCGATGAGAGCGCGGAAGCCGTGCCAAATAGCACGCGAGGTGTCTCTACCGCCGACTACGAAGCAACAATTGCTGCATGCCTGGCTGAGAGCAGGCGAACGCTGAAGGCGAACGGCCGACTCATACTCACGTTCCACAACAAGAAGGTCGCTGCTTGGCGAGCACTCGCTGGCGCAATCGCTACTGCCGGACTCAAGGTGACCGCTCTAGCAGCAGTGCTGGCGGAAAACCAAGGCGACCATTGCAAACGCAGCGTCAACGCGATGCTCCACGACCTGGTCGTCGAGTGCGCGCCGGCGACCGCGTCTCGGCTGCCCAAGTTGTCGCTTGAGTTCACGCCAAAGTCGTGTGCCGAGAAGAATCTTGCTGCCATGGGGTTGGCGTTGGCCGATTGCGTGGCCGCTTGCGACGCGACCAATATCGGTGCCAGATACCGCACCCACCTCGAACGTCTTGGCGTTCGCAAACGGCACATCGAATAGCGATGTGGGAGGGTGCCATCCGGTTATCCGCCCAGCGCGTCACCGACGCGCTTTTGCATCGCGGCGTTCTGCCTCAAGACGCGCTGGCGTTCGAGAAAGTCAGTGGCGCGATTGCGGTGCGAACCGCGCTGCGGCTGCGGGCGGGTGAGCAGAGCCTGCTGTTCGCTGTGCCCGAGGCAACCGCATCCACGGCACGCCACATCGTGGCGGCCCTGCTGATCGGAGATCACGCGCACGCGAATGCGCAAGGGCAAGTGCCTCAAGTCGAGGTCAGGCAACTGCTCCGAGGGGATATCGTCCTTGTCACGCAGGCCATCTCTAACGGCAAGGCTCGGCTTGAAGAACTGTCCGTGGCTAGGGGGCTGCGACTTTCTGACCTATGGGAAGTCACCACGCTGAGCAGGTATACCGCGGCCAAGTCTGCCAAGCCAAGGGTGTTCCTGGCCAACCCCGGTTGGCTGGAGAAGACCATGGGTGGGCGGCGGTTCGGTGCAGTGGTCATCGACGCCTCGCACCCAAGCACTTTCGCCCAACTGCCGCAGTTGATGCGGGCCGCCGCCGGATGTACGTCTCTGCGCATTGCGGTCTCCCCACCTCCGGCCGAGGACGTGCTGGTCGCGTGCGGACACCCGTCGAAGCTGCAGCTTTGGCTGTGGGACTCGCAGGCGAAGAATGATGCGGAAACTGTCGTCGAGGCGAGGGACCCTCAGCCCCATGCCAATGGCGACCGCCACCTGTGGGTTTGTGATTCGGACGCAGAAGCGGCACAGGCGCTGGCGGAGGTTTACCGATGGCTCACTGCCGCCGCCCGAGCCGCGGAAGGTCGCAGCTACCCGGGGTTACGGCAATGCTGGGGGCTGTACAACCGCCTACGCCAAGTGGCCGTCCCACTTGCACGCCTTGAACAGGTGACAGCTTCGACCTGGGCGGGCAACCTGCGACAGCGCATCGCTGAACTAGAGAACGTCAGTGGCCATGGCAGCGTTGCCTGGGACACGACGTGGCCACAACTCCTGGCTGCGCTGAAGTCGGCATACGAAACGCTCCTGCGACGGGAGGAGACTGCGAAGTTTTGGGGTGTGGCAAGCAATCTGCAGGCGTTCCTGGCCTCGACCACCCCGCACCTTCGCGTCGTGGTCGGGTCGGAGGCAGAAGTCACCCTTTTGACTCCTGCACTCGAAGTGGTAGTCAAAGGGTTCTCCGAGGCACTTGCATCGGGCCGGGTCGAGTTCGTCACTGGCAGCAAAGAGGCAAAGTTGATTGCCGAGGGTGACGTCTGCCCGACGGTGCTGTTGGCGCCAAGGACGAACGGGCACCGCTACCTCGATGTATTCCCCTCTGCACACGTTGACGAGTTGCTCTATCCACACGAGGTCGACACCGAGCGGAGCAATCAAGCGCGACTCCATTCTGCTTGGGCGCCGAGGCTGCAGGACGAGACGCGCGCTCGCTTCCTCGTGCCCTTCGGCTTCCAACCCTTGTCGTCGGCCGTTCCGCGTCCAGCCGCTCAGCCTCCCGCAATTGTCGTTCGCAAGTCCGACGGGCATCCGATTTCTCTGGTAACCAGCGCCGAAGTCTCGGGCGAAATCGACATCGATGCGTTGGTGGGCGGCGTTGGCGCCGATTTGTTTGACGGCTACGAGCCGACGGTGTACGCCTCCACTGGCACCTCGGGCGCCATCACCGAAGTTCGCTTCGTCAATGGCGAGCGACGTCAGTTCTATGGCGGACAGAAGCTGGACGTCTATCTGTCGGAGACGTCCAGCATCCAGCGCCACCTCGCATGCGAAGTGAGGCCGGGGTGGCGGGTCATAGCCTTCGTCGACGGCCAGTACAACGGACTCTTCCGGCGGCTTGCCGACGTCGTCAACTCTCGCCTTCCGCCTGCCGAGCGCGTTGCGCTGGAGCTTTGGCGCCAAGCGAAGGAACACTTGGTCGCGAGGTTCGAGCGCAAGCGCGAGCTTTACGACAAGCTGGTGGCAATGGGCTTGACGTCCAGTTATGGAACCTTCATCAGCTGGGTCAGTGATGGCGACGAGGATGTTATCGCCCCACAACAGTTTCATGAGTTCAAGGTGCTTGCCTCCGAAATGGACACGTATGCCAGCTCGAAGGTAATGATGGAAAGCGCCTTCAAGGCGGTCCAGCACGAGCGTGGACGCAATCGGAAGTTGGGACGCACACTTAGAACGTTCCTCCGAGCGGTGGTTTCTGGGGATGGTTACGAAGAGGCCCTCGCTGGCGCGCGCACGATTGACACAGCTATCGCTGACGTGTTCGCGGCGGTGGAAGTTATCGAGATTGACTCTGTTCGCGAAATTCAAAGGAGTCGCGATGGCTGAGAAGAATACGTACAGCCCCACGTACCGCGATGAGCTTGCTATCTCACGGCACTTTGTTCAAGTGCTCGAGCAGCGACTTGCCGGGCGAGACAGTGTGCGCCGAACAAACGTGAACCCGTTGGATTGGTGTCACCTCGGGGTCATTGGGCCTGCGAAGCTTCAGCATGCCCCCGTGGAGTTGGACGCGACGACCCTCGAAGCCGAAGCCACCCCCGACGACTCCGCTGAGACAAAGGCTAGCGGCGCGGCTCCGGCCGCTAACGCCCAATCGATCAGTCCACCCGCGGAGGCCCCCGCAGGAGCGCCGTCGGAGGCTGCGCCGGAACCAGAGGACCCAAAGGCGACCGAGAAGACTGATGACCGTGAAGGTACGCGTCGCCCACCCTCGGCTATTGGGTTCGAGGCGTTGGTTCAACCCGGCGCAGACGGTTCCATTACGCTGACGCTTAGCGCACAGTTTTGCATCTTCACAAAGCACTTGCCTGACTTGGCGGAACAGACGAACGTTCTCGACGCCGGGGCGTCAGTCGGCGCGCCATTGGCCGAGGTCGTGCAACGATGGCCGATTGATCTGCGCAACGTCGTGCTCAAGATTCCTGCGGCCGGTGGCACGTTGAATGATGAAGGCGCCATCCAACGTCTGCTCGACGACGCGCTTGAACGTGCATTTTCTCGCTCTGATGCAGAGCGTGTTCTTCCCGGGACTCGCCCGAAGGTCTCCGAACCGGACATCAAGACGCCCGAAGCATTCCAGGCGTTTCTGGCTGCCAGGCTCAATGTGTTCGACGTGGAGAAATGGCATCTCAACGCGTCGCTTGAGGTGCGAGCGGTGCGGCGGCCTGATGGAAAGGTTCGAATCGGTTGTTACTTTAAGAATGAGACCCCTGAAACGCCTCCGCTGACTAAGGGCAAGGGCCTGAAGGACGCTTTCAAGGTCATCAGCGACGTTCGCATTGATGCCAAGGTGAGCGGCCAGTTGCACCCAATCGAAATTCTGCCGGTACCGCAGGACTACCAGTACGACCGGCGTGTATGGGCTGTTGGGCACAACACAAGCGTCGTCACTGACTGCCACGCGGGTCGGATTCGAACTGTGGCTCTGGCCGTGTTCGAGCAGCCGCGTATCATGACGCGCGACGTGGTGCCCGCCAAATTTGCCGCGTTAGCGAGCAACCCGTTCGAAACGCTTCAGGCCGTTTACGAGGCCATGGTCGAGTACGAACGGGATTGGCAGAAGCGCATCCTCGACGACAACGAACTGAAGCTGGACACAGCCGCCAAAGTTGAATGCCAGCGCGACCACGCAGGCTTTAAGGACGAGATTCGCCGATTCGCATGTGGCGTTGCTGCCTTGCGATGCGATGATCGTCTGCTGCGGGCGTTCCAGGCGGCAAACCGCGTGTTCGGTAAGCTCGCCAGCGGGTATGACACGTGGCGGCTCTTCCAGCTTGTCTACATCGTGACCCAGTTGCCCGCGCTGGCAGTTCGCGAGAACTATGTAGAAGGCGAGTTCCCAACTGGTACCAAGCGCGAGTGGAGGGATGCGCTGGACTGGGGTGATGTTCTCTGGTTCCGCACCGGCGGCGGTAAGACTGAGGCGTACCTCGGCCTTGCTTGCTGTGCCATGCTCTACGACAGGTTGCGGAGCAAGCGCTTTGGCATGACCGCCTGGTTGCGCTTTCCGTTGCGCATGCTGAGCATCCAGCAATTGCAGCGCGCGATGCGCGTGATCTGGGAGACCGAGGAAGAACGCAAGCGCATTCTTGGTGAGGACGCAAGCCAGTCCGCGCCGCTGCGGCTCGGCTACTTCGTTGGCAGCACCACAACGCCGAACAGTCTGTCAGTCGAGTACCTAAGCAACCTCACGACCGAAGAGAGCCTTGAGCGGGTGCGCGCGGTACCCGACTGTCCCGCATGTAGCGGGCGTGGGACGGTCAAGACTCATGCTGACATTCCGAACATTCGTTTTCGCCACATCTGCACCAAGTGCAAAGCTGAGCTTCCGCTGGACGTGTCGGATGACGAGGTGTATCGGCATCTACCCGCGCTGGTCGTGGGGACCATCGACAAGATGGCCACGGTCGGCCAGCAGCCCAAGTTCGGATTGCTCTGGGGCGGCGCGAAGTGGAAGTGCCCCGAGCACGGCTACGGCTTCGGCGAGTACTGCACGGCGTTCGGCTGCAAGGTGGACAAGAAGCTGCGCCGGACGGTAAAGCCCTACGACTCCGCGCCGTCACTCCACATCCAAGATGAACTGCACCTGCTGCAAGAAGAGCTTGGCGCGTTTTCAGGACACTACGAGACTCTCATCCGCTACTGCGAGCAGATCGTGGGCGGTTTGCCGTCGAAGGTCATCGCTGCTACAGCTACTATCGAGGGCTTTGAGAATCAGGTGCGGCACCTGTACGGCGTGAAGTACGCAAGGCGCTTCCCAGGTCGGGGATATGACCGGATGAAGAGCTTCTATGCGGTACCGGACCTAGACGCTGAGGGCCAGCCGAAGACAGCTCGAATCTTCGTGGCGTTCAAGAGCCCGTCACTCTCGCCGGCAGACGCGTCAGCCTTCTGCTCCGAAATCCTCCACGCCGAAATCGGACGACTCTTCGCCAAACCACACCTCGCCCGGGCTATTCTGAAGGACGCCAAGACGGACGAAGACGTGGAAGCGCTGTTGCGCCACTACTCCACGACGCTGAACTACGTAGGCAGCCTCGCGAAGGGTTCGCGCGTGCGCCAAGCGCTGGACGACGTAGCATCGAAGGTTCGACCCGGGGCTCGGGACCTGAACGTCGAGTACCACTCCAGCCGTTCGTCAAGCGCCGAGGTCGCGAACGTTGTCCATCGAGTGGAGAGTCCGCCTGCATGGTCGGACGAGAGCTTTCTCGACGCGTTGGTTGCGACGAGCATGATTAGCCACGGCGTCGACCTCGAGCGAGTCAATTTGATGACGATGGACGGCGTGCCCGAGGAAACGGCGGAGTACATTCAAGCGTCCAGTCGAAGCGGCCGGCGCCACGTCGGCCTCGTGGTGGTCGTCCTGAGCGGCTTCTCGTTGCGGGCCAACAGCATCTACCACCGCTTTATCGAATACCACCAGCACCTCGACCGCATGGTCTCCCCGGTACCAGTCAACCGATTCGCAAAGTACGCCGCGGAGCGGACATTGCCGGGCGTTGCGCTGGGACTCATCTACGGCGTCCACACAGCGCAAATTGGGAGTTCGAAGCTCAACAATCGCGCGGACGTCGTGGACCTTCTCGACCAGCGGGGCACGGACTTCCTGGACGAGCTCAAGAAGGCGTATTCCCTCGGGGAAGGCGTCTACGACGAACGTCTTGAGAAGTCCCTGGCAGATGTCCTGGCCGAGCAGTTCGGGCGGGTGGCGATGTCGATTCGCAACAGTACGGAGAAGAAGGTCAAAGACGCCGTGCGGCCTGTACCCATGACCAGCTTGCGCGACGTGGAGGCTGGTGTCCCGTTCTGGCCTGATCACTGTGACTCTAGACTGCTTACCTTCGTTCAAAAGTCCAAGGACTAACCATGGCCAACAAAGGTTTCTCAAGAGGTCAGACTCAGGTGCTGTTCCGGCACCTCCCGGAGGCAATCTTCGAGCACGATGACTACGGTCTGTGCAAGGTGACACAGGTTGCGCTCGGAGATGTCGAGGTGAATCGCGACGCGCTCTTCGATGCGATGGCCGACGCTCTGGCGATGTGGCCGGCCGACTTCGCGGCGAAGTATCCTGACACGAGAGATGCATCCCGCAGGTCGTACTACGCCGTAGGCTCTCCCAGAGAGGTTCGATTCACGCCGTATCCGCAGGTCTTCCGCTGTCGATCGTGCGCAAGAACTGGAAAGTTTACCGACCTCATCAAGCGCGGCGCATCGGCCGTGGGGCGTTGTAGTTGCGGCGGGTATCTGAATCAGATGCGCTATGTCCAGGCTCACAACTGCGGGCGCCTCGAGGAGCTCTATGTACCACCACAGCGTTGCCCCGCCTGCGGCAGCGGCGCGGACCTGGCGTTCTATGACCCTGGCCGAGTCAAGCAGGCGCGCTGGTACTGCGCGAAGTGCAAGGCCGACATTCAGGCACTCCGCATGACGCCTTGCAAGTGCGCGTACAACAAATCGTTGTCGCCGGGGTCGCGGGCAGAGAAGTTCCTGCGCGTCGTACCCACGGGCGACCCGTCGCTCTACATCCCCCACACGGTTGCCTTCGTCAACTTCCCCGAAGACGACCAGGGACGGCTGCGAGCCGCGCCTGATGCCTTGCAGCTGATGCTGGCCAGGACGTGGGGCCTACTGTGCGACGGTGTCTCCGATACCGTTCAAGAGCGAGCGAGCCTGGGCAAACCGGAGGATGCCGACATGACAGCGTCTCTTGTCGAGCAACTCCGTAAGCTCCAGCCGGACAATCCTGTCGTTCTTGAATACGACGCCAAGAAGAAGAAGCCGAAAGGCCAAGCCGAAATCGACCGAGTCAACGAGCTTCTCAAGGCCTGCAAAGTGACGTCCACCGGTGCACCACGGCGATGGCTGGTTGAGCACACGACACTCCTGGACAAAACCGACGTCAGCACTATCGCGGACGTCGCTGGTATGTTGCGGCGTTCAGGGGATGAGGCCGGCGCCCTAGACATCGAGGAGGGCCAGCGCAAAGCATCTGAACTACTCGGCATCGGTAACATCCGGATAGTCAACGACTTCCCGCTTGCCCTCTGTGCATACGGCTATACCCGGACAGCGCGGGACCCTTCCCGAACGGTCATCACCCCATTTCCTGTCGATGAACGGAGCCGGATTCCCGTGTACGCCATTGCTGCGGAGACCGAAGCTCTCTGGTTCGAGCTTGACCCGTTGAAGGTCTACGGCTGGTTGCTTCAGAACGGCATCGTCGGTGGCACTGTGCCTGTTTCATGCGAAGAGGCGTGGGCCCGCTTGTACGCAGAAGTGCCGGGTCTTCGCGAGGCCCCGCATGAGCCGGCATACGGCCAGTTGGAGGCGGTGGCTATCCGCACGCTGCTTCACACCATGAGCCACCTCTTCTTGAGGCGCATCGAGTGGAGTGGCTTCGCACCGTCCAGCGTCGGCGAGTACCTCATCCCAGGCTCGCTTTCATTCATCCTGTACGCCAACCGCCATGCGGAGACCAAGATCGGTGGTTTGACGACGTTGTTTGAGCAGCGCCTGAACACTTGGCTATGGGACGCTGTGCAGTCGGGCCGCGAATGCGTCTATGACCCTATCTGCGAAGACGATGGCGGGAGCTGTGCAGGCTGCACGCACCGCGAGCACAGCTGCATCAGCTTCAATCGCGAGCTCTCTCGCGCGACTGTCTATGGCGGTTCGACGCCCCAGTCCAGCGCGTTTGAGGGGACGAAGCTCGCGCACGGATACTGGAAAGACGCATGGAAGGCGGCACCTGTCGAGTGATGGCCACGACGGCGATTTCATCGCGTATCCAGCGCCCTGAGGGGGCCCAACGGCTAGGGCAAGCGCTGTGGATGATGGTCGGTGAGCGAATAAGCTCACACGAGGACTTGCTCTGGGCCAACTCCTTACTCGGCACGGGCGGTGAACGCGTCCTTTGGCAAGCTCTATCGGACTGGCGTTGCTTGAGCGTAGAAGGTCGGCTGCTCGCGCGCCCGTTGGCGGCCCTGCTGTGCGCAGTATGGGAAGCTGCGCCGGAGGCCGATGTGTCCCTTCTGTGGACCCTGCCGGAGGGAATCCAGGTCGACAATGTCGACCCTATGGGATACGCTAAAGGCATTGGATCTCTCATAAGGGGCGCGCGAGAGCGGCTGATGCTCCTCGCGCCATACCTTGAGGGGCAGGGCATTGGTCAGCTGCAGGAAGAGTTGCTCGGTGCGTTGGCTAGGGGCGTACTGGTGGTCCTCGTGACGCAGGACGCGAACTCGCTTGGGTCGTGGGCGTCAGATTCGCTGGAGTCGCTTCGGCGTGAGGCACGTGGGCTACCGGGACATCTCCTCGTGTACTCCGCGCCGGTCACCGCACTGGTTCTGCTCCATTCCAAGCTTATTGTGGTCGATGGCGTTTCGGCAGCAATCGGTTCGGCCAACTTTACTGGCAACGCCTTGCTTCGGAACCTTGAAACCGGCGTTGTCGTAGGCGCTCAGCAAGCGTTTGAGATTGAGCGCGTGGTTCGAGCTGTCATCGAACTCGGCCAAGTGCGCCTCGTGTTTTCGACCGAGCCCCCTCTACTCGGAGTCGTTGTAACCGGGAGTGCCTCTTAGAGCCTGTTTGGAAATTCAAAGATGGGCAATTCTGCTCAGCAGCAGACCGCCCATCGCGATGTAAATCATCGCCTCGGATACGTCCGGGCGCCGCTCGTAGTCCCTCACGAGACGACGCCAACGTACCATCCAACCAAAGGTGCGCTCCACCACCCAGCGCCTAGGCAATACGGCGAAGCCAACCTGGTGCTCGTGCCGCCGAACCACCTCCACCACGAAATCCAGCGTCACAGCCTTGTCCATCAGCGCCCGTCGGTCATACGCGCCATCGGCAAAAAAATGCTTCAGCCCCGGCCAGCGCTTCTTCAGCGCATCCAGCACCGCCATCGCCCCTGTGCTATCAGCTATGTCTGCTGGCGTCAGCTTCACCATCAACAATCTGCCATTGGTATCTACCGCAATATGCCGCTTGCGCCCGACCACCTTCTTGGCCGCGTCGTAGCCACGCTCGTGCGCTAATGGCGCTTTCACCGACTGACTGTCCACGACGCCTGCACTCGGGCCTGGCTGCCGCCCCTCCAGTTCCCGGTCCAGCATCAGCACGACATCGTGCAGTGTCTGAAAAAGAAACCGACGCATCAATCGCCGGAACCACCAGTACACCGTCTGCCAAGGACCGAACTCCTTGGGCAACATGCGCCAGCCGCAACCGGAGCGCACCAGGTAGCGTAGTGCATTGACTATCTCGCGCAGATCGCATTGCCGGCGCCGGCCACGCGCTACCGGCTTGGGCAGCAACCCCTCTATCGCACCCCACTCTACGTCCGTCAGATCGCTCGGATACCGCTTGGTCTTGGCCGCCATGGTCGCCTGCCGCTCTCGACGTTCTTTTTTCCACATCCGAGCGTTAAACCACATCTGTAGGGAATTTTCAAACAGGCTCTTAGCAGCTCGCAAGAGTTGCCACGACCCCGCTGCCCTGTTGCGGAAGATCCGACGACGTCCGGTTCTGGAGGCGCAGTGGCCACCCAGTATCCAACTAGTCGAATGACTGGTACTTGTGGCAGCAGTCATCCCTCTGCCAAAGCCGGAGGTCCGCATCCAGTCTGAAGTGGTTACTTGGGCGAACTTCCTTGGTGACGGCTAGTGGCCGCAAGACACCCGCTCGAATCGCACCTAAAACGCAAAATATCCAGCGAAGCTCAGCACACGCCCATCCTCTTCATTGCCCCCAAGAAGCGTCTGTCAGGCAGACCCATAGTCTTCACATGGATCGGCAGACTGGAAACTTGGGTATCCAGGATACGACAAGTGAATGAAGGCCGAAAATTCTCATCCCAGGAATCTGCCTTTTTGCCTCCTTGCGCCCTTCAAGCAGCCATCCGACGAAGACTCTGCGGCGGGTGGCCCGTGACCCGTATGAACGCCCGGCGCATCCGCTCGGGATCGGCAAATCCGACCGAGTAGGCGATTAACTCGATCGGCTCGGCGCCCCGCTCCACTCTCTGGCGTGCTACCTCGACGCGCAGCCGCTCGACGGCCTTTGCGGGCGTCTCGCCAGTTTCGGCCAGGAATGTTCGCCCGAACTGCCGGGGACTGAGGCATGCGACGGAAGCCAGTGTCTCGGTGGAGAGCGGCTCGTTCAGATGCTCGCGCATATACGTCAGTACCTCCCGAATCCTGTCGGACTCCGGCTCCATGTCGGCCAGGGCGGAGAACTGGGACTGGCCGCCCGGCCGGCGGTGGTACACGACCAGCGCCTGGGCTACGGCATGCGAGGCCGCATGGCCGAGGTCTTCTTCGATCAGCGCCAGCGCCAGGTCAATCCCCGCGGTCACGCCGGCCGACGTCCAGATATGCCCGTCTTTCGCGAAGATGCGGTCCGACTGCACCCTGGCTTTCGGAAACATGCGCTGCAGCTGGCGCGAGTGCTTCCAGTGCGTGGTTGCGCAACGACCGTCGAGCAAGCCAGCCTTGGCAAGTATGAACGCGCCGGTGCAGACGCTTCCGATGCGCCGTGTGCCGTTTTTCTCGGCGGCGGCCAGGTGCCCGGTGATTGCCGGTAGCCCAGCGGGGTCGTCCGATATCTCGCCACCGACGACCAGCAAGGTATCGAGTGTCGAAGGGATCGAATCGGTAATGACCTTCAGACCGCCGGAGCTTGCGATCTCGCCGCCGGCCTGGGAGACGACGTGACACCGGTATGCTTTGATGCCGGCGTCCAGCTCGGCCAGCTCGAAGGCCGCGAGCGGGCCGCTCAGGTCTTGAATCTGGAAGCCTGGGTACACGAAGAACCCAATGTGCCGAATTGCCAGCGCGGGATCGATGCTCATGCACATGTCGAACGTCGGGAGAGGCGGGAGAGGACAGCCGTGGCGCGATGCCCGTCGGGCCGGATGCCGTCCTCTCGCACGGGTCAAAATGGCTTCAGCACGGCGAGCATTGCGATGCCGGCGAACCCCGCCAGGAGCAACGGGCTCGCCCGCCAAGGTCTTGCGGCGGTCCCGCCGGCGAGGCGGCGAAGTCTTGCGGACTGCATGCCGTGCGCGGCCGCGAGCAGGAGAGCAAGGGCGAGCTTGACATGCAACCACGGGGCGCCAAACCAGCCTCCGGACCTGGCAAGCAGAAAACCGAGCACCAAGACCAGGAGCATCGCCGGCGTCGTGACCGCCCTGTCCCATCTGCGCAGGGCCGCCGAGATCCTCGCGACGTCCTGGCCGGATCTGGCCGCTGCCCACAGGAACACCGCCACGGTCATCACGCCAGCGGCGAAGATCAGCGCGGACGCCACGTGCAGTGCCTTGAGCCAGGGGTATGGCGCAGCGAAACTCATCGAGACGGCTCCTTCCCGAGGCCGGCGATCTTGCGCGAGATGAAGGCCGCATTGAAGAATCCGCCGAACGGCAGGACGGCAACCAGAAACACGCGGATCACGTCGCTGCGCGACCAGCCGGCTTCGGCGACGGCTTGCATGGCGATCCACAGATAGATCAGCAACGCGAGGCCGTGTAGCGGCCCCAGGACCTGCACACCGACAGGCCAGCCGCCGAGGTGCTTCAATGGAACGGCGACGCCGGCAAGAAGAATGAGCGTGGTGCCCTCGATCACCGATGCGAACTCGAGCCGGCGAAGTTGTGCCCGCCGTTGCGTCAATGCCTCGGCATGATTCGGCTCGCCGGGAAAATCCGGTTCCTGGCCACGTCGAGAGGCGCGGCCTGCCAGGCCGGTGCGCGGGGACTGCGGTTCCATGCGGAATGGCTCCTGGTATCTGGAAGATCGAAACCCTCGTTTTATATCCCGGGCGCGGGTATCGGCGTGAGTGGCAGAAACGACGAATTGTGATTGTTTTCTGCCAAACATCGGCTGACAACCTGGCGCGGCCAGAAACGAGGGAAGTTCGTCCTTTCGCCATCAGGAGGCGTTGGCGAAAATGCCGCTCGACTTGACAACCAGCGACCGGTGATCGGATGAACACTCAGACCAAACTCAACGAACGCGCCGCGTCGCGTTCCAGGCCGCGTCCGGCCGTGTTGCGCCCGGCGGCGATCGCAGGCATCGCCGTGGCAATCGTCGGCGTCGGACTCTTTGTCTTCGCTCGCAAAACGCCCGTCGCCAACGCGGCGATGACGCCGCCGATGGTGTCGATATCGGCGCCGCTTTCACGGCAGGTGAACGAATGGGATACTTACGTCGGCCGCTTCGAGCCCAGCCGCGCGGTAGAGATCCGGCCACGCGTATCGGGCCAGATCACCGCCGTCCACTTCGCCGATGGCGCGACCGTTCGTCGGGGCGAGTTGCTGTTTACCATTGACCGCAGGCCATTCGCGGCGGCCCTCGCCGAAGCCGGCGCGAGCCTGGCAAGCGCGCGCAGCGAACTTGCGCTGGCCCGCGCCGACGCGCAGCGGGCAGACAATCTGGTCGGCGAAGACGCTGTCTCGAAAAGCGAGCTGGACCGCCTCCACGCAAGGGTGCAGGCCGGCATTGCCGCCGTGGCGGGTGCGCAGGCCCGGGCCGACGCCAGATCACTGGATCTCGAATTCACCGAAGTCCGCGCTCCGATTGCCGGAAGGGTTTCATACCGGCGCGTCGACCCGGGCAATCTGGTCGCGACCGGAGAGGGCGGAAGCGGGACGCTCCTGACCACCGTCAACGCGCTGGATCCCATCTACTTCGTGTTCGATGCGTCGGAGGCGCTCTATCTCAAGGCGCTGCGCGCGAAGCAAGGCGGCGCGAAAATGTCCGCGATCGAGGTCCGCCTTCAGGACGAAGCCGACTATCGCTGGCGCGGCGCGCTCGACTTTACCGACAACGGCCTGGATCCGCGGTCGGGCACCATCAGGCTGCGCGCCGTCGTGGACAATCCCGGACTGTTCCTCGCGCCCGGCATGTTCGGCAACATGCGCCTGGCCAGCGGCGGCGCCACGACGGCGCTGCTGGTCCCCGACGCCGCCATACAGACCGATCAGGCGCGCAAGGTTGTGCTGACCGTATCGAAGGACGGCACCGTCGAAGCGAAGCCGGTGGCGCTGGGCCCGGTGGTCGACGGCCTTCGCATCGTGCGCTCGGGCTTGGCGCCGAACGACAACGTCGTCGTCGGTGGCGTGCAGATGGCGGTCCCGGGCAGCAAGGTGCTGACCAGGCCGGGAAGCATCAAGCCCGCGGCGCCCCTGAATCGCTCGCTCACGCCGGCGACCGCCGGCGAGGCCACCTTTGCCTCCTAGGGCAAGGCCCCGGCGGCATCTCCTCCTTAAGGAAAGCACTCCATGCGCCTGTCGCGCTTCTTCATCACACGGCCGATTTTCGCCGCAGTCCTGGCGGTCGTGATTACCATCGTGGGCGCCATTGCCTACTTCCGACTGCCGGTATCGCAGTACCCCGACATCATTCCGCCGACCGTCGTGGTGTCCGCCACCTATCCCGGCGCGTCGGCCGAGACGGTTGCCGAGACGGTCGCCGCGCCGATCGAACAGGAGATCAACGGCGTCGACAACATGCTGTACATCTCCAGCCAGTCCACCGGCGACGGCAAGGTTGCGATCTCGGTGACGTTCAAGGTCGGGACCAACCTCGATGCGGCGCAGATGCTGGTGCAGAACCGGGTCGCCACCGCGACGCCGCGCTTGCCCGAAGAGGTGCAGCGCCTCGGCGTGACCACCCGCAAGACCGCGCCGAGTGCGCTGATGGCGGTGAACCTGGTCTCGCCGGACGGCACCTTCGATCAGGACTACATTTCGAACTACGCACTCACCCAGGTGCGCGACCGGCTGAGCCGGATCGACGGCGTTGGCGACGCCATCATTTTTGGCAGCCGGGAATTTGCCATGCGGGTATGGATCGACCCGGACCGGGCGGCATCGCTGAACCTGACCGCCGGCGAAGTGGTCGCGGCGCTTCGTGCCCAGAACGTGCAGGTCGCCGCCGGGGCGCTGGGCCAGCCGCCCAACGCGTCCACCGATGCCTTCCAGCTGAATGTCCGGACGCAGGGCCGATTCTCCGATCCCGAACAGTTCGCCGACGTGATCGTCCGTACCGACAAGGACGGCCGGCAGGTCCGGGTGCGCGATGTGGCGCGCGTCGAACTGGGGGCGGCCGACTACGGCACCAACGCGTACCTGTCCGGCAAGCCGTCGATCATGATCGGCATCTTCCAGCGACCGGGCACCAACGCGCTCGAGACGGGCGAAACCGTCGAGCGCGTCATGCGGGAGACCGCAAAGTCGTTTCCGCACGGGCTGGAGTACCGCATCATGTGGAACTCCACGAAGTTCATCGCCCAGTCCACCGCCGCGGTCCGCCAGACGCTGCTGGAGGCCGCGGTGCTCGTGGTGCTGGTCATCTTCCTGTTCCTGCAGCGCTGGCGGGCGGCGATCATTCCGGTCGTCGCCATTCCGGTTTCGCTGGTCGGCACCTTCGCGCTTCTTGCCGTTGCCGGCTACAGTCTCAACAGCCTGTCGCTATTCGGCCTGGTCCTGGCGATCGGGATCGTGGTGGACGACGCCATCGTGGTCGTCGAGAACGTCGAGCGCAACCTCGGGTTGGGGCTGGGTCCGCTCGACGCGGCACGCAAATCGATGGATGAGGTATCCGCGGCCTTGGTGGCCATCGTGCTGGTCCTGTGCGCGGTGTTCATTCCGACGCTGTTCCTCACCGGGCTGTCCGGGGCGTTCTACAAGCAGTTCGCGCTGACGATATCCGGCGCCACCATCATTTCGCTGATTCTCTCGCTCACGCTGTCGCCCGCCCTCGCGGCGCAGCTTCTGCGCGCGCACGACGCGAAGGACGCCGGGCATCCGGTCCTGCGCGCGGCGCACCGGGCGGGCGACGCGTTCAATCGGCGCTTCGATGCGTTCAGCGCCGCCTACGGGAGACTGACGGCGTGGCTGGTAGCCCGGCCCAGGAGGGTGATGCTGTCGTATTGCGGCCTTATTCTGGCGACGGTCGCGCTGTTCTGGGTGACGCCGACAGGCTTCATTCCCGCGCAGGACCAGAGCTATCTGATTACCGTGGTGCAATTGCCGCCGGGCGCGTCTCTTGCACGGACCGACGCCGTGCTTCAGGACGTTTCCAGGCGCCTGCTCGCGATCGAGGGTGTCAGGGGCACGATCATGCTTCCCGGTTATGACGCCGCATCCAATACCAATTCGCCCAACTCGGCCACCGCATTCATCCCCCTCAAGCCGTTCGAGGAGCGCGACCGTTCCGCGAACTCCATTCTGGACGAGGCGCGCAAGGCCACCGCGGATATCGACGGCGCGCGCGTCATGGTCATCCCCCCTCCCCTGATCGATGGCATCGGTTCCGCGGGCGGCTACAGGATGATGGTGCAGGACCGCAGCGGCCACGGGTACCAGGAACTGGGCGGCGAGGCGGGAAAGCTGATTGCCAAGGCCAACGCGGCACCGGGCCTGTCCCAGGTGTACACGTTCTTCAATACGCTGACGCCGCGGATCTTCGCGGACATCGACCGCCGCAAGGCCGAGATACTTGGTGTCCCGGCGGAGCGCGTCTTCGAGGCGCTCCAGGTCTATCTCGGGTCGGCCTACGTCAATGACTTCAACCTGCTGGGCAGGACCTTCCGGGTGACCGCGCAGGCTGACCAGTCTCATCGCGGCAACACGGCCGACATTGCCAACCTGAAGACGCGTTCGTCGAGCGGGGCGATGGTGCCGGTGGGGTCGGTTGCCACCTTCCATGACGAAACGGGACCGTATCGCGTGGTTCGATACAACCTCTTTCCGGCGGTCGAGGTGGACGGCGACACCGCGCCCGGTTCCTCCACGGGGCACTCGCTGGCGACCATGGAACGGCTTGCCGCCGACACGCTTCCGGCCGGCTATGGCAGTGAATGGACGGGTATCGCGTATCAGCAGAAGATCGCCGGCAACACCGCCGTGCTGGTGTTCGCGCTGGCCGTGGTACTGGTGTTCCTCGTCCTGGCTGCCCAGTACGAGAGCGTCACGCTCCCGCTGGCGATCATCCTCATCGTGCCGATGTGCCTGCTCGCGGCGATGATCGGCATCAATCTCCGGGGCATGGACAACAACGTCCTGACCCAGATCGGACTTGTGGTGCTGATTGCGCTTGCCGCCAAGAATGCGATCCTGGTGGTGGAGTTCGCCAAGCAGGCGGAGGAGCAGGACGGCCTGACGCCCGTCGCGGCGGCAGTGCGCGCCGCGCAGACCCGTTTGCGGCCAATCCTGATGACGAGCTTTGCCTTCATTCTGGGGGCGGTGCCCTTGCTGATCGCCAAGGGCGCGGGCGCCGAGCTCCGGCAGGCGCTCGGGACCGCCGTGTTCTTCGGCATGCTGGGGGTGACGGGCTTTGGGCTGCTCTACACGCCTACCTTTTACGTGGTCTGCCGCGCCCTTGGCGCGCGGCTGTCGCGGCGCCGCCGGCCGGCGGCGCCGGCCCGGTTGCAGCATGCTGATTGAGGTGCACCGATGAGAATACTTACGCTGCCGCTTTCCATTCTTGCGCTGGCCTTGAGCGCCTGCGCCGTGGGTCCCGATTATGTGGCGCCCACCCTGACGGATTCCGCCACCGGCACCTTCTCCGCCAGCGCGGAGCCGGCCCTTTACGATGACAGGCCCGCGCATGACGACTGGTGGCGCCTGTATCGGGACCCGATACTCGATCGGTTGATTCAGGACGCGCTGGGCGCGAACACCGACGTGCGGGTGGCCGTCGCGCGTCTGGAGCGGGCGCGCGCGATGTTGCGCGACGCCGGCGCGGATCTTTATCCGGGCACCGGACTCGATGCCACGGCGAATCGCCAGAGACAGGCCGCCGTCCAGACGCTTCCCGGACTGGACCGGGAGAACACGCTCGTCGACGCGGGCTTCGGCGTGGCCTATGAAGTCGACCTTTTCGGCAGGGTGAGACGAAGCCTGGAATCGGCCCGCGGCGACTTCGAAGCCGCGCAGGCGGACCGGGATGCCGTCAGGGTGGCGATCGTCGCGGACACCACGCGGGCCTACCTCAATGCCGCCAGCGCAGCCCGGCGGCTCGCCGTCGCCCGTCGCATCGTCGAGTTGCTGGATCGCTCGCTGCGGGTGACGGGCGGCCGCGAACGGGCCGGGCTGGCCACGCCGCTGGATACGGCCAGAATGGCCGCCTTGCGGGAGCAGCGGCGTTCGAGCATCCCGGCGATTGCTGCCGAGCGGCAGGCCGCCCTTTTCCGGCTCGCTGTCCTGACCGGCCGCGCCCCCAGGGATCTGCCCGCCGCCGCGGCCACGGCCGATACGCCGCCGGCCATCGAGGTGCCGATCCCCGTCGGTGACGGGAAGGCGATGCTTGCCCGGCGGCCGGATGTCCGCGCCGCGGAGAGACGGCTCGCTGCCGCTACCGCGCGAATTGGCGTCGCCACGGCCGATCTGTATCCGCGGATCTCGCTCGGCGCGTCGATCGGATCGACCGGATTCGGCTTTGGCGATGTCTTCGGCGCCGGTCCCCTGCGATGGCTGGCGGGGCCGTCGATCTCCTGGTCCTTCCCGAACCAGGAGCGGATCCGCGCGCGCATCGCCGCCGCCAGGGCGGATAGCGATGGCGCGCTTGCCACCTTCGACGGCAGCGTGCTGCAAGCGCTGGCCGAGACGGAAACGGCGCTGTCGAACTACGCCCGCGCGCTTGACCAGCGCGCCGCGCTCGACGCGGCCCGGGAGCAGGCGGACCGGGCCGCGCGCATCGTCCGGGCCCAGCAGCGGGAGGGACGCAGCGACAGCCTTGCCCTGCTCGATGCCGAACGGACCTTTGCCGATGCGCAAGCGCAGCTCGCCGATGCCGAAGGCCGCATTGCCAACGCGCAGGTGGATCTGTTCAGGGCGTTGGGGGGTGGCTGGGCATCTCCCGGTTGAATGCATGACGGCGATGCCGTGCCTGGCAGGAATGACCAGGACCGATTGATTTCCGACACGCGCGCTAGAATGCGGTCTGCGTTGCCCGATTGTCACCATGGATCGCCGCCATGACCAAGGAGATGTGATTGAAAACCGTCGCCGTGCTTGCCCTCCAGGGCGTGGTGCCGTTCGACCTCGGTATTGCCTGCGATGTGTTTTCGCGGGTCGTGCTTGCGAACGGCAAGCCTGGCTACCGTGTGCTGGTGTGCGGCGAGTCGGCGCGCGTGGACGCCGGCGGGCATTTTGATATCCGGGCACCCGGGCAGCTGGAAGATGCGCTGGACGCGGATCTCGTGATCGTTCCGGGTGTCGACGATATCGAGCGGCGGGTTTCCGCCGGCGCCTGCCGAACGCTGAAGGCCGCGCGCGAAAGCGGCGCGCAACTGGCTTCGATCTGCACCGGCGCCTTTGTGCTTGCCGAAGCGGGACTGCTGGACGGCCATCGCGTGACGACCCATTGGGCGGCCGCGGACGAGCTCTCGCGCCGCTACCCCGCGCTGGAGGTGGACACCGGCGTTCTGTTTGTCGACGAGGGGGACATCGTCACGTCCGCGGGCAGCTCGGCCGGTCTCGACATGTGCCTGCACCTGGTCGGGCGCGACTATGGCCAGGCCGCCGCCGTGCAGGCGGCACGGCTCGCGGTGGCGCCGCTTCACAGGGACGGCGGACAGGCGCCGTTTATCCGGCAGCCCGTTGCCGATACGGCGACAAGCCTTTCCCCCCTCTTCGATTGGATGCTGAAAAATCTCCACAAGCCGATCGACGTGACGGCGCTTGCGGCAAAGGCCAGGATGACACCGAGGACCCTTGCGCGCCGGTTTCGCGACCAGACGGGGACCACGCCCATTCAGTGGCTGATCACACAGCGGGTTCGCCGCGCGCAGGAGCTTCTGGAGACCAGCGAAGCCTCGGTCGATCAGGTGGCTTCGGCATCGGGTTTCGATTCCCCGGTCACGTTCCGCGCACGGTTCCAGCGGGTGGTGGGGCTCACGCCGTCCGCCTATCGACGGCGGTTCAGGCAATCGTAGGGTGGCCTGCAAGCGGCGCGCATGGCCATGCCTGTGTCGGTCGCGGATCCCGCAACACATCGAGTACGTATTGCGTGGAACGCGCAACGTACCCCGCGCGATTGCAATACCGAGGAAAACTCCACCCCGGCGTCCGCTCAGTTCAGCGGCCTGACGCGCCGGAATGCGGCCAGGATGGCCAGGTCATAGCCGATCTTCAATGCGCCGCAGACGAGCAACGGGGCGCCGGCCCAGCCCATTGCCATGAGCCCGCCGGCAAGCACCGGGCTGATCGCGGCGGCGAGGCTGCGCGGCACCGCGGTCAGGCTTGCCGCCGCTGCCCGCTCGGCGGGGGTGACCACCGCCATCACAAAGGCGGTGCGCGTTGGCACATCCATTTGAGACAGCGCGCTGCGCGCCAGCAGCAACAGCAACGCCAGCGGCAACGACGGTGCAAACGCGGCGGCGATCAGGAACGCGCTGGATGGAATGTGCGTAAACACCATCGTGTTCAACAACCCGATCTTTCGGGCCAGCGGAACGGCGGCGAGCTGTGACGCCGTGGTCAGCAATCCGGCCCAGAAGAAGAACTGGCCCGCCGCGCCGGGCGACATCCCGAAACGCTGCATCAGCCAGAGCGACAGCAAGGCATTGACGACCAGGCCGCTCGCAAACGCATCCACGCTGAACAGCATCGCGAGCCGGATGACGATCCGACGCGACGGCCCCAGCGGCGCGGCCGTCGACGTCGAGTGCGGATGGGGTGCGGGCAGCCTCGCGTAGAGCGCCCAGAGCGCAATGCCGGTCAGGGCGTAGACGACGAACATCAAGCGCATGCCGTCCAGGAACGACAGGCCGGCATGCCTGGCGAGCCAGCCCGGCACGGCCGCGGCCAGCGCCCCGAATGCGGCGGACAGCGAGCCCGCGAGGCCGTAGCGCGCAAACAATGCCGTGCGCGCCTCGGGCTTCGCGGATTCCGCCAGCCGTGCCTGCTCCAGCGGCAGGAACACGCTGACATCGCCCGAGCTCGGGTTCAGCGTGCCGACGAAGGCAACGATCAACAGCGGCCAGAGCGACGACAGGCCCGCAAAGGCCGCCCCGGTTGCGGCCATCATGACTGCCGCCCCGATCAGCAGGCGACGTTGCGCAAAGCGGTTCCCGATGAGTCCGACCAGAATGGTGGCAGTCGCGGAGCCGATCAGCGTGACGCTGCTGATCAGCCCGACGGCGAGCTGGTCGAAGCCGAGCGCCAGCAGGTACGCCGGCAACAGCACCGCCACGAAACCGTCGCAGAAGCCACGCAGCGCCCGCCCGGCAAGAAGCGGCATGACGCTTGCGTCGGCACCGGACGGCAGCACGAGGCCGGAGAGCATGGTGCGATTCACTGGTCGGCGGCCTCGGTTGTCATGGCGTTCTCATGGATCATGATGATCTCCTGTGGCTCGATGATGCGGCAGCGGACAGGCTGCCAGTCCGGTCCTGTCCTGAGTGGAAAGAAGCCCGGCAATCCGGGAACGAGGAACGGGGAACAAGCAACGGGCTAGCGCTTGCGAGCGCTGGAAAAGTGCGTGTAGAGCGAGTCGAGGACATGACCGGCCTCCGTCAGCAGCGCGTCGTCGTCGGGCAGGCGCTCGCGCGCGCCCGCCACCATCGCTTCGAAACCGCTCGCTTCCGCAACCGGCGTGCCGCCGATGTCCAGCACGTGAACCATCTGGCCGAGGCGTGCCAGTCCCTTGTCCTCGTCCAGCCCGAAGCTGGCGAGCAACACCTCGAACGAAACCCGGTCGCCGACATGCGCGAATGTCGCGCCATCGAAATCGAACGCCAGCGCCGCCTCCGGGCACTGGCGAACGTCTTCCAGCCAGAGGAAGCTGGCGTGGGGATCGATGAAGCGCCGGATCAGCCAGGCACAGGCAACGCGGTCCACCCAGAGGTGCCGTCGGGTTGCCCAGCATCGCCCCTGGTATTGGGCGGGGTCGCGTCTCGGGATGCTGCCCGCCCTGCCCTGTGGCTCGCCCGGCGACAGCACGATGTCGATGGCCGCGTTGAAATCGCGCCACCGCGCTTCGGCGCGGACCGAGGCCTCGTTCGGGAAGAAGTCGATCCTGCGGATCGCGTCGAATCCGCGGCCGTAGCGGCGAGCCATGCGCAGCAGTGCCGCTTCGTCCGTATCGGCCAGCGTTGCGCGCGCGCCGGAGAGCTCGGCCATCCAGTCCGCGTATTCGGGGGTGCGGTCGAACAACGCGCGATATTCGGCATCCTGCCGCGTGTCGGTGGCCTGAACGGAGAGCGTCCAGACCTTGCCATCCTCGCCGGCCGCGTCCGACGCAAGCGCCTGCAACGGCTCACGCATGCCGGCCAGATCGGGCAGCAGATAAGCCCCGTCGCGCAGCGCGGCCGCGCCAAGCGCCTTGATGCCGCGCCAGAGGCGCATGCGGGCCGTGGCGGCCGAAGTGGGCAGGCTGGCAACCAGCAGCACCCATTGGGAGGGAAATGGAAGCGCAGTCATGCACCCAGCTTAGTGGGCCATCGCTTGCGCTTCAATGTTGTAGAGATATCTACATAGGCAACTGGCCAGCGCCGGACAGGTGACTATCGCGGCGCATGGGGCGCCGCGAGGCTCGCCATCAGGGACGCCATCAGGGACGCGCGGCGGCCCTAGCCGCGCAGCGAGTCCAGCACGGCCTGCAGCGGCAGCCTTTCCAGGTGAAAGCAGGCCTGACCGAGCCGCCCGGCATCGCCAGGCGCCTTGCGGCCGTAGGCGAAGCAATCCGTCACCTTCTCGATCAGTTCGTCATCGGTGAGCGGCAGCTGCGCACTGCCGCGAAGGGCCTCCACGCGAATCGCCAGCCGGCGGCCGTCGCGCAGGTGAACGGCGACTTCGGCCCAGCGCGGAAAGGTCGGCGGTTCGCCCTGGCTCAGGTGCACCCGGTCGAAGAAGGCCTGGATCTCCGGCCGCAGAACCGGCTCGTCGCGAAAGCTCGCCAGATTTACCGCGCCATCGCAAATGGCCGCCGCCATGGCGTACTGCATGCTGAACTTGGCTTCGAGACCCGTGCGCGGGCGATCGTGGATGAGAGGCACCGTGGCGCGGTAGTTCGTCTTCACGTCCACGCGCTCCACGTCGTCGAGCGTGAACGGCGTTTCGCGCCGGATGTCGAGCATGCCCTGAATCGCCCGGTGGGTGGCATAGCACAGCGGATACTTCTTGATGTCGAGCCCCGAACGTTCGATCTCCAACGGCAGCTCGCCCAGGCGGTCGAGCTCCGCGTGCAGATCCTGGCCGTCGGCATAGAGCACCGCGTAGCCCTGCTTGCCGTCCAGCGCCGCGGGCGATGCATCCAGACCCGCGTCGGCCAGCAGCACGGACCGGAGCGCGATCGCATTCGCCTGTCCCGCCTGGAAGGCCTTGCCCATCGTGCCAAAGTTCTCCCGGGTTCCCGCGATCTGCGACACGAGGATGCCCAGCGCATGAATCGTGCGCTGCTGGTCGAGCCCCAACAGGCGCGCGCAGGCGGCGGTCGTGCCGAAGGCGGCGATCGAGACGGTGGAGTGCCAACCCTTGGCGTACTGGTCGTCCACGATGGCGCGCGCGATGCGGACCGTCACCTCCAGGCCCACCACGCAAGCGTCGAGCACCGCGCGGCCGGCGCTGCCGAGCCCCTCGCCCAGGGCCACCACCGCGGGGAACATCGCAACGCTCGGATGACCGCGCAGCGGGGAGCTGACGTCGTCGAAATCGAGCACGTGGCCCATCGTGCCATTGACCAGCGCGGCCATCTCGACGGGCAGGCGCTCGCCGGTGGCCCAGACCGTGGCCATGCGCGCGGCGTTGGTGCCCTGGCCGCGCGCATAGTCCAGCACCCGCGCGGACGCGGGCTCATGCGCGCCGCCCACTGCGACGGCGATGGTGTCGTAGAGCGCGCGTGCGGCGGCGGCGCGGGCCTCGGCGGAAATCGCCGAGGCGTCGAAGCCGACCGCGAAGGCGGCGATCTTCTCGCTGGCTGAAAGGTGCATGAATTCGTACTCCTGGTTTCGTTCGAAAAAAGCCTGCTCGCCGGCAGGTGGATGGATGACGCGCCGCGCGCGTCGGTGCCTTGAATGCTTATGGCCCCGGGTTGCCCGGGTTGCCCGCAACGCCTTCAATGCCTTCAATGCCTGAAGCCCGGGACGGAATGCGAGGCGTGCGAATGGAACGCGGCGCTTCGCCTCGCCCGGCATTCAGGTCGAGCGCTCATTCCGGTTCGATGCCGGCGCGCTGGATGACTTCCCGCCACTTGACCGTCTCCTTGCGCATGAAGGCCGACAGCTCCTGCGGCGAGGAGCCGATCGGCTGCACGCCGTCGACCATGAACAGCTTCTGCACCTCGGGATCCTTCAGCGCCGCGACGGCGGCGCGCTGCAGCTTGTCGAGAATGGGCTGGGGCGTGCCCTTGGGCGCCAGCAAGGCGTACCAGACATAGGACTGGTACCCGGGCACGCCGGCTTCGGCGATCGTCGGAACTTCGGGATGCGCGGGAGAGCGCTGGGCGGTGGTGACGCCCAGCGCCACCATCTTGCCTGCCTGCAGGAAACTGCCGCCGCTGCCGAAGCCGGCGAACACGGCTTGCAGGCGCCCACCCATCAGGTCGGTATAGGCCGGCGAGGCGCCCTGGTAGGGGATGTGCTCCATGTCCAGCCCGGCCATCGACTTGAGCAGTTCCATCGACAGGTGCAGGCCGCTGCCGGTGCCGGAGGAACCGTAGGAGAACTTGCCGGGATTCTTGCGCACCAGCGCAATGAACTCGGGCAGCGTCTTGACGCCGAGGCTCGGCGAGACGGCCAGAAAGTACGGCGCCTGCGCCAGCAGCGAGATCGGCTCGAAGTCCTTGACGGGATCATAGGAGAGCCGCTTGACGAGTCCCGGGTTGATGGCCGCCTGGGCTGTCAGGGCCAACGCCAGCGTGTAGCCGTCCGGCTTGGCGTGGGCCACCAGGGACATGGCGATGCCGCCGCTCGCTCCGCCCCGGTTGTCGACGATGACCGTGGCGCCGAGCTGCTTGGACAGGGCAACGGCCATCGGCCGGCCGACGGTGTCGGCGCCGCCGCCCGAGGCGTACGGGAGGACGAGGCGAATGGGGTGGTCGGGGTACTCCGCGTGCGCGGCGGCGCTGAGCACAAGCGCCGCCACGGCGACCGCGGCGCGGCGCAGGGGACGAAGGTTGAGGATTGGCATGGTCTCCTTTCGTTTTATTTGGTTGGATTGTTCCGATTCCGGATAAGCGGCGCCGCTCAGCCGGCCCGCGCGCGCGTGAGCGCAAGAAGTTCGTCGCCGGCCCGGGCGAGAGCCTGCCGGGCCTGCGCGTTCCAGACGCCGGCGGCTTCGGCCGCCGCGCGCTCCTCGTCCAGCATGCGCGTCGCCTCGTCTGGCTGGGGTCCGCCCGCGCCACGGCGCCGCAGGATCATCTGCTCGGCATCCACGCACTGGTTGTACTGCACGGCGTCGATCGGGAGTTCCGCGCCGGCCTGTTCGCGGTAAAGCGCGCAGGCCTGTTCGTAGGAGATCTCCGCCAGGCGCAGCCGCCGTTCGCGGCCGAAATCGGTCAGGAGCGAGGCAAAATGGTGGCCGAGGCGGAAAGGCACGCGGGCCTGCTGCATGAGCACGTCGGCAATCTCCGTGACCGTGGAATAGTCCGCATCCACCTCGCGGCGGGCCTGCTGCGCGTCGACCACGAGGCTGTCGACGATCCGCGTGAAAAGCGCGAACAGATCCACGAAGCGCTTGGAGGACAGCGGGTCGTAGGCGCGGTAGTCGAACATGCCGGTCCGCACGTTGTGGGCGACGAGGAACGGCCCCTGCATCTCGCAGAGCAGCAGGCTGCTCTGCGCCCGCAACTGCTCCAGTGCGGCCGGATTGCGCTTCTGCGGCATCAGGCTGCTGATGCCCATGAGTTCGCCCCCGCGCATCGTGAGCCAGGGGTGAGGCGTGAGGTACTGCGAATGCAGGTCCTGCGCAAACTGGCTGATCTGCACGGCGCAGCTGGCAAGCACGGATGCCAGTTCCAGGCTGCTGTCCACCGAGGCAAGATGGTTCGCGTCGTAGGTATTGCGCACGATGCCGCCAAAGCCCAGCAGGCTGGCCAGGCGTTCGCGGTCGACAGGGAAGCTCGACGCCGCCAGGGCGGCCGCGCCCAGCGGACTGAGGTTGATGCGCGCATAGGCCTGCTCCAGCCGCTGTTGCTGCCGGCCCAGCGCGGCGGCGACGGCCAGCAGGTAGTGCGCCAGCGTCGTGGGCTGGGCCTGCACGCCGTGCGTGTAGGCAGGAATGACCGTGCGCATGTGGTCCCCCGCCAACTTCAGCAGCCCGCGCCGCATGTCGCCCAGGCCCGCGTGCGCATCGAGCAGGTCGGCCCGCAGGTTCATGCGCGAGAGCGTGGAGGCAATGTCCTGCCGGCTGCGGCCGGCATGCACCAGCGACGCCGACGGGCCGGCCAGCTCGGCCAGCCGGCGCTCGTAGTCGAGATAGTCGCCCGAGGGGCGTGCGGCTGGCGCTTCGTTCTCGAGGGCCAGGATGGCCTGCGCAATCGCGCGGGCATCCTGCGCGCCGATGACGTCGCGCTCGGTGAGCATGACGAGGGAGGCCTGGTTGATCTGGCCGAGGAATGCCGGAACCCGCGCACCACCGCGGAAGGCTTCGTTGACGTCCTTGACGGCGTAGGCGGCGCTGGCGTGGCCGGAAGGTACGGATGGTGCAGAAGGTGCGGACGGTGCGGACGGTGCTGACATGGAGGCACATGGAACGGAGTTATGTTGCCGCTAATGTGCGTCCCGTCAGTTCATGCCGTAAAATGAATTAATTGGCATCAATCATTGCCTGCATTGCATAATATGGCCATTGCGCCGACTCCCCGTGCCGCCATGTCGATGACCTTCCAGCAACTTCACTGCATCCGCCAGATCGTGGCCAACGGCTTCAGCGTTTCGCGCACGGCCGAGGCGCTCTTCACCACCCAGCCAGGCGTGAGCAAGATGGTGCGCGCGCTCGAAGACGAGCTGGGCATCGTGGTCTTCGCAAGGCGCGGCAATCGGCTGGTGGGGCTGACCGATGCCGGACGCGAGGCCTATTCGCTTGCGGGCCGCATCCTGCAGGACTCGCAGGCGTTGCGCGGCCTGCGCGACAACGGGCAAGGCGGGCAGGCGCGCGGCACGATCCGCCTGGGCACCACGCATGTTCATGCGCGCTACCGGCTGCTGCCCGTCACCGGGCGCTTCCTGCGCACCTACCCTCACGTCCAGCTGGAGTACTCGGTCGGCACGCCGCCCGAAATCCACGCCGGCGTGCGCGACGGCAGCATCGACATCGGCCTGAGCACCATGCCGTCGAACGCCGCACCCGATATCCTTTCGCTTCGCGCCTACGAGATGGAGCGCTGCCTCGTCGTGCCGCAGGGGCACCCGCTGCTGGCACTGGGCGAGATCAAGATCAGGGATCTGGCCGACTGGCCGTGGATTGTGCACGACGAGAAATTCACGTCCGGCGCCGTGGTGCAGCGGGCGTTCCAGATGCACGGGCTACAGCCCCGCATCGTAATGCGCGCCATGGACGTGGACGTGATGAAGGCCTACGTGGCGCAAGGCGTCGGCATCGCCGCGCTGAACAAGATGGCGATGGAAGACGACCCGGATCCGAGGCTGCGCTGCATCGAAGCCGGGCATATTTTCCCTGCCTCGACGGCCATGGTCATGGTTCGACGGGATCACTTGCTCAAGCCGTTCGCCTTCGACTTTATCCGGATGCTGCTGCCGCGCGTGCGGCGGACGACGCTGGTCGCGGCACTCGGTATTCCGACGTAGCGCAGACCTCGTTCCCACCATCCGCGTGCCGTGCGCGACCTTCGGCGGGACTTCTCTCGTCCGGCCAGCCCTGAAACGGACCGGACCGCGGCACGCCGGCGTGACGACGCCCGCGGTGGCGACTGCCGCTCGATGACGGTTGCGCGAATCCCTTCGTCGCAGAACAGCCTCGCGGCCGCCTGCCGCCTGCTCCGCCCCACGCGATTTCATGGATGGAACGAACCGAAGCGGCAAACAGTAAACAGCCAATGGCAAATGGCAACGCCTACGTCAATCGCAGATCCCACAACACATCGAGTACGTGCTGCGTGGAACGCTCAACGTACCCGGCACGATGCGCGATACCGAGCCGGCGCCACAACGCCGGGCGCAGCGGACGCATGACAATGCGCCCGTCGAGCAATGGCGTGGTGGCCTCATGGGGCAACAGCGCCGCGCCATAGCCTGCCGCCACCAGGCTCTTGATCGCGTCGTTGTAGTTGAGCTGAATGCGCGGCGCGGGATGCTGCCCTCCGGCCGCGAACCATTCCGCGGTCAGACGCGAGAGGCGCGTGGTCGCGTCATTGAGAATGAGAGGCTGGGCGGCGAGCCATTCCGGCGTGACGCGGGCCGGGCACCGCCAGTGCGCCGGCACAAAGGCCATCACGGGGTCGCGGCGCCAGGGCTTTATCACGAGTCCGGCCACCGGGGGCTGAGGCAGTGCGACCAGCCCGACATCCAGCGTTCCATCCGCCAGTCGGGACAGCGTTTCATGCGAAGTGAGCACCGCAATCTGAATGTCGATGGCGGGATGGTGCTGGCGCAGCGCTTCGAGCGCCTGCGGCAAGAGGTGCGCGATCACGCCGGTCGACGCGCCGAGCCGCACGCGCCCTTCGAGCCCCTGCACCTGGCGTTGAATATCGTCCAACGCCTGCTCCGCATCGGCCAGCAGCCGGCGCGCGCGCTCCACCAGCACCTCGCCTATCGCCGACGGCCTGACATGCCCGCGCTTCCGTGACAGGAGCGGCGCCCCAATGCGGTCTTCGAGTTCGGCGATGTGGAGGCTGACCGTGGGCGGCGCCAGGTGCAATGCACGCGCCGCATCGGCAAATGAGCCACGGTCGGCAATGGCGACCAGCGTGCGCAGACGGTCCAGGCTGATCTCTCGCATGTCGGCATCCAGATTCAGGAAAACTGAATATTAACGTTATCAAATTCAACTTTCTCTGTTCTAGCGGTCCGGGGAACATAGGGGCTCGTTCTCCTTGTCACAACCCACAGTCACCGGAGTATTCCCCGTATGCGCTCTCCTGTTGTTTTCATCGACGGCGACCAAGGCACCACCGGGCTGCAAATCCACGAACGGCTGCGCAACCGGACCGACCTCCGGCTGTCCACGCTTGCCGCCGCGGAACGCAAAGATCCGCGGCGCCGCGCGGAAGCCATCAACGCCTGCGACATCGCCATCCTCTGCTTGCCCGATGCCGCCGCGCGCGAGGCGGTGGACGCCATTGTCAATCCCGCCGTCAGAGTCATCGACGCCAGTTCCGCCCACCGCACGCGGCCGGACTGGACTTACGGCTTTCCGGAAATGGCGCCGGGACAGGCCGAGCGCATCGCGAACGCGCGTCGGGTCACCAATCCCGGTTGTTATCCGACCGGCGCCATCGGCTTGCTGCGCCCCCTGTTGCAGGCCGGGCTCATACCGGGCAACTACCCCGTCAGCATTCATGCGGTGTCCGGCTACTCCGGAGGCGGGCGTGCCGGCGTGGAGGAATATGAGGGACCGGGGGCCGTCAACGCGCCTTCATACCAGGTATATGGCCTGGAACTCGCGCACAAGCACACCCCGGAGATTCAGCAGCACGCCGGGCTCGCGCAGCGTCCCGTCTTCGTTCCCGCGATTGGGGCGTTCCGCCAGGGCATCGTGCTGACGGTCCCCCTGGCGCTGCGGCTGCTGGCACCCGATGTGGATGGCGCCGCGTTGCACGCATGCCTCGCACGCCACTATGCCGAGGCGGCCCACGTAAGTGTCACGCCGCTGCACGAATCGCGCGCCCTGAAGCACCTGGATCCGCAGGCGCTGAACGGCACCAACGACATGCGCCTGAGCGTATTTCCCAACATGGAACACGGGCACGTCCTGCTGTCCGCGGTTTTCGACAATCTTGGCAAAGGCGCATCCGGCGCAGCGGTGCAGAACCTGAACCTGATGCTCACGCGGCAATAGCGGCCGATGGCTTCAGCTGACGTTCGGCCGCAACCATATGCCGACGATTGTTGCCGGCCGACGTGAGCCGCCTCGATAACATCGAGGCGCGCACCGCCGGCACCGCCTCACTCGTCGCCCGGCACGCCGTAACTGGGCGCGGCGAGCGGATTGAGCGCCCGCGTCACGTAGTCCTGCATCTGCGGCTGATACCTCCGCCACAGCGCGTCCAGCGCGGTGACTGGATCGTCATCGGTCCAGTCCACGCGCAGGTCCACCAGCGCCCAGGTTTGCGTACCGGCGATCTTGAGCGCGGCCGAATGAACCGGTCCGGCTTCACCGCCGGCCTTCACGGCGGCGTGCATGGCGTGCAGCAGGCGGTCGCCCAAGGCGCCCTCGGATTGCTCAAAGGCCGCCACCATGACGTCGGCCACCCGCCGGTCCGCCAGCATGTTGCCGGCGGCGAGGCATTGCTGGCCGGCAACGGCATGGCTCAGGCCCAGTGCTTCCTTGCCGGTGAAGAACGCCGTCCTTCCCTGCTGGTCGATGACGGCGACCTGGCGGTACTCGCTCCACTCACGGGCGGCCAGCGCCTGGTCCAGCGCTTGCGCCGGCGGCAACTTGCCGGTTTCCAGCAGGTCCAGGATCTCCGGGCCCAGCGCGGGCAGCGTGACGTTCTGTGTGGCCACCGCGCCGACGCCCGCGCGTACCCAGGGGCAGCGCGCGCCGACGGAGATGCTCGAAGAGCTGATGGCGATACCGAGTTGCCCGGTCCGCGGGCAGCGGCCGACGATGGAAAATGTCATGTCAGGCTCCTTGCGCCGGCTTCGCCGTCCAGTTATCGGGAATGACGGCAATCACGTCGATCTCCATCAGCCACTGGGGCTGGCCGAGGGCGCTGATGCACAGGCCCGTCGAGATCGGGAACACGCCCTTGAGCCACTTCCCCACTTCCTGGTAGACCGGCTCGCGGTAGCGCGGGTCGGTGATGTAGGTGGTGGTCTTGACGATGTGGCTCAGGTCGCTGCCGGCTTCCTCGAGCAGCTGCTTCACATTCTTCATCGCCTGCTCGGCCTGCGCGCGCGGATCGCCCAGCCCGACCAGATTGCCGTTGAAATCGGTGCCGATCTGCCCGCGGACATAGACGGTATTGCCGGCCCGCACCGCCTGGCACAGGTCATTGTCAAGCGCCTGATTGGGATAGGTGTCCTTGGTGTTGAACATGCGTATGCGATGGTGCGTCGGCATCATTTCGCTCCTGCGAAGGTGGTTTGCAATGGCGCCTCTGGGGCGATGGTGGTGCTGGCGACCTCGCGCGGGTGCGGCGCCGCCCTGGCGCGCAGGGCGACGTCGTAGGCGAGGTACTTGCGCTGGTTGGCGATGTGGTCGCCGACGTGCTTGGCGTCGTGCCACACGCCCCAGATGAAGGATGAGCCGCGCCGGGACAGCCACGGCAGGCCCAGGAAATAGACGCCGGGCTCGCTGGATACGCCGCGCTGGTGTTGCGGCTTGCCTTGCTCGTTGAAGGCATCCACCTTCAGCCAGTCGTAGTCGACCGCATAGCCGGTGGCCCAGATGATGGTCTTCACGCCGGCCTGGGCCAGATCCAGGCTGGCGATGGGGTTGCGCACGCAATCCGGGTCGGGCGGGATGTAGCGTGCCTGCGGATCCTCCGGCAGGTCCAGGCCGTTGCGCGCCGCATAGGCGTCGGCGGCGTCCAGCATGGCCATCAGGCTCTGGTCGCCACGCGCAAGGTTGGCGGCGAGGTCGCCTTCGAAGCTGGCCACGCCGTTGTCGAAGGCCTTGGTCAGCCCGACCAGTTTCATGCCGCCGTGCGCGAGCCGGCGAAAATCGATGGCCTGGCCGCCATAGGCGCCGCTGACGGCAATGGTCACGTGTTCGCGGCCGGGCACCGCGATTTCCTTGTCCCACTCGCCGAGCACGCCCAGCCACCAGCAAAAGTCGCGGCCGCGATAGGTGCGCGGCGGGCGGTCATGCGCGCCGACCGAGAGATAGACCTCGCGTCCCGAACGATGCAGTTCGTCGGCGATCTGTACCCCCGACGAACCGGCGCCGACCACCAATACCGCCCCGGCGGGCAGCTGCGCGGGATTCTTGTAGTACGCCGAATGCAATTGCGTCAGGCCCGCATCCACGGGCGCGATGGCGGGGATCACCGGGCGCTGGAACGCGCCCGTGGCCACCACGACGCGGAGCGCATGAAAACGCCCGGCGCTCGTATCGACCACGAAACCCGGTTGTCCGTCGCGGCGCTCGACGCCCAGGACCTCGACGCCGGTGCGCACGGGCGCGCCGAACTGCCGCGCGTATCGCTCGAAGTAGTCGGCCACCTGTTCCTTGGCGGCAAAGCCGTCCGGGTCCACGTTGTCGAATTCGAGGTTGGGGAAGCGGTCGTGCCAGGCCGGGCCATTGGCGACCAGCGAATCCCAGCGCCTGCTGCGCCACCGCTCGGCGATACGATCCCGCTCGAGTATCACGTGCGGGACCTTGAGCCGCGTGAGATGCTCGCTCATGGCGATACCTGCCTGGCCGGCGCCGATGATCAGCGTATCGATTGACTCTGTTTGCGCAGACATCGCTGCCTCCTTTGATAAATGACGCATTTCATGAGCATCAGATGTCCCGGTACGGGACGTGGAACCGCCTGTGCCCCCCGCTCGGGGGCAAATTCGTGGGTAGATCAAAAATCTATGTAATATTCGATCTGAATCCGAAAAAGCTATTCAAAACCGGTCAACCGTCTGTTCCGTTCCAGTTCTCCAACCAGATCCGTCATCGAGATGAATCCACTTCGCTATTCGCTGCGCCAGCTACGCTACTTCGTGGTGGCCGCCGAGGAACTCTCCTTCACGGGCGCGGCCAGGCGCCTGCACATCTCCCAACCCTCCATCTCGACCGCGCTGGCCGAGCTCGAGGCGGCGATCGGCGTCCAGCTCTTCATTCGCCATCACGCCAGCGGCCTGTCGCTGACGCAGTCGGGGCGGGATCTGCTGGGCAACGCGCGCAACCTGCTCAAGAACGCCGAAGAACTGCAACTGGCGGCCGCCGAACTGGACGAAGGCATGACCGGCTCGATCGCGCTGGGCTGCATGGTGTCGCTGGCGCCGCCGCTCATGCCCGGCATCATCAGCCGCTTCGTGGCGGAGAACCCGTCGATCTCCATCCAGACCGCCGAGGCCCATCAGGACACGCTGTTGAGCGGCCTTCGCGACGGTTCCATCGACATTGCCCTGACCTACAGCCTCGATATCGACGACGACATCCATTTCACGCCGCTGGTCTCGCTGCCGCCCTATGCCATCCTGCCCAGGACCCATCGCTTCGCCAACGCGCGCAAGGTGTCGCTGGCGTCCTTGCTCGATGAACCCTATGTGATGCTCGACTTGCCGCATAGCCGCGAGTATTTCTCTTCCCTCTTCGACACCCTGGGCCGGCGTCCGGTCACGGCCTTTCGCTCGTCCCAGCCTGAAGTCGTGCGCGGCATGGTGGCCTGCGGACTCGGCTTCAGCATTCTCAACTTCCCGCTCAAGTCGACACGCACCGTGGGCGGTGACGAATTCGTCGTCAAGCGCTTCAAGGAAGAGGTCAAGGCGACCACGCTCGGCATTGCCCAGTCGCAGGCGATGAAGCCGCGCAAGATCGTCACCAGGCTGGCGGCGTTCTGCGAAAGCCACATCCGCAAGATGCGCATCGACTGACCGCCGCGCGGGATGGCCGCGGCCGCGTGCGCGCGATCAATATCCCAGCGCATGCTGCACCTGGTGTTGCAAGGGCTGGCCATCGGACAGGCGCCGCACGTTGTCCACTATCTGCGTGGCCACCACGCCGGCATCCGATATCGCGGCGACATGCGGCGTGACGATGATCTTTTCATGCCGCCACAAGCCGTCATCGGCCGGCAACGGCTCGACCGGGAACACATCCAGCAAGGCGCCGCCGAGCCGGCCGGCGTCCACCGCCGCCAGCAGGTCGCCCACATGCAGCTGGTCGCCGCGGCCGACGTGGATCACGTAGGCGTCCTCGGCCAGCCGGGCGAACAGATCGCGCGACAGTATCTGCCGCGTGGCCGGCGTCAGTGGCAGCAGACAGACCAGGATCTGGGTGCCCGCCAGGAATTCGTCCAGCTGCCCCTCCGCGTAGCCTTGCACGCCTGCCATCTCGGTGCCCCGGCGCGACCAGCCGCGCACCGTGAAGCCGAGCTGCAGCAGCAGTGTCGCCACGGTCTTTCCCATCAGGCCCATGCCCATGATCCCCACCACCGTGCCGGGGGCGCTCCGCCCGGGCACGCGCTGCCACTGGACGGCGCGCTGATTGGCGCGGATGCCGTCGAACCCGCGATGGCGGTTCAGCACCCCCCAGACCACGTACTGCGCCATGCTCCGCGCCTGGCTTGCATCGACGATGCGGCAGATCGGGACCTGCAGGTTCGACGCCGACGAGATGATGCGATCGGCGCCGGCACCGATGCTGTGGATCAGTCGCAGGCCCGGCAGCCGCGCATAACTCTCGGCCGGCGGCGCCCAGCTGATGGCCACTTCCGCGCGTGCCGACGCGGGGTCGTCCAGGGTGCAGATGTCCAGCTCCGGGGCAATCCGGCTGATGGCCGGTGCATAGTGCAGCGCGGCCTTGTCGGTGAAAACGAGTGCGGTCATGCGTTGGTTGCTTGCGGTGGATGGGCAGGATGCATGGCGGTCTCGGGCCGCCGCGCCGGTATGGCCAGTCCTCAGCTCGAGAGCGCGTGATATCGGCGCTGGTAGTACAGCAGGCAGGTCTCGATATCGCGGTCGTCGATGTGCAGCACCTCGCATAGCAGGACATCGTGCGTACCCACGGTGGAGCTGCCGATGATCTTGCAGTGCAGGGACATTGCCGCGCCGTCCAGCGCCGGCGCATACCCTTCGCAGCGGGTCCAGCTTCCATGCGAGAAGCGCTCGGGCATGGGCGTCTTTCCGGCGAAGGCGGCCGACATCTCCTGCTGGTCGGCGGCCAGGGTATTGATGCAGACGATGCCGTTGCCCACCGTGGTCGCATAGGCCGACGAGCCGCGGTTGAGGCACACCAGCACCGTCGGCGGGGTATCGGTGATGCTGCATACCGCGGAGGCGGAGAAGCCCGCGTAGCCGTGTTCCCCGTCGGTGGTGACGATGTGCACGGTGGCGGCGATCCGCGCCATCGCGTTGCGGAACTCCTGCTGCGTGGCGGCGGCCCTGTGCGCGGGCGCGTGGCTTGTGGTTTCAGTGAGCATAGGATGGGTCCTCGCGATCCAGGATGCGTTTCATCTCCTCGAAGTGGGCCACCGAGAAATCGCGGATGCCCTCCCAGTCTTGCGCGGTCTTTTCAGCCACCTCGTCCGACAGCACCTTCAGGGGCTGGCAGGTGGCGTAGGCGATGGCCAGGATCTGGCAGGCGCGCTCCAGCGTGTACATGTCGTCGAAGGCTTCGCCGATGCTGGCCGCCGTCACCAGCACGCCGTGGTTGCCCATCATCAGGCGCGACTTTCCCTGCAGCTGCGCGATCAGCCGTGCCCCCTCGTCTTCGGTATCGGCCATGCCGCCGAAGTTGCCATCGACGGCCACCCGGTTGAAGTAGCGCGCCGTGTTCTGCTCGATGGGCTTGATGGCGGGGTCTTCCAGGGTCGAGATGGCGGTGGCGTAGACCGGGTGCAGATGCAGGGCCACCCGGATATGCGGGGCGCGGCGATGCAGCTGGCCGTGGATTGCCCACGCGGTCGGGTCGACGGCGCCGGCAGTCTGCGGCGGGCTGTCGGCATCCAGCAGCAGCAGGTCGCTGGCGCGGATAGTCGAGAAATGCTGCCACTTGCGGTTCATCAGGAAGCGCTTGCCGTCCGGCGAGACGGCCGCGCTGAAATGGTTGGCTACGGCCTCATGCATGCCCAGGCGGGCAAAGAGCCGAAAGCACGCGGCCAGGTCGATGCGGAGTTGATGTTCGTTCATTGTTGTTGCTTGCCGGTTGCAGTGCGTCTCATGTCGGGGGAGCACCAGATCAAGCAGCCCGCGCCCGCGGCCGCACCAGTTGCAGCACCGCGAACAGCATCACGACCACGAACAGCACGATCGACGATGCCGCCGCGAGCGTGGGATTGGCTTGCAGGAGGATGTCGTCCCACAGCTGCTTGGGCAGGGTCGACTTGACGCCGCCACCCATGAAGAGGGCAATCGTCAGTTCTTCGAAGGAGGTCAGGAAGCCGATCACGAAGGCCGCCGCCAGGCCGTTCTTCACCGAAGGCAGCGTGATGCGCATGAATACCTGTAAGCGGTTGGCGCCCAGCGTGGCCGCCGCCTGATCGATGGACCAGTCGTGCCCCTTGAAGGTCGTCAGCAGGATCACGAACACCATCGGCATGGCGATGACGATATGGCCGATGGCGATGCCGGTATTGGTCGCCACCAGCGAGATCTGGGCGCACAGGTAGAACAGCGCCATCGCGATCACGATCGACGGCACGATCATCGGCAGCAGGAACAGGAAGAAGATGCCGCCGGCCACCCGGCCGCTGGAGCGCGCCATGCCCAGCGCCGCCAGCGAACCCAGAATGCAGGTCGCGATCGCCACCAGGAAGCCGATGCCGAAGGATCGCAGCGTGGCATTGATCCAGAGCGGCGACTCAAGATAGACCTCGTACCACTTCAGGCTCAGGCCCTGCGGCGGGAAGGTCAGGAACTGGCCATCCGTGAACGACATCGGCACGATGGCCAGGATGGGAAGCAGCAGGATGGCAATCACCACGCAGGAAAACACCGGGAGCAGCGGGATCTTGACCATGCGGGCGACGTGGCGGTCGTAGGCGGACACGATCCAGCCCGACGCGCGGCCCAGCGCATAGACCAGGCCCAGCCCGAACCTGCGCAGGTGGCGATGCCGCGAGCTGGATTGCTTGCTGTCGCTGCCGGCCAGCGACGACAGGCCGAACACCAGGTCGTAGACCACGCAACTCACCAGCGCGGTGATGACGAGCACCACAGCCAGCGCGCTGCCCATCTGCCAGTTCTGCAGCTCGTTGATCTGCACGATGATCAACTGGCCCAGCATCATTTCCTTGGGACTGCCCAGGAAGGACGGAGTGACGAAGAAGCCGAGCGCGCTGATGAACACCAGCAGCCCGGCCGCGGCCACGCCGCGGATCGACTGCGTGAAGAAGATGCGCCAGAACACATTGGCGCGATCGGCGCCGAGGGTCGACGCGGCCATGGTCAGGCGGCGGTCGATCTGGTTCATCACCGGCAGCATGGTCACCACGGCCAGCGGCAGCAAGGTGTGCGACATCGCGAACACCACCACGTTGCGGTTGAACAGGAACTGCGACCAGTCCAGGCCCGCGGCCTGCGCCATGCGCTCGACGAAGCCGCCCCGCCCCAGCAGGATCAGCCAGGAAAAGTTCTTCACCAGCGTGCTGCTCCAGAACGACAGCAGCACGAACAGCGACAGGATCTGCTGCGAGCGCCTGGACAGGTTGGACAGCCAGTACGCCACCGGGTAGCCGATCAGCAGGCAGATGGCGGTGGTCTCGACGGCCGTGGCAAAGGTGTTGAGCAAAACCTGCCGGTAGACACTGGGGCCGAAGAAACGGGCAAAGGCGGCAAACGACAGTGCCCCCTGGCTGTCGAACAGGCTCAGCGGAAAGATCCGGAACGACGGCAACAGCAGGAAGATCGCCAGGAACAGGCCGCCCGGCAGGGCCAGCCACAACGGCCCCGGACGCCAGGGTCTGGCGCGGGCGGCAGTGCGGTCGAGGACTACGTCGGTCGGCACTTTCATGCGTTGCCCCGGATGCTCGGCAATGGACAAGGCTGCACCTTATGCGGTAACGGCATCGACATGCCGGTTGACGGGACGCGCCAGCCCCAGGTGCTCGCGCAGCGTGGCGCCGCTGTAGGCCTTGCGATAGACGCCGCGGCGCTGCATCTCGGGCACCACCATGCCCACGAAGTTGTGCAGGTCGTCGGGCAGTACGTGGAAGCTCAGCATGAAGCCGTCCGCCGCCCCGCTTTCCATCCACTCCATCATGTGGTCGGTCACTTGCGCGGCGGTGCCGCACAGAGTCACCTTGCCACGTTCATAGCTGGAATAGAGCTGGCGCAGCGTCAGCTTCTGCTCGCGGATCATGCCGGCGATCTGATTGAAATAAGCCTGGTGGAAGTTGGACTTCTGCGGAATCATCTCCACCGGCACCGGCTCATCCAGCGGCAGGCTGGTCAGGTCGGCTTCGAGATCCGCGCCCAGGCGCATGCGGCCCACGTCCGGATGGATCATGCGCTGCAGTTCCTGGTACTTGTCTTCGGCTTCCGCCTGGCTCTCGCCCACCACCACCGAGAGTCCGGCCAGGATCTTCAGGGAATCGGCGCTGCGCCCGAACTGCGGCAGGCGCCCCTTCAGGTCGGCATAGAATTTCCTGGCCTGGGGCAGGGTCGGGTCCGAGGCGAACACGACTTCGGCGGTCTCGGCGGCGAACTGCTTGCCCACCTCCGACGAACCGGCCTGGATGATCACCGGACGCCCCTGCGGCGTGCGGCGGATGTTGAGGCCGCCGTAGACCTTGAAATATTTCCCGGAATGGTCGGTGATGTGGAACTTGTCGGGATCGAAGTTGATGCATTGTTCCTTGTCCTGGACGAAGGCATCGTCTTCCCAGGTATCCCACAGGCTTTCGACCACCTTGTAGAACTCGCGCGCCCGCACGTAGCGGTCGTCGTGCGGCGGCAGCTTGTCCAGCCCGTAGTTGCGCGCCGCATAGTCGTTGGCCGACGTCACCACGTTCCAGCCCGCGCGGCCGTGCGAGATGTGGTCCAGCGAAGCAAACAGGCGGGCGATGTTGTAGGGCTCGTAGAAGCTGGTCGAGGCGGTGGCGCCCAGGCCGATGTGCTGCGTCGAGCCGGCCAGGGCCGACAGCAGCGTGATCGGCTCGAAGCGGTTCATGAACTCCGGGTTGCGGCAATGGATATGCAGCTTCTCGGTGCGGGCAGCGGGCGTGTCCGCGATGAAGAAGAGGTCGAACAGCCCCTGCTCGGCCGTGGCGGCGATCCGCCGGTAGTAATCGATGTCGGTGGCCGCGTCGCGCGGCGCGCTGGATTTGAGCCAGGAGGCCGGATGCGCACCGGTAGGATGCGTCAACAGGCCCAGATGTATTTGTCGATCGTTCACGTTACCACTCCTTCAAATCTGCCTTGCTTGTTCGCCGGACCGCCAGGGTCGGGCCCGGATCAACCCTGGATCAGCCACTCCTGGAACCGCTCGTTGGCGATGTCGTAGTTCTTGCCCCACCAGGCGGTGTCGCGACGGCGCAGTCCCTCGAGGTTCTTGGGATAGGTGGTAAGCAGCTCGGCGCGCTTCTGGTCGATCAGCTTGATCGATTCGGTATTGGTGGGGCCGTTGCCGGACAGGGTGCCGTATTCGGCGAGGCGGTCCGCGCGCATGCAGAAACGCACGAACTGTTGTGCCTGCTTGAGCTTCTTGGTGCCGGCCACGATCGACCAGCCGTCGACGTTGTAGGTGCCCTGCCAGACGATCTTCACCGGGGCGCCCGAGGCGATGGCGGCCAGCGCGCGCGAGTTCCAGGTGTCCGAGAGATCGACCTCGCCGCTTTGCAGCAGCTGGGTGTTCTGCGCGCCGTTGGACCACCACACCGACACCGACTTGCGGATCTTGCTAAGGGACTTCATCGCGCGGTCGATGTCGAGCGGATAGAGGTCCTGGGGCGCCACGCCATCGGCCAGCAGGGCCAGCTCGAGGGTGCCGCTGGGCGAGCGGAAGAGGCCGCGGCGTCCGGGAAAGTGCGCGGTGTCCCAGAAATCGCGCCAGCTCTGCGGACCGCCCTTGGGGAACCTGTCACTGCGGTAGCCCATGACGACGCCGTAGACCGAGAAGCCGAACCAGTTCGCGGTGAGCATGCCGGGCAGGATGTTCTTGCCGTCGCCGGGCGCGTTGTCGAGCGGCGCAACGTAGTTCTTGGCGCTGGTCAGGCGCAGCACGTTGTCGGGGGTGACCATCGCCACGTCCCAGATGCCGGAGCCGGAGTCGACCACCAGCTTGAACTGCGTCACGGGATCGGATTCGTGGGCGACGTTGATGACGCGGATGCCGGTTTCCTTCTCGAACGGGTCGTAGAAGGCCTTGCGCATGGCCGGGCCAAGCGCGCCGCCGTTGTCGGCGACGGTCAGGGCTTCGGCGGCGGAGGCACGCGGCAGCCACAGCATGGGGGCGGCGGCGACGGCGCCCGTGACGGCGGCGGTCTTGATGAATTCGCGGCGACTATTCAATTTCTTGTTCATTTCAGGCCCCAGATAGTTGACGAGCAGGATGGATCAAGGCACTCCCCTTTGAGACGACTTTCATTTTTCGAGCAGGCGCGAATGGCTCTCGCGCCATTGCAGCGAGACGGTCGCGCCGACGTGGCGCGCGCGGCTGCCGGCGGCCTGGCGCACGGTCATCACGGTGCCGCTGCCAAGCTTCACCAGCAGGCGGGTCTCGGAGCCGGCGTAGATCTGCTCGATGACTTCCCCATCGACGTAGCCGCCCTGCTCCACCAGCTCGATGTACTCGGGGCGGATGCTGATGGTCGCCTCGGCCGACAGCGCGCGCGCGCTGTCGGCCGCCGGCACCGGGATCCTGCCGTCGGCGCTCGAGAGCCAGCCGTCGCCGGCGACGCGGCCCCTGATCTTGTTGGAGATGCCGATGAAGTCGGCGGCGAAGGTGCTTTGCGGCTGCTCGTAGATTTCGGCGGGCGTGCCGATCTGCTCGATTCGCCCGGCATTCATCAGGCAGACCCGGTCCGACAGCGCCAGCGCCTCTTCCTGGTCGTGCGTCACGAAAATGATGGTGGTGCCGGTCTCGCGGTGGATGCGCTTGATCTCCACCTGCATGCTTTCACGCAGCTTGCGGTCCAGCGCCGACAGCGATTCGTCCATCAGCACCAGCGACGGCTGGTACACCAGACAGCGTGCCAGCGCCACGCGCTGCTGCTGGCCGCCGGAGAGTTCGCGCGGGAAACGCGCCGAGAAACTGCCCAGCCCCACCATCTCGAGCACGCGCATCACCTTGGCACGGATGGCGTCGCGGTCCACCCGGCGCATTTGCAGCGGGAAGGCAATGTTCTCGTACACGGAGAGATGCGGGAACAAGGCATAGTTCTGGAACACCACGCCCACATCGCGCTGGTGCGAAGGCGCATGGGTGCGGTCGACGCCATCGATGAACAACTCGCCCGAGCTGGGTTCGACCAGCCCGCAGATGATCTGCAGCAAGGTGGTCTTCCCCGACCCGGAGGGGCCCAGCAGCGTCAGCAGCTCGCCGGTACGCACATCGAGATCGACGGGGTGCAGGGCCGTGGTGCCGCCGTAACGCTTCGACAGCCGGAGCGCGCGCATCTTGATGTCGCGCGGCATGGCAGAAGTCCTTGCGACGTCATTGATCTTGGTGGCGGTATCTGCCATGAAAAACACTCCTTGAATCGACGGGTGTCCGGATGCGAATTCGGTGATGGACTCGCCTCGGCTTGCAGGCGCCGGTGAAATCTAACACCGCCCAATTAAAGGAAAATAAATATTTTCGAATGCACTGCATAGCAAACTCCTATGCATACCGACAGGCGTGTTTCCGCGTCTCCCCGGCATGGAGAAATAAGCGCAAAGAAGGGGCACGGGGCCGCGCCACAGCCGGGAAAAGCGATCGTTTTGGGTGCGCGGGGCGGTACCGTGCACGCATGCCGGGCGCGCCGGCACTGCAGCGGTGCTACAGGAATCGCGTCAACTTTTCCCGATCTTTTTGGCCTGTCCGCCACAGAAGCGCAGCCGGCGCCCGGGAAGACCACGGGCCGCCGTCGATGTGAGGGCCATTGCGCGCCCGGGCGCCCGCGGTCCGCATCCACCGCGATCCCGGTATTCCGGCCGCCTTTCACCTGCCCGGGGGTCGTCGATGCATGACCTGCGCGGCCTCGCGCCGGGCGTGCTCCGGCCATTTCCGGCATTTCCGGCCCCGCGTCCGGCATACCCCTTTAGAGGGGACCACCGGGGAGAAACCCGGAAGCGGGAGGTCCGCGCTTGCCCAACCCCAGTACAATGCCCCCGGCCCGAACCGGGCCCAGAGCCAGAAAAACAAAAGCATCGAGGGGAATCACAAAATGGCAGTCGCGCTGACCAAGAAACTGTTACTTACCCTGGCACTTGCCGCCGCCGCGCAGGCGGCGCTGGCCGCCAACTGCGCGCCGGATTTCCGGGGCGCGGTCAATTGCCCCGGCAACAGCGCCTGCATGATGACGCGCTCGGGCGAGGTCCGCTGCGCCAGGGATGGCGGCGGAATCGCGCTGGACCGGGAAGGTGACGCGCGCTGCGGCGTGGGCCGCTGCGCGGTGGACATGAAGGGGAACGTGATGTGTTCCAGCACGGCGGGCGGCGGCGCGAGCCTGGACAGTTCGGGCGCGGTGGTGTGCGATGCTGGCTGCCGCCCGGGCTCCGGGACGGCCTGTTCGGCGCCGCGCTAAGGCAGCGCCTTCCGGCGCCGTTGGCGCGGACAAGCCCGTCATCGACAGCGCGCCGCGCCAGCCGCTAGCTCATGCCGCAGCGCGTCTACGGGGATTGATGCGTCGGGAACGAAGCGCGCCCTGGCACGCAATCAGCCGTCCACCTGCTCTCTTGCGGGCGCCGCCGCCTGGCGGTGCCGCTGGCTGAAGCGGCGCACGAACGCTTCGAAGCCTTCCACCTGCACGGGGTGGCAGAAGAAGTAGCCCTGGTAGGCGTGGCATCCGGCGTCGGCGAGGAAATCGCGCTGGGCGGCGGTCTCGACGCCTTCGGCGATCACCTCCAGGGCCAGGCTCTTGCCGAGCGCGACGATGGTCTTGGCGATGGCGGCATCGTTGGGGTCGACGAGGATGTCGCGCACGAAGGAGCGGTCGATCTTGAGCTGGTCGAGCGGCAGGCGCTTGAGGTAGGAGAGCGAGGAGTAGCCGATGCCGAAATCGTCGAGCGAGAACACCACGCCGGAGTCCTTGAGCGCGTGCATTTTCTCGGCGATGTCTTCCACGTTGTCCACCAGCACGCTTTCGGTGAGTTCGAGCTTGAGCCGGCGCGGGTCGGCGCCGGTCTCGCCGATCACGGCCAGCACGCGCGCGACGAAGTCCGGCTCGCGGAACTGGTGGACGCTGACGTTGACGGCGATGGTGAGGTGAGCCAGGTCGGGCTGGACCGACCAGCGCGCCAGCTGCAGGCAGGCGGCGCGCAGGACGCGGTCCCCGAGCGCGTGGATCAGCCCGGCTTCCTCGGCCAGCGGAACGAATTCGGCGGGGAAGATGATGCCGCGCTCGGGATGCTGCCAGCGCACCAGCGCTTCCGCGCCGGTGATGCGGTTGTCGACCGTGACCTGCGCCTGGTAGTGCAGCAGCAGCAGGTCTTCGTCGACGGCCTTGCGCAGGCCGGCTTCGAGCGCGGCGCGCGCCACCACCACGGTCTGCATGGCCGGATCGAAGAAGCGCATGGCGTTGCGCCCGCGCTCCTTCGACTTGTACATGGCGAGGTCGGCCTGCTTGAGCAGCTCGTCGATGGAGGCATGGTGGCCGTTGAACACCGTCACGCCGATGCTGGCGGTGCTGCGGTATTCCACGCCGTCGAGATGGTAGATCTTGCCGAGGATGGTGCGTATCTTCTCGCCGACGGCCTCGGTCTCGCTGGCCGCGAGTTGCCGGTTGCCGCTGAGGTTGCCGAGCACCACGACGAATTCGTCGCCGCCCACGCGCGCCACCGTGTCGCCTTCGCGCACGCTGGCGGACAGGCGCTGCGCGACCTGCTGCAGCAGCAGGTCGCCCTTGTCGTGGCCGAGCGTGTCGTTGAGGGTCTTGAAGTTGTCGACGTCGATGAACAGCAGCGCGCCGGAGGCGCCGCTCTGCGCGCTGACCGCGATGGCCTGCTTGAGGCGGTCGGCCAGCAAGGTGCGGTTGGGCAGGCGCGTGAGCGCGTCGAAGAAGGCCAGCTCGCGGATCTTGTCCTCGGCGATCTTGCGCTCGGCGTCGAGCAGCTTGCGCTCGGTGATGTCGCGCCCGCTGATGCGAAAGCCGGTGAACACGCCGCGCGCGTCGTGGATCGGGCCCCAGGAGACGGACAGCCACAGCACCGAGCCGTCCTTGCGCAGGCAGCGGAATTCCAGGTTGTTGCCGCGCAGGCCGTGCTGGCCCTTGAGCAGCTCGGGCGCCACGCGCGGCATGTCCTCGGGGTGGATCAGCGTGCCGGCGAGGTCGCGCATCGCCATGCATTCTTCCACGGTGTAGCCGGTGTATTCCTTGACGGAGGGATTGATCCAGCGCGGCCGGCCGCCCAGCCCCCACCAGACCTCCAGGTTGACGGTGCAGTCGGCCAGCGCGCGGAACTTCTCCTCGCTTTCGCGCAGCTCGCGGGTCATCAGCGAAGCCAGCCGCATGGCGCGGCTGCGGCCGCTGGCCATTGCCCAGGCCAGCAGCGCGAGCAGCAGGCTCAGGCCCGTGCCGGTCCAGGCGATCACCGCCTGCGAGTTGCGCCCGAAGCGCTCTTCGAAGGCCTTGTGGGCGGTCATGGAGAGCATCCAGTCGTGCCCGCCCACCACCAGGTATTCGTTGGCGGAGAGCACGGCGTCCGTGCTGCTGCCGCCGGCCTCGGGCGAGCGGTAGAGCAGCGCCGTCGCCGACGGCTCCACGCCGTCGTAGAGCGCCAGCGAGATCCCGGGCGGCTGCTCGCCGTAGAGGCTGGCGATGACCTCGCGCATGCGGAACGAGGCGTAGACCCAGCCGACCAGGCTGTCGCGCCGCTGCGCCGCGGTTTCCTGCGGCAGGCCGCGGCGGTACACCGGCAGGTACATGACGAAGCCGGGTTCCTCGTCGCCGCGGGTGTCCACGGCCAGCTGGACCTTGCCGGAGACGATCGCCGAGCCCGAGTCGCGCGAGCGCTGCAGGGCGAGCCGGCGCTCCGGGTTGAACCACGTGTCGAAGCCGAGCACGGGGGGATCGCCGTCGGCGGGCGGCTCGCGCTGGACGATGGGGGCGTAGGCTTCGCGCCGGCCGCCGGGATGGATGCCGTAGCCGGCCACGCCGGTGCCGCCGAGCGCGGCGACGTGGGCGTCCCTGTCGGCGGCCGGCACCCACTTGACCACGCCGACCGCCTGCACGCCGGACAGGTTGGCGTCGAGGTTGATGGCCTTGAGGTAGTCGTGGAACTGGTCGCGGTCCAGCGTGCCGCTCACGGCGAACATGCCGTGCACGCCGCGCAGCATCTGCTCGTAGGTGGCCATGCGCTGCTCGATGCGGCCGACGGCGTCGCCCAGCGCGAAGTTGAACTGGCTGCGCACTTCATGGCGGGAGGCCTGCTGGTCGTGGTCCCACACCGCCCAGGTCACGCCGAGCCCGGCGGCCAGGATCAGCAAGGGCAGCAGGATAAGGCGGACTGCGCTCACAGCGGCGACTTGAATTCGGTCATGGCGTCGACCATGTCGGATTTGAAATACTTGGCGAAGATCCGGCGCACGGTGCCGTCGGCGCGCATGTCGTCGACCAGCGCGCGCCATTTCTCCTGCTCGGCCGGCGGCAGCGCCTTCTTCGACATGATCAGGCCATGCAGCACGGGCGGGTCGTTGAACTCGACCACCGAGGTGACGTCGCGGATGTGCTTGGCGTCGAGCGCCGGATAGTCGAACGGTTCGATGATCATGCCCTGGATGCGCCGGCGCGCCAGCGCCTCGTAGAGCGGCTCGAGGCCGCCGGCCTGGCTGACGCGGTTGGCGGCGGCGAGCCGGTCCACCAGCTGGTTGGCGGACCTGCTGTAGCGGAAGCTGCGGATGACGCCGAGCTGGAAGCGGTCGTTGTAGGCGAAGTCGGACAGCTTCTGGATGCCGGCGTCCTTGCGCACCAGCAGATAGTATTTGTTGCTGAAGTACCAGGCGAAGGCGGCGTACTGGTTGCGCTCGGCGTTGGCGATGCCGGACAGGCTGAAATCGAGCGCGCCGGACTCGATCAGTTTCCAGATGCGCGCGCGCGACATCAGGCTGACCCGGATCTGGCATCCGCTGCGCCGGATCATCTCGTCGGCGAAGTCCTTGTCGATGCCGGTATCGGTGTCGAGCGAATAGAGCAGGCCATGATCGTGCAGCGCGAGCGTAAACGGCCGCGCGCAGTCCGGACCGCTTGCCTGGGCATTGCCCAGGCAGCACAGCGCAAGAAGTAGCCCGCCTAGTCCGTGTCTTGTCACTGTCTGACCCCGCAAAAAAAATCTGGCACCGATCGTTCTTTCTTATGACCGCGGCGGAACCCGGGCGAATCCCCCGGCCCTGCGAACCTCGGTGGTCCTTCAAATGTGCTTCCCGGCATGGCGCCGGGCCGGCCCCGGCGAAACCCCGCCGGGGCCGCATGGACAGCAAAGCCTGCATGCTCTCATGCAGGTGTCCGCGTGGGAAGGGCCGGGCGCGTTCCGGCGCCGCTCTTTGTTGCTGGCTTTCACATGCCGCGCCACTGGATATGCATACAGCACCGCCGCCGCGGGCCGCGCGGGCGCGATGGCGGCGGCGGGCCGCCGCAGCCGCGCCTAGGGCTGGCCCAGGGTGCCGCCGGCGCGCCGCAGCGCCGCCCCGACCTCGCCGTAGAACTCCCGCAGCGCCGCCGCGTCCAGGTCCGGCGGCAGCAGCGCCGGCCACAGCAGCGCGACGAGGTCGCGCGCGGTGCGCTCGATGTCCACTTCCCGCTGGCGGGCGATGGCGTCCCACAGGATATGCTCCATCGGCCCGAGGATGGCCGAGCGCAGCAGGCTCAGGGGCAGGTCGGCGCGGATCTCGCCGCTCTCGCGGGCGCGGGCCAGCAGGTCCATCAGCGGCGCGGTGTAGCGGCGCTGCAGCGGCACGAACACCTCGCCCAGCCCCGGCCCCTTGGCGCGGCCTTCGGAGAGCACCAGCGCACACAGGCCGGTGCCCTGGATCAGGAACAGCCGCAGATGGGTGCGCACGTAGAACTCGAGCTGGGCCTTGGTGCTCTGGCCGCGCGGCAGGCCCGCCTCCACCACGCCGATGATTTCGTCGTACCAGTCTTCGATCACGCGCGCGCAGAGCTCGCGCTTGCCGTGGAAATAGGTGAAGACGGTGGCTTCGGAGATGCCCAGGCGCTGGGCGATCTCGGTGGTGGTGGCGCGCTCGTAGCCGAGCTCGGCGAAGACTTCGCGGCTCACGCGCAGAATGTCGCGGATGCGCTGTTCCGCCTTGGCGCCCGCGGGAAGGCGGCGCCGCACCGTGATGTCGTCCATCGACCTGTTACCTCGCATGCCGGAAGGCGCTGATTATAGTGCGGCGCGCATGTTGCGACGCAACAAGAAACGGCGCCGCGGGGCCGCCCGCGCGGGCCTTGGCGCGTGTCACGGCATTGTAATTGATCCTTACTCAACTCAAGGTTGCATTTTTTGGGCGCAGCGTGTACTTTTCCTGTCAGCGCGGCCGGCCAATCACACAGATAACAGGTCTGGCAGCCCAAAAATATGCGCAGCCCGGAACTTGAGCCGCACTCAACTAAGTTGAGCCCGACTCAGGAAACCGGGATCCGGACAAGATAGCGACAGCGCTTTGGAGACGAGTATGACCATGCAGGGTGCGGCTGGCCCATCGACATTGCCCGTGGCGGGCCTGTCCCACGTACGGGGCGAGACCGACACGCCCTTGTCCGAGCTGACGGTGCCGGCGCTGCTGGCCGGGACGGTGGCGCGCTTCCCCGACCGCGAGGCGGTGGTGTTCCGCGAGCAGGGGGTGCGCTGGACCTGGCTGGAGTTCTCGCAGGTGGTCGACGCGATGGCCGGCGGCCTGCGCCTGCTGGGACTGGTGCGCGGCGACCGCATCGGCATCTGGGCGCCGAACCGGGTGGAGTGGCTGGTGACGCAGTTCGCCACCGCGCGCCTGGGGCTGGTGCTGGTCAACATCAACCCGGCGTACCGGCTGTCGGAGCTGGAATACGCGCTCAACAAGGTCGGCTGCAAGGCCATCGTCGCGGCGGAGTCGTTCAAGACCTCGCGCTACCTGGAGATGCTGCAGACGCTGGCGCCGGAGCTGGCCACGAGCGAGCCCGGCCACCTGCAGGCCGCGCGCCTGCCGGCGCTGCGCTGGGTGATCCGCATGGGCGCGGAGCGCACGCCGGGCATGCTCAACTACGATGCGCTGCTCGCGCATGGCACGCATGCCATCAAGGGCGAGCTGGACGCCATCAGCGTCTCGCTGGACCGCTACGACCCCATCAACATCCAGTTCACCAGCGGCACCACCGGCGCGCCCAAGGGCGCCACGCTGACGCACCGGAACATCGTCAACAACGCGCGCTTCATCGCGATGGCGATGCGCTTCTCCGAGCAGGACAAGCTGTGCATCCCGGTGCCGTTCTATCACTGCTTCGGCATGGTGCTGGCGGTCCTTGCCTGCGTCTCCACGGGCGCCTGCATGGTGTTCCCGGGCGAGGCGTTCGACCCGGTGGCGACGATGGCCGCGGTGAGCGAGGAACGCTGCACCGCGCTGCACGGCGTGCCGACCATGTTCATCGCGCAGCTCGACCACCCCGACTTTGCCAGGTACGATTTCTCCACGCTGCGCACCGGCATCATGGCGGGCTCGCCCTGCCCCATCGAGACCATGAAGCGCGTGATCGCGCAGATGCACATGGCGGAGGTGACGATCGCCTACGGCATGACGGAGACCAGCCCGGTGTCGTTCCAGAGCGCCACCACGGACCCGCTGGAAAAGCGCGTGACCACGGTGGGCCGCGTGCAGCCGCACCTCGAAGTGAAGATCGTGGACGGCGCCGGCGGCATCGTGCCGGTGGGCGAGACGGGCGAGCTGTGCACGCGCGGCTATTCCGTGATGCAGGGCTACTGGGACGACGAACCGCGCACGCGCGAGGCGATCCGCGACGGCTGGATGCATACCGGCGACCTCGCCACCATCGACGAGGAAGGCTACTGCAACATCGTCGGCCGCGTGAAGGACATGCTGATCCGCGGCGGCGAGAACATCTACCCGCGCGAGATCGAGGAATTCCTGTTCCGCCACCCCAAGGTACAGGCCGTGCAGGTGTTCGGCGTGCCGGACCCGAAGTACGGCGAGGAAGTGTGCGCGTGGATCGTGCTCAAGCCGGGCGAGAGCGCCACGGAAGACGACATCCGCGCGTTCTGCCGCGACCAGATCGCGCACTACAAGATCCCGCGCTATATCCGCTTCGTCGCCGAGATGCCGATGACGATCACCGGCAAGGTGCAGAAGTTCGTGATGCGCGAGCGCATGACGCAGGAACTCGGGCTGGCCGTGGTCAGGACCGCCTGATTCCGTCGCCTGATTCCTCCGCCTGATTCCCGGCCCGCATTGCCGCTTTCCCCCATTTCCATTCGACGCAAGGCCGCCCGCTGCCGGCGGCCCCTTCCCACAAGACGACGAGCACCGACATGACAGAACTCCCCGGCCTGAACTTCCACCTCGGCGAAGACATCGACATGCTGCGCGCGAGCGTGCGCGACTGGGCGCAGGCCGAGCTGGCCCCGCGCGCCGCCGAGATCGACCGCACCGACCAGTTCCCGATGGACGCCTGGAAGAAGATGGGCGACCTCGGCGTGCTCGGCATCACCGTGGCCGAGGAATACGGCGGCGCCAGCATGGGCTACCTCGCCCACATGGTGGCGATGGAGGAAATCAGCCGCGCCTCCGCCTCGGTCGGCCTGTCCTACGGCGCGCACTCCAACCTGTGCGTGAACCAGATCCACCGCAACGGCAGCGCCGCGCAGAAAGCCAAGTACCTGCCCAAGCTGGTCTCGGGCGACTGGATCGGCGCGCTGGCCATGAGCGAGCCCAATGCCGGCTCCGACGTGGTCAGCATGAAGCTGCGCGCCGAGTTCAAGGGCG
>Ga0255334_1000236_pt1 | contig 54227 bp, 40 predicted proteins | sample EtOH5_35cm_T3_12_FD_202080 | JGI IMG/M metagenome (GOLD analysis project Ga0255334, IMG submission 202080) | Sandy soil microbial communities from University of British Columbia, Vancouver, Canada - EtOH5_35cm_T3_129 | ecosystem: Engineered > Artificial ecosystem > Sand microcosm > Unclassified ...
GGCATCGCCGAAGAAGCCGACGGACACCGCCCCGATCAGGAAGATGGGGTCGGAGGAGGTGGTGAAGGCGACGAGCCGCTCCCCCTCGTCGCGGTTGAGCAGCTTCTGCTCCATCAGCTGCGAGGTTAACCGGGCGCTGATCGGGTACCCGGAGGCGAAGCCCATCGCCATCACGAAGCCGCCGATCCCGGGTATCCGGAACAGCGGGCGCATCAGGGGATCGAACAGCGTCCCGAAGAAATGAACGATGCCGAACCCGAGCATAACCTCGGAAGCGAGAAAGAAAGGGAACAAGGCGGGAAACAGGACATCCCACCAGATGGCGGTCCCTTGGGCGGCCGCTTTCAGACTTTCCGCCGGATCGGACAAAAGAAGAAGCGCGAGCGCAAGAAATCCCGCCGCCGTAAGCAAGCCTGCGCGATTGGGAGTGAGCCGCATGTGGATACCACCTTCCAAGCCTCGCCATGATCGGACGGCTACCGAGAAACGGGCTGTCCTCCTCCATCTATATGAACATGAGGGACTCCTCATTCCGTGGACCCATCTTCGCAAAGTCCTGTTTTCCCGGTCTGGGATAGATTCGCAGCCTGTGATAGAATAAGTGAGGACAGCATCTGCTGCCAGAGACTCGGCAACATGGAGAGGGAGTATCGGCTATGCTGGAACCTTTATACCAAGTCACGGAGAAATGCGGTTATTGCGAGATGGAGTTCCGCACCTCCAAAGTCCGCTCCAGCTTCAAAAAAGCCACGTTCACCGACACGGATTTCTACTGCCGATACAAATCGGCCAATCCGGATTATTATGTCGTGGCCGTATGCCCCGAATGCGGATACTCGTTTTCGGAGAATTTCTCGGATGCGCTCTCACCGGTCTTTCGCACGAAGTTCGAGCAGGCGGTTCGCAAAAATTGGCAGGGAGGAGATTACAGCGGAGAGCGCAGCTGGGAGGACACGCTGCGGACGTTCAAGCTGGCTGTGCTTTGCGCCCAACTCAAGCAGGAAAAGGATCGCGTTGCGGCCGGGCTGCTGCATCATATCGCCTGGCTTTACCGGGAAAAAGGGGACGCGGAACAGGAAAGGCGCTTCCTGCAGCTCGCTCTGGAGGCTTATATCAAGGTCTACGAATTGGAGGGAATTAACGTAAACAACGCCCGGCTGATGTATCTCCTCGGCGAACTGAACCGAAGGCTCGGCCATTACAACGAAGCGGTCCGCTGGTTTGACCGCGTGGTGAACGACAAGAAGATCGTGGACTCGGCGATGATCCGGGCCAGCCGCGATCAGTGGGCTCTTACCCGCCGGGATATGCAGGAACAAGCGGAGGCATTGGCAAAAGGAACTGCACCTCAATAACGTTTCTCGATTTTCCGATTGTGCTGTACCAAAGAAGAAACGGGCCGCCCGCCAGGGGGCCCGTTTTCGTATGAGGCGGAGCTTCAGTTGACCGCGTGCGCTTCGATCATGTTCGAGTAGAGGGTATACCGGTTCTTGCCGGTTTCCTTGGAGGTGTACAAGGCCTTGTCGGCCTGCTCGATCAGCGTCTTCAGGTCCTTGGAGACGCCGTCGGCAATGGCGACCCCGATGGAGATGGTGATGTTCCGGAGGGGATAACGCTCTTCCGGAGAGAAGGTATGATCCTCCACGGCGCGGCACAGCCGGTCGGCCACCGCGCACAGGTACTCCGGATTCTGCTCGTGGCAGAGAACGATGAATTCTTCGCCTCCATAGCGGGCGACGTAATCGCCGATTCCGATCGTCTCCTGAAGAATGGCGCCGACCTCCCGCAGCAGATCGTCCCCCTGCAGATGGCCGAAGGAGTCGTTGTAGATTTTGAAATTGTCGATATCGACCATGAAGATGGCAATGCTCTGGCGTGTGAAGGCCCCCTTGGCCATGTTCATGAAGTTATAGAGATTGGGAAGTCCGGTGAGGCCGTCCTGATTGGCCTGCAGCTCAAGGCGTCGCTGGACCAATTGGCTGCGGTTCTCGTCATTGAACATGATGATCAGGATGACCAGCACGAGGGCTGAAGCGGCAAAGGCGATCAGGTTGGAGGCGACCCACCATTCGGTCCGGACATCGGAGTCGTACGCCCATCCGCTCAAACGCACCAGGAACAGCAGCCCGCTGATGGCCACTCCGTCCGTGAGCCTGAGGGGAGCGGAGGGATCGTCCTTTGCCCCCCGGTGAAACAACGAGCCGATCAAGACCGGCAGCACCAGCTCCTGCAGCAGCCGGGACGCAGTGAAATCTTTGGCGAAGATTCCGCAGCCGACGGGCAAAAGGACCGATAAGAGACCTGCCCGGAGCCCGTAGCGCATGGAAGCCATAACGAGCGGAGCAAAGGCCAGGCCCAGATCGATCCCATCTCCGGAGGGAATCATCATCACCAGAATGGAAGCGATGCCCGTGAACAGCGGCACGGCGAAATATTCGTAAGGTTCCGCCTTTTTTTTGAATTTGACGACTAGATAGCTCATGGTGATCAGCGCGCAGGCGTTCGTTATCATGGATAGATAATCGTTCACGGCGTCCACTCGTTTTACAGGGGATTTTTGGAAACGGATGCTGGGTATCATTATATCTGATTTTTAAATGGGGAAAAAGTCCCAAAAATAAAAAAGAGACGAATGAAAAATCCGTCACAGGTCCTGTTTGTTGGGGTCTCTCCGCTTGGGGATCGCCCGATCCGCCAAGAGATAGTCTCCGTCGGCATCAACCAGCTTGAGCCGGTTGTAGCAGCAGGGGAAGACGAGCAGCTTCTTCTTGCCTTCCCGCAGTTCCTTGAGCCCTTCCTTCTTCAAAGGAAGGAGGACATTAGGGCGGGAGCAGAACGGACATTCCAGCACGTAGACGTCGAAGCCGAGGGTTTCGTAGGGCCAGGTTCGTTCGAAGGGGACCATCGCTTCAGGACTCCTCGGGTGCGGACTTTGCCTTCGCAGCGGTTCCGGCGTCGCCGGGCTCCTTGGAGAGCTCGGCCAGCTTCTGCAAGAGAATGTGCTGGGGCATGTGCATGAGCTGCTCGACGGGCACCTTCAGTGCGGCGGACAGCTTGAGGGCCGTTTCGGCCGATATTTTGAGCGGTTGCATGGAAGATCATCCTTTCCGGGAAGACTCGCTTCATGCTACCCATTAAATCATGGCTAGCCGCCGGATTCAAGTCCGTTCATTTCCGTATTGCGGCCGGATGTGTTTTAATGGAAGTGAGAATTCACCCAGGCAGACGAATGCAACCCTAATACCGGAAGGGAGCCCACTATGCAAAAAACGCTGAATCCCGTATGGGAACTGGATAGCTTTTTTCCCGGCGGGAGCGAATCCAAGGAATTTCAGACCTTTCTGGATGTGTTGAAGGAGAAGGCCGCCGCTTTCCGCCACCGCCTGGAGCAAGCGGAGAGCCCCGTTACGCTCGAATCCGCCGCGCCATATGCGGATCTCGTCGGCGAGCTGCAAAAGGTCATGAGCGGCATCTACGAAGGATACTCCTTCACGGGCTGTCTGGCCGCCCAGAATCAGAACGACCGCAAGGCGATTGCGCTGTCCGGCCGCGTTCAGGACATCAACTCGGTATTCGATTCCGCTCTCGCGCAGTTGGACCGGTTTCTCTCCGGCATTCCCAGCCCGGTGTTCGAGGCGCTTGTGAAGCGCGAGCCGTGGTCGCAAGCCGCCTTTTATCTCAGCGAGCGCCGGCAGCTGTCCAAGGACAAGATGGCGCCGGAGCTGGAATCGCTAGCGAGCGAGCTGGCCGTCGACGGCTACCATGGCTGGAGCGAGCTGTACAACACGACGGTGAGCCAATTCAGTATTCCCTTTGAGGAGAACGGCAAGACCGAGCTTTTGTCCGCCGGCCAAGCGTTCAACAAACTGCACAGCCCCGACCGGGAAACACGTGCGGAGCTGTTCAAGCGCTGGGAAGCCGGCTGGGCGGAGCAAGCCGATTTCTGCGCCGACGCGCTGAACCATATCGCCGGCTTCCGCCTGCGGCTGTACGGACAGCGCGGCTGGGACTCCGTCCACAAGGAGCCCCTCGCGATCAATCGGATGACGAAGGAAACCCTCGACGCCATGTGGGGGACGGTGGAGAGGAACAAGGAAATCTTCGTCCGCTTCCTGGAGCGCAAGGCCAAGCTGCTCGGAGTGGAGCGCCTCGCCTGGTACGATGTCGATGCTCCCGTCGGCAAGACCGAGAAGAAGATCAGCTATGAGGAAGGCGCGGCCATCATCGTCGAGCAATTCCGCAGCTTCAGCCCGAAGATGGCGGAATTCGCCGCGTTCGCGCTGGAGAATCGCTGGATCGAAGCGGAGGATCGTCCCGGCAAGCGCCCGGGCGGCTTCTGCACGTCGTTTCCGCTCGAGGAAGAGACCCGCATCTTCATGACGTATTCCGGCACCGCCGACAACGTCTCCACGCTCGCGCACGAGCTCGGCCACGCCTTCCACGACCATGTGATGAAGGGAATGCCTCCCGTCGCCAAGAACTATGCGATGAACGTTGCGGAGACGGCGTCGACGCTCGCCGAAACCATCGTCAGCGATGCGGCCATCCGCGCCGAGACGGACAAGGAGGCGAAGATCGCCCTCTTGTCCGACAAGATCCAGAACGCCACAGCGATGTTCATGAACATCCACGCCCGGTTCATCTTCGAGACGAACTTCTATGCGGAGCGGGAGAAAGGGCTCGTCGGCGTCGAACGGCTGAACGAGCTGATGACGGAGGCGCAGCAGCAGGCGTTCCACGGTGCTTTAAGCGAATACCATCCCCATTTCTGGGCGTCCAAGCTGCATTTCTACGCGACCGATGTGCCGTTCTACAACTTCCCTTACACCTTCGGCCTGCTGTTCGCCTCCGGCATCTATCAGACGGCCCGAGATGCGGTCGGCGGGTTCGAAGACCGCTACATCGCTCTCCTGCGTGATACCGGAAGCATGAGCGTGGAAGAGCTGGCCCTGAAGCACCTGGGCGCCAATCTGCAGCAGCCGGAGTTCTGGCAGCGGGCCATCGACCTGTTTGCCGCCGATGTCGAGGAATTTCTGGCGCTGACGGAGGAAGCTTAAGCGTCGCGCTGAATGCGGCGTCCCCGGTGCGTCAGCAAAGAAGGCAGTACCGAACGGCCGTTTGCGGCCGCGGTACTGCCTTCTCGTCTATGCCGGAAGACTCAGAAGTTGAAGACCTCGATCGTGCGCTGTAGATGCTTCGCCACGCTCGTCATCCGTTCCGATTGCTGCACCATGTCATCCACGAGCTGGATTTGCTCGTTCAAAGACGCCGAGACCTCTTCGGTTCCGGCTGCCGATTCCTGGGTGATGGCGGCGATGCCCTCCATCGTCCGGGAGATGGCTTTGGCCTTGGACAGCATGGTATCGCTCTGGGTGGCAAAATTCGTGATCAGATCGGTGACATAATGGATGTTGCTGGCGATATCTTTAAACACGATTTCCGTATCGCGGATGTGGCCAGTCTGCTCCTGAACGACCCCTTCGTTGATTTCGATATGGCGTATCGCTTCCTGGACGCCCTGCTCGATGTTCTTAACCAGATTGAACACCTCCCGCGTGGACGAGGCGGATTCCTCGGCCAGCTTCCGCACCTCCTGGGCGACGACGGCGAAGCCTCTGCCATGCTCTCCTGCCCGGGCGGCTTCGATCGAGGCGTTGAGCGACAGCAGATTGGTCTGCTCGGCGATATCGGAGATGGTGTGGGTGATGCGCGTGATTCCTCCGGCCTGCTTGGCGAGTTCATTGATCGTTGCCGCGACATTGGAGGTAGCCTCGACGTTGCGTTTCATCCCTTCTCCCTGGCTTTCCACGGCTTTGCGGCCCTTCTCGGCCAGGGCGACCATGGTCTTCGACTTGTCTTTCATATTGATGGAGGAATCGACATAATTCTGCACAGAGTGGCGGATGTCTTCGATTTCGACGGTGATGTTGCTGATCCCCTCCGATACTTCGCCCGCACCCGAGGCAATCTCGCCCGCGGAGACCGTCACCTGCTTCAAGGCGTCCGTGATGGACTGGTTCTTGAGGTAGTTCTTATGGCTCGTATCCGCAACCTGCTTGGTGATGCCGATTGTATCCTGGAGGAGTTCCTTCAGCTTCTCGGTCATCTTATTGAAGGAAGCGGCGAGCTCCCCGATGCTGTCGTTCGTATGTATGTTCAGCTTCTTGGTGAAATCCCCCTTGGCAATGTCGAGCGCGAGGCGGGAAACGTTCTCAATCGGCTCTGTAAGCGTTCTCTCAAGCTGCATAAGAAAAGGATAGGCGAGCCCCAGAATCACCAGAATCACTGCGATGGTGGCCAAGAACCCAAATCTGGAAAAGATCAGGAAAATTACGGAGTAGACGGCAAGCAAAGCATAGCAGCCGGCGTAGAGCTTTTGCTTGAATGACAGCTTATCCAACAAAGACGACATCATGCATCTCCCCTAACATTTGGTAGGAATATACTGGGCTCATTATAGCACGCGTTCCTCTGAACGGTCTATGAATTTAGTCCCAACTTCTCAAGAAAGGTTGCGGAAAGACGAATATAATGGAGAAAAAAGGGATTTTCCCGAATGAGGAGGCGCTCGAGCGATGCTCGTCAACTGCAAGCGATGCGGAAAACTGATGATCCAGAAGCAATCCTCCTGCTGTGAGAGCTGCCGCCTGTATTATGATGAAATTTATCGGGAGATCCGCCGCTTCTTGAGCTCCCACCCGCATGTGACCGCCTACGAGGTTCACCAGGAGACGGGAATTCCCTTATCCATCGTGCTGGAGCTGGTCCGATTTTCATAGGAACCGCGCACGCGGCTCCATAGCGGATGGGGAAATGTTAAAAATGTAAAAAAATGTTGTACATATGGGTCTTTTATCATATAATAAGCCTTAAGCCCCAAGAATCGGCAGTGTTCGCCATTATATCCATGACTGGAGGGAAGTTAGTGATCGAAGATCTATCGCTTCCGAGACAGATTGACTATGTCTTTCGGGAGATTCGGGACGAGCTGATGCACTTGTCCTCGGGCACCGTGTTTGTCCAGATTCGCAACAACATCGTAGGAAAATTCGGCATCAAACACCATCCGCTCGAAAGCCGGGACGGCTGCATGCAGCTTCAGGACGGAAGCGGCTTGTCCGAAGCGCATGTCTCCATGCTGCACCGCATGGCCATTGATTCGCTCCGCTACAAGGCCAATTGGACCCATGGCGAGATCTTCTACGAGTTCGCTGTGCAGAAGACCCGGCTGTGCGCCAGCGTGCAGTTTGAGTCCAACTACAATTTTGCGAATATTCTGTCACGCAAGGAACCGAAGAAGTTTGGCTTTGCCCCGCTCCCCCAAGGATGAACAACCCAGCACAAAGTCCTGGTCCGTGTCGCCACGGCCAGGACTTTGTGTTCAAATTTGGCGGCTGAATCAAGTAAATCTGTTGACGCTTCCCGGAAGAGCGGACTATAGTTAGTTCATCCCAAGAGGAAAACTTTAACAATGAGGTGCTTAATCTCCCGTGAAATCATTCAAACGTCTTCTGCTATCGGCCATTTGCTTCACCCTGATCGCGGCGGCCTCCCCCGTGTATGCGGCTTCCTCGTCTGCGTCCCAGACGGATTCCGCCTCTTCGGCCTCCCGGATCGAGGAAGTTCTGCAAACGATCAAGGACTATTATCTCCGGGACGTCTCCGAGGAAGACCTTGTGCAAGCTGCGATCAAAGGGATGCTGGACTCCCTGGGCGATCCTTACAGCGAGTACTTTACCGCGGCGGAAGCCCGGGATTTCTTCAATTACATAAACGGAACCGACTATAAGCTGGGGATCTATTTCAAGGCCGTCGACAATCGGGTGAAGGTCGTGAAGGTAGAGCCGGGCTCGGCGGCCGAGAAGGCGGGGGTGAAGGCCGGGGATTTCGTCCTTTCTCTGAACGGGGCGAAGCTCACGGTCGACAACTTCGAGCAGGTCTATTATGGGGCGATGCCCAAGGAGGACACGGGCAAGGTTGTCGTGCAGGTGCTCCGCGGCCTGCAGACGATCAATTGCACGCTGGAGCTGACCAAGGTAGAATACCCGCTTGCCACCGCGTCGCTTTTTCCGGGGAGTATCGGCTACATTGCACTGAATTCCTTTGCGGAGCGGACCGTGACGGAAATGGACAAGGGACTCGCCGACCTGCGGGCAAAAGGAATGAAGTCGCTCATTCTCGACCTTCGCGGCAACGGTGGAGGAGATGTCCAGGCGGCGGAGGATATCGCCAAGCGCTTCATCAAGGAAGGGACCTTCGTCTATTTGACCGACAAAACAGGCGAGATGTATGAGGACAAGATCGACGGCGGAACCCCGATCGGCGTTCCGGTTTATCTCCTCGTAGACGAGAACACGGCTAGCGCCTCGGAAATGCTCGCGGGCATGCTGCAGGATTACGGCATCGCCAAGGTGATCGGGATGACTACCTACGGCAAAGGGGTCATTCAGCAGGTTCAGAATTTCGAGCCCGATGAAGCCATGCTGAAGCTGACCACGTATGAATATTTTACGCCCGACAAGCACAAGGTCAATGAAATCGGCATCACCCCGGACATCGCGGCGGACGATCCGTTCTCCCAGATCTTCACGGCCCTGCGCGAAGCTGGGGCGACGAGCTTCACCGTTCAAGTGGGCAAGGATTCTTACACCCTGAACGGAGTTGAGTTCAGCGGCTCCATCCCGATCGTCCGCGAGCAGGGCAAGACCTATGTGCTCGCCCGGCTGGCCGCGGCGGTGCTCGGCGCAGACGCGGAATGGAAGGGCGGCAAGGAGCAGGCTCTCGTGCTCACGCGGGACGGCAAAGCGAGCAAATTCTCGCTCGCTTCCGGCAAGGCGATTCAGCGCGACGACTTCACTTATCTCGATATCAGCGAGCTGGCGCGGCTGTACCCGAGCCTGTCCTGGAAGAACACGGCGGACGGAATCGCGCTGACGAGCGCGGATTGACTTTTCCCAAGCGAACGGTATAATGAGGACACTTGGATGAAACAAGGCGATGACAGGAAAAAGTAGGCGGATGCGGTCTCCTTTAGAGAGCCGGCGGCGGTGCGAGCCGGCGGGACGGTCCCGCGCGAATGGGTCCTGGAGCTTTAAGCCGAGAGCGAAATGCCTCGTCCTCCGTCATCGGCGGCGCGGGCGCTTCGCAGGTAGGCGGCGCGGTCCGGCTCTCCGTTATCGGAGCCGTTCAGAGGCTGGAATCGGCCGGGAGTTGTCCCGTCAATGCCGAATGCCAGCGAATGAGGGTGGCACCACGGTCTATCGTCCCTTTGCGGCGGTAGGCCTTTTTGCATTTCGGAAATAAACGAATGAAGAAGGGGGCAGGGAGCATGAAACGGTTTCTCTCGGGAATCAAGCCGAGCGGAGAGCTCAACATCGGAGGCTATGCGGGAGCGCTCAGGCAGTACGTGGCGATGCAACAGGAAAACGATGCGGAAAATTTCTACTTTATCCCGGATCTTCACGCCGTGACGGTTCCGCAGGATCCGCAGGAGCTCTACCGGCGCTCCAAAGAAATTGCGGCTTTCTATGTGGCGGCCGGAGTCGATCCGAAGAAGTCGGCGATCTTCCTGCAATCGCAGGTGTCGGCCCATGCCGAGCTCGGCTGGCTGATGGAGACGCAGGTCTATTTCGGCGAGCTCAGCCGGATGACGCAGTTCAAGGACAAGTCCGAGGGCAAGGAGGCGGTCAGCTCAGCGCTCTTCACCTATCCGGCCCTGATGGCGGCCGATATCCTCCTCTATCAGGCGACGCATGTGCCGGTCGGCGAGGATCAGAAGCAGCATGTCGAGCTGACCCGCGACCTGGCCACGCGGTTCAATAACAAGTTCGGCCCCGTCTTCACGGTGCCGGAGCCGATCATTCAAGAGGTCGGCTGCCGCATCATGAGCCTCGACGATCCGACGAAGAAGATGAGCAAGAGCAACCCGAACAAGAGCAGCTATGTGCTCATGCTCGACGAGCCGAATGTCATCCGCAAGAAGCTGTCCCGGGCGGTCACTGATTCCGACATGCAGGTTCGGTACGATTGGGAGCGGAAGCCGGCGGTCAGCAACCTGCTGGAAATCTACTCGGTCTTCTCCGAGGAGCCGATTCCGGTGATCGAGAAACGGTACGAGGGACAAGGGTACGGCGCGCTGAAGAAGGAGCTGGCGGAGGCGATCATCGCGCGGCTCGCGCCGATCCAGGAGCGGTACCGCGAGATCGTCGATTCCGAGGAGCTCGTCCGCATTCTGAAGGACGGAGCGGAGCGGGCGGCGGCCATCGCGAACGACACGCTGCTGAAGGCCAAGCAGGCGATGGGATTTCTGACCTTCTGAACCGGAAGCATCGGATATGTCCGGCAGAGCAGAGGCAGGAGCGGAAGGTTCGCTCCTGCCTCTATGACGTTGGCGGGGGAAGATCGGGCGGAGTTCAGGCGGTATCGGGGCGCAGCTTCTTTTCCAGCCGGGAGTCGCTTACCCATCCGACATAGGAATAGAGCACCTTGTACTCTTCATCCATGCGGAGGACGGCGATGAACGGATATTGCTTGCGGTACTGGTAGCGGACGTCAACCCAGCGGACCTCGTAGCCGCCGGTGCGCTCGCGCACCCGGGCGCAGGCGAAGGAGGAGAAGTAGAGGAACGCGGACACATCGGGATGGCGCTTGGAGGCATCGATGGCCGGATGGATGTCGCAGGCGATCTTGTCGATCCAGCGCAGCCTGCCTCCGTGCAGGTCTCCGACGACAAACGTTCCGTCGGCGCGCTTTTTGACGACATTCCAGGCGGTGTAGTTGACTGTTGGGAACAGATGAATGCGGTCGCCCTCCTGGTAATCGCTGTCCTGGTGCCGCGCGCGCTTTTCCCAATAAGCATGCTGCAGGGTGCGAAAGGCGTAGTAGAACGCGATCAGGGCATATAGCACCGGGAAAATAGTCTGGGGCCTAGCCGCGTGCAGCGCCCACAAGGCCAGCGCGGCCAGATGGCTGAAGAAGATGAACGGATCGAAGATGTGAATGACATTCCAGGCGATCCATTTCTTCGTGAATGGCTTGGCGGCCTGGGTTCCGTAAATGTTGAACATGTCGGTGAAGACGTGAAAAGCGACGGCCCCGAGCACCCAGAGACCGATGTGCAGAAGCGGCAGCGGCGGGAAGATCAGGCCGATGATTCCGGTGATCAGAACCGACCACAGAACTAGCGCGGGAAGGGAGTGGGAAGTTCCCCGGTGATTGCGCACATAAGCGGCGTTGCCGCGAAAACGAAGCAGGCCGTCCGCATCCGGGGCTTGCGAGCCAATGACGGTGCCGAGCATGACGGCGATGGTGGCCTCGGTGCTTCCGGCAATCGCCGGATCCATCTGCGCGAGACCGGCGAGCCCAAGCCCGATGACGAGGTGAGTTCCGGTATCCATGACAAACGATGAGCCTCCTGTCTGTGGAGCGTTTCCGATACGGATTAGTGTATCATCTTCCTGCTCAAAAAATGAAAATCCGAACGGCTCATTTTATGCAAGGAACCGGAGGGCCCGACCGGGAGGATGCCGGGGAAGCGGCAAAATAAAAAAAGCCCGCCCATGAGGCGGGAGGGGTCAAACGGTATTCGATTGGCGCAGCCCGTTTCAGCGCGGCAGCGGCACTCCCGGCGGATAGAAATAATTCAGCTGCTCGTCGAAGGTGATGTAGTCCAGATTGACCATCAGCAGCAGGAAGCGTTTTCCCGTTTCCGGGTCGCTGATGATGATGTGGTCGCGGCCGGCCGCCTCCAGCTTCCCCTTGAAGATCTTCGCATTCCACTCGGTGTTGTTCTCATACGTCATGTAGAAAGTGCCCGTCTTGCCCAGATTCAGCCGGAGAATGTTCTCGATGTACGAGACCTCGCCGGCGCGCCCGGGCGGAAGCGCTCCGGGGACGGGAGTTCCGGCAGAGGTCATGGGCGTGCCGGCGGGAACCGAAGGCGGCATGCCGGCGAACGGAACGGCCGTTCCAGCCGGAGCTCCCTGGCCGGTTATGTAGCCTGGCGCGGCCTTCGGGACGGCCGGATAGGGTGCCGGGACGCCGGCTCCATAAGGAGCATAGCCGCCCAATTGCGAACGGAACGCATACGAATTCCCATCAAAAATGCTCATCGGTGCTGATTCCTCCTTCTTGATTGAGCTTTGCAGCCACGTCTTTCCGCGCATCCTCATCCCCTGTAGACGGCAGGGCAGTTATTCTCCAGCGGCGAGAAGAAGCAATGGCTTTTGTACCTGCCGGTGAACGGCTGATTGAACCACTGGCCCGGACAACCGCCGGTCGGCCGGAAATACCACAGGGAATTGCTGGCGGGGTGCTGACGCTCTCCGTTGATCACGCGGCGGGCGAGCCGGCGTTCGCTGTCGCGGGCGCGCTGGTAGAAATAGCCGAACTGGGTAGCTTCAAAGCCTCCCGGGCTTTGAAAGACGACGTCGCGGATGCTGCGCAGGTTGCGAAAATCCATGCAATTCCCGAGCGTCCGGTTAATCACCACATTGCCGACCATCAGCATGCCCAGATCGCCTTCGCCTTCCGCTTCCGCGCGCAGGAGCCGGGCGAGCAAATCGACATCGCCCGAATTACTTTTGACGACGGCCAAACGAATCACTCTCTTCCTCGGGGTCTTTATGCTTTCCGATATTTCAAGCATATGGGCTGGCGCCCCGAAGCGTTCCTTTTTTGGAAAGAAATATTTTTTGTGAAGTGTGATAAATATTACAGATTTTCGACAGTTGTGCTTTAGGGTTTGTCAAGAACCATTCTCAATTGGTATAGTAGAAGAGTAAAAATTGCAGAGAAGGAGGGCGTTTATCGGTGAGTCGCAACCTCAGTGCAACAAATCCTCTCGACGTGAATTCGGTGGAACGGTTCGCTTCACCCAGGCCTTATACCTGGAAGGATTTTGTATATATTACCAAGCCCGGCATCCTCTTCAGCAACCTGATGACCGTCTCTGGCGGGTTCTGGCTGGCTTCGCAGTGGCATATCGACGGCATCCTGCTCTTGTGGACTCTCCTTGGGACGGCTCTCGTGATGGCCTCGGGCTGTGTGCTGAACAACTACCTGGACCGCGAGATGGACAGCAAGATGAGCCGGACCATGACGCGGGCGCTGCCTTCCGGCAGGCTGACGGCGCGAGCGGTGGTCGTCTACGGCGTCGTTCTCGGAATCGGCGGACTCGTCATGCTGTATACGCTTCTCAGCCCGCTCGCCGCTCTCCTCGGCTTCATTGGCTTGTTCGTCTATGTGGCGGTTTATACCGCCTGGCTCAAGCGGACCTCCCCCTGGTGCACCACTGTCGGCGCGATTTCCGGCGCGATGCCGCCGCTCATCGGCTATGTCGCCGTAACCGGCCGGTTGGACATGATTGCGCTCTTCCTCTTCGGCATCCTCTTCCTGTGGCAGCCGCCGCACTTCTGGGCGCTCGGCATCCGCCGCAAGGAAGAATACCGGGCCGCCGGCTTCCCGATGTTGCCGGTCGTCCGCGGCACTGCCGCCACCCGCGCGAGCATGATCCGCTACGCCGCGCCGCTCGTCCCGGTATCCCTGATGCCGTACCTCTACGGGGCTGTCGGTCCGGTGTACCCGGTTGCGGCGGCCGCGCTCGGCCTGGGCTGGCTGCACATCATCGTCAGGGGCTTCAAGGAGGCGGATGAAGACCGCTGGGCTAAAAAGGTGTTCGTCTATTCCATCAACTACCTGATGGCGCTGTTCATCATCATGGCGTTGGATACGACCGGCGGCTTCCTGGCCAACCTGTTCTCCTGATCCGTGCCTGAACCTCTCCTCATCCACCCGTTCGGGCCAAAAAACGGACCCGTCCGCGCGCTGCCAGGATCGTTTTCCCGGCGGCACCCGCAGACGGGTCCGTTCGCGCTATTCACAACGGCGAAAAGGCCGCAATCCGCGGAAGGCTTCCGGGGGATGCGGCCTCTTTTTTAAATTCCAGAAGGGATAACGGTTGCTTTCATCCTTTCTGAAATTTCACCGGTAAACGTCTGGCGTCATAATGACGCCGATAGGCGTTTATCCTTGCCGACCATGCGGTTCATCCGTCAACGGCGCAATCCCGCACGGGGCGGGATCAGATCCACAGGGTGCGCAGGATGATCACCAACAGGATGAAGAGAACCAGGACAAAAGCAAAGGACGATCCGAATCCAGGTACAACGCTCATGAGCCACACTCCTTTCGCCAGGCCATTAGACCGTGTCTTACACTGTTAAGCTATGCCGGGAGCGGCTTGCCAGTCTGTGCTTATACCCAAGCGAAGGCTGCCCAACTTTTGCTTCGGCACTGGGGAAGGATCACGCTCAGGCGGGCACGGACCGTCGCGGGCGCCCGAGCGGCATGAGCGCGAGTCCCGCCATCAGGACGATGAAGGCCAGGTAATAGGGAGAGATTTCGGTTCGCAGCTGGCCGGCCAGGATCGGCCCGCAAAACGAGCCGATTGAAAAGGAGATGGACAAGAGAGAGAAGGCGCGCCCGTATTTGCCGGCCGGCGTCATCTCGGCCAGAAGCGCGGCGATGGAGGGAAAAATCATGCCCTTGGCCGCGCCGATCAAGAACAGCGAGACGGCCAGTGGCAGGCTCCATTCGATCGCCATCCCGTAGAAGATGAGCGCCAGCACCAGGCCGCCGATCAGGGTGCGGCCGAAGGCCGAGAACCGGTTCAGGAACAGCAGGCTGAGGGAGAACAGCGCGCCGAGGCTCACGACCGAGAACAGGATTCCGGTTGTCAGCACGGAGCCTTGCGCATGCGTCCCGAGAGGAAGCTCGAAGAAGAGGATGCCCTGGGCACAGGACAGCCCGATGGGTACGCCATAGAAAAGCCAGGGAATCGGCGCGTTCTCCGCGCTCTCCGAGTTGTCCCGGGCGGCTGCGGAGGAGGAGCGCATGGCGGGGGCTGTGCCGGCATGGAGTCCGGCCGCCGACCGCCCGGCGGAAGGGGCGGCGGGAGCGGGCGCGTGCGGCATCCCTTCGTCCGCGGGCCGCTTGATCTCTTTCAGCGAGAAGAGTGTAACGATTCCCGTGGCCACGAGCATAATGCCGAGCAGCAGGAAGGAGCGGGTAAAGCCCAGCTTGGCCACGAGCAGAGCGCCGGCGGCCGGAGAGACGACGGAAGCGAGTGTGTGAACGAGGCCGTTGCCGGTCATCAGCCGGCTTTGCTGGACTTTGCTGCGCGCGAGCCGCGCGAGCATGGACATGCTGGCGGGAGAGAGGAAGGCGAGCACGAAGCCGCTCAAGGAGCGCACGACGAGCAGCTCCCAGGGATCGTCCACTCCCGCCTGAAGGATCATGAGCAGCCCGCCGCCGATCAAGCTGGCTGTGATGAAGGCCTTGCTGCCGAACCGGTCGACGCCGTATCCGGCCAGGAGGTTTCCCGGCAGGTGGGTGATCGAATACATCCCCATGATCAGCCCGATGAAGGAAGGGGCGGCGCCCAGCGACAGGGCGAACGGGGAGAGAATCGGATATTGGGCATGGAGGTCGAACATGGCGACAAATAGGAAGAGGTAGAGCCAAATCGCGGTTTTCATAAGCCACCTGCCTGTCTCAAGAGTCTCTCTTACATGTACGTCGCAGGAAGGGGAGGTAGTACCATCCTTTTGGCTTTTCGGCAGGTGGCTTCGGGTGGCTTCCGCCCGCCGCCTCTTGACTCTGGACTCAAGAAAGCTACCGTTTCCCCCCTGCGGGATGATATGATAGAGCAAAACCCCCCAATAAAGGATGGAATTCGATGGAGCAATGGTCTTCTTTTCTCGCCGATCGTTGGTATGTGATTCTGATCGTCCTCCTGGCGATCTTCCTGGTGATCCGGGTCGTGAAGACGGTCGCCAAATGGATTCTGGTGCTCACCATTGCCGCCGCAGCGCTGTACTACGGCTATCATTATGAAGGCGGACTCGATACGCTGAAGCAGACCGTAACCGCACAGGCCTCGCAGACCTTTCAGGAGCAAGCCGTTGCCCTGATGAAGAAGGAAGCGGAATCGGCCAAGTATGTCCGCAACAAGGACGGCTCCTACACCGTCACAACATCCAGCCTGCGGGTGGACGGTAAGCCCGGGGAGGATGAAGTGACGGTGACCGTGCTGAAGCAGACGTTCAAGATGAAGGCGAGCGTGGTCAAAGCCTTCGTGGATGCGGCAGCGAAGAACGGGCATTAAAACGATCCGCAAGCGGCGGCCGCCTGATCGGCGCGCGGTGAAGACGGGCGGATAAAAGGAGGAAACCCCATGATCGACTTCGTGCGAACGGCCGTCTTCGGGAATGCCGTATCGGCCGTGCTGGTGCTCATCGTCCTGTTCTCGGCGCTCGCTGGGGCGGGACGGGGAGCCACGGGCTCCGCCCGTCAGCTCATCCGGTTTGCGGCGGATACGGCGATGACGGTCCTGGCGATCGCCATCGCCTGGAAGGCGGCGGCGGCGCTGTCGCCGATGCTTGCCGACTGGCTCGCAAGCCGCGGCATCCGGGTTCCGGCAGGGGAGATCAGCGCCCCGCGCCAGCTGTATTACACGGCCGTCACGAGCCTGCGCGATTTTCCGCTCATGCGGGGAGCATTGCTCTTTTTTCTCGTCTATCTCGTGGTGCGGAGCCTGCTTGGCAGCGTATCGTTCTTATTCGGAGGGGGGCTGTTCGGGTTCCGCAGGGATAGCGGCGCTCGGAACGGGCCAGGCCTCGCTTCCCTCAGCAGCCTGACGGGCGCAGTCCTGGGCGCGGTCACGGGAGTGGGCCGGGCCATCCTGTTCGCGGCGGCCCTGTTCGTCTACACCGCCCTGTTCCCGCAGACGGCCGCGTCCGATTATATCAAGGAATCGCGCATCTACCAGATGGGGGCGGAGCGGATCGTGAGCCCTTTGGCGGGCGATTGGCTGCAGAGCCGCCTCCCCGTGTTCACCGAATCGGTAAAAGGCGAGATGTCCCGCATCCTCCAGCGCCGCTATGAGGTGGAGGACGCGACGGTTCCGGGCAACATCGCGCAAGCCGCCGCCAAAATTACCGCAAACGAGGATACGGACGAGGAGAAGGCGCGGGCGCTCTACGAGTGGGTAGGGACGCGGGTGCGCTACGACTGGACCAAGTACAGCCTTTATGTGGACCGGCGGGTCTGGAAGGAGCAGACGCCGGAAGACACCTTCCGCACGCGCGAAGGCGTCTGCATTGATTACTCCCGCCTATACGCCGTCATGGCCCGCTCTGTCGGCCTGGACGTCCGCGTCGTCACGGGACTCGGGGCGGACGGGACCGGCGGCTACGGGCCGCATGCCTGGAACGAAGTGAAGCTGTCCGGCCAAGGTTGGATTCCTCTCGACACCACCTGGGTATCCAGCGGCGGCAACTGGTTCAATCCGCCGAACTTCGCCGCGACTCATATCCCGGACAATCAAATCTAACCTTTGGAGGCTATGACTGTGCATTTCGACGGAAACACCTTGGCGGCAAAGCCAGGCAACCTCAAGCCCCTCAGCGCGTACAAGGCTCTGTTCTTCGATGCGGGAGACACCCTCATCACGATTCCCGGCGACCGCAGCCTGTTCAACTCCTACCTGGCCGGGCGCTCGCTCATCCGCGATGAGGAGCGGGTGGGCGAGCTGCTCGCCGCCGCTATCCGCAAGCATTACGTGAACAAGCCGCTGGTGATCGGCGAACCCTGTTCTCCGGAGACGGACCGGCTGTTCTGGACGGGCATCTACCGGGATGTGCTGCGCGAGCTGGGAGCCGCCGTGGAATGGAGCGAACGGGAGATCGAGGAGTGCAGCCTCGGCATGTACGAGGAATTTCTCGCTCCGCGCCATTACCGGCTGTTTCCGGACGTGATGGCCAATCTGGAGCGCTTCCGAACGCTTGGCCTCCGGCTCGGGCTGGTTTCCAATTTCTCCGCGAGACTGAGGGGCATCCTCGCCGACAAAGGGATTCTCGGCTTGTTCGATCCGGTAGTGATCTCCGTCGAGGTCGGCCTGGAGAAGCCGGATCCGGCCATCTTCAAGCTGGCTCTCTCGCTTGCCGAGCTGGACGCATCCGATGTACTCTATATCGGGGACCACGAGCTGAACGACATCTGGGCCCCGTCCCAGGCCGGAATTGACTCGGTCCGGATCAAACGGTACGATTACCATACCGGCGCGGGAATCACCTCGCTGGATGAATTGGCATAGAAAGGAAGTTCGCGGCATGCAGAACCCCCCCGAGCTCGATGACGACTCGCAAAAACGCGAAGGGATGCTGCGCAGGCATTTTTCCATCCGCATCAATATGTTCTTCTTCGCGACGTTCCTCCTGTTCTCCGCGTTGATCATCCGGCTGGCCTACATGCAGTTTGTGGAAGGGCCGATGCTCAAACAGGAGAAGGACAACGCCACGCAGGTGTCGGTTTATATCCCTCCGGTGCGCGGCAATATTTACGACGTCAAGGGGGCGCCGATCGCCACCTCCCGTTCGACCCAAACGCTGTTCTTCAACCTCTCGAAGGACGACGATTACAAAGAGCTGCTGAGAATTGCCAAGACGCTCTCTCAAGTATTTGCCCAATACGGCGCCAAGACCACGAAGCCCCTCAGCCAGGAGGATATCTTCCAGTTGATGGATACCGAGCACACCTACGGCGGGGAAGACCGGGCTCCCAAAGACTATTTCTATTCGCCGCGGCGGATCAAGAGCGGCCTGACCAATCAGGAGATTGCCTACATCTCTGAGCATCGCGACGAGCTGCCAGGTCTGGACATCTCCGAGGAGAGCGTGCGGGAATACGAGGAGGATTCAACCAAGCAGGTGGCGGTCCAGCTCGTCGGCTATCTGCGCAAGTTCAGCGGCGTCACCGGTCCGGACAAGAAGGGGACGCTGGCGGATTTCTACCGCACCAAGAAGGAAGACGAAGGCTACGAGGACCGCGAGTTTGTCGGCGTGGACGGCCTGGAGTATCTCTATCAGAACGAGCTGCGCGGGGTGAACGGCAAGAAGGTGTACCCCGTCAACGCGAAAAACCAGATCATCGGCGAGCCGGAGATCACCTATCCGGTCAAAGGCGAGAATCTCTACCTGACCATTGACCACGATGTTCAGCTGGCGGCGCAGAATGCGATCAAGGACACCATCGCCACGCTGCAGAAATCGACCTTCAATTATGAAAAAGACGGCAACAACGCCAAGATGGGCTACGCGGTGGCGATGGAGGTGGATACCGGCCGGGTGGTGGCAATGGCCAGCTATCCCGATTATCAGCCTGCGGAATGGGACAACATGACGGACGAGAAATACATGAGCCTCATGAACCTGATCCCGAACGGGGCGATCCGCGACCGCCGCATCAACTCGCAGGACCAGAAGCTGCTCGCGCGCAGCGCCTCCTCGCTCGTGCCGCTCGGCTCGACGATCAAGCCGCTGTCCGTCCTGCTCGGCCTGCGCGAAGGGCTGTTCGGGCCGTACGATACGTATTACGATTCGGGGACCTTGCATTTTGGCAAAAATGATAGCGGGACGGTTACCAACTCGGAGAAACACGGAGACCAACTGCTCACGCCAAGCAAAGCCATCGAGGTCTCTTCGAACACCTTCATGGCGAAGATGGTCGGGCTGAATCTGTATGAACGTTTTACCTATTATCAGAATAAAGGAACTACGCCGCTTGAGGTATGGGACAAGTACATGAAGGCGTTCGGGCTCGGCGTGAGCACGGAGAGCGGGCTGCCCTTCGAATCAACGGGCATCCGCGATTATATCGACGACAAGAGCGCCAGCACCCAGAGCGCATTGGTCATGGCATCCTTCGGCCAGGGCGCGAAGTACACCACCCTGCAGCTCGCTCAGTACGCGGCGATGCTGGCCAACCGCGGCAGCCGGATGAAGCCGCTGTTCGTGGATCGGATCACCACCTACGACAACAAAGTGGTGCATACCTACAAGGACGATGTTAAGGTGCTGAACACCGAGAAGTTCACGGACGGGCAGTGGAACACCGTCATCAGCGGCATGAAGTCGGGCGTGGAAGGCTTCGACGATTTTCCGATCTCGTTCGCCCGCAAGACGGGAACCTCGCAGTCGTTTATCGCCGGAAGAAGAGACCTGAACAACGCGGTGTTCATCACCTTCGCGCCGGTGGAGAAGCCGAAGCTGGCGATCGCCGTCGTCGTGCCGGAAGGCGGCTACGGCCGCTACGGGGCGGCGCCGATCGCCCGCAAGATCTATGACGCCTACTTCGGCTTCACGCCGAAGACGGACGGGACGGCGGGAACCGCTCAGACGAGCGGATCAACCGACGCTGTGAACGGCGCTGCCGCTGGCAGCACGGGCGTGCAGGGAACCGGCAACGCAGCGGCAGGAGCCGGCGGAACCGGCGGCGGTGGCGCCGGCGCCGGGACGGGCGCGAACGGCAAGGGCCAGCAAGCCGTCGAGGGCGTCACCCGGGTAAATCCGTAATCTTCGGCCGCTACCCTGTCCGAATTGGCAGGTGCGGCTGGTAAACGTTATGTCCCGATGCCGATCATTCGGAGTCGCGTCAGCGATAGTTGGCATCCGGGCACAACGTTTTTTGCGCTTTTCCGCATCGGCATTCGGCGTTCGGCGTTCAGCGTTCGACGTTCTGGTGCCCGAATGTGGCGGTTGTGAAAATTAACGGACCATATTTCCACCCTTCGCCGCGCCTGTGGTATACTTATGTATCGAAAAAAGAGCCGGCAGGCAAGCCGGCCCCGACAGGTCCGTCTGCAGACGGACCCGGATGCGGGCGGCGGAATTGGAGAGTGGAGATCGATGTGCGGAATTACAGGCATGATGCTGTTTAACGGCCTTGCCCCCTCAAGAGAAACCTTGCAGCGAATGACGGACGTGATCGCCCATCGAGGTCCGAACGATACAGGCTTTTTGACCGATGCGGGAGTCGGCCTCGGCTTCCGGCGGCTGTCCATCATCGACATCCGCGAGGGACATCAGCCCCTCGCCAACGAGGATGAGTCGGTCTGGATCATCTTCAACGGTGAAATCTACAACTACAGAGAGCTGCGGGCTATGCTGATCGACCGCGGCCATACCTTCCGCACGGCATCCGACACGGAAACTATCGTCCATCTCTACGAAGAGTTCGGCGAGGACTGCGTGAAGATGCTGCGCGGCATGTTCGGGTTCGCCATCTGGGATATGAAGAAGCGCAAGCTGCTCGCGGCGCGCGACCACTTCGGCATCAAGCCGTTCTACTATCATTATTCGCCGGAGCGGTTCGTCTTCGGCTCGGAGATCAAGAGCATCCTGGAGGCGGAGGGGATGGAGCGCTCCGTCCGTCCGGAAAGCCTGCTGAATTACCTCACCTTCCAATACGTGCCGGAGCCGGATACGATGTTCTCGGGAATTCAAAAGCTGCGTCCCGGCCACTACCTGACGGTGACGGAAGACGGACGGCTTAGCCAGACCCGCTACTGGGACCCGATGTTCGAGCCGGAGGACCGGCCGTTCGCGGAGTATGTGGAAGAGATCCGCGCCCGCCTGAAGGATTCGGTCGAGCATCATCTGGTGAGCGACGTTGAGCGCGGCTGCTTCCTGTCGAGCGGCATCGACTCGACCGCCATGGCCGCTCATATGAGCATGTTCGAATCGATCCAGACCTTTTCTGTCGGCTTCGAGGGAGCGAACAACGAGACGGTCATCGCCGAGCAAACGGCGAAGGCGCTCGGCACCCGGCACTTCGCGAAGGTGATTACGGAGCAGGAGTACTTCGACAGCCTGCCGAAGGCGGCCTGGCATCAGGACGAGCCGGTGGCCGACCCGTCGGCCATCGCCCTCTATCACCTGGCCGGCCTGGCCCGCCAGCATGTGACGGTCGTGCTCTCCGGCGAGGGCGCCGACGAGCTGTTCGGCGGCTATCGCATCTACCGCGAGCCGCTGTCGCTGAAGCCGCTCGCGTGGTTGCCGGCGCCGCTCAGGCGCGCGCTGCATCAGCTGGCGGCCGTCCTGCCGCAGGGCTTCACCGGCCGCAACTACCTGCTGCGCGGAACGACGCCGCTGGAGGAGCGCTTCCTCGGCAACGCCAAGATCTTCACGGAGGACATGAAGGCCTCCGTGCTGGCCGGACACGCCGATCTGCTCGGAACCTACAAGAACCCGATTCAGATCGCCGGCGATTACTATGGCAAGACCCGCCACCTCGATCCGGTCAGCCGGATGCAGTACATCGACATGAACCTGTGGCTGCCCGGCGACATCCTGATGAAGGCGGACAAGATGACGATGGCTCACTCGCTGGAGCTGCGCGTGCCGTTCCTGGACAAGGAGGTGTTCGAGCTGGCCCGGCGCATTCCGATGAAGTACCGGCTGGCGAGCGGCACGACGAAGTATATTTTCCGCAAGGCGATGGAAGGGATCATCCCCGATTTCATCCTCGACCGGCCGAAGCTGGGCTTCCCGGTGCCGATGCGCGATTGGATGAAGGGGCCGCGCGGCACCCAGGTGCTGGAGCAGATCGAAGCCGGCCGGATCGGCGATTTCGTGCGCTTCTCCGCCGTCGAGGAGATGCTGGCCAAGCACCGCAAGGGAGAAGGCGACTACGCCCGCCGTCTGTGGACCATCTACATGTTCGCTCTCTGGCATGAGACCTATCTCCTGCCGGGCAGCGCGAGACAAGGAGGAGCCCGTGATGCCCAAATCAGCCAAGCCTTATAAACTGATCGCCCTCGACATGGACGGAACCGTCCTGGACGAAAGCAGCCGGATTACCGAAGAGAACCGCAAATGGATTCACCGCGCCATCGAACACGGGGTCACCGTGATGTTCGCCACCGGGCGGGGGTTGCAGAGTGTTCAACCCTATGTCCAGGAGCTTGGACTCGTCTCGCCGATGGTGACCGTCAACGGCAGCGAGGTGTGGGAAGCGCCGGGAATGCTGCGGACGCGCCACATCATGGACCCGGCGAGGATTCGGGAGATGGCCGATCTCGCCGTGAAGCTCAACACCTGGTACTGGGGCTATGCCGTCGAAGGCTTGTTCACCAAGGATCGCTGGGTCCAGGACCTCGCCAGTGTGGAATGGCTGAAGTTCGGATTTTATATGGAAGATGCCGACATTCTGCGGCAAATTCAAAGCGAGCTTGACGCGGCGGGCCGCTACGAGCTGACCAATTCGCATCCCTTCAATATCGAGGTCAATCCGCGCGGCGTGAGCAAAGAGAGCGGCCTGCGAGAGGTGTGCGAGATGCTCGGGATCACGATGGACGAGGTCATCGCCATGGGAGACAGTCGGAACGATCTGGCGATGATCCGGTCGGCGGGTCTCGGCATCGCCATGGGCAACGCCCAGGAGGATGTGAAGGCGGCCGCCGACTATGTCACCGCGCTCAACACGGAGGACGGGGTGGCGCGCGCCATACGGAAGTTCGTGTTCGGAGAAGACGAGTAGGAACGATACACAGTCGGATTTGCGGGAACGCTACCTTTGCGGGAACGCTACCTTTGCGGAAAAGAGGGATGAAACCTTGGCGATTGTCGGCTGGCTGCTCATCGTTATCCTGTTTGTGGTCGGAATGATCGGCACCGTCTATCCGGTGCTGCCCAGCGTCGTTGCCGTGTACTTCGCTTTCTTCGTATACGGCTGGTTTTTCGGCTTCGGCGAATTCGGCTTCTGGTTCTGGGCGCTGCAAACGGCCATTTTCCTCGGCATCTTCGTCGGCGATTACGTCATCAGTGCGCTCGGCGTCAAAAAATTCGGCGGCTCCCGCGCCTCGGTGATCGGCAGCACGATCGGGGTCATTCTCGGTCCGTTCGTGCTCCATTTCCTCGGTCTCCTCCTCGGTCCGTTCATCGGGGCTGTAATCGGGGAATTGCTAGTTGGGGCCGGCATCGACAAATCGGTTAAGGTCGGGCTGGGCTCGCTCGTCGGAATCTTTTCCAGCGCGGTGGTGAAGATCATCTTGCAGATCGTCATGATCGTCTTGTTTTTCATCTGGATTCTGTAGCCGCCGCTCCGCGCGGGCTGCGAATTGTTATCACAGGAGCCGCGCTGAATGACATGCCGGAAGAACACCAGAAGTGCGTACACATAGGAGCTGCGTTGAACCAATATGCCGGAAGAACACAAGAAGAACGTACCCAAAGCAGGCAGCAAGAAAATGGAGACACGTACGTCAGGCGCAGCTCCAAATCGGGCAGTCGGCGAGAAATTCGAGAAACGTATCTGAGGTGAACCCAGTGATCAACGTAACCGTCTGGAATGAGTACCTGCATGAGCGAGAGCCCGGCATCGTCGCCGAGGTTTACCCCAAGGGAATCCATGAAGCCATTTCCGCAGGAATAGCCGGCGAGGATTTTCGGATCCGCACCGCCACCCTGGACCAGCCCGAACACGGGCTCGCCGAGGAAGTGCTGAAGGACACCGATGTGCTGCTTTGGTGGGGGCATAAGGGACATGACAAGGTGTCCGACGAGATCGTAAACCGTGTGCACGAGCGCGTCCTGAAGGGAATGGGGCTGATCGTCCTGCACTCCGGCCATTTCTCCAAAATTTTCAAAAAACTGATGGGAACCTCCTGCGACCTTCGCTGGCGCGAAGTCGGCGAGAAGGAGCGGCTGTGGGTGGTCGATCCGGCGCATCCGATCGCCGAAGGGATCGGTCCGTTCTTCGAGCTGCCGCATGAGGAAATGTACGGTGAGCACTTCAACATTCCAGCGCCCGACGAATTGGTGTTCGTGAGCTGGTTCGAGGGCGGCGAGGTGTTCCGCAGCGGCTGCACCTACCACCGCGGCCAGGGCAAGGTGTTCTATTTCCGTCCCGGTCACGAGGCTTATCCGACTTACTACAACGAGAATGTCCTGCGCGTCCTATCCAATGCCATCCGCTGGGCGGCTCCGCGCCATGGGGCGAGCCCGATCTACGGCCACCATCAGCCGCTGGAAGAGATCCGCACCCCGAATCCGCTGCAAGGCTGATCGCCGCTAGGCCCAAGGAACTGCGCTGATTAACATGGCGGAAGAACACAAGAAGAACGTACACGTAGGAGCTGCGCTGAACCAACATGCCGAAAGAACACAAGAAGAACGTACACGTAGGAGCTGCGCTTAACCAACATGGCGGAAGAACACAAGAAGAACGTACACGTAGGAGCTGCGCTGAACCAACATGCCGAAAGAACACAAGAAGAACGTACCCAAAGCAGGCTGGCAGCAAGAAAATCGAGAAACGTTAGTTAGGCGCAGTTCCCAAGTTTCGGCTGCGCATTCCGCCAGAAGGAAGAAGGTTGCTTGTTTGTCGAAGAAAGACTCACTGGTCAAGGGCACGCTCATCTTGACGCTCGCTGCGTTCGTCGCCCGCTTTCTCGGTTTCGTCCAGCGCATTCCCCTGCAGAACCTGCTCGGGGACAGCGGCATGGGCACTTATACGATTTCCTACAACGTTTATTTTATTTTCTTTACAATTGCCACGGCCGGATTTCCGAGCGCGGTCAGCAAGCTGGTGTCCGAGCGGATGGAGCTCGGCCGCAAGGCGGAGGCGGAGCGGATCTTCCAGGCGGCGATCTGGTTCGCCGTGGTGTCGGGCCTCCTGATGACCGGCCTCCTGTATTGGTATGCGCCGATTCAGGCGGCGGCGAGCAAGGACCCGAGCGCCGTCGGCCCGATCCGGGCGATCGCCCCGGCGCTCTTGCTGTTTCCGCTCGCGGCCATCATCCGCGGCTATTTCCAGGGGCGCCAGCACATGATGCCAAACGGCCTGTCCCAGATTTTCGAACAGATTCTTAGGGTAGTCACGGCGGTGTTCTTCGCGTACTGGTTTATTCATGTGGCGAACTGGGGGCTGAACTGGGGGGTAATCGGAGCTTCCTTCGGCGGCGTGGCGGGAACAATCGGCGCCATCATCGTGCTTCTCTTCTATCTCGTGCGGCTGCGCCAGAAGGATGAAGAGGAAGGCAACGTCCCGACCGAAAGGGAGGCTCTCGCGGCAAGCCGCATCAAGTACTCCGCCATCTACAAAACGCTGCTTGCCATCGCCGTGCCGATCGTTCTCTATTCGGCCACCGTTCCGATGGTCAATTACATCGACTCGACGATCGTCAAGCCGCTGCTCATTCATAGCCTCGGCGACCAGAAGGCGCAGGACATCCTCGGGCAGCTGGGCGGCCGCGCCCAATCGCTCGCGGGGCTGCCGATCGTGCTGGCCATCGCCATCAGCCAGTCGATCGTGCCGATCATCTCGGCAGCCTTCGCCAAGGGCGATAACCTTCTTGTAGCGAAGCAGGCCGGGCGGGCCATGCAGCTGGCGGTGCTCAGCGGCTTGCCGTTCGTCATCCTCATCACGGTCGGAGCGCGGCCGATCAATTCGCTCGCCTTCGGCAACGCCAACGGAACCAGCCTGATCGCCTTCCTGACAGTGACGGCGATGTTTCAGATCCTCATGCAGACGTCCGGAGGCATCCTCACCGGTATGGGCGTGATGAAGCCACTCGTCGGCCATGTGATCATCGGCCTCGCCGTCAAGCTGGCCGTCAGCTATCTTTTGTCTCCGTTCATCGGCATCTATGGGATCATGGGCGGGACGGCGCTTTGCTTCATCGCCATGGCCTGGCTCAATCACCGCAGCCTGCGGCAGCGGGTGGAAGGCTTCCACATCTTCACCCGCGGGCGTTGGACCCGGCTGTCCTTCACGACGGCGGTCGTCGCGCTGGCCGGCTGGCTCGTAGCCTGGGGCTCGGGCAAGCTGATCGCGGGCATCCCCTACCGCATTGATTTCTTTCTGCAGTCGGCGCTCGTGAGCGCGGTCGTCTGCCTGCTCTATCCGGTCATGCTGGGAATGACCAAGGTGGTTACGAGGGAGGACCTCGCCACCTATCCGGCTGCGGTACAGCGGCTGATCTCCAAGGCGGGCAGGCTGATCGGCTTCAAGCTGTAGACTGGGCCGGCCGCCGGGACGACGCTTAAGAAACTGCGCCGAACGAACATGCCGGAAGAACACAAGAAGAACGTACACAAAGGGACTGCGCCGAACGAACATGCCGGAAGAACACAAGAAGAACATACACAAAGCGGGCAGTCAGTGAGAAAATCGAGAAACGTTATTGAGGCGCAGTTCCAAATCGGGCAGTCAGTGAGAAAATCGAGAAACGTTATTGAGGCGCAATTCCAAATCGGGCAGTCAGTGAGAAAATCGAGAAACGTTATTGAGGCGCAATTCCAAATCGGGCAGTCAGTGAGAAAATCGAGAAACGTTATTGAAGCGCAATTCCAAATCGGGCAGTCAGTGAGAAAATCGAGAAACGTTAGTTAGGTGCAGCTCCTAAGGCCGGGTATTCGGCTTGATCCAGGATTTGGCCAGCGCTGCGGCTTCCTGCGCCTTCAGCAGGAGCTGGTGCTCGCGATCCATCATCCAGGAAGAGGGCGGCTTCAGCGCGCTGAAATGTGCGAAGGCGCTCATGTCGCGGAACCAATCCGCCGCCACGGTCGGTTCGACCGGCCGGTTCGGCCAGGCGGCAGCGAGCGTCGGACTGTAATGAAGCGCCGCTCTGGCGGACGCCTCCGTCCTCTCCCGGGATGGAGGCGTCTCTTTGTGTTGGGCGAACACCTCCGGCCAGTAGTCGGCCCGGGAGCCGGTATGCGGCACCTGGTCGGCGAAGCGGCGGCATCCCTCACGCACGGCGGGAACGTCGAAGAGCAGGGCGTACAGCTTGCGTCCAAAGCGGATGCGCTCATGCAGATCGGGGAAGTCCTCGAGCGTGAGGCCGGCGAGCCTGATCTTGCCCGTGTCCGGGGCCAGGTAAGGCAGCAGTATTTGATTGACATGCAGCAGTGAATCCATGTGGAAAAAAGGCCGTTCCAGCACCTCCTTGAGGAAGAAGGGGTTCTCCACTACCCTTCCCTGGATGTAATTCTGCTCGTTGATGATGAGCCCGATGGCAAGCGGGACGGGGTCGCCAGTCTCGGCGAAATCGTCCCACAGCGGCGGCATGAATGAGGAGACCGACAGCCGCTCCAGGAGGAAGGTCAGCCCGCGGCCGCGCCGCTTGCCTTCCTGATAGAGCAGGAGCTGGGGATAGGCATCCTGGAAGATGAGCGCGTTGGCCCGCTCCAGCATCTGATAGAGCGCCTCGCTCCGGCGCCATTCCAGCAGGCGGGGGACCAGATCCCCCTTCAGATCCGTCATGTTCCAGCCGGTGTTGCGAGACACCATGTGGGCAAGCAAGGCCCAGTGCAGCTCGGGGTGACGGGTGTAGATCCGGTGATAGGCGTACGTGCGGGTGACGTTGTTGCGGTTCATCCGGGCCGTCTCCTGGCGAATCCAGGAGAGGATCGCGCCGTCGGCATCCGCGGCGGAGGCCGGCTTGCCGATCTTCGGAGCGGACGCTTCGGCGGCGGAAGCAGCGGTCAGCGCGGCGGGGAAGGCAGCGGATGCGGCGGAGGCAGCGGTCAGCGCGGCGGTGGAGGCGGATGCGGGGAAGGCAGCGGAAGCAGCGGCCGATTCGGCGGAATCGGCCCGCTCCGCGGCAGTCTCGCCGGCATCGGCAATGGCGACGGGAGCAGCCAGCTCCGCGGCGGCTTCCATGCCGAGCCGCTCCGCCCGCAGGGCGAGTTCCCGCTCGTCCGCGCGCTCGCGGAGGTCAAGCCGCGCGGACTGAGCGGCCTGCAGGGCGGAGCGCAGCCGGCCCTGCACCCGCTCTGCCGCGCTCGGCGTCAGCACGACGGGAAGGTCGCGCGGCGGGCGGCTTGCGTCGGCGGAAGCGCGGGCGGTGGAAGCGGGAGATGCGGGAGATGCGGGTGGACTGGCGGTCGCCGGTCGCCGCTCCTTCCGTTTGCGGGCCGGGAACAACGACCGGAACAGGGCTTCCAAGGTTGCGCGCAGGCGGTTCAACGGGTTCATGATAGGGGGCTCTCTCCTTTTCGTAGACGATCCTTTCGGTTATTTTTCCCAAAACCCTGCCGTTTCATCATCTGCCGGATCGTGAGTGGTGACGAAAAGCAAGCGGGTGGTATTATGTAACGGACATGAGCGACCGTTATAACCGAAAATTCATGCTGCTGGTGATATAACGGACATGAGTGACGCTTATCTCTCCATTTTCTCCTTTTACCTGCAAAATTCTGCTTCTAAGCGTTTCGCATGTACGTTACAGACAGGATGAGGCAGTTTTGGCCGGATAAGCGTCGCAAATGTCCTTTGTCCGTTACGCCCCCAGCTCCTTGAGAACTGATATGAAGAAGGGTCAATGCCGAATCAGTGCTTGACGCTCCATTGGTTCTAAACCCCGCTCGGCACCTTGAAGAGACGATCTAACGACAAGGGCAGCACGAAGGCGCTGTAAAAAGCAGTCCCGTTTCGCGATTTCCTATGAATAAGCGTCTGAGGCCGATACCGGGTGAAATCGGGTGAAACCGGGTGAAATCGGGTGAAACCAGGTGAAATCGGGTGAAGCCAGGTGACGGGTGAAACCAGGCGAAATAGAGGTAAAAATTACCGCAATTCTGAGACCGACAAGCTGCTGCGTCCAAACAAAGGTAGAAATTACCGCTAAATTCCCATGGCGATGTAGATTTGCCGGGATTTGCAAAAATAACGGTAAAAATCTCCTCTATTTTTTGGTTCAATAGGCTTTCTGGCTAAATAGCGGTAAAAATTCCTCCTATTTCTATCGGGCGGCCCGGGCGGCCCTGGGGGTCCGGGCGACCCGGGTGGTCCGGGCGGCCCGGGCGGCCCTGGTGGTGCGGGTGGTCACAAATGGGTCGGAGTTTCGGTACTGTTGCAGCAGCAAGCCTTTGCGCAGGGTCCGGCAAGCCTCAAAACTTTATTTTGTGCCGCATCAGGCCTGTTGCGGAGGGTCGAGAGTCTGTCATGAGGCTGGAGCAGAACGAATGCTGTGGTGGCCTGCGTATCCAGCTTTTCTTTTGCCGATTTCGTGAAGAATGGTGGTGGGGCAAAAGGGAGCCGTCAAGCGCTGATTTTGCGGTTGAGCCATGAAGAAGCAACTTTTCTATTTTATCGGAGCCTGAACCTTCAAATCTCGGGTATGCCAGGTTCTATGTCAGGTCAGTGAGCTTTCGGCCGAAAAGCTCCGGTTTGACAAGACGGCTGATTCGGTGCAAGATCGAACTACAGACGAACAGGAGGGATGAATGGATGCGCCAGATTCATAAAGACGAGGAATTCCGCACCCAGATTGCGGAGGAGAAGCCGACGGTAGCCGTGTTCAAGGCAGTGTGGTGCGGGGATTGCCGTTTCATCGAGCCGTTCATGCCCGAGGTGGAGGCGAAATACGGCGAGCGGATCACCTTCGTCCACATCGACCGCGACGAGCTGCCCGATCTTTGCGGCGAGCTGAACATTCTCGGCATTCCCAGCTTTATCACGTTTGCCCGCGGGCAGGAGTTGACCCGCTTCGTCAGCAAGCTGCGCAAAACCCGCGAGGAGATCGAGGAATACCTCGACAAGACGCTGCAGGTGGCGGAGGTCTATCTGGGCTCGGGCCACAACTGAAACGGAACGGTTAACGGCCAGTGGCTGCGCTGAAAATTAACGGACAACGGACGCCGATGCGCCGAAAATGGACGGACAACGGACGCCGATGCGCCGAAAATAAAAGGATAACGGTCGACTGCTGCGGTTGCGGTTTGCCGGATCGGGATCGCCGGATGCGGCGTTTTTCGGCTTCGCGGGAAGCCGGGAGACGCCGCGTTGTTTTGAAACGGGGAGGCAAAACCGATATAATGGGCATGGGCATGGCATCCTCCGCCGGATGCGGCACTTGGGAGCTGCGCCTAACTTACGTATCTCGGTTTTCTCGCTAACTGCCCGATTGGGAACTGCGCCTAACTCACGTTTCTCGGTTTTCTCGCTGACTGCCCGATTGGAAACTGCGCCTAACAAACGTATCTCGATTTTCTCACTGACGCCCGATTGGTGTGCGTTCTTCTTATGTTCTTCCGGCATGTAAGTTCAGCGCAATTCCATATGAGGAATCGGCTGCGGACCCGGCATACAAAGCGATTCCGGCGACCGGACGCGGCCGCCTATCTTGCGGATTTCAAAAAGGAGTTCATCCATGCACCGAAATTTACGTCAATTCATTCAATTGCTGGAGCGGGAACAGGAGCTGGCGATCGTCGCGGCCCCGGTCGATCCTTATCTGGAAATCGCCGAGATTCATCGGCGAGTGATAGAAGAGGGCGGGCCCGCGCTCTTGTTCACGAACGTGAAGGGGGCCGCGTTCCCCGTCGTGACGAACCTGTTCGGGACCACGCGGCGGATGGAGCTCGCCTTCGGCGCCCGGCCCGAGCAGCTCGTCCGGCAGGCGGTGGACGCGCTGGAGCGGCTGCTGCCGCCCACTCCGCTTGCCGTCTGGAGGGAAAAAAGCCTGCTCTGGGAGCTGCTCAAGGTCGGGACGAAAACGGCTGCGGCCGCTCCCGTGCTCGCTGCGGTGCGCGAGCAGGCTCCCCTTGCGGGATTGCCGGCGCTCACCTGCTGGCAGGAGGACGGCGGTCCGTTCGTCACGCTGCCGCTCGTCTATACGGAGAGCCCGATGAGCGGAACCGGCAACCTCGGCATGTACCGGATGCAGATTTACGATCCGCAGACGACCGGCATGCATTGGCAGATTCACAAGGGCGGCGGCTTTCACTACAGCGAAGCCGAAGCCCGCGGCGAGGCGCTGCCGGTGACCGTCTTCCTCGGCGGCCCGCCCGCCCTGATCGCATCCGCCGTGGCCCCGGTGCCGGAGATGGTGCCGGAGCTGCTCCTCGCATCGCTCATCCTGGGCGAGAAAATCGGCATGGCAGCGGCGCCGGACGGCGGCCACCGGCTGATCGCCGAGGCTGAATTCGCCATCCGCGGCAAGGTTCAGCCGCATATGCGCCGGCCGGAAGGGCCGTTCGGCGACCACTACGGCTATTATTCGCTCACGCATGATTTTCCGGTTCTGTCGGTGGAGCGGATGTACCACCGCGAGGATGCGGTCTATCCGGCGACCATCGTCGGCAAGCCGCGGCAGGAGGACTATTACCTGGGCGAATTCCTCCAGCGGCTGCTGTCGCCGGCGTTTCCGCTCGTCATGCCCGGCGTGCGCGAGCTGTGGACTTACGCGGAATCCGGCTTCCATCCGCTCGCCGCGGCGATCGTCCGCGAGAGCTACCGCCGGGAAGCGTTGGCGAACGCCTTCCGCGTGCTCGGAGAAGGCCAGCTCACGCTGACGAAGGTTCTCGTGGTCACGGACCAGCGCGTCTCCCTGGACCATTTCGCCGTCCTGCTGGAAGCGGTGTTGGAACGGTTCGATCCCGCGGAGGATCTCCTCATCATCAACCACACGTCGCATGACACGCTGGATTATACCGGCCCCCGCCTGAACCACGGCAGCAAGGCGATCCTGCTCGGCGTGGGCGAGCCGAAGCGGACGCTGCCGGGCGTTTACCCAGGCGGCGCTATCCCTGGCATACGCGGCGCGGAAGTCTACTGCCGCGGCTGCCTGGTCGTCTCCGGGGCGGATTACGCCGCCGACCCGGGACTGCCCGAGCGGCTCGCCGCCGAGCAGGGCGACGCCCTCGCCGAATGGCCGCTCGTCGTTCTCGCCGACGATGCGGCGATCGCCCGCGATCAGACGGCCTTCCTGTGGACCGTCTTCACGCGCTTCAACCCGGCGGCCGACATCTATGCCCGCTCGCAGGTGGAGCGGCACCACATCGGCTACCGGCTGCCGATCGTCATTGACGCCCGGATGAAGCCGGGCTATCCGGATGAGCTGTTCCCGCGCGAGGATATCGTCAAGCGGGTCGGGGAGCGGTGGAAGGAGTATTTTCCCCGCGCTTGACCCGTACTTCCCGCTGCCGATCGACCTAACGCGCATACCAGCGGGCGCGGCGAGGGACAATGAGGCATTGGGACAGGCTCCTGTTCCGGTCGAGCTGAGGATGGAGTCGGGATGCCGCCAAGGCATGAGGACGAATAGGAGGGATGGCATGCTGCGCTTTCTGTTCGGAGAGGAACGCAGGATGGATACGGGCGAGCTGGCGGAAGCAAACCGCTGGCTGAAGGCCTATCTGAAGGAGCATCCGCCGCTGGATAAGGGGGAAGAGCGCCGGGCTCTCCGGCTGAACGTGATGGCAAAGGGCCTCTACCGCTCGCTGGACGAGTTGGAGCAGAGCCTGTACGCCTGCCGCCGCTTCGGCGATCTCGTCACCAGTGCTTACATGGAAGAGATGGATGAGTCGGAAGAGGACGATTACCACCGCTGCATCTATTTCTATAAGAACGCGCTCATCCGGATCTTTTCCGTGTTCGACAAGCTGGGCGAGTTTTTGAACGAGCGGTTTTCTCTGCATACGGAAGCCCTTAAAGAGAGTTATTCCTACTCCACTGTGCTTCGGCGAATGAACGAGAGCAAGACGGCTTCGGCGCTGGAGCAGCGGCTTTACGAGGACAATCAGCGGCATCACGAGGCGCTGCACCGTTTGAAGCAGGTTCGCAATCTGGAGATTCACGCGATCAACGAAGAGCTGACTGACGATCTTCTGCTCGTGCCGGGCGTGAAGCGGACGCCGGTGGAGGATCTTAAGGAGCGATTGCAGGACCTGGAAGTGGGCTATGGGGCTGCTTGCCATGCGGTGGCGGAGGTCTTTCGGTATCTCGGAATAGGCCGCGAATAAGCGGACAGCCGGAGCCGGCGCGAGTCAAGCTTTGTGCAAACGGGAAGCCGCGAAAATTCGGTGCGGACGCCGTCCGCTAAAGCCGGCTGCAACCGGCGGGGACGGAAAGAGGCAGAGGGGAGCGGTGTAGAGATTGGAGACGGGAACTCGCAGAATCGCGCTGATCACGGGCAGCGCGCGGGGGCTGGGCAAACGCACCGCTTTGACGCTGGCAGCCGGGGGGTGCGACATCGGCCTGAACTACCGCAACAGCGCGGAGGAGGCGGAGGAGCTGCGCCGGGAAATCGAGAAGGCGCACGGAGTCCGCTGCATCGCGGTGCAAGCGGATATGACCGTGCCGGGCGATCCGGAGCGGCTCGTCGCCGAGACGGTCCGCCGACTCGGGGAGATCGACATCCTGGTCAACAATGCCGGACCGTTCATCCACGAGCGGCGGCTGTTCGCCGACTATACGCCGGAGGAGGTCCGCTTCCTGCTCTCCGGAAACCTGGGAAGCGTGATCGAGCTCGACGCGTTGGTGCTGCCGGCGATGCGGCGGCAGGGATGGGGCCGCATCATTCATTTCGGCTTCAGCCGGGCGGCGGAAGCGCCGGCTTGGGTGCACCGGGCCGTCTATGCCGCCGCGAAGGTCGGACTGGTGTCCTTCACCAAGACGCTGGCCGTCGAAGAAGCGCGTAACGGCATCACGGTGAACATGATCTGTCCGGGCGACATCAAGGGCGACAACAAGGAGAAGCTGATCCGCGAAGCCGAGCTGCTGCGCGACGAGGCATCGCCGCGCGGCCGCCCCGGCTCGGGCGAGGACGTCGCCCGCGTGATCGCCTTCCTGTGCCAGGCGGAATCGGATTTCATCACCGGCAACATCCTCGACGTGTCCGGCGGGCTCGACCCGATCCGCTCGCTGTCCGGGGGCAAGCAGCGGCGGACTGATTAATGGAATTGGATATCCATAGTCATCGAATAGAGCTGTTTCAAAGGGTCCCATACGGGCGCTTTAGGACAGCTCTTTTCTCCATATTGCGGCTCAATTCTTCAGGACTGGTTAAACCTTTAACAACATGGTAGCGCTTTATATTAGAAAAAATGCAAGAACGGTATTGATAAATGCTCTATTCCGAACTATAATCAAGTTAAACGTATAACTAACTAATCTGCTAACCAGCATGCGGAAAGAGGCGATCATTTGAAAAAACCGACCATTAAAGATGTAGCCAAGGCTGCAGGCGTTTCCACCGCCTCCGTTTCCTATATATTAAACGGCAAGCAGGAGAAGGTTTCACCGGAGACGCTGCTGAGGATTGAAAGCGCCATCAAAGAACTGAACTACATTCCCGATTATACCGCCCGGAGTCTCGTCATGAACGAATCGCGGCTGATTGGCGTGGTGATTCCGCAGACGGAAACGCACAAGCAGCTTATTTTGGAGAATCCCTTTTACAGTGAGATGGTAAGCGCCATCGAAGGCAGGCTGCGGGAAAGAGGCTACCATCTGTTCCTGTCCGGTGTAGACAAAGGGGAGAACTACCTCAACCTGTCCATCCAGCGCAATCTCGACGGGGCGATCGTCATGGGAATCTATCAAGAAGAATTTTACAGCACGCTCAAGCAGTCCGATCTCCCCATCGTTCTGATCGACAGCTATATCAACGACAGCTATTTTCAGCGAATCGGCACCGACGACGAATACGGAGGGTACCTGGCCACCAAATACCTGATCGATCAAGGGCACACCAACATCGGTCTGATCACGGGAGCAATCCGCCGGGACGGCGTGGTAGAGAAGCGGTTTCTGGGCTACAAGCGGGCGATTCGGGAAGCCAACCTCTTCTATAATCCCGATTACGTCTTCGAAGGCTCGATGAGCTATGAACACGGCATATCCGCCGGCAAGACGATCGCCGGGGAGCATCCGGAGATTACGGCGGTCTTCGCATCGGCCGACATGATCGCCTTCGGTCTGATCAAGAGCATGTACGATCAAGGGAAACGGGTGCCGGACGATCTGTCGGTGATCGGATTCGACGATATCTACATGTCCCGGATGTTTGTTCCGGCCTTGACTACGGTGCGCCAGAATATCGGAGAAAAGGGCGTGATCGCCGCCGACCGTTTGCTGCATCTGATCGAATCGGCGGATGGCGCGGAAGAAGCGGAGAGCATCGTGCACCCGCTGCAAATCGTCGAGCGGCAGACAGTCATCCCCAGAGCGGCGATGGCCGGGAAAGGATAAGGTATGATCGGACACAACGGATACCGAAAAGCGCTGGTCGTCATCGGCTTTCTGCTGCCCAGCCTGCTAGGGCTGCTTCTCTTCCAGTTCATTCCGATGCTCTCTTCGCTCGCGATCAGCTTCACCGACTGGGATCTGCTGACGAAGGCTTCCTTCGTGGGCTGGGACAATTACCGCTTCGCGCTTCACGATGAACAATCGCTCAAATCTCTCTCCAATATTTTTCTGTATATTGCCGGGTATCTTCCATCGGTGCTGGTCTTGGGCCTCTTGCTGGCCTCGCTGCTGAATCGCAAGATGAGGGGCGTCAAATTTTACCGAACGATGGTATTCATTCCCGTCATCACTTCCTGGGTGGCGGTGTCGATCGTCTGGCGCTGGCTGCTGAACGGGCAGTCGGGCCTGGTCAATTACCTGCTGTCGCTCATCGGGATTCAGGGGCCGGTCTGGCTGCAGGATTTCTTCTGGGCGATGCCCGCCATCATCGGTGTCAGCGTTTGGAAGGACCTCGGGTACGTCACCATCATCCTGCTGGCCGGCATGCAGGATATATCTGAAGATTACTACGAAGCGGCCATCATCGACGGCGCGAGCGCCTGGCAGAAATTCCGCAGGATCACGCTGCCGCTGCTCACTCCAAGTCTGTTCTTCGTGATCATCATGTCGCTGATCAACGGGTTTCAGCTGTTCGACCAGGTCATGGTCATGACGAACGGCGGTCCGGCCGGGCAGACGAGCACGCTGGTGCAGCAAATTTATATGAATGCCTTCCAAAGCAATAAAATGGGCATCGCCTCCGCCCAATCGTGGATTCTCTTCCTGATTATCTTCCTGGTGACGGCCGTTCAGCAGCTGTTGCAAAAGAGGTGGGTTATTTATGACCGATAAGCATATGCGGCTGAAGAACTCCTTGTCCCACATCATTCTTCTGATCGCCACTGTGATCCTGATCTTCCCGTTTCTCTGGATGCTGTCGGGATCGCTGAAGAACAGCCTGGAAGTGGTAAAGATGCCGCCGGACCTGATTCCGCAAGTATTCCGGCTTTCCAACTACGTTGAGATCACCAAGTATTTTCCAATCTATACCTTTCTCGGGAACAGCATTCTCGTGGCGGTGGTGACGACGGTCGCCCAACTGCTGGTCTGCGCGATGGCGGCGTTCATTTTTGCCAAGGTGCCGTTCAAGGGACGCGATGCGATATTCTTCTGTTTCCTCATCACGATGATGATTCCGACGCAAGTCACCATGACTCCCCTGTTTATCGTGTTTCAACAGCTGCACTTGATCAACACGTACGCCGGTCTGATCCTGCCCGGAATCTTCAGCGCGTACGGCACGTTTCTGCTCCGGCAGCACATCATGACCATTCCCGATGCGCTTCTTGAAGCCGCTTTCATGGACGGCGCATCCCATTTTCGGGTGTTCCGCAGCGTGGTGCTTCCCTTGACGAAGCCGGCGCTCGCGACTCTGTCGATCTTTTCCTTCATGGCGTCCTGGAACAATTTCCTCTGGCCGCTGATTGTGACGAGCGATACCGGCTTGATGACGCTGCCGATCGGACTCAGCAAGCTGCAAGGGCGCTGGGCGACGGAATGGAACATTCTCATGGCGGGCAACGTGGTCAGCTTCATTCCGATCTTCTTGGTTTACCTCTTTGCTTCCCGTTATTTTATCAAGGGTGTGACGATGAGCGGCGTAAAAGGATAAAGGGGGTGATGGCGGCACGTTCCTGGGAAAGACGTGTGGATGAAGAGGGGTTTCGGTTTGAAAGGTTTTGCGCAATCCGCAGTCAAAACTGAAGAAAGAGAAGTGAGGCATGCATATGAAAATCGTCAAGAAGGGTTCGATTTTGCTTGTCAGCGCCGGCCTGTTGGTTTCCATGGCCACCGGATGTTCTTCCTCGGGAAGCGGGAGTTCCAGTTCGCCAAAAGAAGGCGCATCCAATCCGGCGCAAACGGAAAAGAAAGAAAACGTCACGCTGAAATTCCTGCAGTTCACGGCAAACGGCTCTCAGGAACAGACCCTGAAGGACATGATTCAGGCCTTTGAAACCGCCAATCCCGGCATCAAGGTCGATCCGGAGATTGTCGATTACAACAATTACTATACCAAGCTCAACACGGAGATCGCTTCGGGAAGTCCGCCCGATGTCTTCGAGGTTGGATACGAGAACTTTGTAACTTATGCAGCCAAGAATACGCTTCTCGACTTGACGCCCGTCATCGCCAAAGACACTGCGTTCAAGCCGGAAGCGTTCAAGGGCCTTGCCTACGACGCCTTCAAGTATCAAGGCAAACAGTATGGACTGGTTGAAGATTTTTCGGACGTCGTTCTTTTCTATAATAAGGATTTGTTCGACAAAGCTCAAGTCAAGTACCCAGACGCGAACTGGACCTGGAAGGATGAGCTGGCCGCCGCCGAGAAGCTGACCGACGCCAAAAACGGCGTATGGGGAACCTATTCCCCGATTCAATTCTATGAATTTTACAAGACGATCGCCCAGAATGGCGGCGGCATCTGGAGCGCCGACGGAAAGCCGACGGTCAACAGCAAGCAGAATATCGAGGCGCTGAATTGGATGCTGGACAAAGCCCGCAAGTATAAAGTATCTCCGCCGCTGAACGACGACACGTTCAACCAGCCGGATGCCGATCTGAACGCATTCAAGTCGGGGAAAATTGCCATGCTGCGCGCCGGTATCTGGAACTTCGGCCGCTTTGCCGACGCTCCGTTCAAGTGGGATATCGCCCTGGAGCCGGGCAACACCCAGAAGGCGCATCATTTCTTCGCCGACGGCCTGGTCGTGGCGGGCAAGACGAAGAATGCAGACGCCGCTTGGAAATTCATCAAGTTTCTGTCCTCCGATCCCGCGGCGGTCAACGAACGGATCGCGAAAGGATGGAGCGTCCCGGCCGTATCCGACGAGAAGGTGATGGATGCCTATTACAAGCAGACGCCGCCCGAATCGAAAAAAGTCGTCACCGATGCGCTGAACTCGCTCGTTCTGCCGCCGGTAGGACCGATACCGGAAAAATGGAGCGACCTGCAGAAGACGATCGGCGACGAGCTGGACAAAGCCAAATTAAAGCCGGATTATACGGCCGAACAGGCGCTGAATGCGGCCCAGGAAAAGGTGCTGAAGCTGGTTAATCCGTAACGATCGTGCCGAAACAGGAGGGAAAGCGTGAACCATTCCATCAGCAATCAACAAGAAGCGCTCTTCGGAATTGTGCCGGAGACACTGCAAGCTTCCTTTCCAGGCGCGAAGGCGAGCTTCCGCGACGCCGCCTTCGCCTGTCTGCTCGTCATGGAGCGCGGCGCCGCGGAGCAAGCCCGCCCTTTCGTTCTTGAGGGCGGCAGCTTGGCCGCAAGTTCGGAGGCTTCGGTCCTGGACCATGCCTTCTGGCTGTGGGCGGCGGGCGAATATCTCCAGCGTACCGACGGCGCAGGAATGACGGATGCGCTCAAGGCGAAGCTGCTGCATTCGCTTACGGTCGTGGAAAGCGGCTGGCGTCTTCCCGCCCGGCATTGGCTGGAGGAGCGCGCCGAGGCGGTTTATCTCAGCCATCTGGCCATCTGCTATGCGGGAGTTCAAGCCGCGCAGCTGTTTGCGGACCCGGAGCGTTCCATGCGGTTGTTGAAGGATATCCGCGAGATGGTGTTTGCCAAGTTCATCCGCGATGGGCGCCTGATCAGCGAGCTGGGGGGAGACGAAGTTCATGCGGATGTCATAACGACGGCCATTCCCTTCGGAATGCTCGGCATCGAGGATCGCATTCTAATCGAAGCGTTGGCGAAGATCGAAGAGAAGCTGCTCGGCCGCGGCGTCCGCTTCCGCGAGGGCGATATGTACTTCGGGGGCTGCGAGCGCCCGGCCCTGACCGCTCTTATCGCTTGGTATTACGCCGACAAGGGAGAGACGGCGCGGGCGAAAGCTCTGCTGGATGACATGGAGGCGGAGAAAGGCGACGGCGGATGGGCCGAGGTTAATCTGGCGACGGCGCGCGAGCCGCTCTATCTCGCTTATTGGCAGGAGCGGCAACCGGGCGGCCCCGCCGTGAGCCCGTTCAGCGGAATCGTCTATGAGCTGGCCCGGCGCAGTCTGTTGAAGGAGAACGCGAATCCGGGCGCCTCTGCCGCCGCCATCCGCTTCGTCCACAGGCCGACCGGCTATGACGATCCATATGTCGTGCTGCCGGGCGAGCGCTTTCCCCGCCATCCCGAAGCCGGAGACGAGGTAAGCGTCCATCTGATCACGCAGCCGCACCGGCAGGATCAGATCGTCCATGTTCATGTAGAGGTCAATGGCCGGGAAGGCGACCCGATCCGCATGGAGCCGGATACGGCGGCGAACGGCGAAGCCCGTTGGAGCGCCCGGCTGGGCACGTTCGGCGCGGGCGATGCGGTGAAGTATCGGTTCAGTGCGAGGGGCACCGACAGCGAACCGGCTGAGGAGTCGGCCGGCTACGGCTTTGCCGTGCGCACCTGGCAGTCCTTCGATCGCGTGCGGGCCGTGCGCCGCAGAGAAGGGCGGGTGGAGGTGGACTTCTCTCCGGTATCGGGAGAAGGCTTGGGCCTTGCAGCGTCCCTTCGCCTGGAGACGACGGACAGCGGCGCCTTGCGGCTGTCCGTTCGGCAGGAGAGAGCGGCAGGTCGGGAGGCCGCCACTTGTACCGATTGTGGGGACGCCGATGCATGTCCCGATGCCGATGAGACGCTGCTCGTGCAGGGAGTTCCGCTTCGCCTTCAGGTGCGCGATGGAAAGCTCAAGCTGCATCTCGGCGCCGAGACCGATCCGATCCTGACGAGTATTCACATGGAAGGCAAGTCTTGGTTGGAGGCTCTGACCGATGGTGACGGCGCATTGCACAAGCTGCGGTTCAATTGGGCGAGCCGGCCGCGCGACCGCTGGTTCGGGATGGGGGAACGGTATTCGGCCTTCGAATACTCGGGCCGCGCCATCGAGCAATATGTCTACAACGAATATCGCGACCAGGGACTGCGGACGTATATGCCGGTTCCCTTTGCCGTCGGCTCCGGGGGCTGCGGTTTGTACCTGGACAGCTCGCTGTATTCGGTGTTCCGCTTCCGCTCGTCGCTGTCCGACGTGGTCGAGATCGAAGCGGACGTCCCGCCTGCCGATCCAGGGTGTACGCTGTACCTGTTCGCCGGCCCGCCGATGAATGTCGTCGAGCAGTTTGCGACGGTCGTCGGCAAGCCGGAGCTGCCGCCGAAATGGGCCTTCGGTCCGTGGATGTCCAGCAACAACTGGGATTCGCAGGCGGAGGTTCTGAAGCAAGCCCGGCTCACCCGCGAGCACGACATTCCTTCGACGGTGCTCGTCATCGAGCAGTGGAGCGACGAGGCGACCTTCTATATCTTCAACGATGCGCTGTATGAACCGAAGCCCGGCGAGGAGGCCTTCGCTCTCGGCGACTTCTCGTTCCCCAACTGGGGACGCTGGCCCGATCCGAAGGCGATGGTCGACGATCTTCACGCGGAGGGGCTCAAGGTGCTGCTGTGGCAGATTCCGATACACAAGCATCTGTACGGCGTTGCCCACCCGCAGCGGGATCTCGACGAAAAGGCGTTTCTGGAAAAGGGTTACGCCGTGCGGAACGCGGACGGCACCCCGTTCACGCTGCCTTACAATTGGTTCAAGGACTGCCACATCGTCGATTTCACCAATCCGCAAGCGTGCGAGTGGTGGTTCGCCAAACGGCGCTATCTGGTGGAGGAAGTCGGCGTGGACGGCTTCAAGACCGACGGCGGAGAGTTCGTCTTCGGCGACGATCTGCAATTCTGGAACGGCGCGACGGGACGGGAGATGCGCAACGAATACCCGAATCTCTACGTCGGCAGTTATTACCAGTTTCTTCAAAAGCTGGCGCCGCAGGGCGGCATCACCTTCAGCCGCGCCGGTTATACCGGAGCGCAGCGCTTTCCGCTGCATTGGGCCGGCGATGAGCGCTCGACCTTCGCCGCCTTCCGCTCCTCGCTGACCGCCGGGCTGACCAGCGGCATGTCCGGCATTCCCTTCTGGGGCTGGGACCTCGCCGGCTTCCACGGCGACATTCCCTCGGCCGAGCTGTTCGTCCGTTCGGTGCAGATGGCGGCGTTCTGTCCGGTCATGCAATACCACGCGGAGACCAAGGGCGAATTCAACCAGGACCGGACGCCCTGGAATATCGCTGAACGTACGGGCCGTCCGAAAGTCATTCGCCTATATAAGCGTTATGCCGATCTGCGGATGAACCTGCTGCCCTACATCTATCGGGAAGCAGTGGCGTCCAGCCGCAGCGGCCGACCGCTGATGCAGGCCATGCTGCTGGCGTTCCCGGACGATCCGCACTGCCTGGAGATGGTGGACGAATACATGTTTGGCGACAGTCTTCTAGTCGCCCCGGTGATCGAAGAGGGCGCCTCGGCGAGAAACGTGTACTTCCCGGCGGGGAGCTGGCAGTCGCTGTTCGGTCCTGAGCGGTTCGAAGGACCGGCTCTGCGCCGCGTTCCCGCCTCGCTCGCCGACATTCCGGTCTATGTGAGGCAGGATCGGATCATTCCGCTCAACCTCGCCGGCAGCTTGACGCTTGGCAGCCCGGTCGGCAACCGGGTGGACCGGTATGAGAAGCTATGCTTCCAGCTGTTCGTCCGGGAGCGGGCCGAGCTGCAATTCGCGGACGACCTCGGCACGGCCCTCGCCATCCGCGCCGTAAGGAAGGACGGCGAGCTGCGGCTGGAGTGGTCGGGGGCCGCGGCGTATAATCTTCACTTCATTGTCCGCGGCTGTCGCGGCGTTCGGGTTGTTCGGGCGGCGGAAGCAGAGGCGGGGGCGGAGGATCTTGCCGAGGTCGCCGGCACGGCCGAGCTTGCTGAGGTCACCGGCACGGCTGAGCTTGCGCCGGGCTCGTTCCGCCAAGCGGGTGACGATCTGATTCTGTGCGTTCGCCCCGCAGCAGGCGCGGTGCGCATTGTCCTTGCCTAGCCATAGCCAAAAGCCGGTCATTCGTCCAATCGAATAGAGGGTTGCACCCAGAGAGAGTCCGCTTCCTAGAATCCGAATCATTCGGGGAACGGGCTCTCTTTGTTTTTCACTACTATCAATGGGAAGGGGAAAATCGCATGAAAACGCTAAAACCGATCCGAGTCTTTTCCGTCTTTATCATCCTTTTCCTCCTGCTGGGCCAATCTGCTTATGCGATCGACGGTGTGTATCATTATCCGTACGGTTGGGACGATCCCTACAATATTCAGCCTACGGAGATTACCCCGCGCGACCCGATGGCCGGGGATTCCGTCACGGTTCATATCACCACATGGCCGATCGAACCGGGGCAGACGGCCTGGGTGACATGGAGCAAAAACGGCGTGAACCAGACACCCGTCGGAGCAGCCTGGGATTACAACAGCGGCAACAACACGTATTGGAAGGCAAGCCTCGGTACCTTTGCCAAAGGCGACGTCATCACCTACACGGTTCACGGTAACAAGGACGGCGCCAATCAGAAGGATGCCGGACCGTTCACCTTCAAGGTGACAGGCTGGGAGTCGGTGGCGAGCTTGAGCTCGTATGTGAACAGCGCCAATCACATCGTATTCAGCGCTGTGCCCGGCACCGGTTCGTTCACACCCAAGATCAATCTGAGCTTCGCCGCCGACGATGTCTACCGGATTCAGCTGTCGCCGAACGGAGGCGGCACGTTCGCCACAGGACTGAACAACTACACCGTTGCGGACAATGCTTCGGAAACCTGGATCAGTACCTCCAAGCTGAAGATCAGAATGGTGAAAAATCCGTTCCGGATGGAGGTCTACAAGCCGGACGGCACCACCTTGATCGCCAAGGAATACGATAGCTCCTCGAACCGGAACCTGGCCTGGGCCACCGACGGCGGTTCCGTCATTTCCAAAGTGGAGGATCACTTGTACTCCCCGGCCTCGGAGGCGATCTTCGGCCTTGGCGAGCATTACGACCAGCTCAACAAGAGAGGCCAGGTGGTTCAGACTTACGTCTTTAACCAATACAAAAATCAGGCAAGCGGCGACCGCACCTACATGTCCATCCCGTTCTTTGTGAATTCGGCCGGTTACGGCGTTTATGTCAACTCCACCTATTATTCCAGCTTCGATCTGGCGAACAGCCGCTCCGATATGCTGGGCTTCACCGTGGATACGGGCGGCGCCGCGTCCTCCATGCTGGATTACTATTTTGTTGGCGGCGGCGATCCGGAAAGCGTCATCGCCAACTACGCCACCCTTACCTCCAAGCCGAAGGCTCTCCCCAAATGGGCTTACGGGCTGTGGGTGTCGGCCAATGAATGGAGCAACCAGTCCAAGGTGGATACGGTCGTGAACAATTTGAACACGTACGGTATTCCCGCCAGCTCGCTGGTGCTGGAGCAGTGGAGCGATGAGAACACGTTCTATATCTTCAACGACGCGCAGTATACGCCGAAGACGGGCGGGCAGACTTTCGCATACTCCGATTTTACCCTTCCTTCGGGCGGACGCTGGCCCAACCCGCAGCAGATGGCGACGAATCTTCACAACAACGGGCTCAAGCTGGTTCTATGGCAGGTGCCCATTGAGAAGTACATCACCGGGACCTACGCGCAAAAGGACAACGACGAAGCGTATATGCTTCAACAGAACTATGAAGTCCGCGACGGAAACGGCGGCGCCTACCGCATTCCGAACGGGTCGGGCTGGTTCGACAACAGCTTGCTGCTCGATTTTACCAATCCGAGCGCGGCGAACTGGTGGATGTCGCAGCGGGCTTATCTGTTCGATGGAGTCGGCATCGACGGCTTCAAAACGGACGGCGGCGAAATGGTTTGGGGTCGCGCTAATACCTTTTCCAATGGCAAGAAGGGGGATGAAATGCGCAACGAATATCCCAACGCTTACATCAACGCATACAACACTTATGCTTCCTCCAAGAAGAACGGAGACTCCGTCACGTTCAGCCGCTCCGGTACCCGCAACGCCCAGCAGAACCAGATTTTTTGGGCGGGCGATCAGGAATCGTCTTTCACGGCATTCCAGCAGGCCATGAAGGCCGGGCTGTCCGCCGGCATATCCGGCGTGCCATTCTGGACCTGGGACATGGCCGGCTTCAGCGGCGACGTGCCCAGTGTCGAGCTGTACAAGCGCGGCTTTGAGATGTCGACGTTTGCCCCGATCATGCAGTTCCATTCGGAGAAAGCCGACCCGAGCCAGAACAACGGCTACAGCGCCGAACGCACGCCCTGGAATATCCAGAGCCGCTACGGCGATACGACGGTGGTTCCCCAATTCACCAAGTACGCCAATATTCGCTACAATCTCCTGCCGTATATCTTCAGTGAAGGAACGAAAGCGGCCAACACCGGCGTGCCGATGATGCGCGCGCTCGCGCTGGAGTACCCGAACGATTCCCAGACGTACAACCTCAGCTCGGAATATCTGTTCGGCGGAAGCCTGCTGGTCGCTCCGGTCATCAACCAGGGAGAGACGAACAAGGATGTTTATCTTCCGCAAGGCGATTGGATCGATTTCTGGTACGGAGCCCAGCGTCCGGGCGGACGGCACATCTCTTACAATGCGGACGTCAGCACCATCCCCGTCTTCGTCAAAGCGGGGAGCATTCTGCCGCTGAATCTGAACGCCCAATACGAATTGGGCGGAGCGATCGGCAACAGCATGACCAGCTACAACAACTTGACGTTCCGCATTTACCCGTACGGAACGACGACTTATGACTGGAATGATGATGTGGGCGGCTCGGTCAAGACCATTACCTCCACGGAGCAGTATGGTTCAAACCAAGTCACGGTGAATCTGCCAGCGATCGCCTCGACCAAAACGCTGCAGGTGTATACGACGCTTCCCTCCTCGGTTACGCTGGGCGGTTCCCCGCTATCATCCTATTCCACGCTGAGCGGGCTGATCGCAGCGTCTTCGGGATGGTTCTACGACCCAGTGCAGAAGCTCGTCTATGTGAAAGCCGGATCCAGCTCCGCCGCGCAAACCATTGTTCTGAACGGCGTCAACAAGGCGGAGTACGAAGCCGAATTCGCCGCGCAAACCAATGTGACGGTCAATACCAACCATGCGGGATATACCGGAACCGGCTTTGTCGACGGGTTCGCCGAGGTCGGCGACGCGGTATCGTTCGACATCTCCGTGAAGACGGCCAGCACCTATACGATCAAGCTGCGGTACAGCTGCGCCGCCGGGAACGCAACTCGGGCCATCTATGTAAACGGCAGCAAAGTGACGGATCTGACGCTGCCTCAGACCGCCAATTGGGATACCTGGGGAGCGGCATCGCTCTCGGTCAGCCTGAATGCGGGAATGAACACGGTCAATGTCGCCTACGACAGCGGGAATACCCTGGGCATCAATTTGGACAACGCGGCGGTCGTTGAACATTGATTTGGCTCGTAAGAGGAGGAGGGGCTGAGGCTCTTCCTCCAGGCTTTCCATTCTCTCGTAAGGTGGGGAAGATGAATGAAAAGAAGAAATCGCATGCTGCTGTCCGTTGCCGTCGCCGTTTCGCTGGTATTTGGCGGATACGGGTCCGGCGATCAAACGGCTAGCGCTTATGCCAGCGCACTCGGCAACCTGCTGTCGGCTTCTGTCACGGGAGACACGCTGACGCTCACCGTCGACAACGGCACGGAGCCGGGCGACGATATCCTGACGGTGCAAGCCATCGAGGGCAATGCCGTGAAGGTGGATTATCGTCCGAGCGGAGTCGCCGCAAGCCCCGAGACGCCGATGATCGATCCGAATCGGACCTGGTCGTCAGTCGGCGCCGCCATCGTTACCTCTACTGACCCCATGACGATCACCACCACCGGCATGAAGATCGAAATTACCAAGACCCCCGTTCGCCTGACGGTCAAAAAGGCGGACGGGACCGTGCTGTTGTGGGAACCATCCTCGGGCGGAGTCTTCTACGACGGCCTCCATTTCCTGCATAACACATCGGACAATGTATACGGGGTACGCAGTTACAGCGCGTTCGAGGGAGACAGCGGCAGCGACCTGTTGCGCAACGACAGCAATCACGCCGCGCACGCCGGGGAACAGGGCGATTCGGGCGGACCCTTCCTGTGGAGCACCGCCGGATACGGCGTTCTGGTCGACAGCGACGGCGGCTATCCTTATACCGAGAGCGCGACCGGTAAGTTGGAGTTCTATTACGGCGGAACCCCTCCCGAAGGGAGGCGCTACGCGAAGCAGGATGTCGAGTATTACGTCATGCTGGGCAGCCCCAAGGAACTGATGAACTCTTTCTCCGACATCACCGGCAAGTCGCCGATGTTCCCGAAATGGGGCTTGGGTTTTATCAACTTCGAATGGGATACCAACGAAACGGAAGTCACCAATATGGTGGATACTTACCGGGCTAAGAACATTCCGATCGATGCCTATGGCTTCGACTATGACTGGAAAAATTACGGGCAGTCCAATTACGGGGAGTTTACCTGGAACACAGCCAATTTCCCCGATGCGGCGACGACTGCGCTGAAGACCGCCATGAACGGCAAGGGCATCAAAATGATCGGCATCACCAAGCCGAGAATTGTCACCAAGGACGCCTCCGGCAATCCGACGACGCAGGGAACGGACGCGGCGAACGGCGGGTATTTCTATCCCGGGCAGAGCGCCTATACGGATTATTTTATCCCTGTCCAGGTGCAGAGCATCGACCCCTACAAATCCGCCGAACGCACTTGGTACTGGAACCATTCCACCGGCGCCTTCGATAAGGGGATAGCGGGTTGGTGGAACGATGAGACCGATAAGGTTTCTTCCGGCTCGACGACGTACTGGTTCGGCAACTTCACCACGCTCGGCATGGCGCAGTCGATGTACGAAGGCCAGCGCGCCTACACCGGCAGCGCGCAGCGGGTCTGGCAGACGTCGCGGACGTACTATCCTGGGGCGCAACGCTATGCGACGTCCCTGTGGTCGGGCGACATCGGCATCCAGTACAACAAGGGCGACCGGATCAACTGGGCCGACGGCCTGCAGGAGCAGCGGGCGGCCATGCTGTCCACCATTGACAACGGCCAGCCCAAGTGGGGAATGGACACCGGCGGCTTCAATCAGGCCGACGGAACAACCAACAATCCGAATCCGGACCTGTACGCCCGCTGGATGCAATTCAGCCTGCTGACACCGACGTTCCGCGTTCACGGGAACAACCACCAGCAGCGGCAGCCTTGGTATTACGGCACGACGGCGGAAGAGGCCGCCAAGGAAGCGATCCAGCTCCGCTACTCGCTGATTCCCTACATGTACGCTTATGAGCGAAGCGCCTATGAAACGGGGAACGGCCTGGTCCGACCGCTTCTGTTCGACTATCCGTCGGACCCGGCCGTCAAGGATTACAAGGACGCCTGGATGTTTGGGGACTGGCTGCTCGCGGCCCCTGTCGTCGACAAGCAGCAGACGGCGAAGAGCATTTACCTGCCGGCGGGCACCTGGACCGACTACTTCCGCGGGATCGTATACAGCGGCGGACAAACGATCAACTATCCGGTCAACCCGGAGAGCTTGACCGATATTCCGCTCTTCATCAAGAAAGGCGCAATCCTTCCCAAGCAGAAGCCGCAGGATTACGTCGGGCAGGAGAGCGTGTCCAGCGTCGACGTAGACGTGTTCCCGGACACGCAGGCCACTTCATTCACGTACTACGATGACGATGGGGTCAGCTACAATTATGAGAACGGGGCCTGCTTCAAGCAAGTCATGACGGCGCAGGACCAGGGATCCAATCAATATGCCTTCACGCTCGGGGCAAAGACCGGAAGCTATTCGCCTTCCTTGCAGACCTACTTGGTGAAAATGCACGGAAGCGCGGCTACGGCGGTCGCGAGCAACGGAATGGCGCTGGCTGCCTATGGGGATTTGAACGCGCTGCGCGCGGCCGCAGGCGAAGGCTGGGCTAAGGGCAAGGACCTTTACGGCGACGTGACGTATGTCAAGCTGGCGGCAGGCGCTGCGGCGCAAAAAGCGGTCTCCTTAACGGGCTACTCGCCGGTGACTGCCGCCGCCCAGCAATATGAAGCGGAGGAGGCATCCCTCTCGGGGAACTCAACGCCCACCAAGGCGGCGGTGGGCAGCAATCATGCCAATTACACCGGAACGGGCTTTGTCGACAATCTGACCAACGACGGGGCCGCGGTTACTTTCTATCCTTCGGTCAAGACGGGCGGAGACTACAGCGTATCGCTGCGCTACGCCAATGCTTCCGGATCGGCCAAGACGCTCAGCGTATATGTCAACGGCAAGCAAGTCAAGCAATTGTCTCTGGCCAATCAGGCAAATTGGGACACCTGGGCGACGCAGACCGATTCCCTCCCGCTCACGGCCGGCAACAATATCATCACCTATAAGTATGATGCTGGCGCCGGCGACACCGGTAACGTCAACCTGGACAGCCTGTCGGTTCCTTACTCGCCGATCACCGCCAAATACGAGGCGGAGAGCGCGGAGCTCGCCGGCGGCGGAGCCGTGAACTCCAATCACTGGTATTACACGGGCTCCGGCTTTGTCGACACGCTCACCTCAGCGGGAGCGCAAGTCAAATTCACGGTGAACGCCCCGGCTGCGGGAGCTTATCAGATTGCCTTGCGCTATGCGAATGGAACCGGAGCGGCCAAGACGCTCAGCACCTATGTCAATGGCGTCAAGATCGGCCAAACCAGCTTTTCCAGTGCGGGCTCCAACTGGAATTTGTGGCAGGACAGCACGCAGACGGTCAGCTTGAACGCCGGCCAGAACACGATCGCTTTCCGTTTCGATGCGGGAGACAGCGGGAACATCAACACGGATCGGCTATTGGTCTCCTCCAGTTCGCCGGGCGCGCCGGTATCCGAATCGAATCTGCTGGATAATCCTGGCTTCGAACGCGATCCCGCTGGGAGCTCCGCTTGGTCCGAGTGGCACCCGTCCGGGCAAGCCCTGGCTTACGGAGTGGACAGCGGTTCGGGCACCAATCCGCCGGAATCGCCGTGGAACGGCGACAAGCGGGCTTACTTTTACAGCGCGGGTGGCTACCAGCAGAGCATCCATCAAATCGTAAGCGTGCCCGTAAACAACGCCAATTACAAATTTGAGGCGTGGGTGCGGTTGAAGAACACAACTCCGACGACCGCCCGGGCCGAAATTCAGAGCTTCGGAAGCTCCCCCATTTATCTGAACATCAGCAATGACGGGGTGTGGAAGTACATCAGCGTCAGCAACATCAACGTGACGAGCGGCCAGGTCGATCTCGGATTCTATGTGGACTCGCCGGGCGGAACCACGCTGCAGATCGACGACGTCCGACTGACCAAGCAATAAGCGCAGGCGACCCGGCCGATTCGTTCCTGGTCCATGGGAAAGTAAGACATTGCAGCAGCAGCTTATCGCATAGGAAAATGCAAACAGGCGAGCCTCCGCATGTGGAGCTCGCCTGTTTGCTTATGCGAACGCGTAGGCGGCGCATCCCTCGGCGCCGCCGACCTAGGCACCGGAGTGGCCGGAACCGCTACGTCCCGCCGACGCTTCCGTCTATCACCGAGCCGAGGGAAGTCCTGTTCTACCCCGCCGATCCCGTCCGTACCGCTCGGGATTACCTGAAGAGACAGCCGGGAGTGAGCGGCGACCCCGGTCGGCCTGGCGCCAGCGACAACGGTTTCCCCTTGTCGCCCGCAAAAAAAGCCCGCATCCGGGATGGATGCGGGCTTTGCGCTTTATTTAGAATACCTGAACAACCTCTTCGATGCCTTCGACTTCTTCCAGAAGCGCGCGTTCGATGCCGGCTTTCAGCGTGATGGTGGAGCTGGGGCAGCTTCCGCAGGCGCCTTGCAGACGCAGCTTCACGATTCCGTCTTCCACGTCGACGAGTTCCACGTCGCCTCCGTCGCGCTGCAGGAACGGGCGCAGCTTGTCGAGCACTTCCTGCACTTGGTCGTACTGGGTTTGGGTAATTTCGCTCACTAGGGTTCAACTCCTTTCCTTCGTTCCCTTATTATATTACAATGAATGCAAAAAATAAAACGAACCGGGAGGAAATCATGCGACCGATCATCGAATTTTGCAGCAGCAACGCGCAACACGGCACGGACCGCGTGATGGCCGCTCTGGAGATAAATCCGGAGTACGATGTGATCGAATACGGCTGCCTCGGCAATTGCGGCGAATGCTTCGCCCGGCCTTACGCGCTGTTAAACGGGGAAGTGGTGGCCGCGGACAGCGCCGCGGAGCTGCACCGGCTCATTCTGGAGAAGATCCGCGAAGCCGAGGAACTGGAACGCCTCTTCAATGACTAGCCGACTAAGGAAACCCGGGCAACAATCGCCCCGCGCAAAGCCAGCCTTGCGGCAAGCAAGCCTGACGCCGAAAAGCCTTTAATCCCGGCCATCCCCACACAGAACCAGGCATGGAGAGAGTTCCGCCTTCCTTACATTGTACCCAAGAGGCGGGATGATCACCATGCCTTTTTTGATTACTGCGTCGTTGGTATTGCTTTTTTACCCATGCGCTCTATCCGCCTTCTTCCCAACAGGGTCGCCGTGACGCTGAATCCGACGCTCCGCTCCTTGTTCGATGATCCGGCAGCCCTCGAAACGTCATCCCACAATCCACCACCCACCGCTGGGTCGCTCGGCTATCCTCAGTAGACCTGCACTTCTTCGTAAAAGGTATCCCGCTCCACCGGAATTCGGTCGGCCGACTTGATGAGATGGATCAGCTCGCTCTTGGTGAGGCCTTCCGGCGAAAGCGCTCCGGCCGCATGGCTGATCCGTTCCTGCACGATGGTGCCGTGCACATCGGAGGCGCCGAAGTGGAGCGCGATCTGGGTGATCTGCGTGCCCAGGTTGATGAAGTACGCCTTGATGTGCGGAATGTTGTCGCACATGAGGCGGCTGACCGCGATCGTGCGCAAGTCGTCGTAAGCGGACACCCGCCGCTGCAGCCCCATCGACTTCTTGGCCGGTTGAACGGCGTTCGGGATGAACACCAGGAAGCCATTTGTCTCATCCTGCAGCTCGCGCAGCAGAATCATGTGGGTGAGCCGCTCCTCCAGCGTCTCGATGGAGCCGTAGAGCATGGTGGCATGGGTTTTCATGCCCATCCGGTGGGCGGTGCGCTGCACTTCCAGCCACTGCTCGGTGGTCGCTTTGCCGACGCCCATCTTCTCGCGGTACCGCTCGGAAAGGATTTCCGCGCCGCCCCCGGTCAGCGTCCCGAGTCCCGCATCCAGCAAAGTCTGCAGCACCTCCCGGTAGCTTAAGCCCGACAGCCGGGAGAAGAACTCGATCTCCGCCGCCGTGTGCGCCTTCACCGTCACATGTGGGTAGCGCTCCTTCAGCGCCCGCACATACCCGACATAGTACTCAAAGGGCACATGGGGGTTATGACCGCCGGTGATGTGGAATTCCCTCGTATCCGGCTGAATATGTCCGTCGATGTACGCGAACATCTCCTCCGGTGTCACGGTGTAAGCCCCTTCCTCGCCCGGATCGCGGCGGAAATGGCAGAAGGCGCAGTGCGCTTCGCAAACGTTGGTAAAGTAGAGGCTCATGGTATCGATAAAATAGACCCGCTTGCCGTTCTTGCGCAGGTTGACCTTGTTCGCCAGCACGCCGAGCGCCGCCAGATCGTCCGATTGATAGAGAAACAGACCTTCGTCGAGCGACAGCCGTTCCCCGTACTCCACCTTCTCAGCGATCGCTGCCATGCGTTTTTCCGGCGTTGGAATGATGATGCTCATGAATACACTCCCTTGCTTTCCGTCTGACGTGGGTAATGCCGATTCAATCTAGAGTAATTATAAACGCGAGCGAAAGGAGGGGCAAATCAAACCAGCGGCGGAATCGGCAGGGCGGAATCGGCCAAGGCGGATTCGGCAGGGCGGAATCAGGCGGAGTGGAAGCGAGACGGAAGGTAGAGAGCACGCCGATCCCATCCGAAACGGCGAACCGATGTCGAAACCGACATAGCCAAACCGACATAGCCAAACCGACATAGCCAAACCGACATAGCCAAACCGACAGGGCCAAACCGCCTTGAGGCCCGCGCGGAAACGGGTTATACTGTAGTCAAATGAGAATATTTATCAATGATAAGGAGGAATCTCCCATGATCGATATATCTGCCGCCGCTGTCGGCAAAATCAAAGAGATGCTGGAGGGCGAAGGGAATCCGAAGCTGTTCCTGCGCCTGGGCGTGAACGAAGGAGGCTGCAGCGGCTTCACCTACCAGATGGGCCTCGACGACGAGCGCGACGAGGGCGACCGAGCGATGGATTTCGATGGCTTGCCCGTCGTTGTCGCAGAGGTGGACATGAAATATCTCAACGGCCTTAAGGTTGATTATCAGGATTCCGGCATGACCGGCGGGTTTACCATCGATAATCCGAACGCCGTCGCCACCTGCGGCTGCGGTTCGTCGTTCCGCACGCGCGAGGATGCCGGCCACGCCGAGAAGTGTGATTGAAAAACGTTGTATCTATGCGGCTTTCTTCCTCGTGTATCTAAACGTTGGCCTAAACAAAATCGAGCGCGAATAGGTGTGCGCGATTGTCGATTGTACCCGGAAATTGTATAATTGCAACTCCCCGGACGCGTTAGCGTCTTCTTAACGGCCTTAGTATCAGTACGGGCAATTATAATGATTTGAGATATCGCTATTTCTCCGAGAAGGGTGGATCATTCAAAAATAGTGCCTTCCCGTATCGTTATCTCACGAAAATGAACTACTTTTCCCCCAATGTGACCCAATCAGTGATGTGGGATATCGTTATTTCGCGAGCAAAAGGCTGCTGCCCGGAAATAGCGATTTCCCATATCGTAATTTTTGGGGCTGCTACCCAAATTCACGCTCATGGGGCAGCTACCCAAGTTCACGCTCATCTCTGTCGTTAATTTTGGGGCGGCTACCCAAGTTCACGCTCATCACTGTCGTTAATTTTGGGGCAGCTACCCAAGTTCACGCTCATCACTGTCGTTAATTTTTGGGCTGCTACCCAAATTCGCGCTCATCTCCGACTTATCATGGTCAGACTCCGATCCCAGCCATTCCCTCTGCCTGCGGGCAGGTGCCTCCAGCTATAATAGAGTTCATAGCTACTGATGCCTATACGTACGGAGGCCACGCCATGAACGAAACCAACCATCCCCCCCGCTTGAGATTCGGCACGGCGCATCTGACGCGGGAGGGGATTCTTTTTGCCGGAAGCTATTATTCCAGCCGATTCGCGATCCGCCAGGGCTGGTTTGAACGGGCGCTCCCGGCGGGGGGAGAGCCGATTCCGGTCTCGTACCGGGCCGGCTGCTATCCGCCGACAGAGCTCTATCTGGACGCGGGGGCTGCGGCCGCAGTTGCTGCCGAATCCGAAGGCGGAGAGCCACATACGGCGCGGATT
>Ga0255334_1000237_pt1 | contig 54225 bp, 46 predicted proteins | sample EtOH5_35cm_T3_12_FD_202080 | JGI IMG/M metagenome (GOLD analysis project Ga0255334, IMG submission 202080) | Sandy soil microbial communities from University of British Columbia, Vancouver, Canada - EtOH5_35cm_T3_129 | ecosystem: Engineered > Artificial ecosystem > Sand microcosm > Unclassified ...
TGCCGCTGCGCACCGAGCTCAAGAGCGGCGACATCGTCGAGGTGGTGACGGCGCCGTACTCCAAGCCCAATCCGGCGTGGCTGGCCTTCGTGCGCACCGGCAAGGCGCGCGCGGCGATCCGCCACTACCTCAAGACCACGCGCCTCGACGAAGCCATCCAGCTCGGCGAGCGCCTGCTGGAGCAGTCCGCGCGCCAGCTCGGCATCGAGCTCAAGGCGCTGCCGCAGTCGGTGTGGGACCGCATGGTGCAGTGGACCGGCAACAAGCACCGCGAGGACATCTTCGCCGACCTGGCGCTGGGCCGGCGCGTGCCGGCCGTGGTGGCCAAGCGCATGGAGATCCTGCTGCAGGACCTGTCCGGCGACGTCGACAGCGCCTTGCTGGCCGCCGTGCAGACCTTCGCCGGCGACGAAGCGCCGGCGGTGCCGATCACCGGCGACGAAGGCATGTCGATGATCTTCTCGGCGTGCTGCCGCCCGATTCCCGGCGACTCCATCGTCGGCTACCTGGGCAAGGGCGAAGGCCTGCAGATCCACGTGCAGGACTGCAAGGTGGCCAAGCGCCTGCACAGCAAGGACCCGGAGCACTGGATCGACGTGATGTGGGCGCGCAAGACCACGCGCGCGTTCGACGCCTCGATCAAGGTCATGGTGCGCAACGTCAAGGGCATCGTCGCGCGCGTGGCGGCGGACCTGACCTCGGCCGACGCCAACGTGGCGCATGTCTCGATGGAGCAGCAGGAGGGCGGCCACCAGGAGGCCACCTACATGCAGTTCGTCATCCAGGTGCAGAACCGCCTGCACCTCGCCAACGTGATGCGGGCGCTGCGGCGCAACCCGGACGTGATCCGCATCTTCCGCGACCGCAACGACGGCTGACGCCGCCGCGCGCGCGGCGGCGGCTCAGGCCTTGCCGGGCTGCGCGGCCGGCTGCTTCGGGTAGCGGACTTCCAGGATATCGATCTGCTCGACGCCGTTGGGCGTGTGCAGGGGCACGGTGTCGCCTTCGCGCGCCTTGATCAGCGCGCGCGCGACCGGCGAGATCCAGCTCACATGGTTGCTGTCGAGGTCCACCTCGTCCATGCCGACGATGGTGACGGTGGTCTCTTCGCCGGCCCGGTTGGCGTAAGTCACCGTGGCGCCGAAGAAGATCTGGTCGTTGTCGCCCTGCACGGACGGGTCCACCACCTCGGCCTTGTCCAGGCGGCGGGTCAGGAAGCGGATGCGGCGGTCGATCTCGCGCAGGCGTTTCTTGCCGTAGAGATAGTCGCCGTTCTCGGAGCGGTCGCCGTTGGACGCGGCCCACGAGACGATCTGGACCACCTCGGGGCGCTCCGTGTCGATCAGGTGCATCAACTCGTCGCGCAGGCGCTGGTAGCCCTGCGCGGTGATGTAGTTCTTGCTGCCCGGCGGCAGCGGCGCGGCGCCCTCTGGCAGGTCGTCGTCCTCATCGCCGGACGACTCTTTGACGAATGCCTTGTTCATGGTACGGATCACTTCGATAGGGCTGTCATTATAGAAAGTCCACGCTGGCCGAAAGAAAAACCGGAAATATGCCAGAAGGGGGTTCACAAAACCCAAAAGTACGATATAATTTCTTTCTCGAGTGCGGCTGTAGCTCAGTTGGATAGAGTACTTGGCTACGAACCAAGGGGTCGTGGGTTCGAATCCTGCCAGCCGCACCACCTATCAAGAAGAGAAGGGCTTCCAGAAATGGAAGCCCTTTTTCTTTGGTCTTCGCTTTCCGCATCTGTCGGGCCTTCGCCGTCCGGCCTTCGCTTTCCCGGCGCCTGTCGGCGCCTATCTCCCCGTCTTCCGTTCCCGCCATCGCCAGGCCATCCGCCCGCGGTTGCCCGCCGCGGCGCGCGCATCCGCGCGAATCAGAGTTGTCGCATCGCGCGCCGTTCTTGCCGTCGCTAATCTCGGTCCGGTGCGCACATGGTACGCGCCGATCGCCGCAACGCGGCGCGGCCGGTTTTTTTCCGGCCGCGCGCGCGTTGCGCGATCGCTTTCTCCGAACGGCTTTCTCCGAACGTTTCTCCGAGGGCTTCCACGATGCGGGCTTTACCCTGGTTCGTCTCCGTCCTGCTGCTTGCCGGGCTGGCCCGTGCCGCGCGGCACCAACGCCGCGCCGCGTGCGCGCCGCCGCCCATGCCCGCGTGCCGGCTGCCGGCCGGCAAGGGCGGCGCGGTCCGCCGCGCGGCGCCCATGCCAGGCGCGGCCGAGCGCGCGCACGGCTTGCTGCTCGGCCTGCTGCACGACGGCGGCTCGCGCGGCAATGCGCATGCGCTGGCCACCGGCGCCGATGCGCGCGCGCAGGCCAACGCGCTCGCCGACGACTGGCATATCCACACCGCCGGCGAGGCGCGCGGCACGCTGGCGTGGCTGCTCGAGGAAGGGCATCGCGCCCTGTACCCGCAGGTCTGCCGCATCCTGTTCAAGGTGCCGCGCGCCGCGCGCGAGCGCGAGATCGTGCGGCTCGACCAGTTGTTCGATCCGGTGCGCCTGGCGCTGTGCGTCGACAATCTCGAGCGCGCGCTGCCGGGCCTGCGCGCGGCGCGCTTCATCGCCTCGGGGCAGGATCTCGCGCGCGGCGTGCTGGCGTGGGACATGAGCCGCGCCATCCATCTCGCGCGCATGGCCCACGACTGCGGCATGCAGACCGACGCGCAGGCCTGGGCCGTGATCGAGCGCGCGGCGGCGCAGGCGTTCGCGCACTATGCGTCGTGGGAGCAGGTGGTGGCGGGCTACCTGCTCGGGCGCGCCATGTGGGCCGGCCCGGATGCCGGCTTCGCGCGCCACATGGCATTCGCGCGCGCCTGCATCGACGATCCCGCCGGTCCGTGGCGGGCCTCGCCGTATCCGCGCCGCGTCCCCGTGTAGGCGGGCGCCGGCTTGCGGGCGCGCGGCATGCGGGCTAGGCTGGATCGGGTGGCGCGGCGCGGGTGGCCGCGCCCGGCCACGGGCAACGCAGGAGGATGTCATGAACCATTCGGACTGGCGTGTCGAAGCCTATCGCGGCATGGATGTCTACGTGCTGGTCTCCGGGCAGGAGGAAGAACAGGGCGCGGGCATCGCGACGCTGGGCGGGGCAGGGAAGTGGCGATACGAAGTGCGGGTCGCGCAGGAAGGCGCGGACCCTTCCGATGCGGGAGACACCGAGCGCTCGTCGGCGCAGGGCGCGCCCTATGCGACCCGGCATGCCGCGGAGGAAGCGGCATTCATTGCCGGCTACCGGCTCGTCGACCAGCTGGTCGGCCGCGCCGAGAGCTAGGCCGGCGGCGTTCGCCGCTGGCCGGATCGGGGCACTGAAGGCAGGCACGCCGGCGCGAACGCGCCGCGCGGCTGGCGGTGGCTTGGCGCGCGCTGTCGTGCGTGCTGCCGTGCGCGCGCATGCCGGCGAGGCGGCGCGGTTTCAGCGCCGTCCGCCCCGGCCGCCGCCGCCACCACCACCGCGGCCGCCGGCGCCATGCCGTCCGCCGCCCCAGCCGCCGCCGCCGCGGTAGTAGCCGTGGCCGGCGCCCGGGCGAGCGGGATAACCGCCCCGGTAGCCATAACCGCCGCGATACGGATAGGCGCCGTGATAGCGATACCAGGCGTGGGGCGCGCCGCCGCGGTAGTAGCCGCCATAGCCACCATAGCCGTGGGAGCGGTAGCCATAGAAGACGGCGCCGCCGCCATAGAACCCGCCATAGAACGGCAGCGGATAGTCGTAGCCGTATCCATCCCCATATCCATAGCCGCCGTAGCCGTACCACGCGGGCGGGTAGGCGGCGCCGGGGCCGTAGAACGCATAGGGATCGTAGGCACCGTAGGCATCGTAGGGGCCGTATGGCGAGTAGTCATAGTCGCTGTCGAAGGCGACGCAGGCTCCCAGCAACAACAGCGGCAAGGCCAGCAAGAGGCGGAGCGGAGCGCGGTGCATGATGCGTTCGGTCGGGCGGTAGGCTGCCCGGCGTGTGCCGGGCGATAACGGTTAGAGATGGCTGGCGCCCGCGAGGTTCATCGCCGCGTCCGCGGGGCAGGGCGGTGCCCGTCACTGGATAAGAGACATCCTATCCGACTTGCTCCAGGTCAAGCGGGTTCTCTCTGGAAATGATTCCTATTTGAGCATCGTGGACCTTTCTCATACAATCGGCGCTCGCCTGCTTGTCCCGCGACCCATACATTGTCTTGCCGAGGTAACTGAAATCATGATGCTGCATATCCCCGATGTGCTGACGCCGGCCCAGGTGGCCGAATGCCGTGCGTTGATGGACGCGGCGGAGTGGGTCGACGGCAACGTCACTTCCGGGCATCAGTCGGCGCTCGCCAAGCGCAACATGCAGCTGCCCGAGGGCTCGCCCGCGGCGCGGCAGGTCGGCGACCTGATCCAGGACGCGCTGGCCGCCAACCCGCTGTTCTTCTCCGCGGCCTTGCCGCTCAAGGTCTATCCGCCGCTGTTCAACCGCTACGAGGGCGGGCAGGCCTTCGACAATCATGTCGACAATGCCATCCGCCATCTGCGCGGCACCAATTTCCGCATCCGCAGCGACCTCTCCGCCACGCTGTTCCTGACCGCGCCCGAGGACTACGACGGCGGCGAACTGGTGGTGGAGGATACCTACGGGCAGCAGCGCGTGAAGCTGCCGGCCGGCCACATGGTGCTGTACCCGGCGACCAGCCTGCACCACGTCAGCCCGGTCACGCGCGGGGCGCGCGTGTCGTCGTTCTTCTGGATCCAGAGCATGGTGCGCGACGATGGCCAGCGCTCGGTGCTGTTCGAGCTGGACTCGCAGATCCAGCGCGTGGCGCAGGCCCTGAGCCACAAGGAGCCCGCCGTGGTCGGACTGACCGGCGTGTATCACAACCTGCTGCGCCGCTGGGCCGACGCCTGAACGGGCACGCGATGGCGGGGTAGGGGAAAGGCGGGACAGGCGACCAGGGCGCCGCAGCCGGATGCGAAAGATCCGGCGCGAAATATCCGGCGGGCCATGCCGGGAACCGAATATCGGGAGGGAACAGGAAGGAAGGGAAGGTTCGGATGATGCCGGATTCTCCCGAACCCGGCACCGGCCGTTCGCCATGCGGCGCTACGGCATCCGGCTGGCGTTGCCGCCTACTCGCGGTCGCGCCGGTGCGGCGGCAGGGGTATCGCGGCGACGCGCCGCCGCGCGGGCTTGAGCGCGCGGGTCGGCCAGAAGACATAGGTGGTATGCGGATCCATCGGCTTGCCGAAGTAGGACACCCACACCTGCACGCCCTGTTCGGTTTCCGCGACGATGGCGGCCACTGCGCGGGCCGCGACTGCGGGAGATTTGAGCAAGGTCGCCAGCGCTTCCACGCCTTGGACCACATGGTGCTTGACACCGCCGAACCATGCGTATTGGCGCATGGCTGACAACAAACGTTTGGTCATTGAACGCTAGTGTTGGTGAGTGAGCTGATGAGACCCGAGCTTACTCCCTTTGTTCAGTGCCGGACGATGGGACTTCGCTATCGCTTTCCCTGAGTCATCGGATGTCGCGGCGGATGTTGCGGCGCGGCGGCCAGCCGTCGCCTTTTTGCGCGTGTCGGCAGCCCGCCGCATTGACAAGGCCCGGGCCGAGGATTAGCGTCATTGGCAGGGCTGCCGCGGCGCGAGGCGCCGGCCGGCCACGCCCGTCTTTCCCGGGGAGCTTGCCGATGACCGAAGAGATGCTGATGCAACTGATGGTCGAAGTCGAGAAGGAAGACCCGATCGACTACGCCGACCTGCCCTTCGACGACGCCACGCTGCGCAGCCTGGCCTGCCGGCTGGTGGCGCAGCGCTCGCACGCGATGGAGTCCGCCGGCATGCCGGTCGGCGACCTGCTGGCCACCATGTGGGCGTCCACCGCCAAGCTGGTGCTCGAGAACATGGTGCTCAATGCGCGCCTGCTCGCGCTGCGCGGCCAGTCCGAGGACGCCGCCGCGCTGATCAGCCGCATCGCCCGCCAGTCCCGCGGCAACACCTGAGCGGCAGCACCGGCAATACGCGGGTGGCCGCCGGCCGCGCGCCGGCGCGCTGTGCGCCCGCGATCTCATTTAGCAGGGCGCCCTGCGTTTCGCTACACTACGGGTTTTCGCGCCCCCGATGCTGTCCCGTTGCCCGCGAGCGCAACGGTGTTCGATGCTGCTGATTTGGAGGATTTTCGGGTGATCAAGTGGATAATCGTCGCGGCGTACCTGGGAGCGATCCTGTACGTGCATTTCCGCGGCAAGGTAAGGCTGCGCATCTGGCGCCAGTTGCTGGATCATTCGGCGCTGGTGGCGCCGATCAACTGCTTCATGTACATGTTCTCGGGCGTGCCGCGCACGCCCTACATCCCGGTCGAACGCTTCCCCGAGCTCGAGACGATCCGCGCCGCGTGGCCGCAGATCCGCGACGAAGGGCTGGCGCTGGCCGCCATGCGCAAGATCAAGGCCGCGGAGAAGAACGACGATGCCGGCTTCAACTCGTTCTTCAAGTACGGCTGGAAGCGTTTCTACCTCAAGTGGTACGAGGCGCGCCATCCGTCGGCCGAGGTCCTGTGCCCGCGCACGGTGGAATTGCTGCGCGGCCTGCCCAGCGTGAAGGCCGCGATGTTCGCCGAGCTGCCGCCCGGCGGCAAGCTCAACCCGCACCGCGACCCGTTCGCGGGCTCGCTGCGCTACCACCTCGGGCTGGCCACGCCCAACGACGACCGCTGCTTCATCGAGGTCGACGGCGAGCGCCACAGCTGGCGCGATGGCCTGGGCGTGGTGTTCGACGAGACCTACCTGCACTGGGCCGAGAACAAGAGCGACAGCAACCGGCTGATCCTGTTCTGCGACATCGAGCGTCCGATGCGCTACCGCTGGGCCGCCGGGTTCAACCACTGGATGGGCCGCAAGGTCATGACCGCGGCCAGCTCGCCCAACGAGGAAAGCGACCAGACCGGCATGATCAACCGGCTGTTCCGCATCGTCTGGCTGGGCGGGCAGTACCGCCGCCGCTTCAAGGCCTGGAACCGCCAGGCGTACTATGTGGTCAAGTTCGGCCTGATCGCGGCCGGCGTGGCGCTGATCATCTACATCTGAGCGCGGCGCGGTTTTCCAGTGAAAAGGGCCGGCGCAAGCCGGCCCTTTTCACTTCCGCGCCTGCCGCGCCACGCGCGCGGCAGGCGCCTTAGCGCCGCCGGCGCCCGCGCTCGTCGTCGAGTTCTTCGTAGTGGGCGCGCTTGGCCTGGTACATGCGCGAGTCGGCGAGCTTGATGGTGTCGCTCAGGCGCTCGTCGATGCCGCAGGTCGCGGTGCCGATCGACAGGCTCAACGCGGTGCCGGGATAGAACTGGTTGTTCAGCTCCACCACCTGGTGGATCTGCTCCACCACGGCGGCCACGCCGCGCTCGTCGCGTCCCGGCAGCAGCACCATGAACTCGTCGCCGCCCACGCGCGCCACGCACATCTGGTCGCCCACGGCCTTCTTGAGCGCCTCGCCGGCGCGGCGCAGCAGCGCGTCGCCGTCGCCGTGGCCGAGCTGGTCGTTGACCTGCTTGAGGCCGTTGAGGTCCACCGCGATCACGCTGACCGGCCACGGTCCCTTGCGGCCCAGGCGCGCGAGCTCGTCCTCGTAGTAGGCGCGGTTGTAGAGCTTGGTCAGCACGTCGTGCTTGCCGAGGAATTCCACGTAGGCCTCGGCCTTCTTGCGCGCGGTGATGTCGGTCAGCGAGACCAGCACCTGGTCCCAGTCCGACTCGTGGCCCGGAAAGACCGACCATTGCATGAACACGTCCACCGCCCGGCCGTCGAGCGCGTAGTTGACGACCTCGCGCTGCTGCCACAGCTTCTCGTTCCACAGGTCGACCAGCTGCTCGGCGAACTGGAAGCGCATGTTGTCGCGGAACACGTCGCCCAGGCGCGACAGCAGCTCGGCCTTGGAGGTGGCGTTGAACATCAGCAGCGTCTGCTGGTTGACGTCGAGCACGCGGATTTCCTGCATGCAGCGCGAGATGAAGTCCGGATGCACGTTGAGGAAGGTGCGGAAATCCGTGATGCCCGCGCCGCGCACTTCGTCCAGCAGCAGCTTGACCGCGCTGAAGTCCTCCACCCACAGCGACACCGGCGAATGCTCGAACAGGCCCAGCGCGTACTGCTCGCTGCGGCGCAGTTCGCGCTCGGTGGCGGTGCGCACCGTGATGTCCTCGATCGACAGCAGCACGCGGTCCCAGGTGTCCTCGTGGCCCGGCATGACGGTCGCCTCGAGGCGGATGTCCAGGCGCTTGCCCTCGAGCGTGTAGTTGACGGTCTGGCTGGAGAAATGCGTGCTGCCGTCCCACAGCTGGCCCAGCTCCTCGACGTGCTGGTCGAACATGTCGTCGCGGAACACGGTGTCGAGATTGCCGACCAGGTCGGCGAGGTCGGAGGCGCGGAACAGGTCCAGCGTGCGCTTGTTGACGTCCAGCACGCGGATCAGCGCGGAGCAGTGCGCCACGTCCTGCGGATGCCGGCGCAGGTGGCTGCGCAGGTCGGTGACGCCGCGCGCCCGCAGCACCTGGAAATGCTCGCGCACCGCGCTGAAGTCTTCAAGCCACAGCGAAACCGGCGCGAGCTGGAACAAAGTCTGGTATTCGGCGTCGATGCGCGCCGCGTCGGTGATGGCCGTCAATGTGTTCTCTCCCTTTCCCGTTGGCGCGCCGGGCCGGCCGGCCCGGGCATCCCGCTCTCCGGCGGGGCGCCGCCATGCGCGCAACGGCGATAGCATAGGGCAGCGCGGCGGAAAATGGGGAGATGTGTGGCGTAAAAACCGACGCGCGCGCGGCACCCCCTCCCGCGGAGGGGCAGGTTCAGGCCTGCGGCGAGAGTTCGGCGATGCGCGCCGGCGCGGTGCGGCGCGGTGCTTTTTCCTGCTCGGCGATCAGTTGCAGCGTGGCGGCCTGCAGCAGCGAGCCGGCGGTCAGATGGGAAGCCAGCGCGCGCAACTCGTCGAGCTTGTCGCGCATCGGGGGCTGGAGGGCGAGGGCGGTCATGTCGCGGGTGCCTGGCTCGGAAACAGCAGGCATGGTAGCGGCGCCCGGGGTCGCCGCGCTTTGCGCTGCGTCATGCGGCGTGTTCGTGGCTTCTCCTTCGTCCCGCGCGCCCGGGCCGGGGCGCGCGTGGCCGGCCTCGGCGCGCGCCGGCTGGCGATGGGCCTGGCCGGCGCGGCGCAAGGCGCACGGGCGCGGCGCGGCGGCGTCCTTGCACGCGGCGAGAGGGAGGAATGGGAGCTGCATCGGTTTCTCCTGGTGAGCGGCCTGCCGCCTTCGACAAGCCTTGCCAGCATGCCGCGCGCCGCCCGGCCTGCCCAGCGCGCTGCGATGAACGGCCGGATCGGCGGTGCGAAAAGCACGGCGCGGTGCCTGAGCCGGCACGCCGCGCGCGGGCGTCAGCCCGCCGCGCGCGCTCCGGCGCGGGCGCCGCGCGGCGGCTTGCCGGCCAGCCGCGCCGCCACCGCGGCCAGTTCGCGCAGCGCGCGCTCGATCTCGGGCGAGAACGGCATGCCGCAGTTCAGGCGCAGGAAATGGTCGAAGCGGTTGGAGTTGGAGAACATCGCGCCCGGCACCACGCGGATGCCGGCCTTCAGGGCTTCGTCGAACACGGCCTCGGACGATACCGGCCCGGGCAGCTCCACCCACAGGTGCAGGCCGCCGTGCGGATCGGAGGCGCGCGTGCCGGCCGGGAAACCGGCCGCGATCGCCTGCGCCACCTGCGCGCGCTGGCCGCGCAACTGCTCGCGCAGGCGCCGCAGGTGGCGCTCGAACGCGCCCGAGCCCATGTAGTCCGCCAGCGCCATCTGCGCCAGCAGCTCGTTGGGGCGCGACTGGCTGTACTTGAGCATTTCCACGCGCGCCTGCCAGCGGCCCGCCGCGATCCAGCCCAGCCGCATGCCGGGCGCGAGCGTCTTGTGCAGCGAGGCGCAGTGGATCACGCCGCCGTCGCGGTCCCATGACTTGAGCGCCGCGGGCGGCGTGTCGCCGTCGGCCAGCGCGGAGAAGCAGTCGTCCTCGACCAGCGCGATGTCCCGCTGCGCGCACCACGCCACCAGCCGGGCCTTGTTGTCGTCCGGCATGATGCAGCCGAGCGGGTTCTGCAGGTTGGGCACCACCACCACGGCGCGGATGTTGTCGTAGGTCTGCGCGGCCAGTTCCAGCGCCTCGAGCGAGATGCCGGTCTGCGGGCTGCTGGGGATCTCCAGCGCGCGCATGCCCAGGCTCTCCAGGATCTGCAGCAGGCCGTAGTAGGTCGGCGACTCCACCGCGATCACGTCGCCGGGGCGCGCCACCGCGCGCAGCGCGAGGTTGAGCGCCTCCGTGCAGCCGTGCGTGACGAGGATGTCCTCGGGCGCCACCGTGATGCGCGACAGCAGCGCGTGCCGCGCCAGCACGGCGCGGAAGGCGGGGTGCCCGCCGGCATCGGCGGCCGTGCCGAACAGCTGCGGGTGGCGCCGCAGCGCGCGCGCCGCCGCGTCGCGCAGCGCCTGCGCCGGGTAGAGCGAGGGCGCGGCGCAGGCGCCGGCGAAATTCACCGCCACCGGGCGCTGGCGCCCGCGCGCGGTGATGGCCGAGATGCGCTCGTGGATGCCGACGTACTGCGCCGGGTCCGGCAGCGTGGCCGCCGGCTCGGCGATCGGCGCCAGCGGCTTGTGCGGCGCGCGCGCCGGGGGCCGCACGAAGTAGCCCGAGCGCGGCCGCGCTTCGAGCAGCCCGTCGCTTTCCATCTGCCGGCAGGCCTGCAACGCGGTGGACAGGCTCACGCCGTGCAGCTCCATCAGCGTGCGCACCGACGGCACGCGGTCGCCCGGCTTGAGCGTGCCGGCCTCGATGGCATGGCGGTAGTGCTGCGCGAGCTGGCGGTAGAGCGGGGCGGAATCCATGCGGCATGGTGGCGCGGCGGCGGCCTGCGCAACAGATACAGATGCGGGGGTTCTGTATCGTAACAGATGGCCTGCGTGTGTTCTGTTATGGTCCGCCCCGCGCGGGCGTGTGCCTGTTTCGTCCCGGCGCCGGCCGATAGTCTGGAGCCCTGTCCATACCGCAGGAGCCGCACCATGCCGGGCTACCGTTCCGATCCTTCCGATCTCATGAAATCGACCGCGCCGGTGATGACGGTGATGCCGGCCACGCCGGCCGCCGCGCCGCAGGCGCAGATGCTCGACCTCGAAACCAGCCGTGTGCTACGGTTCCATGCCAAAGCCGGCACCACGCTGCACGTGCTGGAGGGCGAGCTTGCCGTGTCCGGCGCGCCGCGCTGGCTGGCCGGCACGGTGTGGCGGCAGCCGCAGCGCCTCGCCGCCGGCAGCATGGTGGTGCTGCCCGCGGGCTGGGTGGAGGTGCTGGCCACGCGCGCCGCCACGCTGCGCCTGCACGCGCCCGCCGCGCGGCCGTGGCCGCGCTGGCTGGCCCGCTGGCTGTTCCTGGCCGCGCCGGCCAGCGCATCGCAATGTTTTCACGGAGAGCAACACAAATGAGCGAACTGGCAATTTCCTATGACGACGTGGCCGCGGCCCACCGGCGGCTGGAGGGCGTGGCCCACCGCACGCCGGTGATGACCTCCACCTATGCCGATGCGAACAGCGGCGCCGAGCTGTTCTTCAAGTGCGAGAACTTCCAGCGCATGGGCGCGTTCAAGTTCCGTGGCGGCTACAACGCCATCGCGCAGTTCACGCCGGCGCAGCGCAAGGCGGGCGTGATCGCGTTTTCCTCGGGCAATCACGCGCAGGCCATCGCGCTGTCGGCGCGGCTGTTCGGCGTGCGCGCGGTCATCGTGATGCCGCAGGACGCCCCGGCCATCAAGATCGCCGCCACGCGCGGCTACGGCGGCGAAGTGGTGCTGTACGACCGCTATACCGAGGACCGCGAAGCCATCGGCCGGCGCCTGGCGGAAGAGCAGGGCCTGACCCTGATCCCGCCGTACGACCACCCGCACGTGATGGCCGGGCAGGGCACGGCCGCCAAGGAGCTGTTCGAGCAGGCCGGCCCGCTCGACGTGCTGATCACCCCGCTCGGCGGCGGCGGGCTGCTGTCCGGCTGCGCCGTGGCCGCGCGCGCGCTCAACCCGGACTGCCAGGTGATCGGCGTCGAGCCGGAAGCCGGCAACGACGGCCAGCGCAGCCTGCGCAGCGGCAAGATCGTCCATATCGACACGCCGGAGACGCTGGCCGACGGCGCCCAGACCCAGCACCTCGGCAACCTCACCTTCCCGGTGCTGCGCAGCCTCGTGGACGACGTGGTGACGGTCAGCGACGCCGAGCTGGTCGAGGCGATGGCGTTCTTCGCCGGCCGCATGAAGATGGTGGTCGAGCCGACCGGCTGCCTGGGCGCGGCGGCGGTGTTTTCCCGGCGGATCGACGTCGGCGGCAAGCGCGTCGGCGTGGTGCTCTCGGGCGGCAACGTGGACCTGGCGCGCTTCGCCTCCCTGCTGCAGGCGGCGCGGCCGTAGGCGGCGGCCCTGGCGGCGCTCAGGGCTGCGCGTCGCGGGCGCTCAGCAGGCCGTGCGCGACCATGTCCAGCGCCGGGCGCGTGTCGCCGTTCTTGTCGGTCCAGACCTTGGGCGTGAGGCTGCCCGACAGCGCCACCGATTCGCCGTCCTCGAGCGCCAGCAGCGCGGCGCGCACCTTGTCGGCAAACGCGATCACGTTGACGATCACGGTATCGCCGTCGCCGGCCGTGGCCTTGAGCCGGGCGGTGACGAACAGGCTGCCGCCCTGGCCGCTGCGTTCGCTGGCGTGGCCGTGCAGGCGGCCGCTGACTAGTCCGTCGATCATGGTGTTCCTTGCTGTCATGGGAGTGGCCGCCGTCGCTGAGTTCGCCGCCGGGGTGCGGAAGATCTCATAATTTCGCCGCCGCGGGGCGAAGAATGCGGGGCCGGGGCCGAAAAACTATAAAATTGCGGTCCGGCCAGCCCGACGCTCAACCAGAGTGCAGTCCACGCCCCACGCGGGGCCGACCCACCGGCCGCAGAATTCCAGGTTCCCATGCTACGTCTAAGTGAAGTCAAACTCCCGCTCGACCATGCCGAGAGCGATCTCGAGGCCGTGGTGCGCGCACGCCTGGCCGAGCTCGGCGTCAAGGCCGATGGCCTGGTCGGGTTCACCGTGTTCCGCCGCGCGCACGACGCGCGCAAGCGCTCCGACATCAAGCTCACCTACATCATCGACATCGAGGTCAGGGACGAGGCCGCGGCGATCCGGCGCATGGCGGGCAAGCCCAACTGGAGCGTGACGCCGGACATGGCCTACCGCTTCGTGGCGCAGGCGCCGGCGCAAGGCACCCGGCTGCGCCCGGTGGTGATCGGCATGGGCCCGTGCGGGCTGCTGGCCGGGCTGATCCTGGCGCAGATGGGTTTCCGCCCCATCATCCTGGAGCGCGGCAAGGAAGTGCGCGAGCGCACCAAGGACACCTTCGGCCTGTGGCGCAAGAGCGTGCTGAACCCCGAGTCGAACGTGCAGTTCGGCGAGGGCGGCGCCGGCACCTTCTCGGACGGCAAGCTGTACAGCCAGATCAAGGACCCGCGCCATCTCGGGCGCAAGGTGCTGGACGAGTTCGTCAAGGCCGGCGCGCCGGAAGACATCCTTTATCTCGCGCGCCCGCACATCGGCACCTTCCGGCTGGTCAGCATGGTGGAGAAGATGCGCGCCGAGATCTTCGCGCTGGGCGGCGAGATCCGCTTCGAGACGCGCGTCGACGATTTCGACATCGACAACGGCAAGCTGCGCGGCCTCCGGCTGCACGGCGGCGAATACCTCGAAGCCGACCACGTGGTGCTGGCCGTGGGCCACAGCGCGCGCGACACGTTCCAGGTGTTGCACGACCGCGGCGTGTTCATGGAAGCCAAGCCGTTCTCGCTGGGCTTTCGCATCGAGCACCCGCAGGGCCTGATCAACCGCAGCCGCTTCGGCAAGTTCGCCGGCAACAAGCTGCTCGGCGCGGCCGACTACAAGGTGGTGCACCACGCCAGCAACGGGCGCGCGGTCTACAGCTTCTGCATGTGCCCGGGCGGCACCGTGGTGGCGGCGGCGTCCGAGCCGGGCCGCGTGGTCACCAACGGCATGAGCCAGTATTACCGCGCCGAGCGCAACGCCAATGCCGGCATCGTGGTCGGCATCACGCCCGAGGACTATCCCGGCGGCCCGCTCGCGGGCATCGCGTTCCAGCGCCACTGGGAAGCGCGCGCCTTCGCGCTGGGCGGCAGCAACTACAACGCGCCGGCGCAACTGGTCGGCGACTTCATCGCGCGCCGGCCTTCGACCGCGCTCGGCTCGGTCGAGCCGTCGTACAAGCCGGGCGTCACGCCGACCGACCTGTCCACCGCGCTGCCCGAGTACGTGACCGAGGCCATCCGCGAGGCGCTGCCCGAGCTCGACAAGAAGATCGCCGGTTTTGCCATGCACGACGCGGTGCTGACCGGCGTGGAGACGCGCACTTCGTCGCCGCTGCGCATCCGCCGCGACGACAGCTACCAGAGCATCAACGTGGCGGGCCTATACCCGGCCGGCGAGGGCGCCGGCTACGCGGGCGGCATCTACTCGGCGGCCATCGACGGCATCGAGGTGGCCGAGGCCGTGGCGCTGAGCATCGTCAACGGCGCCTGAACGTGCGGCGCCGGCTCAGGCCGCGCGCGCCAGCCACGCGGCGGCACCCAGCCCGGCCGCGCGCCCGCTGGCGAAGCAGGCGGTCAGCAGGTAGCCGCCGGTGGGCGCTTCCCAGTCCAGCATCTCGCCGGCGCAGAACACGCCCGGCACGGCGCGCAGCATCAGTTGCGCGTCCAGCGCCTCGAACGTGACGCCGCCCGCGCTGCTGATGACCTCGTCGAGCGGGCGCGCGCGCAGCAGGCGCAGCGGCAGCGCCTTGAGCGCGGCGGCCAGCCGCGCCGGATCGGCGAACTCTTCCTTCGACAGGCATTCGCGCAGCAGCCCGGCCTTGACGCCGGTGATGCCGAGCCGGCTCTGCAGATGGCTCGACAGCGAGCGCGCGCCGCGCGGGCGCAGCACCGCCTCGGCCACGCGCTGCGCGCTCAAGCCGGGCGCGAGGTCGAGCTCGATCACGGCTTCGCCGGTGCTTTCCAGCAGGTCGCGCATCGGCGCGCTGAGCGCATAGACCAGGCTGCCTTCGATGCCGCCCGCGGTGACGACGAACTCGCCCTGGCGATCGTGCCGGTGGCCGTCGCGGTCGCGCAGGCCGATCGCCACGGCCTTGACCGGCTGCCCCGCGAAGCGCGTGCCGAAGTGCTCGCTCCAGGCCACGTCGAAGCCGCAGTTGGCGGGGCGCAGCGGCGCCACCTCGACGCCGCGCGCGGCCAGCAGCGGCACCCACGCGCCGTCCGAGCCGAGCCGCGCCCAACTGCCGCCGCCGAGCGCCAGCACTGTCGCCGCCGCGTGCACGCGCAGTTCGCCCTCGGGCGTGGCGAAGCGCAGTTCGTGCGCCGCGTTGTCAGTCACGTTGTCCGTCGCCTCGTCCGCCCAGCCGAGCCAGCGATGCCGCATATGGAAGCGCACGCCGGCCTCGCGCAGGCGGTGCAGCCACGCGCGCAGCAGCGGCGCGGCCTTCATGTCGGTCGGGAAGACGCGGCCCGAGCTGCCGACGAAGGTCTCGATGCCCAGGCCGTGCACCCATGCGCGCAGCGCCTGCGCATCGAAGCCGGCCAGCAGCGGCGCGATCCGCGTGCCGCGGCTGCCGTAGCGCGCGAGGAACGGCTCGGCCGCTTCCGAGTGCGTGAGGTTCATGCCGCCGCGCCCGGCCATCAGGAACTTGCGGCCCACCGAGGGCATGGCGTCGTACACGTCCACGCGCCAGCCGCGCGCGGCCAGCGCCTCGGCCGCCATCAGGCCCGCGGGGCCGCCGCCGATCACGGCGACGCTGGCGGAGGAGGGGGAGACGGCGGGTGCGGGCATGTGGGAATCCGGGGACGGGCGGCGGGGGAGGGCGGAACGGATTATATAGGGCGCCATCTCCGCCGGCGGCTGATAAGATCCGGCCCTCGACTTCATCGATACGCGCATCCACGCGCACCGCCATGACCACGCCGCTGCCCGCCCCGGCTTTCCGCCTTGCCACGCGCCTTGCCACGCGCCGCCTGCTGGCGAGCCTCGCGCTCGGCCTGCTCTGCGCCGCGCCGCCCGCGTTCGCGCAGGAAACCGCGCAGGGGCTGCAGGACAAGGCCATGCGCGGCGACTTCCTGTCCCAGCGCAACCTGTCGTATTGCCTGCAGTCCGGCTGCCTCGGGCTGGAGAAAGACCGTGTGCGCGCCTGCGCGTGGCGCAAGGTGATCCTGCAGTCCGGCGACCGCCATGTGACCGACCTCGACACCGCCAATCTCGAATACGTCTGCGGCAAGCTGAGCGCGGCCGAGCGCGAGTCGGCCATGCGCCAGGCCGACGCATTGGCCAGGCAGATCCAGGGGCAGCGCCGCTGAGCGGCGGCGTGCGGGGCCGGCGCTAGAATGGCGGTTTCGCGCCGCTAGCCATCGTCATGACTTCTGCCCCGCCGTCCACCGAAACCGTCCTGCACGCCACCCGGCAATGGCTGGAGCGCGCCGTGATCGGCCTCAACCTGTGCCCGTTCGCCAAGTCCGTGCACGTGAAGCGGCAGATCCGCTACGCGGTCAGCGGCGCCACCGACGCCGAAGGCGTGATGGCGGACCTGGAGGCCGAACTGAAGCTGCTGGCCGAGGCCGACCCGGCCGAGATCGACACCACGCTGCTGATCCTGCCGCACGCGCTGGCGGACTTCCTCGACTACAACGACACGCTGTATTTCGCCGAGCGCCTGCTCAAGAGCCTGCGGCTGGCCGGCACGCTGCAGATCGCCAGCTTCCATCCGCACTACCAGTTCGAGGGGAACGGGCCGGACGACATCGAGAACTACACCAACCGCGCGCCCTATCCGATCCTGCACCTGCTGCGCGAAGCCAGCATCGCGCGCGCGGTGGCGGCCTTCCCGGACGCGGCGGACATCTACGAGCGCAACGAGCAGACCATGCGCCGGCTCGGCCTGGCCGGCTGGCAGGCGCTGATGCGCGACTGAACGCGACTGAGCCGGGCGCGGCGCGTCAGTTCGTCACTGCGCCACCGCGCAGGCATCCTCGCTGTGCTCGCCGGTATAGAAGCGCCCCGACATTTCCTCCAGCCCCAGCGTTTTCAGCACCTCGCTGAGGCGCTCGGCGGGCCGGCGGCGCGGCAGGTCCTTGTACTGCGCGATGATGAGCTCGTTCTTCATCGAGTGTTCCCAGCCCACCAGCTCGGTCACGCTGACCTGGTAGCCGTGCGCTTCCAGTTGCAGGCAGCGCAGCACGTTGGTGACCTGGCTGCCGAACTCGCGCGTGTGCAGCGGGTGGCGCCAGATCTCGGTAAGCGGGCTGGCCAGCGCGCGCGCCTTGTTCCTGCGCAGCACGCCGGCCACCTCGGCCTGGCAGCAGGGCACCACCACGATGTACTTCGCGTGCTTTTCCAGCGCGAAGCGGATGGCGTCGTCGGTGGCCGTGTTGCACGCATGCAGCGCGGTGACGATGTCGATGGTGGCCGGCAACTGCGGCGAGGCGATCGAGTCCGCCACCGACAGGTTGAGGAAGGACATGCCCGCGAAGCCCAGCCGCGCGGCCAGTTCCTGCGAGGTGCGCACCAGTTCCTCGCGCGTCTCGATGCCGTAGATGCGCGAGCCGTCGAGATGGTCCTTGAAGAACAGGTCGTACAGGATGAAGCCCAGGTAGGACTTGCCCGCGCCGTGGTCCACCAGCGTCACGTCGGGATGGTCCTGCTTGAGGTCCTGCAGCAGCGGCTCGATGAACTGGAACAGGTGGTAGACCTGCTTGAGCTTGCGGCGGCTGTCCTGGTTCATCTTGCCGTCGCGCGTGAGGATGTGCAGCGCCTTGAGCAGCTCGACGGACTGGCCGGGACGGATTTCGTGCGGGCTGGCCGCCGCTGCGGCGGGCGTCTTCGACGCCGGGGACTTCTGGGCCATCTGGGGAACCTGGAAAAACGGGGTGGGCGCCGTCGGCGCCAAAGCGGCAGTTTACCGAAAGTCGCCCGCGCCCGGGCGGAGTGACGCCGGCGCCGCAGGCGGCGGCGCGCCTACAGCAGGCAGTAGTCCACCGGCGCCAGCGGCGGCGGCAGGTCGGTTTCGCCGAGCGCTTCCTTGATCGTGATCTCGATGGCGCGGCACATCGCGTCGAGCGGCAGGTCGTTGGGCGAGGTGCCGAACGGCTCTTCCAGCTCGTCGCCGAGCGCGTCGAGGCCGAAGAACGTGTAGGCCACCAGCCCGACCACGATCGGCGTGAGGAAGCCGGTGGTGTCGACCAGCCCGAACGGCAGCAGGAAGCAGTAGAGATAGGCGGTGCGGTGCAGCAGCAGCGTGTACGAGAACGGGATCGGCGTATTGCGGATGCGGTCGCAGGCCACCGCGGTGGCGGTCATGGCCGACAGCGTGCCGTCGATCGCCACCGCCAGGCACGGGTCCACGCGCCGCTGCCGCACGCACTGGCCCAGATCCTCGCCCATGCGCATCATCAGCAGGGCCGGGGCGTTGGTGCTGCCGGCGAGCGCCTCGTGCTCGGCGTCGGCCAGCCACGCGCGGTCGATGCCGGCATCGGCGCGGTTGCCGCGCAGGCGGTTGCGCAGCGCGCAGGCGAAGGCGATGGCGCGCAGCAGCATGCGCCGGCGCACCGCGCCGGGCTCGGCCGGCGCATGGCCCGGCGCGGCGTCGCCGAGCAGGCTCATGCACTGCCGCGCAAGGTCCTGGCTGCGCACCACCAGCTCGCCCCACAGCTTGCGCCCTTCCCAGAAGCGGTCGTAGGCGGCGGTATTGCGAAAGCCCAGGAAAATGGCCAGCGGCAGCCCGATCAGCGAGAACGGGATGGCCGTGAGCGTGACCTTGTGCTGGAAGAAGGCGCCGTGGGTGACGGTGACGGCCACGGCGAGCAGCAGGTTCACCAGCAGCACGCGCCAGATGCGCGACAGGATCGAGCCTCGCAGGACCAGGAACAGCCTGAGTCCCGATGGGCGGTCTCGCACGATCATCTGGTCTTCCCCTTTTTTGTTGCGGTGCGGCGTTGCGCGAATGGGCAGGAGTTTACCTTTTGCCCGACCGCGAGGCTCAAGTTTTCCCCGAAACAGCCGTTGGTGTAGTGCGCGCTAGAAAGAACATAGATCAGCAGCGCGCAGTGCCTGCCATCAATCGCATGCCCGCCGCGCACGGCCAACATGGCCAAATTGGCGAATTTGGCCAGCAGAGGCTTCCTCGCCGCGAGGCGGGGGCGGGGCGGGATTGCGCAGGGCGCGGCGGTCTGGACCGCGCGCCCGCCAACGATCCATCGGGGGAAAGACGGAATGGAAAGCCGGGGAGAACACCCAGTCAGCGCCGCGGATGGCGCAACGCAAAACACAGCGGAGAACACAGCGGAGAATGCGGTGGAAGGCGCGGCGGAAGGCGCAGCGGAAAGCGGCCTGCGGATCCGCCTCGACGAGGCCACGCGGCATGTGCACGCCGCCTTTGCCGCGGTGCCGGGCCGGATGCCGCCGGACCGCGCCGCGCTCGAGGAAGCGCTGGCCGCGGCCGGCTGGCGCGGTGCCCGGCTGGACACCGCCACGGTCGGCAATTTTCTCTCGCAATGCCAGCGCGCCACCGAAGGCGCGCCGGTGGAAGCGCTGATCGGCGAGGTGACGGACGGCTATTTCGAGATCGACGTCAGCGCCGACAGCCTGAGCGTGCGGCTCAACCTGCTGCCGGCGCAGGGCGGGCGCGACGTGACGCGCGACGCGGTGCGCGCGGCGCTGGCCGAGCGCGGCATCGTGGCCGAGGTCGACGCCGCCGCGCTGCGCGGCGCCTTCGAGGCGGGCGCCTGCGAGGGCCTCGAGATCGCCGCCGGGCGCGCGCCGCTGCCCGGCACGCCGGCGCGCTTCGAAAGCCTGCTGGCGCCGCGCAAGCCGCTGGTGGAAGAAGACGACAGCGGCCGCATCGACCTGCGCGATCTCGGCACGCTGCTGCTGGTCAACCCGGGCACGCCGCTGATGCGCCGCATCCCGGCGCGCCAGGGCACGGACGGCCTCGACGTGTTCGGCAAGGTCGTGCCGGCGCCCGAGGCGGAAGACCCGCCCTACGCCGACGGCCTGACCGGCGTGGTGCCAGACCCCGCCGATCCGCAGGTGATGCTGGCGGCCATCTCCGGCTCGCCCGCGCTGCTGCCGCACGGCGTGTCGGTCAGCCCGGTGGTGGACGTGGAAGCGGTGGACATGCATTCGGGCAACGTCACCTTCGACGGCACCCTGCGCGTCAACGGCGACATCAAGACCGGCATGACGGTGCGCGTGACCGGCGACGTCATCGTCAGCGGCACCATCGAGGCCGCCCACGTGGAGGCCGGCGGCGACGTGGTGGTCAAGGGCGGCATCATCGGCAAGGCCGAAGGCCCGCACCCGGCCGGCGACGGCGCGGCGGCGCTGGCGAGCGTGCGCTGCAAGGGCCGGCTGCACGCGCGCTTCATCGAGAGCGCGGTGGTCGAGGCCGGCACCGACGTCACCGTGGAAAGCGGCATCCGCCAGAGCGAGGTGGCCGCCGGAAATGCCGTGTTCGCCGGCCCCAAGGGCGGGCAGGGCAACATCACCGGCGGGCGCATCCGCGCCAAGACGATCGTGCGCACCGCCACGCTCGGCGCGACCGCCGGCACCGCCACCGTCGTGCAGGTCGGCACCAATCCCTATGCCGAGGCGGAAAAGGCCGAGGTCGAGGCGCAGCGCCGCCAGATCGACGCCGAGCAGGCCAAGGTGCAGCAGCTGGTCAGCTTCTTCGCCAAGCATCCGGAGAAGGCTTCCGGCGACCTGCGCGAGAAGGCGCGCGCCACCCTGTTCAAGCTGACGCGGGATGCCATCGGGCTGGACGCGCGGCTGGCGAAGCTGGCCGAGCAGCTGCACCCGGCGCCCGACGCGGTGATCGAGGTGAGCCGGCGCATCCACGGCGGGGTGGTCGCGCATATCGGCCAGAAGTCGCTGAAGATCATGGAAGACAAGCCGGGCGGCCAGTTCCGCATGGTCGAGGGCCGCGTCACGCTGGTCTGACCCGCGCCGGCGCCAGGGACCGCCCGCGTTGCCGGGCGGTTTTTTTTTGCGCGCCGCGCGCCCGCCCGCGTGGCCGGCTGTGGCGGTGCGGCGTTTCGCCGCGGTAGCGCGCCGGTACGTGCCGGTAGCGCGCCGGTAACGCGCGGCGGAACACGTTACGTGACGCGTAACACGCGGGAACGCGCCGCCATGCGCGCCATTCCGTCATCCCAGATTTTCCGATTCCCGCAGATCCTTGCCAGGCAAGGGTTTGCGGGCCGCGCCGCGCGTCCGGCCGGGCCGGCGGAACCGGCGCCGGCGCCTGGCATGTGCCTTGCGATCTCTCTGCATCATCGGGCGTCCGCCGCTGGCGCCATCCGGATCACAGAGCACAGAGCAGAGGAGCAATCATGGATATGGCACTCACCGCACGCGCCAACGTCGACAGCATCATCCCGCGCGGGCTCGCCTCGGCCCGGCCGCAGTGGCAGGGCGTGCGGCCGCAGAGGGCCGCGCACGACGCGGCGCCCGTGCGCGCGGTGGTGATCGACGAATGCGCGCTGCTGCGGCTGGGCCTGAGCCGCATGCTCGAGGCCATGCCCGGCGTCGCGCGCGTGGAAAGCGTGGACCCGGACGAGCTGCCGGGGCACGCCGGCGCCATCAGCGAGGCCGAGCTGCTGGTCTTTGGCATGCCGCAGGACGTGACCAGCGGCTGGCGCATGCTGCGCCAGTTGCGCAGCATGCTGCCGACGCAGCGCGTGCTGCTGCTCTCGGACAATATGTGGCTGCACATGCCGCCGCCGGAAATGGGCTACGGCATCTGCTGCTGCCTGCCCAAGACGGCCGCGCTGGTGACGCTCGAAGCGGCCATCGCCAGCATGCTGGAGGCGCAGGTCCTGGCGGCGTGAGGCGCGTGCCGGCGCGCCGGCACGGGCGGTAGCCGTCACGGCCACCGCCCGCGCGGCGGATTTGCGGAAATTTCTGGATACCTGTTCGGAAGCGGCTGATTGGTCGGGACCGTTCTACTGGCTACAGTAGCTTCGTACCGCTCTCTCCCCGGGGGTGGTATTCCCGATGAGGGTCCATCCCTTGGCCCTCCTTCCGTAGCGCCGCATGCTTCCGCATGCGGCGTTTTTTTTTACCGCGTTCTCGCATCACGCGCGCCGGGCGCACGCCGGGCACGTTCAGGCCGGCGTGGCACCCGTGGCGATCTCCGCGCCGCGCGTCGCGGCGCGCCACGACGCGCGGCTGTCGCGCTCGGTCAATTCGCCGCGCATCCCGCGCATTCCGCGCACGTCGTGCGTTTCGCGCATCTCGCGTGCATCGGCAAAGTCGGCGGCGTCGAGCCATACCGACAGGAAGGCGCCCATCGCGTCGAGCAGGGTGTCGGAGTTGATGCCGGTGGGGCCGCCCACCTTCGGGCAGATCACCAGGCGCGTGCCTTCGTGCGAGTACACGCGCAGCGTCTTCACCAGGTCGGCCGGCTGCAGGCGATGCTCCGAGCAGGGCACGCCCTGGAAGCCGAGCGCCAGCAGGAATTCCTCTTCCTCGGCCTGTCCCGTGCACAGGATCACCTTGGGCCGCATGCGGCGGCGCAGCTCGGCGATGAAGCGGAAGCGCCCGCCCTGGCGGCAGAAATCCACGTAGCGCCAGTTCGGGCTCAGGTAGGGATTGCGCCGGAAGGTCTCGATCTGCGAGAGGTCCATGTGCTGCGGCTTGGGCAGCGGGTAGAGGTTGAGCTTGAATTCCCAGCCGCCGGGCGCGTAGAGATGCCGCTCGAAATACGCATGCCAGTCCAGGGCCGGTATCGTCTCGCGCAAGGTGGCCGCGCGCGTGGCCGCCATGATGCGGGCCAGGCGCTGGTGCGTCTGCCAGCGCGGCATGTCGTGGCGATGGCGCTCGCGGAAGGCCGCGTCCCATGCCGGCGGCTCATGCGCGGGCGCCACCGCCGCGCCCGCGGCCAGCAGATGCGGCTCCTTGTCGCAAAGCCAGATCGCCGCACCGATGTTCCCGCCCTCCATGCCGGCGTATGACGAGAAATATGCGTCCAGCTCCTCGCTGCTGAAAATCGATGCCATTGGATGTCTCATTGATGCAAGCTCGCCATTCCCGCTCCCCGGTGTCTCTGCTGGACATATGGGGTTCCCGTTCTGCCGTCGGCGGCCGGCCGGGAAGCCGGCGCACGACGTTCTGCCGTCATGCATGCGCAATCGCCGTGCCACCGGCACGGCGCGGCGTCCGCGGGCGCGCGGGCGGGCCTCGCCGCGCGCCCGCGGCCAGGCCGCAGGCCGCGCCGCGCAAGGGTTTGCGGGGAACGGGACAAGGCCGCGGACGGGCACGGCGGCGCGGCGGGCGCGCGCGCGCCGTGCCGCCGCGGCGTTACGCGTTACGTAACGCCGGCGCGGCGCGGGAACATCGCGGGCGGGGCGCCGCCCGCGCCTACCAGACCCGTATCCGGATCTGCAGGGAGATGCAGCCGTCGACCTTGCCCCTGATCGTCGGCACGTAGATCAGGGTCGCGCCCACGCGGCCGTACTCGATGCCGATCACCGGCGCCGCCATCGGCGACCAGCCGCCGTTGTTGACGTCGGGATAGCCGCGTATCGCGCCGGCCGTGGCGCCGATCCGCAGCGGCCCCAGATGCAGCGGCTGCCAGGCCACCGTGGCGTAGGTCGAGTGGCGGCGCACGCTGTTGCGGTACTCGCCGGCGGACAAGGTGAAGTCCTCGCTGACGCGCACGTCGGCGCCGACCCCCCAGTTGTACGCGTTGTAGTGCGCCGCGCGCTTGAAGTGGTAGGAGAGCAGGCCCGGGTTTAGCCAGACCTGCGGCCAGACCTGCGGCCGGGCTTGCGGCGAATCCGCCGGCGCGGCCGGCGGCGATGCCGTGGGCAGCTCCGCTGCGGGCGCTGCGATGACTGGAGGCACGGCATCATCCGCGCGCGCCGGGGCTGCTGCCAGTGAGGCACATATGGCAAGCAGCGCGAGGCAACCGCGCGGAAAAAGGCAACAGCTCGCCGCGCCAGGGAATGGACAAGCATCCATGGCCGCTTCCTTTGTTTTTGTTGTGGCTGGGACCGGCGTGGCGCGCGCAAGGCGCGGGCGCGGCAATCCTGCGATACCGGCGTGGCGCCGGTTATGTGATGGCGGTCTGCATGCTGTTCCCCGGTTGCGTGGCAATCAGCGAACGCGTGCCGGGCGTGCGCCGGCCGGTTCGTCGTGTCTTTGCGGGCGGCTGGAATCGCGGCCCGTCGTTTTACTTGTCGTGTGATGCCAGTCTGGTACGCGGGCCGCGGCGATTCAATGGATCGAACGCCGTAGGCCTAAGGAAGGGCACGGCAGACGGGAGACTGTCAACGGTTCGCGCCGCCATGCCTTTGGCGGACCGGCGTGCGGGGAAAGGCGCGGGGAAGGACGCGAGGAAGGACGCGGAGAGGAGGTGAAAGCGGGGCGGGAAGGGCGCCCGCCGCCGCGCCGGCGCGCATGGACGCATCGGCGCGGCGGCGAGCGTGTCAGCGCATCAGCGCATCAGCGCTTCCAGGCGACCGGCGCGGTGGCCGAGCATGTCGCCATCCTGCCGTACCAGTTGCGGCTGGTGGCGAGCCTGACGCGCTGCGCGTCGATCGGCTCGATCTGGCGCTGCCGGCGCTCGGCGAGGTTGTTCGCCACGCTCGCGAGCATGGCCCTGCATGCCGACTCCGCGGTGCCGGTGCGCACCGTGAAGCCGGAATAGCGATGGTTGACCATCAGCGTGAAGCCGTCGGCGACGTACTCCACCGTGTACTCGGTGTCGGTGTCGTAGGTGGACATCTGCCGGCCATTGCCCGGCATGGGCGCGGGCGTGGTGGTGCAGGCCGCCGCCGCCAGGCAGGCCATCGCTGCCAGCACCTTGGTGAATTTCACAGCATGACCTCCGTGGCATTGCTCGTGGATGGAAAGGGGCGCCGGCTGGCTCGCGGGCGCGCCCTGGGGCTGGATGGTACCAAGAATCGGGAAGCGCGCACCTCACTTGTCCCGCCACTTGTCCCGCACTTGTCCCGCATTTCCCCGCCGCCTTGCGCGCTGAGCCTTCCATAGATCGATCCTATCGATCTCGTTTTCCGATCAAAAAGATTTCCGGCTTCGGACGGTACCGCCGCGGCTGCCTGATCGGCTTTAGAGGTAAGGGCGCGTGCTTGCCGGCAGCGAAGCGCAATGGCGGAAAAACGAAGACAAAGGGAAAACTGCTCATGCCTTTCAGATGGAATCAGAAAACGCGGGCGTGCCGTGCGCTGAGCGCGGCCCTGGCCGTGGCGAGCGCCAGCCTGTGCGCGCAGACGGCGATCAACATGCAGGCCCAGCCGTTGTCGACGGCGTTGTCGCAGCTTGCGCGGGAACGCGGCGTCAATATCCTGGCGCTCGACAATCTGGTCGCCGGCCGCGCCGCGCCCGCCGTTTCCGGCGTGATGACCGTGCCGCAGGCGCTCGACCGGCTGCTGCAGGGCAGCGGGCTGACGGCGCAGCAGCAGGACGAGAAGACCTACGTGATCCGCGCGTTGCCGCCCGCGCGCAAGGAGCCGGCCTCCGGCGCGGGCGCCAGCGTGCTGCCGACCATCACCGTCACCGACAGCAGCGCGCCATCGGATTCGGGTTTCGTCGCGGTGGCGACCTCGACGGCCACGCGCACCGACACGCCGATCGCGGAAATTCCGCAGTCGGTCCAGGTCGTGACGGAGGACGTGCTGAAAAGCCAGCAGGTGCAGTCCGTCGGCGACGCATTGCGCAATGTCAGCGGTGTGTCGATCTCGAACGCGGGCGCCGACAGCATCGGCGGCACGCCGTACATCCGCGGCATGACGGCGGCGGTCAGCGTCAATGGCGGCATAAGTCTCGCGCGCGCGGATACCGCGCTGTCGCTGCCGGCGATCGCGCTCTCGAGCGTCGAAGTCCTGAAGGGAGCGAGCGCCATCCTGGCGGGCGCATCGGATCCCGGCGGCATCGTCAACATCAACGTCAAGCGTCCGCAGGCGGAGCCCGTGCGCGAAGCGACCCTGCAGACCGGCTCGTACGGCAACCTGATGGGCGGGCTCGACCTGGCCGGCGCATTCTCGGAGGACAAGAAGCTGATCTACCGCTTCGTCGTCTCGGGCGAGCGCAACAGCCGCGATTTCATCGGCCACGACGGCAAGCGCGATTTCTATGTGGCGCCGTCGATCGGCTGGCGCAGCGGCGGCACCGACCTGGCGGTGGGTTTCGAGCAGCATACGGGGCGGCAGCCGCCCCCCAGCTATACCTTCCCCCTGTTGAGCGGCCCGGCGCCGCTCACCGGGCTGTCGGGCCGCGCGGACGACCACATGTCCGTCAACAGCACCTCGGCGTACTACGACCTCAAGCAACAGCTGACACCCGGGCTGACCCTGCAGAGCAAGGCGCGCTATATCGCCGACAGCTCGATCAACTCGGCCTACACGGCTTTCCCCGCCGACATGGGCACGTCCGATCCCCTGGCGGTGTACACCGGCGTTGCCAGCCGCACCAGCGTGCGTTCCTTCAATCTCGACAACAGCCTCAAGGCCCGGTTCGCCACCGGCCCGGTCCGGCATACGATGCTGGCCGGCTTTGCCTATACGACTGCGTGGACTTCGGTGAACGGCGGTTACGGAGGCATGGCGTTCGGGGCATTCCCGATGTCCGATCTGCCGCCGCTGAGCCAGGTGGTTACTCCGCAGCCGTCTTTTACCTATTCGGAACGCACTTACCAGAACGTCTTTTATCTGCAGGATCAGCTGAAATGGGACAGGCTCACCGTCCTGGCGAGCATCAACCACGGCCAGGCCTGGTCCAGCCTGCAGCCTTCGGTGGACGCCTGGTCGCCCGGCATCGGCTTCGTGTACCAGCTTACCGATGTGGTGGGGATCTACGCCAACGCGCTGCGCAGCTTTTCGCCGCAATCCAATATCAGGCGCGACCTCGGCAGGGCCGAGCCCATGCCGCCGCAGACCGGCCGTTCGGTGGAAGCCGGCGTCAAGCTGAACCTGCTCGATGACCGCCTCACGGGGACGCTGGCGGTGTACCGCGCCGCCAAGTACAACGTGGCGATGAGCGATCCGACGAATCCGGGCTTTTCCTTCCTGGTGCCGGGCGTCGTGAGCCGCGGCTTCGAAATGGACCTGACCGGGCGCCTGATGCCGGGCTGGAACATCATCGCCAGCTACACGTACGCCAATCAGTTGCCGACCGAGGGCAACATCAGCCAGCTGCCGCGAAGCTCCGTCAGCCTGTGGACGACCTATGACCTGCAGGGCGAGACCCTGCGCGGCTGGGGCGTCGGCGTCGGCATCTGGGCGCGCACCCGCTATCAGGCCACTGCCTTCACCGGCGAAAACCGCTCGATTCCCGGCCAGGCCCGCACCGACGCGAGCCTCTATTACCGCGACAGGCAGTGGTCGCTGACGCTCGGCGTGAAGAACCTGTTCGCCCGCACGCTGTACGGCGACTACGCCAGCCAGCAACTGGTGGAAGTCCTGCCGGGGCGCCTGGTCTACGTCACCGCGACCCACAACTTCTGAGGCGCCTCATGGATATCTTCGTGCCCTCGCCGCCGTGGCGGGCCCGCCCGGCGCCCGATGGAAAGCCGCGGCCATCCGCGCATGCGCGCCGGCTCGGCGGCGTGGCGTTCACGCTGCTGCTGCACGGGCTGGCGCTGTTCGGCATCGCGCGATACGCGCCGCCCGCCTCGCTCGCGGCCGCCGGCCGCCCGGTCTCCGGCGCGGGGGTGCGCGTCACGCTGGTGTCGGCGCCCGCTCCGGCACCAGCGCCCGCGCCCGCGCCGGAAAAACCGGCACCGGCGGCCCGGCCCGCGCCGCCGCGCCAGGCCGTGCCGCGGCACGCGCCGGTGCTGGCCTCGGCGCGCTCGCAGGCGGCGCGCAGCGTGCCGGCGGAAACCGCGCCGGCCACGCCGCCCGCGCCACCCGAAGCGGTCACGCCGACGGCATCGCCAACGGCGCAGGCGGCGGCGCCGACCGCGCCCGCGGCGCTCAACCGCGAGCTCAATCTGCCCGGGGCCAATGCGGTCAGGGACGTCGCCCGCATCGTGTGCCATTTCGCCCAGCCCGCCTATCCGGCGGTGGCCCGGCGGCTGCGCCACGAAGGCACGGTGATCCTGCGCGTGACGATCGACGTCACCGGCAGGGCCGCCCAGGTCGAGGTCGACACCAGCAGCGGCTTCGCCGAACTCGACGCCGCCGCGGTGCAGACCCTGCGCGCCGGCCGCTGCGATCCGTACCTCGAGAACGGCTTGCCCGCCAGCGTGCGCGCGGTGCAGACGCTGGCCTTCAACCTCACCAACTGACTCCACCGGATTCCAAGGAGAACCTCGCTATGCAATACGGACTGAACGCGGTCTGGCAGCAGGGCGACGCCGTCGCGCGCGCCATCATGCTGCTGCTCATCCTCATGTCGATGCTGTCATGGGGCGTCATCTTCTACAAAGGCATGGAGCTCGTCCGCCTCAAGCGGCGCGCCACCGCCGCCGAGCGGGATTTCTGGCTGGCGGGGTCGCTCGCCGAAGCGCAGGCCTCGCTGGGGCGCGCGGGTCCGGGCAACCCTCACCTGGACCTGGTGGAGGCGGCGCAGGAGGCCTATCGCGGCCCGCACTCGGAAGAGATGATGGCGCCCGACGAATGGCTGCACCGCTGCCTGGGCATCGCGCTCGACGAACATCTCGCCCGCCTGGCGAGCGGCCTGGGCGTGCTGGCCTCGATCGGCAGCACCGCGCCGTTCATCGGGCTGTTCGGCACGGTATGGGGCATCTACCACGCGCTGATGGCGATCAGCGCGGCGGGCCAGTCGAGCCTGTCGCAGGTGGCCGGCCCGGTCGGCGAATCGCTGGTGATGACCGCCTTCGGCCTGTTCGTGGCGATCCCGGCCGTGCTCGGCTACAACACCATCGCGCGCAACAACCGCGGCGTGGCGCACAAGCTGCACCGCTTCCGCCACGAGCTCCATTCGTTCTTCGTGCGGGGCGAGCGCGGCCGGGCCAGCAAGGGGACGAACATCGCGCCGTCCTCGCGGCCCGCGCTGTCGATCATGATCCAGCAGGGGATCTGACATGGCGCCCTCGTTCGAAGAGCACGACGACGTCGTCACCGAGATCAACATGACGCCGCTGATCGACGTGATGCTGGTGCTGCTGATCGTCTTCATGGTCACGCTGCCGGCCATCACGCACGCGGTCAAGCTCGAGCTGCCGCGCGCGAGCAGCACGCCCGCCGACAACCAGCCCGAGCGCGTCGAGGTCTCGGTCGACGCGGGTGGCGCCGTCGCGTGGAACGCCCGGCCGGTCGACGAAGGCGCGCTGGCCGCCAGGCTGGCGGTGGCGGCCGGGCAGCAGCCGCAGCCGGCGCTCCAGCTTTACGCCGACCGCGCGACACCCTACGAGGCGGTCGCCGGCGTGCTCGCGGCCGCGCAGCGCGCCGGGCTCACGAACATCAATTTCGTGACGACGCCGAAGTCCTAACCCAGCCGAGAGTCCATCCGTGAAGTCCCTTTTTCGCGAATCCGGCGCGGCGCCCCGCGCGGCGGCGCCGGTCGTTCCGCCCGGCGGTACCCTGCGCGCTGCCTGGCGCCTGGCGTCTCCGGTCCTGGGCACGCCGCTGCGGTGGAAGGCCGTCGCGCTGCTGGCCCTGGCCATCGGCCTGACCCTCGTCACCAACCACGTGATGGTGGCGTTCAACGCGTGGCACGGCGTGTTCATGGACGCGGTGCAGCGCTACGACGTGGCCGGCATGGGCCCCATCGCCCGCCAGCTCGCCGCCATCATGGCCGCGATCGCGGTGCTCGCCTCGCTCGACATCCTGCTGCGCTCGACGCTGGAGATCGGCGGGCGCAGATGGATGACCGAACACATGATCGACAAGTGGCTCGCGCGCGGCGCGTTCTACCGCATCGAGCGCGACCAGTTGGTCGACAACCCCGACCAGCGCATCACCCAGGATGTGGCCCAGTTCGTCTCGCTCGGCTACACGCTGACCATCGGCTTCATCGCGGCGCTGGTGAGCCTGGCGAGCTTCTCGGAGATCCTGTGGCGGAAGTCGGGGCCGATCGACTTCGTTCTCTTCGGCCACGCGGTCGTGGTGCCGGGCTATCTGTTCTGGGCCGCGGTGCTGTACGCGCTGGGCACCTCGTGCCTGGTCCACCTGGTCGGCAAGCCGATGATGCGGCTCAATTTCGCCAAGGAGCGGGCCGAGGCCGATTTCCGCTTCATGATGACGGGCGTGCGGGAGCACGCCGAGCAGATCGCGCTGTATCGTGGCTCGCGGACCGAAAGCCAGCGGCTGCGCCGCGGCTTCGACGCCGTGTGGCGCAACGCATGGCAGATCGTCCGCTTCGACGTGCGCTTCACCCCGCTCAACGTCGTGCTGCTGCACATCTCCGTGTTCGTGCCGACGTTCATCGTGCTGCCGCGCTACCTGTCGCACGCGATCACGCTCGGCGACATGAGCATGATGGGCTCCGCGTTCACCACGCTGGTGATCACGCTCTCCTGGTTCATCGCGAACTACCAGAGCCTGCAGAACTTCCGCGTCATCGTCTCGCGCCTGGACGGACTCGAGCGGGCCACCGGCGCGGCGGACGACGCGCCGCGCCGACCGGCCATCGCGCACGCGGCCACGGCCGGGCAGCGGCTGGGCGCCGCCGGCCTGACGCTGGCCACGCCCGGGGGACGCATCCTCGCCCGCGATCTTTCGTTCGAGCTGGCGCCCGGCGAGCGCTGGCTGGTGCGCGGGCCGTCCGGCGCGGGCAAGAGCACGCTGATGCGCGCGCTGGCCGGCATCTGGCCCTACGGCGGCGGCACCGTCACGATGCCCGGCGGCGCGAAGATCCTGTTCCTGTCGCAGAAGAACTACCTGCCGGCCGGCACGCTCAAGGCGGCGCTGTGCTATCCCTCGGCCGAGGACGCCTTCCCCAACGCCGTGTGCCGCCAGGTGCTGGTCGATTGCCAGCTCGGGCAGTACTGCGGCCAACTGGAAGAATCCGCGCCCTGGGGCCACCGGCTGTCGCCGGGCGAGCAGCAGCGCCTGGCGATCGCGCGCGCGCTGCTGCAGCGGCCCGACTACCTGCTGATGGACGAGTCGACCAGCGCGCTCGACCCGGATACCGAACGCCATCTCTACAACCTGCTCGTGCAGCGCTTGCCGGACACGGCGCTGTTCAGCATTTCGCACCACGCGACGCTCGGCGCGTTCCACACGCACGTGCTGCATGTGCAGGACAGCCTGTCCGCGCAGGGACCCGCCGCGCGGACCGGTTCCGCCGTTTCCATGCTGTCCGTCTGATGTCCGTCCGGCGTCTGTCCGGCGGCCATCCGGCGTTTCTCCGAACCAAAGGAAGCCATTGATCATGCGTGCTTTGATCCTCAATACCACCGACGCGACCTTCGAGCAGGATGTCCTGCAGTCGGAGCCTCCCGTGCTGCTCGATTTCTGGGCGCCCTGGTGCGCTCCCTGCAAGGCGCTCAACCCCATGCTGGAGCGCCTTGCCGGCCAGTACGCCGGCAGCATCCGGATCGTCAAGCTGAACATCGACGAAAATCCCGAAACCGCCAGGCGGTTCGGCATCCGCAGCATCCCGAGGCTGATGCTGTTCGGGCAGGGCGAACTGCGCATGCCGCACGTCGCGCATTCGCAGGCCGGCCTCAAGGTGCTGTTCGACGACCTCACGAAGGCCGTGCCCGCAGCCGCGGCGCCGGCGGCTGCGGCCGTGCCGAGCTTCGGCGGCGATCCCGCGCTCAAGGCGGACTATCTGCGGCGCCTGCGGGCGGCGGTGTTCGACACCGACAACCTTCCCGCCGACAGCGCGGCGACGCGCGCCGGCGCGTTCGCCGGCACCACCGGCGGCCCGCACACGCTGGGCAGCCTGCTCAACGGGCTGTGGTGGGTCGTCCGGGAGCCGGAAGACGGCGCGCCGGCCCACGACTGGGTGGTCGATTTCGTGGAAGGCATCCCGGTCGGCATCGACCTGGCCCGCGTCTCGCTCGTGCTGGCGGACTGGCTGCTGCACGACCCCGGCATCGGCAGCGCGCGCAACGCGCCGACCGAGGCCGCGCGCGCGCTGTGCGAGCGGCTGGCCGCGTTCCACCGGCGCGAGCTGGACGGCGAGCCGGCCACGGAGCAGGAATGGTCGGTGCTGCTGCGCGACGTGGTCGCGCTCGCGCCGCCGCCGTTCGATCCCGATGCCGGCGGCGAGCTGCCCGACTGGTCGCCCGAGCAGGGGTTCCTGGTCAACTTCGAGCGCACGACGATGGCGCTGGCGGAGTGCGACATCTCCGCGCTGTTCTTCGCGTCGTACAGCCGCGCCCTGACCGCCGAGATGGCGCGCCTCGGCTGCTGGGGCGGCGAGGACCAGAAGCAGATGCAGTCCGTCTACGAGGCAACGTGGAAGGGGCTGTCGTCCACGCTCGGCGAGCGCCCCGCCGACGGCGACGCCGAAGCGCTGGCGCGATGGGAAGCGCGCAGGCAGGTGCTGCGCGAGCAGGTGCGGCCGACCGTGCGCAAGACCCATCCGGCGCTGCAGGCGCGCCTGGAGGCATGGGAGGCGGTGCAGCAGGCCAATGGCAGCCGTCTGGCCAATCTCGTCGGCGCCCGCTTCAAGGCGCTGTGCGCGGCGGCGCCCGTGATGGCCGCCGCCGACTGAAGACCGACCGGCTGCCAGCGAGGCGCCGAAGACCGGCGACGGACCGCCGCGCGAGCCATGCCGCGGCGCCTCGCCATGCCAGCCAACACCACCTGTTCACCATGCATATCCCCGAACCCGGCATCCGCCACCTCGCGCTCGCGCAGGACATCCTGCTGGCGCCATACGGCCACGACGAAACCCTGCTCACCGGGACGCTCGCCGACATTTTCACGCACCAGGTCGACTACGCCGACCTCTATTTCCAGTCCACCCGCAGCGAGGCGTGGAGCCTCGAGGACGGCATCGTCAAGTCGGGCAGCTTCAGCATCGACCAGGGCGTCGGCGTGCGCGCGGTGGTCGGCGAGCGCACCGCGTTCGCCTACTCCGACGACCTCTCGCCGGAAGCGATCCGCGAGGCCGCCGCCACCACCAGGGCGATCACCCGCGCCGGCGGCGGCAGCCGGAAGATCGCGGCGGCGCCGGCGCTCCGGCGCGCGGCGGGCCGCGACCTGTACCGGCCCGCCGATCCGCTGGCATCGCTCGACGCCACCGCGAAGGTGAAGCTGCTCGAGCGCGTCGAGCGGATGGCCCGCGCGCGCGACCCGCGCGTCAGGCAGGTGATGGCCAGCCTGACCGGCACCTACGACGTGGTGCTGGTGGCGCGCAGCGACGGCGTGCTCGGCGCCGACGTCCGCCCGCTCGTGCGGCTCTCGGTCACGGTGATCGCCGAGCAGAACGGCCGGCGCGGAGAGGGCGCGGGCGGCGGCGGCGGCCGCACCGACTACGGCGGCTTCACCGACGCGGTGCTGGCGCGCTACGTCGGCGAGGCGGTGGACACCGCGCTGGTCAACCTGGAGGCGCGCGCCGCGCCGGCGGGCGTGATGACTGTGGTGCTCGGGCCGGGCCTGCCCGGCGTGCTGCTGCACGAAGCGATCGGCCACGGCCTGGAGGGCGACTTCATCCGCAAGGGCTCGTCGGTGTTCGCCGGCAGGCTCGGCGAGCAGGTCGCGGCCCGGGGCGTCACGGTGGTCGACGATGGCACGCTGCCGGGCCATCGCGGCTCGCTCAACATCGACGACGAAGGCAACCCGACCCAGTGCACGACGCTGATCGAGGACGGCATCCTGACGGGGTACATCCAGGACACCCTGAGCGCGCGCCTGAACGGCATGCCGGTGACGGGCAACGCGCGCCGCGAGTCGTACTCGGCGCTGCCGATGCCGCGCATGACCAACACCTACATGCGCAACGGCGACAAGGACCCGCGCGAGATCGTCGAATCCGTGAAGCATGGCCTGTACGCATGCAAGTTCGGCGGCGGCGAGGTCGACATCACGAACGGCAATTTCGTGTTCTCCGCCTCCGAGGCCTACCTGATCGAAGACGGCAGGATCACCCACCCGGTGAAGGGCGCCACGCTGATCGGCAGCGGGCCGGAATCGCTCAAGTACGTCAGCATGATCGGCAACGACATGGCGCTCGACGCGGGCGTCGGCAACTGCGGGAAGATGGGGCAGAGCGTGCCGGTGGGGCTCGGCCAGCCGACCTTGCGGATCGACCGGATGACGGTCGGCGGAACCAACTGAAGCATCGACGGATACATGACAATGGCTGTTACTTCCGATACGCGGGCGCGGCATTTCGCGCACACGCAGGACCAACTGAAAGACATGGCGGCGGACATTCTCCGCCACGCCAGGGCGCTCGGCGCGACCGACGCGGCCACCGAGATTTCCGAAGGCGACGGCCTGTCGGTGTCGGTGCGCCGCGGGGATGTCGAGACCGTCAAGCGCAGCCGCGACAAGACCGCCGGCGTCACCGTCTTCATCGGCAAGCGGCGCGGCGCCGCCAGCACCTCGGACTTCTCGCCGGCGGCGCTCAGGGATACCGTCGCGGCCGCGTGCAACATCGCGCGCTTCACGGCCGACGACGACGCGGCAAGCCTGGCCGACCCCGACCTGCTCGAGACCGCGCCGCGCGACCTCGACCTGTACCACCCGTGGCCGCTTTCCGCCGACGACGCGGTGGCAGTCGCCCGCCGCGCGGAAGCGGCGGCGTTCGCCGCCGGCGCGCAGGTGCGCAACTCGGACGGCGCGAGCGTGTCGGCCCGCCACTGGCAGTTCGTGCGCGCGACCTCGCAGGGCTTCGCCGGCGGCTATCCGCATTCGCAGCACTACATCGCGTGCGCGCCGATCGCGGGCAGCGGCGCCGACATGCAGCGCGGCAACTGGTACACCGTGCAGCGCAGCGCGGACGATCTCGCGTCGCCGGAGTCGGTCGGCCGCCGCGCCGCGCAGCGGGCGCTGGCGCGCATGGGCGCGCGCCGCCTCGACACCTGCAAGGTGCCGGTGCTGTTCGAGGCCGCGCTGGCGGCGGACCTGCTCGGCGTGTTCGCCCACGCGGCCAGCGGCGGCATGCTGTACCGCAGGTCGTCGTTCCTCGCCGACAGCCTCGGCAAGCCGGTGTTCGCGCCGCACGTGCAGATCGCCGAGGACGCGCACCTGCCGCGCGCGCTGGGCAGCGCGCCGTTCGACGCCGAGGGCGTGCGCACGCATGCGCGCAGCCTCGTGAAGGACGGCGTGGTGGAGGGCTATTTCCTGTCGACCTATTCGGCGCGCCGGCTCGGCATGCGCAGCACCGGCAACGCCAGCGGCCCGCACAACCTCGCGCTGCGCAGCGCCCGCACCCGCGGCGGCGACGATTTCGGCGCGATGCTCAAGACGATGGGCACGGGCCTGCTGCTGACGGAGCTGATGGGCAACGGCATCAACTACGTGACCGGCGACTATTCGCATGGCGCGGCCGGGTTCTGGGTCGAGAACGGCGCGATCCAGTATCCGGTCGAGGGGATCACGGTGGCCAGCACGCTGCAGGACATGTTCCGCAACATCGTCGCGGTCGGCGCCGATGCGATCGTGCGCGGGACCAACGAATCCGGCTCGGTGCTGATCGAGCAGATGACGATCGCCGGCAAGTAAGCCGCGGCCTGCCGGCCGCACCCATGCCTGTGTCCGGCGCGCGCACGATGCCGGGCACAGGCGCCGCACATCGCCGCCGACGCGCGGCAACCGTCCCAAGTCCCCACGCAGGTCTGTCCCGATGCCGCCGCCTTCGCGGGCGAAGGCACGCCGTCATGCCACGTTCCGCATGCGCGCTCCGCATTTTTTTCGACGTCATCGCGGCGAGTTCCGCGGCCTGCCAGCCGCCGGAGCGGGGCCGGTTTCACGATGGTTCCCGCGCTGCACCGCCTTGGTGTGGATGGCCGCCGAACGGCCGCGCGCTGCTGCATGCCGGTGCAGCCGAAGCGCGCGAAAACGCGGGGCGCGCCGCCGGCGCGAGCCCGTCCTCGCGCATCGCGCGCCGCCGCGAAAACCGCGATCGCGCGGCAACCTGGCCTGACGTGCCCGCGACTGCGCAGCCGGGCGCAACCGCGGGCAAGAAAGGCCGCTTCGCCGCGCATTTCATTGCGCATGCGCGTCGCGTGGCGCCGCTGCGGCGGCACGCTGGCACGGCAGTTGCAATGAAGAAACCGGGAGCCCGGTGCCGCCATGCATGCCGGACCGGAACGAAGAAAAGGGAGAGAAAAACCATGAAGAAGTCGGCCCCCGCAGCCGGTGCCAGCGCGCTCGCGCCTGGCGCGCTTGCATCCCCGTCCCGATGAGCGCCGGTCGCCGCCTGGCGCCGGGCGCGATGGATTGCCGCGGCGGTCCCGGCAACATCGTCCGCGCGGGAATGCCGCCGCGCGCGCCTGGAGCCGCGTGACCATGAATTTCGTCGATGAACTGGTGAACGGCTATCAGGAACTGGTGCGCATCCTGTCGCGCGAGCTCAACGTGGACGATGCCCGCGACGTGGCGCAATCCTCGTTCGAGCGCGCGCTGGTCTACGGGCAGACGCATCAGGTGGCGTCTCCGCGCGGCCTGCTGTTCCGCATCGCGCAGGGGTTGCGGATCGATCATGTGCGGCGGCGTTCACGTGTACTGTGGGAATCGTTTCATGCATCCAGCGAGGAGGGCGACGACGACTTCGACCGGTATGGCCACGTCGAAGTAGGCCCGGAGCAGGAAGCCGTGAGTCAGCAGACACTGCGGAAACTGTGCGAAGTGCTGGACGGACTGCCGCCCCGTTGCCGCGAAGCGTTCGTCCTGTGTAAACTTCATGGCCTATCCTATGACGAAGCCGCCGCCGAAATGGGCATCAGTGCCGCCGTCGTGCACAAGTACCTGATCCAGGCGATGCGGGCCTGCCGTGGCGCGACGCAATCATAACGAGCGGCTTCGTTTCCTTCACGCCAGTCGTCCAGACATGCCGACATGCCGTTAACTCCGTCCGAGCAGGACTATGCCGAAAGCCTCCTCGTGTCCGCCCAGTTCGGCGACACGGCGCAGAGCGCATCGGCCAGGGCCGCTCTGGATGACTGGACCCGCCAGAGCGGCGAGCGCCAGGCCTACGTGCGCCAGCTCGAAGCGGCCGACCGCTCGCTGGACCGGAACCTGTCCGACCTCAAGGTCCGCTATGCCCGGCACGTCGAGCCTACCCCCGCGCCGCGGCTCGCGCCGGCGCGCGCGCTGCGCTGGCACCGCTCGCCCGCCACGTACCTGCTGGCCGCCGGCCTCGCGGCCTCGGTGCTGTGGACGGTCAACCCCGTGCTGTCCCGGCAGGAAGCCTCGTCCGCGATCGGGCAGCAGCGCACCATCGACCTCGACGACGGCAGCGCGGTGCTGCTGAACACCAACACCGCCGGCCGCTTCGTCAACCGCCTGCGCTCGCGCGAATGGACGCTGGAGCGCGGCGAGGCGCTGTTCTCGGTCAGGCACAGCCAGTGGCGCCCGTTCCACGTGTTCGCGGACGCGATCGACATCCGCGACATCGGCACGCGCTTCAGCGTGCGCAGGCTGGCCGGCGGCGTCAGCGTGGCGGTGCTGGAAGGGCGCGTCGAGGTCAGCGCGGCCGGCGCCGCCGCGCCGGCCGAACTGGGGCCGAGCGAGGCGGTGCGGGTCGACGGCTCGGTGCTCACCAGCCTCGACCCGAAATCGTTCGATACGCTGGTGAGCTGGAAGGACCGGCGCCTCGACTTCAACGGCACCGCGCTGACCGACGTCGTCAGCGAACTCCAGCGCTACCGCGCCGCGCCCATCGTGCTGGCCGACGCGCGCGCCGGCAAGGTCCAGATCACCGGCGGCTTCTCCAGCGCCGACCCGGACCACCTGCTCGACATGCTGCCCGTGGTCGCCCCGGTGGCCGTGTCGCGCAAGCAGGACGGCACGGTGGTCATTTCTTCGCGGCGGTAGCGCGCGCGGCCGGGGAGGAAGGCGAGGCGGCGCCATGCGCAGGAGGTCTTTCCGGCGGGCAACAAAAAACCCGGAGAGCCGTGGGCTGTCCGGGTTTTCCGCATGCCGCCGGGTGGCGGCAAGAATTCTTGTGGTGCCGAAGAGAGGAATCGAACCCCCGACCTTCTCATTACGAATGAGCTGCTCTACCGACTGAGCTACTTCGGCCTCACCATCCGTGAAACAACTACTGGATGAAGCCCGCAATAATAGCAATGTTTTCTGGGGATGGGAAGTCCCTGCCGCAAAAAATTCGCGCCTTCGCGAGCACGTTGCGGCACGGCCGGCGGCGGAAAAAAGGGACGTTCGCGGACGTCCCTTTTTCGTGGCCATCCGCGACTGTCAGCCGGCGGCCTGCTCTTCCTGGTGGTAGCGCGTGACGCGCTCCACCTCGTTCTTCGAGCCGAGGATCACCGACACGCGCTGGTGCAGCTTTTCCGGCTGGATCTCCAGGATGCGCTGCTGGCCGTTGGTGGCGGCGCCGCCGGCCTGCTCGACCAGCATGGCCATCGGATTGGCTTCGTACATCAGGCGCAGCTTGCCGGGCTTTTCCGGCTCGCGCTTGTCCCACGGGTACATGAAGATGCCGCCGCGCGTGAGGATGCGGTGCACGTCGGCCACCATCGAGGCGATCCAGCGCATGTTGAAGTTCTTGCCGCGCGGGCCTTCGTCGCCGGCCAGGCATTCGTCGATGTAGCGGCGCACGGGCGGGGCCCAGTGGCGCATGTTGGACATGTTGATGGCGAATTCCCTGGTGTCCTCGGGAATCGTCACGTCCGACTGGGTGAGCACGAAGCTGCCCGCTTCGCGGTCCAGCGTGAACATGTGCACGCCGTTGCCGACGGTCAGCACCAGCGTGGTCTGCGGGCCGTACACGGCGTAGCCGGCGGCGACCTGGTGGGTGCCGGGCTGCAGGAAGTCGGCGTCGGTCACGGTCTGGCCCGGCTTGGGCATGTGCAGCACGGAGAAGATGGTGCCGATCGAGACGTTGACGTCGATGTTGGACGAGCCGTCGAGCGGGTCGAACATCAGCAGGTATTCGCCCTTGGGATAGCGGTTGGGGATCTCGTAGAAGCTGTCCATCTCCTCCGAGGCCATCGCGGCGAGGTGGCCGCCCCATTCGTTGGCGTCGAGCAGGACTTCGTTGGCGATCACGTCCAGCTTCTGCTGGGTCTCGCCCTGTACGTTGCCGGTGCCGGCCGAGCCGAGGATGCCAGCCAGGGCGCCCTTGCTGACGGAGTTGGAAATGGCCTTGCAGGCGCGCGCCACGACCTCGATCAGCAGCCGCAGCTCGGGCTGGATCGTGTTGTGTTTGCGCTGCTCCTCGACCAGGTAGCGGGTGAGGCTGATGCGACTCATGCGATTTCTCCTTGAATGGGCGCAATTCTACATGGGGCGCATGGCGCGCAGGCCGCCCGCGCGGGGGGATCGGCGCGGGCCACCCGCGCGCGGACGGCCCGCGGGGGCGGCGCTTGCGGCGCTTGCCTACGACATTTACGGCGCCAGCGCCTTGCCCACGATCTCGCGCACGTCGCGCGACAGGTCGCGGGCGGCGGCCACCTGTTCCAGCGCGGCGCGCATGCGCTCGCGCAGCGGCAGCGCGTATTTCTGCCAGCGGTCCATCACGCGCGCCAGGCGCGAGGCGACCTGCGGGTTGATGGCGTCGAGCGCCAGCACCTGCTCGGCCCAGAACGCGTAGCCGGAGCCGTCCGCGGCGTGGAACTGGGCCGGGTTGGCGGCGCAGAAGCTGAAGATCAGCGAGCGCGCGCGGTTGGGGTTGCGCAGGTTGAAGGCCGGGTGCGTCATCAGCGCGCGCACGGTGTCGATGGTGTGCTTGCCGGCGTGGCCGGTGTCGCGCGGCTCCACCGTGCCGCGCTGCATGCCTTGCAGCGAGAACCATTTGTCGATCACCAGCGCGTCGTGCTCGAAGCGCTGGTAGAAATCGGCCAGCGCGGCTTCGCGCCCCGGGGCGAAGCTGTTGACCAGCGCGGCCAGCGCGGCGAAGCGGTCGGTCATGTTGTCGGCCGCGTGGTACTGCGCCTCGGCCAGCGCCTGCATGGCGGCGTCGCCGCTGTCGGCGAGGTAGCCCAGCGCCAGGTTGCGCAGCGCGCGCTTGCCGGCGGAGACGGCGTCGGGGCTGTAGTCGCCGGGCGTGGCGTTGGCGTGGTAGGCGGCCAGCCAGTCGGCCTGGAGCTGGCGCGCCAGCGCTTCGCGCATGAACTGGCGCGCGCGGTGGATGGCGGCCGGGTCGGCCACGCCCATGCGCTCGGCCAGGTAGCCTTCGGCCGGCAGCGTGAGCGCCTGCTCGCGGAAGGCGGGGCTGAGCTGCCCGTCGTTGAGCACGGTGCGCAGCGCCGCCACCAGCGCCGGGTCGAGCCTGAGCTCGCGTGCGGCCTGCGCGTCCGACACCAGCTGCAGCAGGGCGCGCGTGGCCAGGCGCTGGCCGGCTTCCCAGCGGTTGAACGGGTCGCTGTCGTGGGCCAGCAGGAAGGTGAGCTGGGCCTCGCTGTAGTCGGCGTCGACGATCACCGGCGCGGAGAAATCGCGCAGCAGCGACGGCAGCGGCGGCGCCTCGCCGCGCGGCAGGTTGACGAAGCGGAAGCTTTGCTCGGCCTCGGTGAAGTCGAGCACGCGCGTGGTGGCGCCGGGCCGGCTCTCGCCTTCGAGCTGCAGCGGCAGGTCGCGGCCGCCGGCGTCGATGAGGCCCAGCGCGAACGGGATGTGGAACGGTAGCTTGTCCGGCGTGCCGGGGCGCGTCTCGATGCCGACCTTGGGGCAGTGCTGCGCGAGCGTGAGCGTGAGGCTGCCTTCGTCGCCGTTCCAGGCGGTGCGCACGCTCACCACCGGCGTGCCGGCCTGGCTGTACCAGCGGCCGAACTGGCTCAGGTCGCGCCCGTTGGCGTCGGCCATCGCGGCGCGGAAGTCGTCGCAGGTCACGGCCTGGCCGTCGTGGCGCTGGAAGTACAGGTCCATGCCCTTGCGGAAGCCGGCGCGGCCCAGCAGGGTCTGGTACATGCGCACCACCTCGGCGCCTTTCTCGTAGACCGTGACGGTGTAGAAGTTGTTGATTTCCTCGTAGCTGTCCGGGCGCACCGGGTGCGCCATCGGGCCGGCGTCCTCGGGGAACTGCACCTGGCGCAGCACGCGCACGTCCTCGATGCGCTTGACCGCGCGGCCCGACTCGGAGCCCATCATGTCGGCCGAGAATTCCTGGTCGCGGAATACGGTCAGGCCTTCCTTGAGCGAGAGCTGGAACCAGTCGCGGCAGGTCACGCGGTTGCCGGTCCAGTTGTGGAAGTACTCGTGGCCGACCACCGACTCGATGTTGCCGAAGTCGGCGTCGGTGGCGGTCTGCGCGTTGGCCAGCACGTACTTGGTGTTGAAGATGTTGAGGCCCTTGTTCTCCATCGCGCCCATGTTGAAGTCGCCCACGGCGACGATCATGAAGCGGTCGAGGTCGAGCTCCAGGCCGAAGCGCCGCTCGTCCCAGCGGATCGAATGGATCAGCGAGTCCATCGCGTGGCGCGTCTTGGGCAGGTCCTGCGGCTCCACCCAGACCTGCAGCAGCTTTTCCTTGCCGGAGGCCGCGGTGATGCGTTCCTCGATGCGCTCGAGCTTGCCGGCCACCAGCGCGAACAGGTAGGACGGCTTCTTGAACGGGTCTTCCCACACCGCTTCGTGCCGCCCGCCGGGCAGCTCGCGCTCGCCGACCAGGTTGCCGTTGGACAGCAGCACCGGGTAGGCCGCGCGCTCGGCGCGCAGCGTCACGCGGAAGACGGACATCACGTCCGGGCGGTCCAGGTAGTAGGTGATCTTGCGAAAGCCCTCGGCCTCGCACTGGGTGAAGAAATTGCCGTTGGAGACGTAGAGGCCGGACAGCGAGGTGTTGGCGGCTGGCTGGCAGGCGGTGACGATCTCCAGCGTGCCATGCGCGGGCAGCTCGGGCAAGGTGAGGGTGCCGGCCTCCTGGCGGGCATCGCCGAGCGGGCGGCCGTCGAGGCTGACGCTGACCAGCTCGAGTTCTTCGCCGGCCAGCACCAGCGGGCCGGGCGCCTGGCGCCGGAAGCGGAGCGTGTTGGTCACCACCGTGCGCGCCGGGTCGAGTTCGAGCACGAGGTCGACGTGCTCAAAAGCGAAGGCCGGCGGAGTATAGTCTTTGCGGTGGACGGTAACGGGCGTGTCGGTGCGCAGCATGAAAGAATCCTGTCCTCTGAAGGCCACATGAGCGGCATGGGCGGCATGGGCGCCATGCGGGGAAACCGGCGCGGCGGGCGAAAGGCCCGGCGGCCGCGCCGGCATGGCGCTGAAGAACCCATTGTAGCCAAGCGCGCCCCGGCCGGACATGCCAAGTACGGAAGAACAATCTTGCGAGGGGCATCATGACAAGACAAGGAGTGGCCGGCGCATGGGCGCGGCTGGCGGGTGGGGGCGCGCGGCGCGCCAGGGCGATGGCCGGCGCGGCGCTGCTGGGCGCGGCGCTGCTGTCCGGCTGCGCCAGCACCGTCACCACGGAAGTGACCGCCTTCCGCCAGGGCAACTGGCAGAACGACCCGCCGCGCACCTACGCCTTCGACCGCGCGCCGGGCCAGGACGCCCAGCTCGAGGAGCAGACCTACGAGCAGTGGCTGGCGCAGACGCTGTCCGGCGTCGGCTTCGAGCAGGTGGCGCGGCCGCGGGCGCGCTACCTGGTCAGCATGGAGTACGACAGCAACCAGCGCCTGATGCGCGTGCAGGAGACCACCTATCCCGATCCGTGGTACGGCGGCCCGTACTGGGGGCCCTACTGGGGACCGTACTACCGCCCGTGGGGCTGGGGCGGCCCGGGCTACTGGCCGCCGGTCACGACCGTGCGCGACGTGCCGGTGACGCTGTCCATGCTGCGCGTGGTCTTCAAGGAGGCGGCCAGCGGCAAGAAGGTCTACCAGGTCAGCGCGTATCACCGCGGCGAGGGCTCGTCGCTGCAGGCGGCCATGCCCTACCTGATCCGCAGCGCCTTCACGCAGTTCCCGGCCGAGAGCGGCCGGCCCCATCGCGTGACCCTGCCGCTGGAGCCGGGCGACAAGTGAGGCGAGGGCATTGCCCCCGCCGCGGTAAAAACTGAATTGCCCGGCGCGGGGCCCGCAAGCCCTGCCCGCGCCGGTGGCGGGGGCTTCGCGCCGCGCCTGCCTGAGCTAGAATGACGGCTCGATTTTTCGGCCCGAAAGGCCGGAGCACGCCGAGAGCAGCGCGGGAGCGGCGGACTCCGGCCGGGCCACTACCCGGACGAGCACAATGAGCAGCAAGACCGGCGGTGATGCACCGCAACATGTCCCCAACAGCCCCGAAGCGCAGTTGCGCCTGGCGGCCCTGGAATATCACCGCAGCCCGACCAGGGGCAAGATCCAGGTAACGGCGACCAAGGCGCTGTCGAACCAGCGCGACCTGTCGCTGGCGTACTCGCCGGGCGTGGCCTACGCCTGCGAGGAAATCGCCAAGGACCCGGCGATGGCCGCCGAATACACCTCGCGCGGCAACCTGGTGGCGGTGATCACCAACGGCACCGCGGTGCTGGGCATGGGCGACATCGGCCCGCTGGCCGGCAAGCCGGTGATGGAAGGCAAGGGCTGCCTGTTCAAGAAGTTCGCCGGCATCGACGTGTTCGACATCGAGCTCGACGCGCGCGACCCGGACAAGATCGTGGAGATCGTGGCCGCGCTGGAGCCCACGCTCGGCGGCGTGAACCTCGAGGACATCAAGGCGCCCGAGTGCTTCTACATCGAGCAGAAGCTGCGCGAGCGCATGAACATCCCGGTCTTCCACGACGACCAGCACGGCACCGCCATCATCTCGACCGCGGCGCTGCTCAACGGCCTCAAGGTGGTGGGCAAGGACATCGCCAAGGTCAAGGTGGCGGTCTCGGGCGCCGGCGCGGCGGCCATCGCCTGCCTGGACACGATGGTGAGCCTGGGCGTGACCCGCACCAACATCACGGTGGTGGACTCGAAGGGCGTGATCTACGTCGGCCGCGACGCCAGCATGGAGCCCAACAAGGCGCGCTACGCGCAGGAAACCGCCGACCGCACGCTGGCCGACATCGTCAACGGCGCCGACGTGTTCCTGGGCTGCTCGACCGCCGGCGTGCTGACCGCCGAGATGGTCAAGACGATGGCCGACAAGCCCATCATCCTGGCGCTGGCCAATCCCGAGCCGGAAATCCGCCCGGAGATCGCCAAGGCCGCGCGCCCGGACTGCATCATCGCCACCGGCCGTTCGGACTACCCGAACCAGGTCAACAACGTGCTGTGCTTCCCGTACATCTTCCGCGGCGCGCTCGATTGCGGCGCCACCAAGATCACGGAAGCGATGAAGCTGGCCTGCGTCAAGGCCATCGCCGAGCTGGCCGAGGCCGAGCTCAACGACGCGGTGGCGGCAGCCTACGGCGGCCAGGAACTGAAGTTCGGCCCCGACTACATCATCCCGACGCCGTTCGACCAGCGCCTGATCGAGAAGATCGCGCCGGCGGTGGCCAAGGCGGCCGAGGAATCCGGCGTGGCCACGCGCCCGATCAAGGACCTGGAAGCCTACCGCCAGCAACTGTCGCAGTACGTCTACCACACCGGCCTCATCATGAAGCCGGTGTTCTCCGCCGCCAAAGCCGCGCCCAAGCGCGTGGTCTACGCCGAGGGCGAGGAAGAGCGCGTGCTGCGCGCGGTGCAGGGCGTGGTTGACGAAGGCCTGGCGCGCCCGATCCTGATCGGCCGCCCGCACGTGATCCAGATGCGCATCGAGAAGGCCGGCCTGCGCCTGAAGCCGGGCGTGGACTTCGAGCTGGTCAACCCGGAAGACGATCCGCGCTACCGCGCCTATCACGAGGCCTACCACGCGCTGCGCGGCCGCGACGGCGTCACGCCCGACATGGCCAAGGTGGCGCTGCGCCGCTCCAACACGCTGATCGGCACCATGCTGATGCACATGGGCGACGCCGACGCGATGCTGTGCGGCACCGTGGGCCGCTTCGAGGCGCACCTGGAGCACGTGCGCGACGTGATCGGCCTGGCGCCGGGCGCCAAGGTGTTCGCGGCGATGAACGCGCTGATGCTGGAAAAGTACACGCTGTTCATCACCGACACCTTCGTCAACGACGACCCGACCGCCGAGGAACTGGCCGCCATCACCCAGCTGGCCGCCGAGGAAATCAAGCGCTTCGGCATCCAGCCGAAGGTGGCGCTGATGTCGCACTCGATGTTCGGTTCGTCGAACCGCCCGTCGGCGCGCAAGATGCGCGCGGCCCACGAGATCCTGGCGCAGGTCGCGCCGCACCTGGAGGTCGAAGGCGAGATGCAGGGCGACGCGGCCCTGGTCGAGGACGTGCGCCGCCACTTCCTGCCGGGCACCCAACTGGCCGGCAGCGCCAACCTGCTGGTCATGCCGACGCTGGACGCGGCCAACATCGCCTTCAACCTGCTCAAGATCACGGGCGGGCAGGGCGTCACGGTCGGCCCGGTCCTGCTGGGCGCGGCCAAGCCGGTGCACATCCTCAACCCGCACGCCACCGCGCGCCGCATCGTCAACATGACGGCCGTGGCCGTGGCCGAGGCCAACTCGGCGCGCTGAAGCGGCGCCGCGCGGCTGCGGGCCGCGCCATGAAAAACGGGGCTCCTCATTGGAGCCCCGTTTTTTTGGGCCGGCTTGTGAAGCAGTCCCGCCGGTCCGGCAAAACCCTCGATGTTCCTGCGCCTGCCACAGGCGCCGCAGCCAGCCGTCGCGGCCTATTGCAGCAGGTTGTACTGCTCGCGCATCACCACGATGATCGATTTGGCGGCTGCCAGCTTGGTCGGCAGGTGGTCATCGCATTCGCGCGGGAAGTCGACTTCCGCGCTCCAGTTACAGCCGGTGTGGTCGGGCTGGTGCACGCGCATGGCGTGCAGTTCGCATTCGCCGCACTCGGGATTGTTGTTGAGGAACTGGTTCAGGATGGCCATCAACTCCGACCGGGTCTTTGCATCACGCCGCATGAGTCACCTCGTCCGTTGCCGTTTTGTTGCCTGGAACATAAATCTAGGCAGGCATCGGCGTGCTCGCCAATTGAATCGGTCTATTAAACAACGGCTTTCGATCCCGATGACACGGTAGACTGTCTCTATCGCATTGCAACAATCCCATCGTTGCCGCGGCGTTCCGCCGCAGGCCCGGCGCCAGCCTCCCGCCGGAGCGCTCCGCAGCGATGCCTTCCCCCGAAGCCACTTCCCGAGCCGCCGTCCAGGCCCGCGCAGGTCATTTCTTGCGCCCATTGGTGTGGAAATGAAACGATAATACAAATCAATATCATTTACATTTGACCCGTTGTTCTGAAATAATCCGCCCACACCGTCCAGAACGCCCACGCCGCGTCGTTGCCGCGCGATGGACGCACAGGTTGTCTTGGGTCAGCAACGTGCCCCTCGCGGGCACGCACAGAACATCGGGAGTTTTACCTTGTCTTCAGCTTCACGTGGTTCGCATGTGCCTTGCGCGGCACTGCGCGCTCGCGCCGCCATGCGGCTTGCGCATTCCGGCCGTTTCCTCGCCGCCGCCCGGCTGCGCCCGCTGGTGACGGCGCTGGCCGTGGCCGGCGCCCTGCCTTCCTTCGCGCTGGCGCAGCAGGCGGCCCCGGCGCCCGCCGAGAGCCTGCCGGAAGTGACCGTGCGCGCGCCCGCCGCCGCCGCCGACCAGACGCCGCCCGCCTATGCCGGCGGCCAGGTGGCGCGCGGCGGCCGGCTCGGCATCCTGGGCAACCAGGACATCATGGACGTGCCGTTCAGCGTGACCTCCTATACCGCCGAGCTGATGCAGAACCAGCAGGCGCGCAGCATCGCCGACGTGCTGGCCAACGATCCGGGCGTGCGCAGCAGCTACGGCTTCGGCAACTACGCCGAGTCGTTCGTGGTGCGCGGCTTCCAGCTCACCGGCGACGACATCTCCTACAACGGCCTGTACGGCATCGCGCCGCGCCAGCTGGTGGCGGTGGAGGGGCTGGAGCGGGTCGAGGTGTTCCGCGGCGCGAGCGCGTTCCTCAACGGCGTGACGCCGGGCGGCTCGGGCATCGGCGGCGGCATCAACCTGGTGCCCAAGTTCGCCACCGACGCGCCCATCACCCAGGCCACGCTCGACTACGGCAGCGACGCGCAGGTCGGCGGCCACATCGACATCGGCCGCCGCTTCGGCGAGCAGAAGCAGTTCGGCGTGCGCATCAACGCGCTGGCGCGCGGCGGCGACACGCCCGTCGACCGCGAGAACCGGCAGCAGCGCCTGTTTACCGCCGGGCTCGACTACCAGGGCGACAAGGTGCGCCTGTCGGCCGACGTCGGCTACCAGAAGCAGAGCATCTACGGCGGCCGCTCGATCGTCCAGCTCAACGGCACCACCTTGCCCGCGGTGCCGTCGGCCAGCGCCAACTACACCCAGCCGTGGGCCAACTCCATGCTGGAGGACACCTACGGCACGCTGCGCGGCGAGGTCGACATCGCGCCGGCCTGGACCGTCTACGCGGGCCTGGGCGCGCACCACACCAACGAGTTCGGCAACTACTCCACGCCCACCGTGGACGGCAACGGCATCGGCACCGCCGGGCGCCTGACCGTGCCGTACAAGGCCGACACCACCTCGGAAGAGGTCGGCGTGCGCGGCCGCTTCGAGACCGGCCCGGTCAAGCACCAGGTCAACCTGGCGTGGTCGGGCATGCAGACCAAGAAGAACACCGCCTACGACTTCGGCTCGTCGGTGCCGGCCAACCTGTACGACTTCGTCTCGGCGCCGCGCCCCGGCACCATCCTGGTCGGCGGCAACATGACCGATCCCGGCACCACCGGCCGCACCAACCTGAGCAGCGTGGCGGTGTCGGACACGCTGTCGTTCCTGCAGGACCGCGTGCTGCTCACGCTCGGCGTGCGCCAGCAGAACCTCAGCGTGCGCGGCTACAGCTACGACGGCCCGCAGACCAGCGACTACAACCGTTCGGCGACCTCGCCCGCGTTCGGCCTGGTGGTCAAGCCGTGGCGCAACATCTCGCTGTACGCCAACCACATCGAAGGCCTGGCGCAGGGGCCCACGCCGCCGACCACGGTGATCAACCGCAACGACGTGTTCGCGCCGATCAAGTCCAAGCAGGACGAGGCCGGCGTCAAGTGGGACAGCGGCAAGTTCGGCGCCACGCTGGCGGTGTACCAGATCAAGCAGCCGGTCGGCGTCACCGACGCGGCCAGCAACACCTTCGGCATGGCCGGCGAGCAGCGCAACCGCGGCGTCGAGCTGAGCGGCTTCGGCGAGCCGCTGCCCGGCGTGCGCGTGCTGGCCGGCATGGCCTACATCGACGCCAAGCTGACCAACACCGAGAACGGCGCCAACAACGGCAACAAGGCCATCGGCGTGCCGAACTACACGTTGAACCTCGGCGCGGAATGGGACCTGCCGTGGCTGGCCGGCGCCACCGTGACGGGCCGCTACCTGCACACCGGGCGCCAGTACCTCGATGCCGCCAATGCCGTGAGCATTCCGTCCTGGAACCGCTTCGACCTCGGCGCGCGCTATACCTTCAAGGCCGCGCAGCAGCGCTACACGGTGCGCGCGCTGGTCGAGAACGTGGCCAACAAGGCGTACTGGGCTTCGACCTACGGCGGCTACCTGCTGCAGGGCGCGCCGCGCACGTTCAAGGTGGCGATGACGGTGGATTTCTGAGGCGAGAAAAACCCGCCACGAGGGCGGGTCGGCTTGCTGACGGAGCCAGCCTGCTGCTGGTGGCCGCCCCTCTCCCATTGCATGGGAGAGGGGCGCGAACTTCCGGCAATCCGGCCCGCCGCCAAGGCGGGTTTTTTCTTGCCTTCAGAACTTGTGTCGCACGCCCACGCCGAACGTGTCGCCGTGCGACAGGTCGGTGATCTTGTCGTAGAAGTACGCCGCGTAGACGTCGGTGCGCTTGGACAGGTTGTAGTCGTAGGCGAGCGCCACCGTGTTGCGCTTGAAGTCCGCGACCGAGTTCTTGGTCTTGTCGTAGGCGTAGGACGCCAGCACGCTGCCCGCGCCGATCGGCACCGACACGCCGACCTGGCCGTTGTAGTGCTTGATGTCGCCGTTGGGGTTGTTGTTGATGTCGGACTTGATGTACTGCCCCTGCGCGAACACCTTCACCACCTGGAAGTCGTAGCTCAGGCCGGCCTGCACGGCGTTCTGCTTGCTGAAGCCGACCAGCAGCGGGCTGGACGACGCGGTGACGTCGCCCGGCGTGCTGTCGAACTTCACCTGCTGGAAGGCCAGCGTGGCGGCGAGCGGGCCGTTGAAGTAGGTCAGGTTGCCGCCCCACTTGTTCTGGCCGATCGAGCCGACCTTCTCGCCGAACGAGTAGATCACGTTGGCGGTCAGGCCGCCGATGGTCGGGGTGGAGTACAGCACCGAATTGTTCCAGCCCGAGTCGCCGATGATGCCGGGGTCGTTCACGCGCGCGTTGGACGCGCCGAAGTAGGTGTGGAACACCATCGGCGAGAACACGTAGGAGTCGATCAGCGGGTTGAACAGGATGGTCGACACGAAGTACGGCGTGGTGTTGCGGCCGAGCTTGACCGAACCCAGCTTGTCGCTCTGCAGGCCGACGAAGGCGTTGCGGCTGAACATCGAGTCGCCGTCGAAGCGGCCCGAGCGGCCGCCGTCGGTGCGGAAGAAGCCGTTCAGGTCGAACACGGCCTTGGTGCCGCCGCCGAGGTCCTCGGTGCCCTTGATGCCCCAGTACGAGGTCTGCATGCCGCCCGAGTCCGCGACCCAGGCGCGCCCGGCCGAGCCCACGCCCTTGGTGCCGCCGACGAACATGTCGGCCTGGCCGTACAGCGTGACGCTGGACTGCGCGGCGGCGCCGCCGCTGACGAGGGCGGCAGCCACCGCCGCCAGCTTGAGTGCCGGCTTGAATTGCTTTTGCATTGGTGATTTCTCCGTGGTTGATCCGTTGCGTGCTTTTGTGTACTGGGTCCCTGACGGGTTCTATTCGTTCTTGGGGCATGCTCCGGCGGTGGCTTCCGCTGGCTCGCGGAACCCCGCCGGATGCTGCCCGGGCGCCTGTGACCGATGTCCTGCAATCGCGTCTTGCAACCGTGTCCTGCAATCGATAAGCAGGCTGCCCATTTCAACTCAGCGGGATACTAAGTCGTCCAGCCGGAACTGCGCAATGCGATGGATCTGATTGATGCATGTTTGCAACTCCGCGGCGGGCTCGTTGCCGACGCGCCGGGCGAATTCGCCGATGATGCCGGCGCGGTCGTAGCCGCGCACCGCGAGGATGAACGGGAAGCCGAACTTCGCGTTGTAGCGGCGGTTGAGATCCTGCAGCCGTTCGAACTCCTCGGCCGAGCACTGGTCAAGGCCCGCGCCACTCTGCTCGCGCGTCGACTCGGCGGTCAGCTCGCCGCGCACCGCGGCCTTGCCGGCCAACTCCGGGTGGGCGCGCACCAGCCTGACCTGGGCTTCGCCGCCGGCGCCGTCGACGATGGCGCGCATGGTGTCGGCCAGCGTGGCGATGTCGGCGAACGGGCGTTTGGCGGCGGCCGCCTCGGCCACCCACGGCGAGTGTTCGTAGATGCCGCCGAGCACCTGCACGAAGCCGGCGGCGGGCAGCGCGTTGAGTTGTTCGAGGGTGTAGGTCTGGCTCATGCTTGTGCCTTCGCGCGATAGGGATGGGTCTCGATCCAGTGGCGCGCGATGTCCACGCGCCGGCAGATCCACACCTTGTCGTGGCCCTGCACGTAGTCGAGGAAACGCTGCAGCCCGCGCATGCGGCCCGGGCGGCCCAGCAGGCGGCAGTGCATGCCGACCGACAGCATCTTGGGCTGGTCCAGGCCCTGCGGGTCGCCCTCGGCGTAGAGCACGTCGAAGGCGTCCTTGAGGTACTGGAAGAACTGCTCGCCGGTGTTGAAGCCCTGCGGCGTGGCGAAGCGCATGTCGTTGGAGTCCAGCGTGTAGGGCACCACCAGGTGGGGCTTCTTCTCGCCGCCGCCGACCTCGACCTCGGTCCAGAACGGCAGGTCGTCGCCGTAGTAGTCCGAGTCGTAGAGCAGGCCGCCGTGCTCCACCACGAGGCGGCGCGTGTTGGGGCTGTCGCGGCCGGTGTACCAGCCCAGCGGCAGCGTGCCGGTCAGCTCCTTGATGATCTGCATGCCGATGCGCATGTGCTCGCGCTCGGTGGCCTCGTCGATGCCCTGGTAGTGGATCCAGCGCCAGCCGTGGCAGGCGATCTCGTGGCCGAGCGCGACGAACGCGCGGGTCAGCTCGGGATGGCGCTGCAGCGCCATCGACACGCCGAAGATCGTGAGCGGCAGGCCGCGCCGCTCGAACTCGCGCAGGATGCGCCACACGCCCGCGCGCGAGCCGTACTCGTACACGCCTTCCATGCTCATGTGGCGGTCCGGGTAGGCCGCCGCGCCGATGATCTCCGAGAGGAACTGCTCGGAGCCGGCGTCGCCGTGCAGCACGTTGTTCTCGCCGCCTTCCTCGTAGTTGAGGACGAACTGCAGCGCGACGCGCGCGCCGCCCGGCCAGCGGGCATGCGGTGGCTGGCCGCCGTATCCGACCAGGTCGCGTGGATAGTTGTTGCTTGTCATCAGGGTCATGGTGTCTCAGGAAACGGTGCCGGACGCCGCCGGCTCGTAGTGCCGCGCGCTTGTTGCACAGCGCTCATTCGGTGCCGTGCGAATTCGCCGCGGCGTGGCGCATCGCGTCTTCGCGCGACTGCATGCCGTTGAAGAAGAGGTTGAGCAGCACCGCCACGATGGTGCCCAGCACGATGCCGCTGTGCGTGAACGGGTCGGTCCATTTGGGCAGGTACTGGAACAGCGTCGGTGACAGCGTGGGGATCATGCCGAAGCCGATCGAGATGGCGACGATGAACAGGTTGTGGCGGTTGCGGTTGAAGTCGCACGAGCCGAGGATGCGGATGCCGGTGGCCGCCACCATGCCGAACATCACGATGCCCGCGCCGCCCAGCACGAACTGCGGCACCGAGGCCACGATGTGGGCCATCTTGGGGAACAGCCCCAGCGCGATCAGGATGATGCCGCCGGCCGCGGCCACGTAGCGCGAGCGCACGCCCGTCACCGTGACCAGGCCCACGTTCTGCGAGAACGAGGTGTACGGGAAGGTGTTGAACACGCCGCCGATCACGGTGCCCAGGCCGTCGGCGCGCAGGCCGCGCGTGAGGTCGTCGTTGGACAGGCGCTTGCCGGTGATGTCCGCCAGCGCGAGGAACATGCCGGTGGACTCCACCAGCGTGATCAGCATCACCACGCACATCGACAGCGTGGCCGCGAGGTCGAAGCTGGGCATGCCGAAATGCAGCGGCGTGATGAAGGCGACCATGCTGGCCTCGCGCACGCCGTCGAACGACACCTTGCCCAGCGCCATCGCCACCAGCGTGCCGGCCACGATGCCCAGCAGCACCGCGCAGTTCGACACCAGGCCGCGGCCGTACTTGCTCAGCAGCAGGATCACCGCCAGCACCAGCCCGGCGATGCCGAGCGCGCCGAGGTCGCCGTAGGCGAGGTTGGGTACTTCCTTGACCACGCCGTCGATCACCGCGCGCGTGGTGGGCTGGCCGCCGCCGGCCCAGTTGATGCCCACGCGCATCAGCGACACGCCGATCAGCGTGATCACCGTGCCCGTCACCACGGGCGGGAACAGGCCCAGCATGCGCCCCATCAGCGGCGCCACCAGGATGCCGAACACCCCCGCGGCGATCACCGCGCCGTAGATGCCGAGCAGCCCCACGTTGGGGTCCGAGCCGATCGCGATCATCGGCGCCACCGAGGCGAACGTCACGCCCATCATCACCGGCATGCGGATGCCGAACTTCCAGATGCCGACCGCCTGGATCAGCGTGGCCAGGCCGGCGGCGAACAGGTCGGCGTTGATGAGGAAGGCAAGCTGGTCCTTGGGGAGCTTCAGCGCGCCGCCGATGATCAGCGGCACCGCAACCGTACCGGCATACATCACCAGTACGTGCTGCAGGCCGAGCGCGAGCAGCCGGCCCGAGGGCAGCCGCTCGTTGGTGAGGTCCGCGGGGACCGTGGTGCTGGCGCTAGTCATGGGTGTCTCTCCTCTCCTTTGGATTTTGACGGGAACGCCGCCGGTGGCTGGCCCTGTTCGTGGTTCCGGCCCGCGCGCATCGTCGGGGACGCGTTCTCTTGAGCAGGAATCGGGCCTTGGCCGCGGGTGGCGGCGGGAACATCGCGCTAGGTGGAGTGGCCCAGCACGCTGCGAAGATCGAAGTTGCCGGGCTCGTCGGGCTGCACGCGGTCGGCGCAGGCGCCGAGATGGTGCGCCATGCGGCGCTGGGCCAGCGCCGCGTCGCCCTGTTCCAGGGCATCGAGGATCTCCTCGTGCTCGTCGAACGAGCAGGCGTTGTTGCCCGGCGCCTCCACGCTGGCGATCATCAGCGTGGTGCGCGACACCAGCCGGCGCATCATCGTGACCAGCAGCGCGTTGCCCGAGAGCTCCGCCAGCGCGGTGTGGAACTCGGCCGACAGGCGGATCCACTTGGGCCGCTCGTGGCCGAGGAAGGCCTGGCGCTCGGCCTCCACCATCTTGCGCAGCGGCGCGATCACGCGCTTGACGTCGCGCATCGCGGCGAGCTTTTCCAGCACCGCGCGCTCGAGCATCTGGCGCAGCTCGAACATGTCGTGCGCCTCGTCGGTGGACGGGCTGGCGATGAACGCGCCGCGGTTGGGCTCGAGGTCGACCATGCCGTCGGCGGCCAGCCGCGCGAGCACCTTGCGCACGGTGTGGCGCGCGGTGGCATAGATTTCGCAAAGCGAGTGCTCGGTCAGCTTGGTGCGCGGCGGCAGCCGGTGCTCCATGATCGCGTCATAGATCTCGTGATACATGCGCTCCTCGACGGAGCCCTTGCGCGCGGGCTTGATTTCGGCCGGGGCGGCGGCGTCGGCGCCGCCAATCAGCTTGAGACTCTTGGACATCTTGGCACCAGCATATCGGTGAGGAGGAAAGCGGCGCGCTGCGGTGGCCCGGAAGGAAGCCGAGGGAACCGGTGGCGCGCCCCAAAAATTGTTGACAATTATTTGGTTATGCACTCAATATTGTCAACAAAACCGATCTAGGTTTTCGACAACTCAGGGTAATTCCTGAGTTGCCATCCGGAGTGGTGCGAAGCATCTTCGCCCTGCACCAGTCCAGCGCCGGGATGCGTTAGAAATACGTACCGAGCGGGCACCATTCCCAT